>Ga0105055_10000463_pt1 | contig 62396 bp, 50 predicted proteins | sample BON03_FD_78090 | JGI IMG/M metagenome (GOLD analysis project Ga0105055, IMG submission 78090) | Freshwater microbial communities from Lake Bonney liftoff mats and glacier meltwater in Antarctica - BON-03 | ecosystem: Environmental > Aquatic > Freshwater > Ice > Glacier meltwater | place: Lake... | reverse complement strand
GAAGCAACTCAGGGCCTGCCCTGAAGCGAAGCAACTCAGGGGAAAAAATGAACAGAGAAAACAAGCTTCAACTGCTTGTTTGTACTAATGATTCTCATTATAAGGTTAACTGTTAATAAAAAAGCCAAAGCGTTAGATGGAATTCTAAGACATCGGTAAAAAGTAACGTAGGGTAGCTAATTCAGTGGAAATTTCCTCATTTAAGGGGTTGAATCCCTTGGAAATTGATTTTAAAACGCCTCAAACTAAACGTTTCCTTAAGGAGTTAGATGAGATTATGCAATAGGATTTCCTGACTCTTCTCAGTAAGTGATTCCGTCACATAATAGAAGGTCACCTACATATTTCGGATTTAAGGATGATTCCGGTGTTAATGTGACATATCCGCTCCACTACCCCGGAGATATACAGCCATATACTGGCTATTTCAAATAAAATAGTGTTGTCTCTGCTTGATTCTTTGTTCGAAATCCTTAATTTTCCAATGAAAAATAAGGCAGTTGGCACATGATCTTTATATACGCAAATCCGTGGCTAAAAAGTGATTATATACGGATGTTGTGTATAATATTGAATTAACTATAAATTTAAATAACAACTAATGAAAAATTTAATTTTTGCAATCTCTATGATTTTAAGCATTAACGTTTGTGCTCAAAATGGATTCGAAAACGCCAATGTCTTTGTACGGGCATATGATTTACAAGGCAAAAAGATAAGTAAAGGGAAAATACTTTCAATTTCAGAAACATCACTTCAATTAAACAGAAATGGAGAATCGATGGAAATTCCTTTAAGTAGCCTCGGCTCAATTAAAACGAAGCATTCAGCAGGAAACAATATCCTTGTAGGTGCAGCAACTGGAGCTACGACAATGGCACTTTTAGGAGTTGCTACAGCTGACCCAGATGCTTTTTTAGGATATACCGCAGGTGGAGGTGCAGTTCTTGGAGGTATTTTAGGAGCACCTCTAGGAGCAGTAATTGGAGGAATTACTATTCTTTTTAAAAATTCTAAATCTTATGAAATAAACGGCGATAAGGTAAAATGGAAAGAATTTAAAGAAGTGATAATTAAATAATTAACATACTGATTTTGTGAATTATAGACGATGCATAATTGTGTAGTCGGCCTCTCAGAGTTCCCTTCGATAAGCTCAGGGATCACCAGTTGGATCTGTTATCTTTCCTGCATTCCGGCACTTCGCTAAAATGGTCTGCCACGGCGGATCACTTTTTTACGTTCAGCCCCAGTTCACTGGATTGTAGTTTTCGTTTTGGGGTAGTGGGAAAGCATCGATTCGTGTCCTTTTCTTCTTAGGCGTGACAGCTTGATAGTAATGATTGGGATAGGGCTTTGAGCCACTGCCCATTCTCCCATCGGCATCCTGGCTCCCCCTAAAAACTTTCACCTGAATTTTTCTAATGCGCAGCCCTATCACGGCAAACCAGCCATGTAAAATAGGATAGACATTATAAATTGCTTGGCTTCGGGACAGCCTGTCTCGTATTTTCAGGATTATCGCAGTATTTAAGGCACTTTCACCCGTTGGAACGGTCAATTTTTTGAACTATATTCACCATTCAAGGGCTATAATAAATGCGGGTTTTAGCACTAAATCTAAAGCAAATGAATATTAACAAAATTAAGGTCAAACTGAAAGTGAAGTGTATTTTAATCCCGCGCTAAGCATAACCAAACCGTTAAGCTACAATAATGCGGTTAAGGCTTCGGTTCATTGTATTGGGTGTTGGAGGAATGCTCCAGTAGCGGTGCTGGTATGGGGTTTGGATAGTTTTGTTGTGAGTATCATGGAATTACGTAGCAGTAAAAGGATTAAAAAATCCTGGGAAGGATTGCATAGGTTCGCCATTGATCGCTATAGCCGTTGCTTCTTTGTTTCCCTTCTTAGGTTTTAGTAAAGAAAAGGCGGTTTGATTTTACAAATTCCTATGACGTCTTTCTTATTGTTCATTTAGCTTTTACGTGTTTGATCTTTTGATTGGGAAAAGCGTACAAATGTACAAACAGCAACCTGATATCTGTACTAATTCTGTCCCCCTTAGCTAAAAGAATAATCCCAAAGAACACTTCCTTTGGGATTAATATTGAAACACTACAAAAAGAACCTCAAGGTTTTCTCTATCAACCAATTGGCCAGAAGTTTAACCTAAATCCAGTTTTACCTTCTTACCGGTTTTTACAGCCTTATAAATAGCATCAATAATAATTAGGTCCTTTAAGGCCTCTTCTCCATCTACAGCTACTTTGGCAGTATCGCCATCAAGAATGATAGCAGCCATTCTATCCATTTGAACCGTTTGGTGGGCCACATGTGGAAAGCTGAGCGGGCCCTTATTGGTTTTTGCCTTTATGGGACCATAGCCTGTGGAGGGTTGCATCTCCGCAAAACCTTCGGTGCCATTTAGGAAAAACCTATCCAGGTTGCTCGTACTGTAGGTAGACAGGCAGGAAGAAATGACCCCACTGGGAAATCCGAACTGGAAAGTAATGGTTTCATCGACTCCTTCCTTAAATTTTACTGGGTCAGTTTTTGTCTCCTGAGCGGTTACCCAGATCGGCTCTTCACCCACCATGTATCGCGCTCCATTGATAGAATAAATACCAATGTCCATCATGGCCCCGCCACCTGCCAACTCCTTGTTAAGACGCCATTGGGTAGGATCACCAATTTTAAATCCGCTAAGACCCTGGAAAAACTTGATTTCGCCAAAGTCACCATTCTCCCGCAGTCGTATAATTTCCAATGTATTGGGTTCGAAGTGCATGCGATATCCCACCAGTAACTTCACGCCAGCCTTATTACAGGCGGCCACCATTTCTCGTCCTAGTTTGGCATTGGTGGCCATTGGTTTCTCAGAAATCACATGTTTTCCGGCAGCAGCCACCCTCAAGGTTTGTGGGTGGTGCAAGGCATTTGGGGTGATAATGTATACGGCATCGATATCCGGATTGTCTTTGATGGCATCAAAATTTTCATAATTGTAGCAATTTTTGTCTGGGATATTATAAGTGGCTTGCCAGTCTTTAATTTTAGAAGGAGTACCACTGATCAAACCTACCAATTTGGCATTTTTAGAATCCAGCATGGCTTTGGCCACACGGGTAGCATAACCACCCAAACCCATAATGGCCACTCTTAAAGTGCCTGCTTTGTTGGCATTGCTATTCATGTTTGTTTGATTTTTGGGAGTGAAGTTTGGAATTAGGGGAAGGGAAACTGCGGAAAGTGTCAGCTTTTGCAAAAAGTTTCTTCTGCTTGTCATGATATATATTAGGTTTAAAGGTTAAAACTGAAATAGGTGATAGCAAATCTATTATGTACTGAAATCACAAATACTAGTTCCTAATTCAGGTAAATTCATTAATTACAAGATATTGTTTTTTATCTGTAAAAGGAAAATAAAATAATTTTTACCTTTACACAAATAGGGCACCTAAATACAGATTTAATGGCATCTTCCGTTACTTATCAGGCCGAGCCTGAATTAAATGCCGTCGATTTTCAAAGGTTGCTTATCGCTTCTACGCTGGGAGAACGCAGACCAGTTGAGGATCTTGAGCGCTTGGGAAAAATGCTTTACCATGCAGATTTGATCCTTACCGCAAGGGAGGAAGGCAAATTGATCGGAATAGCAAGGTCCGTTTCTGATGAATGCTATTGCACTTACCTTTCAGATTTGGCGGTTCATAGTGACTATCAAAACCGCGGAATAGGGAAAATGCTTGTGAAACTTACCAAAGCGGCATTCCCATTTGCAAATCTAATATTGCTTTCTGCCCCAAAAGCCATCGCCTATTACCCTAAAATAGGCATGAAAAAACATGAGAACTGTTATATCTCGGTACCAGAGGATCCCATTTATTAATAACCTGAGTTCGACCCAATTTCATAAAAAAATCATCATCGGTAGGCTTAGAGAGGGCTTTGAGTAGAGAAAGCCGTGGGACCCCTTCGACAAGCTCAGGGGACAACATTAGGTAGGGTTATTACCGTCACGGCAACCCCTAAAAAGGGTTTTTAGGGATGATTTAGCTATTTTTTAAGACGATCTTACCCCGAACTCAGGTTAATAGGCTGAAACTTGTGTTAAATAAAGGCTGCTTCTTTTACAGAAACAGCCTTTATAAATTGTTCTAAACTTTATCCGGTGAAGGAAGGTCAAATTCTGATCTCCGGGGATCAAAGAGCAGCCTGTTGGCTTCTACTGATCGGTCTCCAGTAAAAAATTCTGTCTCTCCATCAAATTCCAGCCAAGGGCCTACGATATAATCTGCTTGGTCCACAGGTACTCCCATGCCATCTCTTGCGATTTCGTGGATCTTCATAAACTCTTCAAAGGCCAATTTATTGTCACCAAACCTTCCAGCTTTCGCATTGAAAGGGACTTTTTCGCCCATCCTGTAGGATATATTCATTAGGTGACCCAAGGTACAGCTGTAATGGGCGTCAAACATATTGCCATTGGCCATGGTGGGGTCATTGGCACGACAGGCATTTACAAAACTTCCAAATGCACCTCCAGGTGTCATGGGGACTTTTTTTACAGTAACATTACGGGGCTGACTGCCATTGTGAGAAACATATTCTCCATCTATTAGCTTGCCGCCGTCCTCAAAGTAAAACCGGTTGGTTACTTCTTTTACATACCCTTCATGGTTTACATTCCTAACATTGAAAAATACATATTGGCCATTGGCAAATTGTGCTATAGCAAACATGGTATTGGGCGTTTGACCTTGGTCGTCCCAGTTAAACCTGCCCCCCATGGCCATCACTCTTACCGGATGTGTATTGGCGACCTCGTCATCAAGGGCCCAATAGGCCACATCCAACTGGTGGGTACCCTGGTTGTTTAATTCTCCATTTCCTACTTGCCAGTTCCAGTGCCAGTTATAGTGCACCAGGTTTTCATTGTATTGGTCAATTACCGCTGGACCTTTCCATAAGTTCCAATCCAAGTTACTTGGTGGGCTGGTGTTTGGTTTGTAGCCTATGCCTTCCCTTGGTTTACAGGCAAAGCCATGCGAAACCAACATTTTACCATATTTTCCTGACTTGATATCACTTACTTGGTCACGCCATTCATCACTACTACGCCTTTGAGCGCCATGCTGAACTACTATGCCATATTTCTCGGCAGCGGCCAAAGCGATACGCCCTTCGTGGACATCATGACTGGCAGGTTTTTCTACATAGCAATGCTTACCATTCTGCGCTGCCCATACTACCATCAGGGAGTGCCAGCTATTGGGTGTGGCCACGCTGATGGCATCGATGTCTTTTCTCTCAAGTACCCGACGTACATCTGCTTCACCTTTAACCCGATTACTTTTGGTATCTCCATCGCGAAGGGATTGTACGCGTGAATTGAGCACATTCTTGTCAGGATCTACTAAATAGGCGATTTCGACATTGTCCAATTCTGAAAAACTTGAAATATGTGATTTGCCACGGCCATTTACGCCGCAAACTGCCATTCTGAAGCGTTCATTTGCACCAATGATGGAGCCGTAGGATTTTGCGTTAAAGCTCATGGCCCCGATGGTCAATCCACTGGCACCAAATATAGATTTTTTGATAAACTCTCTTCTTTCTTTCATGCTTTGGGTTTATAATACTTTCGAAATGAAACCCAAAATATGCAATAGATTATTTATTGCATATTTTGGGTTAAAGGCATAAGTAAAAGAAAAATGAGATTTATTTCAAGTTTTCCTAACTTTTTATTTGTTAGGTAAAACAATAACTCTTTATACTTTTGAAATAAGAAGATTTTTGATGGCGTGAATTTTTTGGATAAGAATATCCTATTTTTTACACTGTAATGTCTAATATGTTAATACTCCTCAAATTATAAAATGAGAAGATGTGAAAATAAAAAAGTTGAAAGGAGCAAATTTCTCTTTACGGAATATGAAAACATCCTTAAAAAATGTATTTAAGAGGCTTTCAGCAGGGTATCAATCAATTCTGAGGGTGTTTGAATACGGGCGACTTTGTCATCTTCCAGCTCTTTATTCAACTCATATTCCAATTCGAAGATCAATCCAGAAACAAAAATTTTGTCCATCCTCAAATCATAATAAAAGTTGGCCGATTTTTGCTTTCCGGTTAAGGGGATTCCGTAAGACTGGAAAATTTCAATGGCCTTACGCATTGCTGCAATATTCGTCATAAATATTAAATTCGATTCAAAGACAATACGGTCATAGTGGCTAATTTGTTGTGCATTTGAACAAATTTTTCATTAAAATTTGTTATTCACCCAAGATTAGTACTGGAAATTTACTTTTAGTTTGGAATTTGATATTTATAACTCTCCTAATTTTTTCCCTTTTCTCTTTAACAATCCTTCGTTTTTTGGGGAGCCGATAACCTGTGAATGGTAAATGCCCGAGTGGCCACTGAATAGGTAGGCCAAAACACAAGCTAAACCGATATACACACCCGGCAGGGCCCCAAAAAGCTCAATTCCCATCAAGGTACAGGCCAGAGGAGTATTGGTAGCACCTGAAAAAACCCCTACAAAACCCATTCCCGCCAAAAGCGCTACTGGTAATGGGATAATGGCTGACAATGCATTGCCAAGGGTTGCACCTGTAAAGAACAATGGAGTAACCTCACCCCCTTTAAAACCGGAACCCAGGGTTAATGAAGTTTTAGCGATTTTCACCAAAAAATCATACCAAGGTAAATCTTGAGAAAAGGAGTCGACAATGGTAGGTATACCCAATCCTATGTATTTGGTATCGCCGATGATAAAAACTGAGGCGGCAATGATCACGCCACCTACCAAAGGCCGGAATGGAGGATATTTTATTTTTTGGCTAAAGATATTTGACCAGAAATGGGTGGATTTTGAAAAAAGCCTAGCAGCCAATCCAAAACAAATCCCCGCAGGAATTACCCATAGTATATTGATGAGGTCTAATGGCGGTACCATTGGAACCGTGTATTGGGTATGATGTACTAACCAGATGCCCTCACAGGCGTAATTTGCGATCACAGCAGCAAGAAAAGCAGGTAGAATCGATTCGTACCTTACCCTGCCGATTATGAGCCATTCCAAAGCAAAAACGGCTCCCGCTAGTGGTGTGCCAAACACAGAAGCAAATCCTGCGGCCACCCCTATGGTAATGACCATTCTTCGGTCTCCATCCGTAAGCTTAAACCATTTTGTGAATTGATCTGCAATAGCGCCCCCCATTTGAATAGCTGTCCCCTCTCGACCGGCGGATCCACCAAAGAGATGGGTAAGAAGTGTGCCAAAAAGGACCAATGGCGCCATCCTCAGAGGTATTATTTTTGATGGATTATAAAATTCCTCCAGCAATTGATTATTGCCTTTCACCACATCAGTACCATATCGGTGGTAAACCCAACCTATGATAAAACCTCCAAAAGGTAAAAATAGAATGATCCAGAGATTTGACTCGCGGTATTGCGTTACCCAGTTTAGAGAAATTAGAAATAGTGCTGATGCGGATCCTACAAGCGTGCCAATGACCAATGCTAAACCCAACCACTTGGCGGTAAAGGCCAGATTTGGAAGCAATTCCTGAAAAATAAATTTGTAAAACAAAAGTAGGTTACTGTTCCTATTTGACATGAAGCCAATAATTTACATTCTGAAATACCATTAACCTAGAACTAATTTAATTACTGGTGAAGCAGGAGACATTGAAAGACGGGCCAGTAAGCGCTATGAATTTATCATTAAAAACCCTGAAAGCACTTTCTGATAGCGTACCATTGCCAATTCAAAACAAATATAGGCAAACATTTTATATATTAATTTATATAAATTAATGCTTGCATCAGTGAGTGAATTCAGTGACTATAGAATCTTTTTTGTCCTTACTCCGGATTCGCTTTCCCCTTTTCTCATTTGAGAATGGAGGCTTTTAATAGGCTTGGTTTAATAGCAAAGGTGCTGGAAATAGTTCAAATGTAAGCGTAAATAGGTCATGTAATGGATTGTCAATTGCACAATCTGGGTTATGTCCCATAAATCTTACACCACTTTTTTTTCATTAGTGCCTACATGGAATAATTTTTGTGGTGGCTAGCTTTCGATGAATTAAAGAAAATTGGGGTAAATTAATTATGCAACATATACTAATTACGGGAGGATCAGGACTTGTTGGTACTTCTATCACAAAAAAACTTGAAGCAATAGGAAAAGAGGTAGCCTGGTTGAGTAGAAATCCGAAAAAATATTCCCAAATGGCCTTCTTTTGGGACCCCAAAAAAGGGAAGATAGAGGATAAAGCGATAGAATGGGCAGATGCTATAATCCACCTTGCAGGAGCCGGAGTAGCTGACAAAAGATGGACAGAAGAGCGAAAAAAAGTGATTCTGGATAGCAGAATTGATAGCAGTGAGTTGCTGTATAAAGCTTTAAAAAAAGCTAAGAAAAAACCACAAGTCATCGTCTGTTCAAGCGCCGTAGGCTTTTATGGTTTTGATACAGGAGAAAAGCTGGTTTTTGAGGGAGATCCACCTGGAGATGATTTTTTGGCCGATGTGGTCCGGAAATGGGAGAAAGCTACAGACAAATTTCAAGAATTGAACATCCGTACTGTTACTTTCCGTATAGGGATAGTACTGGCCAAAGACGGAGGGGCACTGAAGGAAATGTTAAAACCACCTGTAGCAGCACCATTAGGTTCAGGACAGCAGTATTTGAGCTGGATTTTCATTGAAGATTTGTCCAGAATGGTTGAATATGCGCTTGAAAACCATGGGGTGTCGGGAATTTATAATGCCGTAGGACCTGTTCCAGTTACCAATAAGGTACTTACCCAAAGGGCTGCTGAATACAAAGGAAAGCCTTTTTTTAATATAGGAGTCCCCTCCTTTGCATTGAAGCTTGGACTTGGAGAAATGGCCAATATGGTATTAGGAGGCAATAGGGTCAGTAATGAAAAAATTGAAGGTACAGGTTTTAAGTTTGAATATGGAGATCTTAACCATGCCCTGAAAAAAATATTCACCTAAGTTTTGATAAATGACCCTTCGATTTATAAAAAAACATCCTAAATTTCGATTCCTGAAATATCACGGCTATAATTACGTGTAATTAACCCCACCAAAAAATGAAAAAAGGCCTATTGAGCAGTATATTGATATTTCTGTTTTTTTCGGTTAGTGCTCAGAATGTTAACCTAGATTATTACCTTCCTAGTGGCTATACGTATGACCAAGAAATAGCAAAACCTTCTTCAATTCTAGGCTTTGAGGTGGGGGAGTGGCATGCCAATCACACACAAGTTGTACAATTTTATAAGGCCATAGCAGCCCAATCGCCCAGGGCTACTTTGATTACCTACGGCTACACTTATGAAAAGCGACCCTTAATAATGTTGGCCGTTTCATCTCCAAAAAATATCAAGCAACTTGATAGGCTTAAAGAGCAAAGGGGAGGTTTGAGGTATCCTGATTTTAAATCCGATCTCGAAGGAATGCCCGTAGTAATGTATATGGGACATTCGGTCCATGGAAACGAAGCGTCGGGCGTTAATGCTTCACTCCTTTCAGCCTACCATTTTACGGCCGCCAAAGAAATTGAAGAGGACCTGGAGAATATCATATTGCTGATTGATCCCGCTATAAATCCTGACGGAATTAATCGTTTTGCTTCATGGGTTAACAGTCACAAAAGCTATTATCCAAATGGGGACCCCAACAATAGAGAGCTGAACGAGTCTTGGCCAAGGGGAAGAACTAACCATTATTGGTTTGACCTGAATAGGGACTGGATACCTGTACAGCACCCTGAATCTGAAGGTAGAATTGCCCAATTTCAGGCGTGGCTACCGAATATAGTCCTTGATTTTCATGAAATGGGGACAGACAATACCTACTTTTTCCAGCCGGGAATACCTAGTCGAAACAATCCACTTACTCCAGCCAAGAATTTTGAACTAACTGAGAAAATAGCAGCTTACCATGCGAAATATCTCGACAAAATAGGCTCACTTTATTATACTAAAGAGAGTTTTGATGATTATTATTTTGGTAAAGGTTCCACCTATCCGGACATTCAAGGAGCTGTTGGTATTCTTTTTGAGCAAGCTTCTTCGAGAGGAAACCTTCAGGAGAGTCCCTATGGTAAGATTTCCTTTCCATTTACTATCAGGAACCAATTCACCACTGCCCTTTCATCATTTGACGCAGCTACTGATCTTAGGGTAGAGCTGAATACTTACATGTCTGATTTTTACAAGGATGCTAAGGCTGAATATACTCAGGACGATAACAAAGCCATTATATTTGGTGCTATGGAGGATTATGGAAGGACATTTCATTTTGCTGATATCCTTTTGCAACACAACATCCAGCTTTATAGCCTTGAAGAGGACGTTACGCTTAATAGTGTACCTTTTAAATCGGGTAAGTCTTTCATTGTCCCTTTGGACCAACCTCAATACAGGCTTGTCAAATCTTTGTTCGAAACCAGAACAACTTTTCAGGACAGTTTATTTTATGATGTTTCTACATGGAATATGCCAATGGCATTCAATTTAAATTACATGTCCTTGAGCAGTAAAATATTAAACCTAGCAAAGGTAGTAAATGTCAGTAATGGTCTTTCTTTTAAGGAAGGCAAAGTGCTTGGGGATGCAGGTGCTTACAGTTATGCCTTCGAATGGGAAGAATATTATTCTCCCAAAGCCCTATACAAGTTAATGGATATTGGCTATCAGGTAAGGGTAAGTCACGAGGAATTCCAAACTAAGGACAAGAAAAATTATAGAAGAGGAACCATATTGGTTGAAAAAGGAAATTCCGAGAAGAGCGACGAAGCCTTTTATGAGGATCTCAAAACAGTAGCCGCGTCTAGTGGAGTGAATATTTATGCATTGTCCACCGGGCTTACGGGGGGGGTAAATCTCGGTTCTCCCAGCATAAGTGTATTAAAAAAACCATCCATTGCCCTTTTAGTAGGTGATGGGGTCGGAAGTTCTGATGCTGGAGAAATATGGCATCTTTTTGATCAACGCATGGAAATTCCGATCACATTAATGGCCTCTCAAAGGATTTCCGTTGCAGATCTCAACAGGTACAATGTAATTATTTTGCCTACTGGTGATTATTCTGCTTTAGGAGAAAAAGAAGCAGCGAAGTTAAAATCCTGGGTTCAAAATGGTGGAACACTTATAAGTCGTGGGTCTGCTATGAATTGGCTAGCAGACAATGATATCGCCGTTTTTAATTTTCAAAGCCCTGACTATAGCGATACCACTAGTCAAAAAAAATATGCAGACCTGGAAAACGATCGAGGAGCGAAATTAACTGGAGGAGCTATTTTCAATGCCAAATTAGACATCACACATCCTATAGGTTATGGCTATAGATCTGGTGAAATTCATGTTTTCAAGCAAGGAAATCAATTTCTAGAGCCATCAGGTAATCCCTATGCCAATCCATTGGTGTATACTGAAAGCCCTCTTGCAAGTGGCTATGTGCACCCCACTAACTTGGAAATGATGAAAAACAAAGGGGTGATTCAGATTTCGGGCAAAGGGAAGGGCAAAACCATAGGGTTTGTGGACAATCCTAACTTCAGAGCTTATTGGTTTGGGACAAATAAATTGTTTTTAAATGCGGTATTTTTTGGGCAGACTATAAATAACGCTTCTACCAGGTAAAGGTAGAAACGGCCCATAAAAATGGGATTACCTGTTTTACCCAAAGTATTTCTCTTCACCGAAAATCGAAATAAAAAGCTGTAAATTCTGAAAAAACCGTATTTTTTCAATTACTTTTCTTTAGTTTGCAGGCTCAAAGGCGAATTATGAATAGAAAACTGTTTCCATTAGATAAAAATTATATCCTTAGGCAGTCTCAATCTGCCATAGAAAAGGAGATGATGGATTTGATGGTGGAGGAATTGAAAAATGCCTTTACGTTATTGTTCAATCCGCTTGAACTACAGGATGATACCTACTTAAAAATTCTTTCTACAAAGTCCTTTCCAGAAGAACATCTAACCATAATATACAGGCAACTGGCTGGTATTTTTAGGTACAAGTTTGGTACCAACCAGCTGGAGCTAAGGTTTGATGGGAAAAGCCACTTTGAAAAGTACCAGGAAGATTGGAAGAGCACATTTCATAATTGGATTCAAACCTTGGGGCAAAACCCAGCCTATGTGAAGAACCTTTTAAGAATGACCTTGCTATACGATACCCCTTCCCGTGCACTATTTGCAGAAAACAGGTGCAAATCAATTTTGAACGAGCATTTCGGGCTCCTAATTATTAAAAGAAAAGGGAATCTACTGATGAAAACAGGAAGCTGATCTCTAGTAATTGTACTAATCTACGGATTCTAAAACGGATCGGAAAGAAACAAACTGGCTACCGAATTTTTCTTTTATTATTTCTCTAAATATAGTACCATACCTGGATTGAAAGAATTTCAAATCCTCTAAATTTTCCGCTAAAAATTGGGCAGAAAAATTGACGCCTTCCCCATTATCTTCTTGTAAAAGTCGAAAAAACCGTTTCTCATAAAATAATCCGGTTTGCATTATTCCGGAAAGGTATACTTGGTTCATCCACGCAATAAATTCTTCCTCTTTTTCACTATCAATATTTATTGTTATGTTGTAAAGCACCATTAGATTACCAGTTATGATTTGTTTAAGACAATTTCCATTAAATTCGTTCCGATTCTTTCGAACAAAAATGTAAAGAAACACTTATAGTATATTGAAAACAAAAATAATACCTCAATATTTAATTTTCTGATTTACCATGCGTAATTATATGGACAACTCAACCTTCTTTAAGCTTGAAAAATCCGAAGTAGCCAAAATTTTCATTACGATACTTCATCTGGTAGGCCTATTTGGATTGTTTTGGGAAAAAAGCCGACCATTGTTTCAGTTGATTACGCCATTTCATTTGTTGTTGGTCACTGGTATCCTTCTCTATTTTCATAGGGATTTTAACAAAAGATTCTTTGGGTTTTTCTTATTTTCATTTCTTATCGGGATGATTACTGAAATCATTGGGGTCAATACCGGACTGCTTTTTGGGGATTACAGTTACGGTGCAGTACTTGGAATTAAAGCGTTTGGGGTGCCTTTGATGATTGGCTTAAATTGGTTTTTACTGGTTTACCTAACAGGAGGCATTTTTCAAAAAATGATAAAAAATGACCTTATTGCAGCGGCTTCGGGCGCTTCTTTAATGGTGCTTCTGGATTTAAGTCTTGAAAGAGTAGCTATAGCCTTGGATTTCTGGCGGTGGCACCAGGAAAGTATTCCTGTATCTAATTATATCACCTGGTTTTTAGTCGCCTTTATTATTCAAATTGTCTATAGAAAGGCTTCCTTTGAAAAGGAGAATGAACTTATTTTAATTGTCTTTTTCAATTTGCTGCTCTTTTTTTCCATTTTAGCAATAATTCTATAAAAAAAAACAAAATCACCCTAGTTTGGTTTAATTAACGATGATTCACGCTTTGTTCTATACTATTGTTGGATTTATGTCCATGGAATTTTCCGGCTGGTTTATTCATAAATTTTTAATGCATGGCATTTTGTGGAAAATTCACAAGACACACCATATTCATTCCAAAAGCTTTTTTGAGCTTAATGACCTTTTCTCTATCCTTTTTGCAAGTATTGCCATCGTCTTGATCTTTTTAGGAGTTAGTACTTTAGACTATAGATTTTGGATTGGTTTGGGAATCACATGCTATGGCATAAGTTATTTTATTTTGCACGACATATTAATCCACAGAAGAGTTAAACTCTTTACTAAACCAAATGGCCGTTATCTTGCAGGAATTTTTAAAGCCCACCAAGCCCACCACGCGAGTAGAAAAAGAGATGATGCAGTTTCTTTTGGATTATTCATTGTACCTAAAAAGTACTTTAAAAAGAAAGTAAATGAGTAATTATTCTATAAAAGACCTTGAGAAGTTATCAGGCATTAAAGCCCATACAGTAAGGATCTGGGAGCAGAGGTATAAACTGCTTAATCCAAAAAGAACTGAAACCAACATCAGGTATTATGATGATGATGACCTAAAATTAATTCTAAATGTAGCCTTACTCAATGAAAATGGATTGAAAATAAGCAAAATTGCAAAAATGTCAGCTGAAGAAATTAAAGCTGAAGTACTTCAATTTACTGACCGGTCTTTTGCTTATGACGATCAAATCCATTCATTGGTTTTAGCTATGGTGGAGTTCAATGAAGAAAGGTTTGAAAAGATTATTTCCACCAATATTCTTAAATTTGGTTTTGAATTGACAATGGTAAATGTCATATATCCATTTTTGTCCAAAATAGGTGTCTTGTGGCAAATTGGTAGCGTCCATCCAGGTCAGGAGCACTTCATTTCTAACCTAGTCAGGCAAAAATTAATTGTGGCTATAGATGGACAAATTTACACTGGAGGAGGAAGAAAATTTTTATTGTTTCTGCCAGAGGGGGAATTGCACGAAATGGCGCTCCTTTTCACTTCCTATTTACTAAAAGCCAATGGGCATAAGGTTATATACCTGGGGCAGAACACTCCGGATGAGGACCTAAAAAATGTCTATAAAGTGCATAAACCAGATTATCTGGTGACGGCCATTACCACAAATCCCTCTAGTGAATTGGTTGAACCTTATCTGCAATCTTTGGGTGAAAGCTTTCCTAAATCCAAGATTATTGCCTCAGGATATCAAATCCTAGGACAGAACTTTAACTTGCCGCCAAACATTCATTTGATGCAATATTTAAAGGAGATAAAAGAATACATCAATTTAATAGCTACAAGCACAACCTAATCCTTGATTTATGAGGACAGTGTTTTAAACTAGCCTTTCTAGTTTGATTTAAAACGTATTAATTGTGAGTTGTTCGAAAAACCTGTTGATTTGGTTAAAACATAGGGTAGGATAAATATAAAATTACACTTTTTTTATACTTATGACATCCCTTGAGCCCAAATTGTGCGACAGCCTTGACATTCCGTAATGGAATCACTTCCTGATAAACCTAAGAAATGGCATTGCAAAACCTAGATTAAATCAAGGTTTGGCTCCCTTGATTCTTTGGTTTTTTTGAAAAAAAACTGAAAGAAATACCCAATTATAAAACCGCTTATAACAAGTGAATTCAAATCAAATTTGATTCAGCCCAAAATTGGTTTTGGGCTTTTCTATACAAAACCTTGGTTAGACAATAATGGCAGGAACCATTTCCATCCTGCTTTATCCACTTAAGTAATTTTTTATTATTATTACGCTTGTATTCTAAGGAGATTTTATGATTTCAACTTAACTTACCTATCTAATTTATAATACCATCGCCCACATAATATTAAAAAGACTAATCTATAATTATCCATATATAATGAAAAATAATTCTTTTAACACACCGAATTGCTTTGCTTACTACACGCTGCTGTTCGTTCTTTTTACTCTGGTAGCTTGCCAATCAGGGGTAAAATTGCCAAGTGGGGATGCTGACAATGGAGGATTAACGCTTCCTGGTGGATTTGAGGCAGTTGTAGTGGTAGATAGCATTGGAAGAGCCAGACATCTTACTGTAAGGGACAATGGTGACATTTATGTAAAACTTAGGGTCGCCAATGAAGAGGGGCAAGGGATAGTAGCCTTGAGAGATACCAATGGAAACGGAAAAGCCGATATTGTTCAAACCTTTGGGAACTACCTTGATGAGGGGAGTTATGGTACTGGTATGGAGATATACAATGGATACCTTTACTTTACTACGGCAGGGGATGTTTTCCGTATTAAAATTGATCCAGATAGTTTGGTTCATGAGGGGGAGGCCGAATTAATTATGCGTGACGATTATAAAAATACATTTTATGGTTATGAGCACATCGCTAAACCGCTAGCATTTGACAATGAAGGCAATATGTATGTGCCTTTTGGGTCTCCAGGAGATGTTTGCCAGGAGTTTAACAGACGTCCAGGTTTGCCGGGTATGTTTCCATGTCCTCAGCTAGAATGGCACGGTGGTATTTGGAGATTTGATGCAAATAAGCTCAACCAAACACAGAAAGATGGCTACAGATATGCGACGGGAATAAGAAGTGTTGTAGCAATGGATTGGAACGAGAAAGAAAACAGTCTTTATGTGGTGCAGCATGGGCGTGACAACTTGTATAGAACATGGCCAGACCTTTATTCGAAATGGGAGTCTGCCTTATTTCCGTCAGAAGAGTTTTTTAAAGTGGAAGATGGCACCAATGGTGGATGGCCTTATTATTATTACGATCAAATTCGTGGTAAAAAGCTATTGAATCCAGAGTATGGTGGAGACAAGGAATTAGCCACAGGCGCTGATACGGTGGCAATGCCTATTATGGGTTTCCCCGGGCACTATGCACCAAACGACCTTTTTTTCTATACGGGAGATCAATTTCCAGAGCGGTATAAGAATGGAGCATTTGTGGCTTTTCATGGAAGTACTATCAGAGGCCCATATCCTCAAGCAGGATATTTTGTGGGCTTTGTTCCTTTCGAAGGGGATAAGCCTTCAGGACCATGGGAAGTTTTTGCTGATGGCTTTGCCCAATTGGATACGATTGTGAATACAGGAGATGCTGCTGCGCGACCTGTGGGGCTTTCTATGGGGCCTGATGGCTCACTTTATGTTACTGAAAGTGTAAAGGGTAAAATATGGAGAATTATGTATCCTGGGGATAAGGAAGACTTTACCGAGGATGCTTTGGAAGAACTTGCAAAAAGGAAAGAATCCAGAACCAATATAAAGAAGCCAGATGAAGAAAAAGACAATCTGGAAAAAGAATTGTTAGAAGTTGGTGCGCAGACTTACAATGTATATTGTGCTACTTGTCATCAGAGCAATGGTATGGGTGATGGCACCAGATTTCCTCCCTTGGCAAACACCAAATGGGTTCAAGGTAATAAAAATGAATTGATCAATGTTATATTGCAAGGTCTAGAAGGGCAAATTGAAGTAGATGGTGTTCCTTATAATGGTATAATGCCTGCACATTCCTTCCTAAGTGATGCGGAAGTTGCAGGTTTGCTAACCTACATAAGAAAAAGCTTCGGTAACAATTCCTCTAGTATTTCAGCTGTTGAGGTGGCTAATGTACGTAAAGAAATTAAGTAACATATAACCAGCCGCCAACACTAAAAAGCCAAAAGATGAAATTAATTGTTTCTTTTTTAATTGTATTATTTGGGCTGACCCAAGGTCCTAAACCTAAAGCTATGAAAGAAAGCAAGTCGCCTATCTCTGAGTACATTGTAAAATCAGTAGAGAAACCAATTACTATCGACGGTAACTGGGACAAGCCAGAATGGAAAGAGGTAGAAGCTGCCTCAATAGCACTTCATATGGGGCCAGAACCGGAGAAATTTATTCCAAAAACACAGGTCAAATTAAGATACGATAAGGACAATATTTATGGGATTTTTAAGGTAGAGGACAAGTACGTTAAATGTGTGGTTCAAGAGGTAAATGGAAGTGTTTCAAGTGATTCTTGTGTGGAGTTTTTCTTTGCACCTGATACCAACTCTCCTTTGGAATATTTTAATCTAGAGATCAATTGTTCTGGTGTCCCTTTGTTTCATTATGTAACAGTGCCTAGAAAAGAATTCAAGGTATTGAAACCTGAAGAAATTAAGCAAATTGAAATTGCACATACTATGCCCGATAAGGTAGACCCTGAAATCACAGCGCCAGTTACTTGGTTTATTGAATTCAAGGTACCATTGGCATTGTTAAAGGGATATAGAGAAATCACTAATCCAGCGCCGGGTGTGACTTGGAAGGCTAATTTTTATAAGATTGCAGGCCGAACCAGCAACCCTCATTACTTTACTTGGAACGAGGTAATTAATCCTCATCCAGATTTCCATTTACCGAAATATTTCGGAAAAATAACCTTTCAATAAATTACTATACCTATGAAATTATTAAAGCTCACCTTTGTTTTATTTATGGCGATTGTCCTACAAGGCATGGCCCAGGATTTCGATATATTGATCAAAAATGGTCATGTAATTGACCCCAAGAATAAAATTGATGGGGTGATGGACGTTGCAATTAAGGATCAGAAAATTGCGAAGGTATCCAAAAATATTAGCGAAAAATCCGCTAAAAAAATAATCGATGCTAGCGGTTTAATCGTTACTCCTGGATTAATAGATATTCATGGGCACCATTTCTTTGGTACCGATCCTCACAGGTACTTGAACAATAGTTTTTCCTCACTACCTCCTGATGGGTTTACCTTCAGAGCAGGTGTTACCACTGTTGCTGATGCAGGAAGTCCTGGTTGGAAAAATTTTCAGTTGTACAAAGAACAAGTGATTAACCAATCCCAAACCAGGGTTTTGGCCTTTATTAATATTGTGGGTGAAGGAATGAGTGGCGTAACATCGCGTGAGCAGGATACTACGGACATGAATCCAAAGATGGTTGCTATGATAGCGGGACAGAATCCTGAAATTATTGGTGTGAAAATAGCGCATTATAGAGGACACGAATGGGGACCATATGAGAAAGCTGTCAAAGCAGGTGAAATGGCGAATATTCCAGTAATGGTTGATCTAGGGGGTGCAGATCCTGCTTTACCACTTTCCACCTTGCTTTTTGATGTATTAAGACCAGGCGATATTCTTACACACATGTACGGTGGAGATCATTCAGGACATGGTCCAAAAGAAGGTACATTGAATGCAGAAGGGAAAGTTTGGCCACACTGGTTTGAAGCTCAGAAAAAGGGGTTGATATTTGATGTTGGACATGGCGGAGGCTCTTTCTTATACAGCGTAGCAGTGCCTGCAACCCAACAAGGGTTTTATCCCAACACCATTAGCACGGATTTGCATACAGGAAGTATGAATGCCGGTATGAAAGACATGTTGAATGTAGTGTCTAAAATGATGAACTTAGGAATGAGCCTACAGGAAGCCATTACGGCTTCTACATGGAAGCCTGCTCAGGTTATACAAAGAGAGGAATTAGGAAATCTTTCTGTAGGAGCAGAGGCAGATGTGGCTATTTTCAAGTTACATGAAGGACAGTTCGGTTTCATAGATTCTTCTGGAGCTGCCGATAAGGGCACGCAAAAATTAGAGACTGAATTGACTTTAAGAGCTGGGAAAATCGTTTGGGACCTAAATGGTATTGGTGCCAAAATTTGGGAATAAAAGACCCCAATAATATTTTATTATCGACCTAATTACTACTAAATATAAAACTGTTATGCTTAAATCACTTGCGTTTTTATTTTTCATAAGTCTGGTTGCTTTGCCTTCACTTTCTAATGCACAGCAGAGCCCAGAGCAAAAATTAAAAGAAATGGGGATTACTTTGAAAACCCCAGCACCTTTCACAGGCAGTATTGTAAAGGCGGTAAGGACAGGTAACTTGGTGTTTCTTTCAGGACATGGTCCAGTAAAGCCAGAAGGTGGAATGGTAACAGGTAAACTTGGAACTGAATTGACGGTTACCGAAGGTCGTGCAGCTGCCAAGTTGGTAGGTATTGATTTACTTACTTCCCTAAAGGCTGAAATTGGTGATTTGAGCAAGGTGACAAGAATTGTAAAAGTCCTTGGAATGGTGAATGCAAGTCCTGAATTTGACGAACAACCTAAAGTAATGAATGGGTTTTCTGATTTTATGGTGGAAGTATTCGGAGAAAAAGGCAGACATGCTAGGTCAGCTGTAGGAATGGGATCTTTGCCGGGTAATATTGCCTTGGAGATTGAAATGATTGTTGAAATAGAAGATTGATCCTGTTTTCATTAACCAATGAAACAGGGGATCTTCCTAAAAAAATAGCTATGATAAGTAGAAGAAAATTATTAAAAAAATTAGGTGCCCTTCCCCTTGTAGGAGGAGTACTAGGTGCTGGCATCCCACTTTCCTCAGTAAGAGGAGAGACAATTGTGGAGGCTCCGAAAAGGAATGTTATCAAAGAATTGGGGCTTAGAACTTTTGTTAATGCTGCAGGCACGTATACTGCCATGACGGCTTCATTGATGCCGGATGAAGTTATGGATACCATTGTCTTTGCCTCAGATCATTTTATAATGCTGGATGAGGTTCAGGATAAAGTGGGTGAGAAAATAGCAGCCCTTTGCCATGCAGAATATGCCACCGTTACGGCAGGATGCTGGTCTGCCATGGTACTGGGTACGGCAGGGGTGCTCACCGGAAAGGACCGCGATAAGATCCGTCAATTGCCGGATCTTACAGGAATGAAGTCGGAGGTCATTGTTCAAAAAGCACACAATGTAGGTTACGTACATGCACTCACCAATACAGGGGTGGATATTGTAGAAGTAGAAACTGCTGCGGATGTAGATCGTGCAGTAAACAGCAAAACAGCCATGATGTGGTTTCTAAATTATCAGGCACCAGATGGAAAGATCCAGCATGAGGAATGGGTGGCACTGGCTAAAAAGCATGGTCTTCCTACCATGATAGATATGGCAGCAGATGTTCCGCCTGTAGAAAACTTATGGAAATACAATGACCTAGGATTTGACCTTGTTTGTGTTTCGGGAGGTAAAGCCATTAGAGGACCTCAAAGTGCTGGTATTCTTATGGGACGAAAAGACCTTGTAGAAGCTGCTCGATTGAGTGCTCCACCAAGGGGAGGTACCATAGGCCGGGGAATGAAAGTAAATAAGGAAGAAATATTAGGCATGTATGTGGCACTTGATGTCTATATCAAAAAGGACCATAAAAAAGAATGGAAAGAATGGGAAGCTAAAGTGGCCCATATCTCCGATGCTGTCTCGGGAATAGAAGGTGTAAGTACAGAAGTATCTGTCCCTCCTATTGCCAATCATACCCCTTACCTAAAAGTTGGTTGGGATACTGCTAAGATCAATCTTACGCAAGAAGAAATGCGAGAAAGATTGCGGATGGGAACGCCATCTATTGAAGTGATAAGCGGGGGCGAAAATGCAATAAGCATGACCGTCTTTATGCTAAAACCTAAAGAAGAAAAAATTGTTGCTAAAAGAGTTGCCGAAGAATTGCAAAAAGCTAAAGTTTAACTTATGAAATTAAAATATAGATTATTACTAGTTGTGATGGTGTTTACTTGCAGCCTGGTAAGTGCCCAGACCTATGACATGCTCATCAAGGGTGGTAGGTTAATTGATCCAAAAAACAATATTGATGCAACAATGGATATTGCCATTAAAGATGGTAAGGTGGCCAAAGTGGCTAAATCCATTTCGGAGAAAGAAGCTGGAAAAACGATAGCAGCAGAAGGACTTGTGGTAACCCCGGGCTTAATTGACATCCATGGCCATGTTTTTCATGGTACAGAGCCAAACCATTACTTGAGTAATGGACTTGTGGCATTGCCACCGGATGGATTTACGTTCAGGGTAGGTGTTACTACAATTGTCGATTGTGGTGGTGCTGGTTGGAAAAATTTCGAAACTTTCAAAAAGAACGTTATTGAGCCAAGTAAAACCCGGGTATTGACCTTTATGAATATCGTAGGTGAAGGAATGCGTGGAGGAGCCTGGGAACAAAATACGGGTGACATGGATGCCAAATTAAGTGGCATGGTGGCCAGGCAAAACCGAGAACATGTTGTAGGGTTCAAGGTAGCGCATTATGGTAACCGGGACTGGATACCAATAGACAGAGCTGTGGAAGCTGGTAGGATAGCTGATATGCCTGTAATCGTTGATTTCGGAGGTTCTAATGCATTTGAACCCCTTTCAATTCGTGAATTATTTTTTGAGCGTTTAAGACCTGGAGACATTTATACGCATACTTATGCAGAGCTTAGTGGTGCAAGGGAAACAGTAGTAGATCGTACTACCAGAGCGTTTCAACCTTTTGTTTTGGAAGCGCAAAAAAGAGGAATTATTTTTGACGTAGGGTATGGCGGTGCTAGCTTCGAATTCAAGCAGGCGATTCCTGCTTTAGCCGCAGGCCTTTATCCAAATACCATCAGTACTGACTTACATACTGGTAGTATGAATGCTGCTATGAAAGACATGCTAAATGTAATGACCACTTTTATGGCAATGGGAATGGAACTTCCTGATGTCATCGAAGCTAGTACATGGAAGCCAGCGCAAGTAATTCAAAGGACAGAATTGGGACACCTTTCTGAAGGAGCAATAGCCGACCTAAGTATCTTGAATATTAGGGATGGTGATTTCACGCTTTGGGATAGAACAGGCCAGAAGGTTCCTACTGGTCGCAAACTTGAGTGTGAAGTAACTGTAAAAGATGGAACAGTGGTTTATGATTTAAATGGACGTTCCATAGATTAAACCCTGCTCTTTGCGTTTTGATAAAATAAAAAAGTCCTTCGTGAGAAGGACTTTTTTATGCTTTAATACTATTAGAAATAATTATAATTGAGCCTCCAGTTTATCAGCAAGTACAGATTTAGGAACTGCACCTATTACTTTATCTACTACCTCTCCACCTTTGAAAATTAAAAGGGTTGGTATACTTCTGATACCAAATCTGCCTGGAATATCTTGGTTGGCATCTACATCTAACTTACCGATGGTGACCTTGCCTTCATACTCTCCTGCAAGTTCTTCTACTATAGGGCCTATCATTTTACAAGGTCCGCACCACTCTGCCCAAAAGTCGATCAATACTGGTTGTTTAGATTTGATTACTTCATCAAAACTGCTATCTGTAATCTCTATTGTTTTTGCCATCTTAATGTAATTATGGTTTTTATAAAATATATAACTTAATCAGTTTCACCATTAATAAGTTCCTGACTGACCAAATAAATTTTAGTATCAAATGATCTTATAGGCAACTTCTGGTATTTGATCCAAGGCCTGTATGAGTTCATTTGATGGATCTATCCTGTACTTTGAGGATATCAGATCCAGAGTTAAATTTTCTTTATTGTCTATAATATTTATATATAATTTTGCTTCTCCTTTGTATTTCTGAGTGATGGCTTCTAGTTTTTCCATCAGTTCCAACCCCAGGTCATCCAAGTCAATATGCACCCTTAAACCTTTTATCATTTTAGCCCGGATCTCATTAAGTAAAGTAATTTGATTGATTTTAAATTCAAATTCTTCAGGGTTGAATCTTTTGGGTTGTACAGATCCTGAAATATATAAAAACCAATTGGGCATGAAATACTCCTTAAATTTCACATAATCCTCCCCAAAGATGAAAAAGGTATGTCCTCCATGATAATCTTCCATGGTAAGCGTGCCAAATGGTTTTCCATTTTTAGTAGTACGGTGCGCAAAGGTGGTTACCGATCCCGCAAGTTTGACGTCTCCTTTCGATTTAAGCTGAGCAATGTCGGCGAGTTCTGGTAGTCCTGTATTGGTAAATGCTTCAATTTCTACTTTATACTGATCCAGGGGATGACCTGAAATATACAGTCCGACTACCTCCTTTTCTATATTCAACTGTTGCAATTGGCTAAAAGGTTCCATGTGTGGAATTGTAGGGATAGGAATATCTAAACCTCCTCCCCCTCCAAACATAGAAAACTGTGAACTCTCTTCCTCTTGGATAACCTTTTGTGCATATTTAACGGCTTTTTCCAAGAGGGAAGCTTCTCCTTCTGGCGCCTCGAGGTATTGTCTGCGGTGAAATTCTACAAAACAATCAAAACCACCTGCCATTGCCAATACCTCCATCGTTTTCTTATTGACAGCTTTAAGGTTAACCCTTTTGGTGAAAGAAAAGATATTTTTGTAGAGCCCAGATGCTTCTCTTTCTTCGATTATAGCATGTACTGCGGCATTTCCTGCTCCCTTTATCGCGGCCATACCAAATCTTACCTGCCCTTCCATGTTTACTGTAAAATCACTTTTGGACTCATTTACATCGGGACCAAGTACCTGTATGCCCATTCGTTTGCATTCCTCCATAAAGAAGGTAACCTGAGTGATGTCATTCATGTTATTGCTAAGTACAGAGGCCATGTATTCAGCAGGATAATGCGCCTTAAGGTAGGCCGTTTGATAAGCAATCCAGGCATAACAAGTAGAGTGGGATTTGTTAAAGGCATAAGAAGCAAAGGCTTCCCAGTCTTTCCATATTTTTTCTAGTTTTTTACTGTCGTGACCTTTTACTGCAGCTTGGTTGATAAATTTTGGTTTCATCTCATCCAGCACATTTTTTTGTTTCTTACCCATAGCCTTTCGCAGCACATCTGCCTCGCCTTTGGTAAAATCAGCTAGCTTTTGCGAAAGTAGCATCACTTGTTCCTGGTAGACGGTGATCCCATAGGTTTCCTTCAGGTACTCCTTCATGTCATCCAGATCATATGTGATGGCCTCTAGTCCATGCTTTCTTTTAATGAAACTTGGAATGTATTCCAAAGGACCTGGTCTGTACAAGGCATTCATGGCGATGAGGTCAGCAAATACAGTAGGTTTCAATTCCCTCATGTATTTTTGCATGCCCGCGGATTCATATTGGAATATGCCGACAGTTTCACCTTTCTGAAAGAGTTCATAAGTTTTTACATCGTCAATTGGGAAGTTTTCAGGATCCAGCAATATACCGTGTCGCTCATTAATGATCCTTACAGCATCCTTGATGAGTGTTAGGGTTTTCAGGCCCAAAAAGTCCATTTTTAGTAAGCCAGCACTCTCAACAACGGAGTTGTCAAATTGGGTACATACCATTTCGGAATCCTTAGCAAGCGCTACCGGCACAAAATTGGTAATGTCATCCGGAGTTATAATAACGCCACAGGCATGTATGCCTATGTTTCTTACAGAACCTTCCAGGACCTTGGCTTGATTTATGGTCTTAGAACTGTCATCATTTCCTTTTGAAATTCGGATAAGCTCTAATGCCTTTTCCAAATTTTCATTGTTGTTTTTAAGCTTGGCAGAAAGCTTGGCCCGGTCGTTGGCCAATTCAAAAAGGTTTTTAAGTTTGATGTCCGTGACAAGCTTTGCCAGTCTGTCTGCTTCGGATAGAGGGAGGTTTAGGACTCTAGCGGTATCTCGAATGGCAGATTTGGCCGCCATTGTTCCATAAGTGATGATTTGTGCCACTTGATTGGCCCCATACTTTTCTATAACGTAGTCGATTACCCGTTGTCGTCCTTCATCGTCAAAGTCAATGTCAATATCAGGAAGCGATATCCTGTCTGGGTTAAGAAATCTCTCAAAAAGTAGGTCATACGCAATGGGATCCATATTGGTAATTGCCACGCAATAGGCTACAGCAGATCCTGCGGCAGAGCCCCTGCCAGGCCCTACTGAGACCCCCATCTCTCTGGCTGCACGGGTAAAATCCTGGACGATCAGGAAATACCCCGGGTAGCCAGTCCTCTCAATAGTCTCCAATTCAAAATCCAGCCGTTCTCTAATTTCATCCGTAATTTCTGGGTACCTTTTTTTAGCTCCTTCGTAAGAAAGGTGACGTAGAAAGGCATTTTCACCCCTTTTACCTCCATCTTCCCCGTCTTTGAGATCGACGAATTCTTCAGGAATGTCAAATTTGGGCAATAAGACTTCTCTTGCCAATTTGAAAAGCTCAATTTTAGCCACGATTTCATCAGTACAAGAGATGGCTTGTGGCAGATCGGCAAAGAGCTTCTTCATCTCCTCGGGAGATTTGAGGTAAAATTCATCATTGGGGAACCCATAGCGAAATTCTCGTCCTCTCTTTCCAATGTATTTCTTAGGTTTCTCGACCAATTCTCCATCCTTTACACACAACAAAATATCATGTGATTTAGCATCCTCCTGGACATTGTAATAAGTGTTATTGCCTGCAAAATACTTGACCTTGTATTTTTCCGCCAATTGAAGCAAAACTTCATTTACCTTTTCCTCCTCGGGAATGCCATGTCGGTTAAGCTCAATATAGAAATCTTCACCAAATTGCTCCACCCACCATACAAAAGCCTCTTCTGCTTGGGTTTCACCTACATTGAGAATGAGGTAAGGGACCTCTCCCCATAGGCCACCTGTGGTAGCAATGAGGTCACCCTTATATTGCAATAGAATTTCCCTGTCTATTCTGGGGAGATAGTAGAAACCTTCGATGTTGGCATAGGAAGACAGTTTAGCGAGGTTATGGTAACCTGCTTTATTTTTTGCTAATAAAACGGTTTGATACCCATCGTCTTTATTGGATTTATTCTTTCGGTCTCGGCTAAGATTGAATTCACAACCAATAATAGGTTTGATGTCATTGTTAAAAGCTTCTCGTACGAAGTTAAATGCCCCCATCATATTGCCATGATCCGTCATGGCTAATGCAGGCATACCTAATTCTTTTGCCCTTTTAATGATAGCAGGTATTTCTGAGGTAGACTGAAGTATGGAAAATTGGGTATGGACGTGCAAATGAGTAAAAGGCGTGTCTTTGAGATCCGAAATGTCTGCACCATCTGCTGCTTTAAGGACTTTCTTTGCTGATTGTTTAACATCGCCTTTGGCTGCAGCGAAATTAGCAGCCTCAAGATTGGGGGCCTCATATATAATCTCATCAACTTCTACCCCCTCAACTGGTGGTTGTACCCCTTCTTTTATAAGTCCGAAAAAACTTTTAGCTGTAGCGTCTACATCATAAGCGGCATCATGCGCATCTCCAAAACCTTCCCTAAATAATTTCTGGTGAAGCTCCAACAAGGTAGGCCACTTGAATTTACCCCCTTTGCCCCCAGGAATAGCACAAAATTCTGTAGAAATATTCTTGGTATCTAGTGGCTCCTTTTCCAAGTCTACAATAGATTTTTTACTCCTCAATAATTCCGCCCCCACAATGGATATATCGAAGCCAATATTATGGCCAACAAGAAAGGTTGATTTTTTGAGGTCTACTTCAAATATCTCCAATACCTTGCTCAGGTCATGCCCTTCTTTTATGGCTCTTTGAGTGGAGATACCGTGTATTTTCTCAGAGTTATAAGGGATAGTAAAACCTTCAGGTTTTACTATAAAATTATTGTTAGAGATGAGCTGACCTTTATCATCATGTAGTTGCCAAGCCAATTGAACCAAACGTGGCCAATTCTCCAGGTCCGACATGGGCGCATTGTAATTGCGAGGAAGCCCAGTAGTCTCAGTGTCAAATATCAGGTACATAAATGTCTATTGAAAAGCGAATGAAAATCAATTATTTTACTAAATGGACCATTGGGCAGAAGGTTTATTCTGACCAAAAACCAGAAGGTTTAAGTAAACCTCGGTTGAGCAATAGGTGTTGATTTACCTGCATAGCGCCATAGAAATCTAGTCAATCGTAGCTACATCTGACTTCACGATGTTTCAGGATTATAGGTCGCTGTTTCTCTTATGGTTGCGATTCTTTCTAAGAAAGTTTAGGGCAAGATTTCACGAACCCTGTTGCATAATCCGGGATAATCTGGGTTAAAAATACAGGTTAAAAAGGTTTCTGCCAATTTAATTTGAAAAATAGCTGAGTCAAAAAAAAGCCTGTCACCAGATAAACAGTTGACAGGCTTTAAAGCTTGAAAATAGAAAATATTATTTATTGATTGAAAACTGATCTACCGTTTCTCCTTCAAAATTAATCGTCTCCGCTTTCATTGATTTACCGTCTATAGCGATATGTTGGTACAAATGTTCTGCGGGGAACTGAACGACTGCAAAAGAGTCTTTCTTAACGTCTTTGTTTTTACCAGTCGTGCCTATGGAAATCCAGTAAATGGTACCATCCTTAGGATCTTTTACAACCTGCCCGTTATTTATAGGTTCTGATCGCATATAATAATGGAAATGGCCCCCCATAACCATGTCAACATGGTATTCGTCAAAAAGTGGCCCCCATTCATCCTGAATATCTTCATAAGGCTCCACTGCGTTGAATGGAGGGAAGTGAAATACCGCGATTTTCCAGGTTGCATCTGTTTCTTTTAATTTTTGTTCGATCCATTCCGTTTGGTCTTCATTGGGAAAAGTAGAATCGATCATCAAGAACAGGGCATTGCCGTAATTAAAAGCATAGGTCAGGCCAGCCATCTCTGGAGAGGGACTGTCTGAAGGCAAACTCAACATTTCTTCAAACATCCAAGCACCTAGACCATCCTGGCTATCATGATTGCCCGGTACGGCCAATAGTGGTTTACGTGATATTGTACTTCCGGCATATTGAAATAATTTGTCCCAGTCATCCCTGTGAAGGCCGGTATTTACCAGATCTCCTGCAATATAATAAAAGGCAGTGGTGGGGTGCTGTTTCTCAGATTTTTGAAGGAGGTTTCCCCAGACCTTTGAATTGTGCACGTCACCGAACCAGACAAACGAAAAGGGCTTATTTATGTCTGGGGCGGTTGTGAAGGTCTCTGGTGTTGACCAACCAACCTCTTCATTTCCTACAATGTAGCCATAATTGGTTTCAGGCGCTAGGGATCTGACCTTTGCAGTGAACCTATTCATGTACCGATCATTTTGTAACAGACGGTCTTCCATTTTAAATTTTTCTGCCTGGGTTTCCAAAGTATCTGTTGTGCCACTTTCCCAGTATTTAGCCATTCCTGAGGGCACTGTTTCTGAGGTTCTCCATTGAAGATCCATTGAGTTTTGAGGCGCATCACTCCATGTAAGTAGTATTTGATCAGGCTTATTTCCTGTAGGGAAATCAGTAGTTCTAAAAGCATCTACCATATGCGCCTCTCTTGCTCTACCTCTGATGGTCGTAAGTAATTTTTGTCCATTGAGTGCATCAGGCACTTCAGTAAGCGTCAATCCACTCCAGTCGTGATAAGTGAAAGCACCAACGTCAAAAACTTCAATGTGTTGTTTTACAGGAAAAACAGGCGAAATCTCCAATTTGTCTTCTGACTTTTGAGGAGCAAGCCCCAGGAAGTAAACAGGTCGGTGTTTGCCGAATCCGTTAATCCCTAACTGAATTTCTCCGGCATCAAAATTTTTCTGCCACACTTCATATGTATCGTGTTCATTTTTCACCGCCATGTCTGTGAGGGTAAATCCCGCAGGTTTCAACCAAAAAGGAATGACCTCCTGGCCTTTATTTCTCATGAGTGAAACGGTAGTTGGTACATTTACTTTGACTTTCCAATATTGGGTAGCAAGGGATTCTTTTTCCTCATCCGAGAGGTATTGTGCTGCAAAACTATGAGAGATGGTGTCAAGCGCTTTTTTATCCAGCTCCTTATAAAGGCGGGTTACAACTTCATCCATCGTTTCTTCAACTGAAGGCAAAGCTTTTTTATCTTTTTCCTGAGGTCCGCAAGAATTGAAAATCAATACAATGCAAACCAATAATAGTGGTGAACTTTTCATAAACAAATTAAAATTTAGTCGCCATTGATCTCCAGAGGCCGATTATGATATCAAATTGTATTACGCATTAAAAGGAAATCAGGCCACTTTATGCTAAGGTTAAGTTTGTTAACAATTATTTTATAGAAAAAATAAATTGAATTAAATAGTCTCTTTTTTATAACCTATGGTATTTACGGTGGAGGGCATTTATATGAAAAAGAAAAAAGCAGAGGCTCTGATGCAGAGACTTGTACAAAATAAGATTTCGCGGCCTGAGTTAGAGGAACTTTTAGGGAGTTTTGATGATCCGGCAATGGTGAGCGGGATGGAGGAAAGTATGCGGAAACATTTTGATGAAGTCTTAAATGAGTACAACCATAAAATAAAATCAAATGCCCAAGACCAGGAAATAATAGAGCAGAATTACCGTATGCACAACAAGGATTAGATGTCCATCAAAGGACGAGGTTTGGAAATTACTTCCAATTTATCAAATGAAAATATAACTGAAAATGAAAATCAATTTATTATGAAAAAACATCGTACTAAAAAAATGTTGAAGTGGATGGTACCACTTCTTTCAGTAGGTATTTTATCTACTGTTTCAGTACTGGCGGAAGCCAATGGAAATCCTGGAATAGGGAGTTCTTTTGCACCTATCATTACCGTTGAGGAGATGGTTGCAGTTACTGTTCGAGGAAAAGTAACCTCCACGGGTGACGAATCAGGCTTGCCTGGCGTTACAATTTTAGAAAAAGGAACAAGTAATGGTTCAGTCACCGATATAGACGGAGCATACACTATAGACGTGGCTGGGCCAGGTGCTGTATTGGTATTCTCTTATGTTGGTTTTGAAAGCCAGGAAATTGTTGTTCGCAATCAAACCAATATTAACGTGAGTTTGGAAGAGGCGGCAACAGCTATGAACGAGGTTGTTGTTACTGCCTTGGGAATCGAAAGAGACCAAAGATCACTTGGATATGACGTCTCTACTGCATCAGCAGAAGATGTCACTCAGGTTTCTCAGGAAAACGTATTGAGTTCCCTTGCGGGCAGGATGGCTGGTGTGACCATCAATCAAACGAGTGGACCTGGTTCTTCCATGAGCGTGGTTATCAGGGGTGCTACCTCATTGACATCAGACAACCAACCACTGTTCGTGGTGGATGGTGTTCCAATGTCGAATTCGTTGAATAATGTTTCAGAAAATGGAAGTGGAAATCAAGTGGATTACGGAAATGCCATTTCCGATATCAATCCCGATGATATTGCCAGCATAAGTGTACTAAAAGGCCCTAGCGCAGCAGCACTTTACGGAACTCGTGCAGGTAATGGGGTAGTGATCATTACTACAAAAGCAGGTAAAAAAGGCAAGGACATGGGGGTTTCATTCTCTACAAGCAACGTTTTTGAACGTCCTACCAGATTGCTTGATTTTCATTACAAGTATGCAAATGGTCAAAGAGAGGGAGTATTTAATGATGGCTCTGCCTATTGGGGCGGCCCGCAATTGGATGTTGGTAACCTTGCCCCTCAGTGGGACAGTCCACTGGATGAAAATGGAAACAGGATTCCAACTGAGTTGAGGTCCTATCCAAATGCTATGAGGGATTTTTTGCAAACGGGTATCACTTCAAACAATAACTTGGCGGTAAGTGGTGGAAGCGACAAAGCTACCTATAGGGTGTCTTATGCAAACATGCTACACCAGGGAATGATCCCTAATTCCGATTTAGTAAGACATAATATTTCTACTTCTGTCTCCTATGACATTGTTGAAAAGCTGACATTTAATACAAATTTTAATTACAGCAATTCGTCGTCAAATGATCGGCCAAGTACAAGTGAAAGAAATGCAAATCCATTGGAAGCTGTATATAATTCCTCTTATATAGATTATGAAGGAATGAAAGGTATTTGGATTCCGGGTCAGGAAGGCATTCAGCAAATAAGGACTCCTGCAGGAGACAATCCTTATTTCATAGCTTATGGAATGGAAAATGCTTTCCGAAGAGACAGGATTTATGGAAACGTGTCTTTGGATTATAAAATTTCCGAAGATTTTAATTTCATGGTAAGGTATTCATTGGATCGATCTGATGAAAATAGGGAAACCAAAATCCCGTTTAGTTATAGCAGAATGGAAAGAGGTGGTTATTACAATTCAGATCTTTTGACTCAGGAATCTAACGCAGATTTCTTGTTGAGTTACAAACAAGACTTTGGTAAGTTAGATTTTAACGCTTCCGCAGGCGGAAACATCATGACGCGATTTGGTAGTTCTACTAACATAGGTGTAGGTGGAGATAGAAACAATGGCCTTGTGGTTCCGGGTATTTATAATACCCAAAACATACCTGCCGATAACAGATCAGTATCCAGCGGTTATTTCAAAAGAGCCATTTACAGTATCTATGGATTGGCGTCGTTTGGATTTGATGACCAACTTTATCTGGATTTGACAGCAAGGAATGACTGGTCTTCTACACTACCGTTGGATAACAATTCCTATTTCTATCCTTCGGCATCTTTGAGCTGGTTAGCAAATTATACACTTAACCTTCCTGAAAACATTGACATGTTGAAAGCCAGGGTTGGTTGGGCACAGGTAGGAAATGATACAGATCCTTACAATTTGCTCCCCCTCTTGTCTACAGGGGTCTACAACGACATCAATACGGCGGCAATGCCGTCCAGCATCAATAACCCTAATTTCTTACCGGAAGAAGCTACTTCCATAGAAGGGGGTATTGAATTAAATATGTTTGCTAACAGGTTGAGATTTTCTGGTACTTATTATGTGATTGACAACAGGAATCAGATTTTTGCCGTAAACCTTCCAAGGTCCTCTGGATTTAGCAGCAGATTGATTAATGCTGGATTAATTCAGAGTAAAGGTCTGGAATTGACACTTGGTGGTACGCCGCTTAACAAAAACGGTTGGAATTTGGACGTTGATTTAAATTGGAGTAGAAACAGAACCAGTGTACTTGAACTGGTTGAAAACTTTGATCAAATAACCCTATGGGGAGAAAATGGTGCAGGAGCCATTACATTCATAGGAGAGCAAATTGGCGATATGTACAGCAGGGGCTTTGTAGAGGTACAAGATCCGAATTCTCCTTATTATAAGTGGCCTGTTTTAGACAACGCAGGGTCTTGGCAAAGAATGAATGCGGTTGAAGACTATAGGAAAGTAGGTAATTTCAATCCTGATTTCATTCTGGGTATGCAGACAGGACTAAGCTATAAGCGATTTGTGTTGAATGCCAGCTTTGACTGGAGACAAGGTGGTGAGTTTATGTCCTTCACCTACAGATACGGAGAGTCTGACTGGAAATCACAAAGACAATTGGATAATTTAATACCAGGTGGCTTGTATTCTGAGGATGAGTTGGCAGCTTTATTAAAGTCTAACCCTGATGAATATATCATCCCACGTCCGGGTAATTTCCCAAGGGTAGGTGGTCATACAGCTGAAACTGGCGGATTCCCTATAGATGAGAATGGAAGTGATGGTGCATTTATTCCGGGTGTGATCCAGACTGCAGGTGCTGATACACCAGACAACTTTGCAGATGATGTATATGTGGAACATCTGGGTGGATCAGGTACTAATGTGTATCCAATTACCAATACCTATCCATGGAGATTTAATGAGCAGGTTACCTTTGATGCGTCCTTTATTAAATTAAGGGAATTATCTCTGGGGTACCGGATTCCTAACTTTAGTGTATTTAGAAATGCCACTTTCTCTGTATACACCAGAAATATTATGTTGTGGACAAAAGCTGATATCGGTATCGATCCTGAAAGGGCATTCTGGGCCGGTTCAGGTAACCAGGGGCGTTCAGGGTTCAGACAGGGTATTGAACGCCAAAATGTAATGCCTTGGACTGTACCTGTTGGTTTCAAGCTTAATTTTAATCTTTAAAGTTCCTTAATTTACATATCATGAAAAATTTATTTAAATTTAGAAAGATAGCCGTATTTCTCCTGGGACTTGTTTTATTCACAAGTTGTGATGAAACACTTAGTGAGATAAATACCAATCCTTACGGAATTGACCCGGCTAATGCCAATCCAAATCTTTTGATGCCGACCGTTCTATCTGCAGCGGCTCAAAATTATTTGCAATTGGGTTACAATGACTTGGCTGGTGCCATGCAATACACACAGAAAAATGGCTGGTATGGTGGTCACAATAACTACAGCTGGGAAGCCAGAGACTGGGCAGGGTGGTATGATATCCTTAGGACTAATGACCTTATGCTTAGTAGAGGCGAGGATTTAGACAATGCCTTTTTTCAAGGAGTTGGTTTAACTATGAAGTCTTTTGTCTTTGGTAATATTACAGACCTTTGGGGAGACGCACCTTATATTGATGCTCTTCAAGGTGATGAGGGAGGAGATCAATTTCAATTTCCAAAATTTGATAGTCAGGAAGTAATCTATGATGGAATAATTGCTGATTTGCAAGCGGCTTCGAGCCTTCTTGGCTCTGCTTCTTCGGAAGGAGTCACCAGTGGAAATGATATCATCTACGGAGGCAATTCAAACCATTGGCAACGATTCAGCAATTCGCTTCTTTTAAGGTATTATATGCGATTGTCAGTGAAAAAACCTGATGTTGCCAAAGCAGGAATTGAAGCCATCTACAGTTCTGGAAATTATATCCAGGATCCAAGTCAGGATGCTAACCTGGACTACACAGGTGGAGCCAATGATATTTGGGTATCAAGACACGTTCGTTTGAATCCTGATGATTTCCAAAGGTTTCAGGCTTGTCAAACTTTCGTTGATCAATTGACAATGACCAATGACCCCAGACTTACAGTTTGGTTTGACTCTGTAAGGGTACAATGGGTGGCTGATGAGACCCTCGCAGTTGAGGCAGAAAGTTTTATCAGGGCAAATGGTGAGCCGATTGATGTGATCTACACCTATGATGAATTTGAGGAGCAGTATGCTGACGTGAAGTTTACCAGGCATTTTAATCCCAATATGGCAGATTATAATACTGATTTGTATGTAGGTTTGCCACCATCTTTACTAATACCTGAATCCTATAATGGCAACCCTATTCCAGGTCAGGGAACACAAAACCTACATGTTTCTCAACTGGATCCCATATACGGCTCACCAGGTTCACCTGGAGATATTCTAAAAGCCAGGATGATGACTGCAGCTGAAGTGAGTTTTATCTTTGCTGAAGCAGCATTAAAGGGGTGGAATGTAGGTGATGCTGAAACCCATTACAACAAGGGAGTAGAACAATCTCTTGAGATCTGGGGAAAAAGTGACATGTACGATGACTTCATAGCACAGCCTAGTGTAGCTTTCAACAATACTTTGGAACAGGTAATGACCCAAAAGTGGGTGTCTAACTGGACTAACGGTACAGAGGCATTTGCAGATTACAGAAGGACTGGCTTACCAGATCTACAAACCGGACCTTTATCCCCTCAGCCGGAAGTTGCTCTAAGGTTCCAATATGGTGATGATGAGTATAACTTTAACCCAGATAACCTTAATGCTGCGCTGAACAATCTTGAAGTGACTAGTTTTTCAGGAAACTTTGGAGCGGATAGTCAGTGGTCAAAACCTTGGTTGTATCAGGGAACTACCATTCCTTTTTAAGTTTTTGAAAAGATATTATTTATAATTGAGGGTTCTCTGTCGGTTTTCGGCAGAGAACTTTCTTTATTTAAGCGATTGGCATTCTCAATTTTTCCCGCATTATACAACAAGATTTCCTGACTTTTCTCAGAAAGTATTGTAATCAAAAGATAATAGCTATGATTGACTGGTTTTGTCCGCCGCGGCGGATCATCACGTAATGGATTGTCTATTGCATATTTCGGGTTTAACCTCAGATTCGGGGTGAGATAGCGTTAAAAAACCAGCTAAATCGTCACGGGGAACCCTTTTTGGGGGTTGCAGTGACAGTAATAACCCTACCTAATGTTGTCTCCTGAGCTTGCCGAAGGGGTCCCACGGCTTTCTCCGCTAAAAGCCCTCTCTAAGTCTACTGACGACGATTTTGTTATGAAATTGGGTCGAGCTCAGCTTTTTAGGAAACGAGCAAAAATGAAAAAGTCAGGACCAATCGATCCTGACTTTTTTTAACCCAAATCAAACAATGGCTTTTTCTGAGTTATTTTACTACGAAATGAATGCTTAAACCCAATCAAATCTTTTTTGCATGTTAGACAACTCTCCATGGCTATTTATTAAAATGAGTGTTAGAATTGCCAAAAGGACAAAAATTATCAATAGGGCATTCCTCCAGGTTTTCGAAAGTGCTGGGCGTGCTAAAATAGTAGGTTTATACCTGGGAATTAAAACAAGAATGATGATGAAATTGACAATATAAAGAAACTGTTCTATCCGGTAAAAACTTAAAAAAGAGCCTGTTATTAGAATGGAGAATAAGATATAGGTCCCAAAAAAGGCTATAAAAACCATTGAGATTTCCTTGTAACTGAACCGTTGATTTTCTAGTCCTTTTTTAACCGAGAATAATTTTACCCAGTATATTCCTAAAATTAAAAATGCTAGAAGTGCAATTATTTGCGCCGCCATCATCCATGTCTGAGGCTGGCTAACAAATGCACCTAAAGTGTCTGAGAAATCCTTCATTATAAAAGATTGTTGCCAAACAAAGAATGGAATAAGCAGTAATAGCCCAACAACAGGGATGGTAAGGTTGCTGGTCGTAAATTGAGTGGTAGCTTTTTCTTCTGGCCATTTTGAGGTAAATGTTCCATAGGCCATTCCTGCTCCACCAAAGAATCCAAGAGAATATTCCATTACATTCCACATGTTGAAGGGTACTTCGGCTACATTTCCAAGTACATGTAGAAAATTACCAAAAGCGAAACCAAAGCCGGCTCCCAAGCCTGAATAAATGGCCACCCTCATGGCGCTGTATTGTTTGGTTCTTGCCATATAATACAACATGGCAATACCGGTACCAGCACATATTCCCCAGGCTTCAGAACGAGGGGGAGTCATTTCAAATCCCAATTGCTCAACTATTAAATAATAAAAAAGGATACCTCCTACAGTCATTTCCATAACTACCTGGTGCCACTTAATTTTTTTCTCGGGATGATCTGCCAGTACTAAACCAAATAAACCACCTCCAATTAAACCATAAAGGCCCCCAACGACCAATAAGCTGGCCAACCCGTAGTAAACGTTAATAAAATCTTCACCTCTGCCATACCCAACAAGAATGCCATAGCTCATCATGCCACCAAATCCCCAGCCTACAGCTCCTGCAAAGGCAGCTTTAATGGCTTTGTTGTACCAGTTTTCCTTTTTGGCCAATAATAGGATACTCAGGCAACCTATACCTCCTGCCCATGCTGCACCTTGTTCATGGCCGAATTGTCCCCGAATGGCCCAAGCTGTGGCCAAAGCCATACCAGCGATAATGATGGAAATAATTGTGTTTTTATCTAAATGTCTCATAAAGGGTTTTAGGTTAAGGATTGTTAATTGATAGGTGCGTTATTAACCTATTATACCCTAGGGTTTTGAAAAGTACCATTCTAAACAATGGCTTTTTATGAACGGGTGCAATTAATTATTTCGTCGGGGAGAGTCTAAGAGAAATTTAAGACTGCTGTAGTTGAAATCGGATTTATTTTCCGGCAAGGTACCTTTTTCGGTATTCTATAGGATTGCATCCTTTTACCTGTTTGAACTGACGGGCTATGTTTTTACTATCATTTAATCCCAAATCCATGGCGATTTCAAAAACAGTCTCATCCGTTTCAAGAAGTTTCTGAGTGAATTTTTCAATCCGTAAGTTGAAAATATATTTATAAATGGGATACCCTGTAATCTGGAGAAACCGCTTCTCCAGGCTTCTTCTAGAAAGAGGAACTTGCTTCACTACCTCGTCTACCTGAAGGTTTTTTTCGATGTTTTTATGGATAAACTTTAAGGAAGAAGCTATGTGATCATCATTGGTAGCATATATATCGGTAGACTGTCGGGTAATGACCTGGGTAGGCTTTACAAAGATGTCATAAAAATTAGTTGCACTGGTCCTGATCATCTGTTCCATCAGCTTAGCTGTATCATAGCCACCTTTTTCTATATCCAGACCGATGCTGGACAGTGGTGGGTCAGACAATTCACAAAGCATTTCATCATTGTCAACGCCCAAAACGGCGACTTCTTCAGGGATTCGGATTTTATTTTGTTTACAGGCCTCTGTAATGTGTAAACCCTGATTGTCATCGCAGGTCATTAATGCGATTGGTTTTGGTAAGGACAAAAGCCATTTACTCAACGAGTTACTTTTATAATACCACAAATCCGTGGAACGGGATTTTCTGTGTTCAAAGTAATTGACTTTGTAGCCCATGGCATTGATTTCTTTTTCGAAACCTTCGGCACGTTCCCTGGACCAGACAATATCCTTGAACCCATAAAAGGCAAAATTTTTAAAGCCTTTTTTCAAAAAATAATTAGCACCGATTTCACCCGCTTCGTGGTAAGAACCAGTAATATTGGGGATCTCAGTAAACCGTTCCTTAAAGTCTTGAGCGACCACAGGGATTTTAGAAGCGATGAGCAATTCCAGGTCTATTTCATTGTATAGCTGACCGATTATCCCGTCTGCTCCCCAATCCTTTGCCCATTCAAGGATTCCTTTGATCCCAATGGTTTCCCTGTAATATAGTGGCATGCGACAATAGGTCCATGGTCCATGTTCTGTAGAGTACTTGGAGATTCCTTTTAATAAACTCTTGCTGTACTCCTCGGCAAAATCGAGGAGCAAAATTATTTTATACATGTATTACTTAAAGATATCCTTCAAACTTTTAGTAGCATTGGTGACCAATGGTTTGGCCCAAATACCAATGCTCAAGATATATCCTAAAGTAATCAAAAGAAATAACATGGACAATTTTAGTCCTACAAGTTCTGCCAAGCCACCGATTACCAGTGGCACTATGGCACCACCAGCTATTCCCGTGCACAATATCCCTGAAAAGGTTCCATGGTGCTGAGGTACGGAATTGAGTGCCAATGAAAAGATAATGGACCACATGACAGAAGCGAAAAAACCAGTCAATGGAAAGGCAATTAAAGCAATTTCTGCAGTGCCAAAGAGTCCTGCAAGCAAAGCTATAATTGCGCCTATTGTGAAGGATATCAAAACCGTTCGGCTGTCAAGGAATTTCAATAAAAACAAACCTAACAAACACCCGATTGTTAGTAAACCCCAAAAATAAGAAATGACAATGGCACCTGTAGTTGATGGATCTATGCCGTGGTAGGATTGTAGAAATTTTGAAATCCAGTTGGCAATACCCTGCTCTGTGCCTACATAACAAAATATCCCCAGAAAATAAAGCAACACGTATTTATTGCCTAGTAGGTCTTTAAAGGCTACACCAACATCAATTTTTTCATCAGCTTTGAGTTCTACCTTTGGAAACCTTGCAAAATAAACAATGATGACCATAAGAAATGCGATGGCAGCAAATACCCAGTACAATGAAACCCATTTAAGGTCTTCAGGAACCATAGGATTTAAAAAAGAAAAGAGAAGGGAATCGTTAGTAGTATGAATATTTGTAACCAAATAACTGTAGAGCATAGGACTAAGAAACGATGCTGCTCCAAAGGCCAGCTGTCCCAAGACTGAATTAAAAGCAAAATGCTCCTCTCCACCAGCCGTTCTTAGTAAGGGGTTAATGACCACCTGAAGTACGGCCATGCCAATCCCAATAATAAACAAAGAGATCAAAGCAACCGAAAAGCCAGGGATAAATGCAAATAGTAGCGCACCAATAAAAGCCATGATGAAGGCAAATATCAGCATTTTCTTTTCTTTGTATTTCTCAACTAAAATACCGGAGGGAATAGACATCACTGCATAGGCCACAAAAAAGGCGAAAGGTAAAAAACCTGCCAGACCAATACTAAGGGTGAAGCTATCAATGATATCGGGGATGATTGGTCCAAGAATATTGGTAAGAAATGAAATGACGAAAAAAATCAATAAAATCAAGGCAACAATCAGTGTGTTTTTTTTCATGTCATTTAATTATTGAGCGTAACAATTATAGTCAATTGATTAGTTTCCTGGGTTAGCATTGGCGGATTAATCAACAAAGTCAACCATTTTAATGCACCTTGTTGGTGTATTCGATTGATAAATCCACCAGAGCAGCAGCTCCCAAGAGGGCAATATCTGCATTTTTGGTCAAATGAATCTTCAATTTTTTTACTGATTCTGGATAAATGTAATTGCTAAACGTTGTCCGCATGGCTGCCTCAAAAAACGGGAAGGCGTTTGCTACAGAACCGCCTATTACTATGGCTTGCGGATCATAAGTATACATTACTACTTGAACTGCAGCGCCAAAGTGTCGGCCAAAAGCATCCCATTGGGCTAAGGCCTCCTTGCTTCCTTTTTTTGCGGCTGTGAAGGCATCTAATGCCGTAGTTTGGTATTCAGCACTAAAGAAATTTCCACTGGCATAATATTCAATGTTATGCTCAAGGTATGGAAGTAAGCCGATCTCTCCAGCGCCACAGTTTACTCCAGCATAGAGCTTGTTCTCGATGATGATTCCTGAACCCAGCCCTGTTCCTATGGACATACCTACCATATTGCTGTAATTTCTGCCCATCCCAAATTTGTGCTCACCAATGGCAAAACAATTGACATCGTTGTTGACAAAAACAGGAAGATTAAACTCCTTTTCAAGAATATCTTTTAATGCTACTCTGGTCCAGGAGGGAATATTAGTCACATTGTAGACTATCCCTTTTTCTACATCTACAACCGAAGGTACGCCAATACCTATTCCATCTACATTATATGCAGTAAGTGGTTCAATAAATTTCATCACTTGGTCAAGTGTGGATTGAAGATTGGTTTTTTCTTTCAAAAGAGCTTTTGTCTTATGAATGATTTTCCCTTCGTGCTCTATACCTACCTGGATTTTAGTTCCTCCTAAATCTATTCCTATGTTCATTGTAATAAGTCGGGTATCTTTAAAAAAAATCAACGACAAATATATCTTAATTTTAACCTTTTAACAACCAAAAATAGAAGTTTCAGGTCAAGTTTAGTTTTATTAACTAGCTGAAATACAGTAAATAATAAGTTGACATGTGTGTTGTGATTCAAGAGATATACTTGAAAAGCCGCGTTAAGGCTATTTGAGTGCTACTGTTTTTTCAATAGTACAAAATGGTAAATTGTTGTAATGTAATTGAGAATTTCGATTGGGGATGGTTTATCTATGTAGAAATTGTGTTCTTGAATAAAATGCTTTTAAAAGGTTAAGATTTCCAAATAGAGCCCTGATTGAAAAAGTATTTTTAAATTTCATTGCTAAGTAACCTGAAATATGATTAATTAAAACCTAAATGATGAAACAAAGAATTAAAACAATACTTATTATTATCGGATTTTTTTCCCTGCTTGGACTAAATCCATATGCGCTTGTAGCTCAGGAAGAACCTAGTGGAATTTACCTGACATGGGAAGAAGATCCTACCAGTACCATTACGATAGACTGGCACCTTAAGAATAGCACAAATCAAACATTATTTTTTCGAAAAAAGGGCATTGATAAATGGGGTGAATCTATCAGTGAAGTGTCTGATTTTCCCTTCTCAGACCGTAAGATCCACAGGGTTTCTCTGACGGGGCTTTCTGCTGACCATGCTTATGAATTAAAATTTGACGCCAATGGTAAGATTTATTATTTTAAGACCATGCCAAAGGATATTTCTAGAAGTCCAATTCGGTTTGCGATTGGTGGAGATACCATGCATGACAAGGCAATAATGGAGAAGACCAACCGGCAGGTTTTACCTTATAATCCAGATTTTATTATTATAGGAGGAGACTTGGCTTATGCCAATGGAGATGGCAAAAACGTAAAGAAATGGTACGATTGGTTTGACGCTGTCAAGAATACCCTGATACAGGAAGATGGCCGTATAATACCCATGATGGTAGGAATAGGAAATCACGAAGTGAAGGGTGGTTATATTGATAAGACCATCCCGGAACATTTGAAAGTTGAAAAAAGAAAAGAGAGTGCACCATTTTATTATAACCTTTTTGCGTTCCCTGGACAGCCTGGATATGGGGTATTGGAGTTTGGTAAATACCTAAGTTTTATCTTCCTGGATTCAGACCATACCAATGCGATTGATGGTCCGCAGAAAGATTGGTTAGCCCGTGAACTTGCCGTTCAGAAAGAAAAGAAAACGTCACATGTAATGGCCGTTTATCATGTGCCAGCCTACCCTTCAGCCAGAGCCTTTACAGGTACTACCCAGACCAAGATACGGGATCATTGGGTGCCTTTATTCGAAAAATCTAATATGGAATTAGTGTTTGAAAACCATGATCATGCCTACAAACGTACCTATCCGATAAAAAACAACAATGTTGATGAGGAAGGGATAGTCTATATAGGTGATGGATCCTGGGGGACTAAACCAAGGACAGTTCACGATGCAGCGAGTACCTGGTACCTGGAGACTTCCCAATCCGTCAGGGCCTTCACCTTGGTAACACTTCAGGGCAAAACCTATAACATTCTTACAGTAGATGAAGATGGAAAAATCATCGACAGTTATCCAAATAATCCATTGATAAAACCATGAAAAATTCTCGAAAATTAATTTGTTATGCCTTTTTCTCACTTATTATTTCCCTTAATTCTGCCTGTGGGGGAGGGGATAAATCCGAAGTAGTCACAGAAAAGACCGAAAGTAATCAGGAGGCCACACTTACAACAGAAGAATATGAGCATATCTTCGGTGAGGACAGGCCGTTTGCTCAGTGTCATGCTTCTACAATTACCGGTCTTGGAGATGGTAATTATTTATCCGCTTGGTTTGCAGGATCCTATGAGAAGCACAATGATGTTGGAATTTGGATTTCCAAAGGAAAGCCTGGAAGTTGGTCCGCACCAGAACTACTCGTAAAAGTAAGAAATGAGCCACACTGGAACCCAGTATTATTCAATGCTCCTGACGGAAAAGTTTATCTCTACTTTAAAGTTGGGAAAGAAATTGATTATTGGGAAACCTGGGTTCAGTATACTGAAGACGGTGGAACTACCTGGTCCGAAGCCAAGGAATTGGTACCTGGAGATAAAGGTGGTCGTGGTCCAGTGAGGAACCACATGCTGGTCTTGTCTGATGGTACTTGGCTGGCCCCTGCATCTGATGAGAAAAACAAAGTATGGACTGTGTTTGTAGACCGGTCTGAAGATGGAGGAAAAACATGGAACGCCACGGATAAACTGGCCATGGATCGGACAGTCATTACCGAAGAAGGCGTTATTCAACCTGCTCTTTGGGAGTCAAAACCGGGACACGTGCACATGTTGATGCGAAGCAGTTCAGGGAATATTTGTAGATCAGATTCAGAAGATTATGGAAAAACCTGGTCAGAAGTGACAGAAATAGATTTGCCAAATAACAATAGTGGTATTGATGTTGCCCATATTGAAGGGGAAAAGATAGCATTGATTTATAATCCGGTGGCTGAAAACTGGGGGGATCGTTTCCCAATTTCCATTGCTGTTTCAGAAGATAATGGTAAAACTTGGCCTTTGAAATTTGAAATTGAGAATGGAGATGGTGAAGATGAACTTTCCTATCCTGCCATGTTTTATGAAGATGGCCATTTGGTTGCATGTTACACTTGGAATCGACAGACTGTCGCATTCTGGAAAGGAAAACTTGAAGGAATTTAATCTTGATAAACTATGAGAACTTCAGTCTGGAATTTATTAATTATATTACTAATCTACCAACCGGTATTTAGCCAACAAGAAATGACTTACGCTCAAAAACTAGGCTTTCCTGAGGGTAAAAAAGTGGTCATCTTTCATGTAGATGATGCGGGGATGTCTTTTGAGTCTAATGAAGGGGCAATTAAATCCATTAAAGAGGGTGTCGCAACATCCTGTAGTATCATGATGCCCTGTCCTTGGGCAGCAAGTTTTGTGAAAAAAGCCCTCAAGGAGCCTATGGATTCAGGACTTCATTTAACCTTAACTTCTGAATGGGAAAATTTCAGGTGGCCTCCAGTAGCTGGAAAGGCTGCCGTTCCTGGCTTAGTTGATAAAGAAGGTGCTTTATGGCCTTCGGTAGAAGAGGTTATCGCCAATGCGACTCCAGATGAAGTTGAGATAGAAATACGTGCACAAATTGATCGCGCCTTAACACTAGGTTTAAAACCCACTCACATGGACAGTCATATGGGTACATTATTCTATCATCCTCCTTTCCTAGAACGCTATGTAAAGGTGGGAATTGAATACGGTATTCCTGTCATGTTTCCTGGTGGGAATAATAAATTACTTGGTCTTTCGATGAATAATAACGTCATCAAACAATTGAAGAAAGAAGGAAAGTATAAGGAGGGCATGAAATTACCTAGCAATTCACTTATGGACAAGGCTCCAATTATAGGAAAACAAATATGGGAAGCAGGATTACCTGTTTTGGATGACCTGCATACGATAAGTGGTAATTGGTCACCGGATTATGAAGTTGACGATGAAGGATTAGGAGCATATAAAGTAGAGAAATGTAAAGAGCTACTTACTGCAATGGAACCGGGCTTGGCCATGGTGATTGTTCACAGCATCGGTGATAGAAAGACATTTGGCAGGATCAGTGGCTCAGGAAGCTCTAGGTATGCTGACATGCTGGCCATGACATCGCCGGAACTTCAAAAATTCATTGAAGATGAAGGGATTATATTGACTACATGGGCTGAAGTTATGGAGAGAAGAAAGAAAATAAAATGAAGAAATTAGTATTCATAGGCCTGTTTTTACTTAATATCCCTGCTTTTGGACAATACATACCAAAAGAGAAAGTAGTGATTTATGAAACGCTGATTTTTCCTCTTCAAAATAATCATGTGCATGGCAGTAGCATTGTAGCCCTGCCCAACGGTGATTTACTGACGGCATGGTTTGAAGGATCAGGAGAAAGGAATGCAGACGATGTTCGCATAATGGGCGCTAGACTTAGAAAGAAAGGAACCCAGTGGGGTGAGCCTTTCTTAATGGCAGACACACCTAATATTCCAGACTGTAACCCCGTTCTTTTTCTAAACCAAGAAGGAAAGCTTTTTCTGGTATGGATTGCCGTGCAGGCCAACCGATGGGAACAGTCTATATTACGCTTCAGGACTAGCTCAAGCTATGACAATGCAGGAGCACCATTATGGAGCTGGCAGGATAATATTTTACTTAAACCAGGAGAGGAATTTCATCAGGAAGTGGTCAAACGCTTTGAGGAATTGCCTGCTAATACTGCTGGCTGGTCTGAATATGCACCTCTTTATGATCAAATGATCATAGAAGCAAGCAAAGACAGTAAGAAATCCAGTATTGGATGGATGACAAGAATTAAACCTCTGTTTCTCCAATCGGGAAGGATACTTTTACCCCTTTACTCGGATGGTTTTAACTTCTCCATGGTTGCCATTTCAGATGATGACGGTGCCACATGGAGCCCTAGTAAACCTATAGTCGGCAGGGGTCCAATTCAGCCGGCTTTGAGCCAAAGGAAAAGTGGAGAAATTATGGCAATAATGCGGGATAGTGGAGATTCTCCTACCAGGTTGCATAAGAGTTATTCTACTGATGAGGGGATGACATGGACTGCCTCGGAAAAGTCAAGTATTCCCAACACTGCCAGTGTGGAACTGTTAGTTTTGGATAATGGGCTGTGGCTATTCCTTGGCAATGACATTGATGACGGTAGGTACCGTCTTTCCTTATACGTTTCGGGTGATGAGGGGCAAACTTGGAGAAGTAAAGTCTATTTAGAGGATGAGAAAAAAGAATTTGGAGGTTTTTCCTATCCTTCGTTGATTCAAGATACGAATGGAATTGTTCATATTACTTATTCCTACCACCTCAAAGAGGGTGGCAAATCCATTAAGTATGTGAAAATTGATCCAAATAATTTCTAATTGAAGTAGCCCATCTTTATTAAAAATTGTATTATAATAAACTGAATCACTTACTGGTATTTGGTAAGTCTGATTCGGCTTTAGTGGTTAGGTTAGGTAAATTTTGTCCGCTCATGTTTTTACAACGGGGCGGACAAATTTATTTATTGGCCTTTTTCAGGTTTAACAATTCCAATATGAATCCATTGTAGTCACACGATTGATTCGCCAGTCTTTTATTATCAACCATATTATTTTACAATGAAATACATACAGTCAAAGCTTCTAATTCTTGTCGGATTGCTTTTGGGTTTGTCAGAAGTTCACGCCCAACAATTGCCATCAAGCAGCCAAAGAACCCATCAGGATATTCCTTTTGTCCAGGAATATAGCATCAAGTATTATTCAGATGAGCGGTCAGCAGACTTGGAAAAGGTTTTTGCTGACAGAAATGGTACCGTCCAGATTTTAGGGACAAAAGGACTATTAAGAACCCACGCAGGAGCTTTCTTGTACCCTGGCACCCTTACGCCTGACAAGACCTACTTGGCCATGAAAGATAAAAACGTCAGTAATATTACAACTGTGGAGGATCAATTTGTCTACCTTGATGACAAGGCTGTATTTAGCAATGCCTGGGCAGGAAGCCTTTACTTAAAGCATGAGCTCCCCTGGGCCATTCATTTTGCCCACGGAGAAGATTTTTCCTTTTTGGTGTCCGATGGAAGTAATATTCACCTTGTAAGCAAGGAAGGACTGATCTATAAAGGAAAAATCAGTGGTTCACCTGTTATAGGAATTACTTATGAAAAAGCCACAGAAAGGTATTTACTTTTGGCGGAGAATAAAGTAATGGCTTTTTCTGCTTCAAGCAAAAAGCTTCAGACCCTTACCGAAGGCACTGGTTTTACCAGTTTTGTGGTTCGAGAAGGAAAGAACAAACTTGCAGTCGGCACAAATGATGGCTATTTCGAATGGGACCTTCTTTCAGACAAAAAAGTTGGTGCAAAGAAGAATGCTTTGCCTTGGCCATCCTTGACCAGCCTTACAGAGATCAACGGATTACTTTGGTTTGGTTCAGAGCGAGGAGCATTTATGGAAAAGGAAGCCGGTGGATTTAACTATTACTATGGAGAACGATGGCTGCCAGGCGATAAGGTGCTTCATATCAGCCAAAAGAACAAAGACGAGGTACTGATATTGACAGACAAAGGTCTTGGAAAATTGGTGTTTATGTCACAGACATTGGCAGAGAAAGCAAGCTATTATAGTAAACAAGTAAGAGAACGACATATTCGTCATGGATTCAATGCCACATTGGTTCAGATGGAAAAAGGCAATGTCGACAGTGGTAGATTGGGTGATTCAGACAATGATGGACTATGGACTTCCATGTACTTGGGAGGAGAGGCTTTCCGCTATGCGGCCACCGGATCTGCAGAAGCCTTGCAGAATGTGAGGGAATCTTTGGATGCCTTGGAAAGGCTTTACACCATCAATCCTATTCAAGGCTTCCCTTCCAGGTCTTTTTCCAGAAGTGGGTATATCGATAAATTATCAGATCCGGACAGGTGGCAACATGCTTCAAACAAGGAATGGGACTGGAAAGCGACGACCAGTAGTGATGAGGTGATCGGCCATGTTTTTGCCTTTGGGGTAATTGCGGAATTGGTAGACAATGAAGCACTACGCAAGCAGGCCATAGGTTTATTGGATCAACTCATGACACATATCGTAGACAATGACTGGTACTTGATAGATTATGATGGTAAGCACACGACTTGGGGCAGGTGGAATCCTGAATATGTCAATGGATTTCCTACCATGGTCGGTGACAGGAAGTTAAACTCATCTAACATCATCGCCATGTTGCAAACTGCCTACCACTTTACAGGTAAGGAAGTGTATAAAAAGGAAGCTTACATGCTGATGGACGAGCATGGCTACTTAGAAAACCTAATGCGCCCAATGGAAGTAATAGGCAAAGCGCAAGAAGGAAGTGATGATTGGGCAGCTATGCTTTCCGAATCGTGGAACCATTCAGATGATGAGATGTATTTCATGGGGTATTGGGGTTTGTACCGTTATGCATTCACAGATGAATTAAAAGAAAAGTATAGGCTTGCTATTCAGGATCATTGGGAGGCAGAGCGTCCTGAGAAAGATGGCCTGTGGAACATTTTTGGTACCTTGGTTGATAGGGAAAACTTTGACTTGGAGGAAGCGGTTTGGTACCTTCAAGAGCATCCACTGGACATGATTAGTTGGACGGTGACTAACAGCCATCGAAAAGACATCAAACTGTTGGAAGAGAATTTCAGAAGACAAAGTACAGAAGTAGTACTTCCACCAGATGAATTAATGGTACGCCGACACAATGGCAACAGGTTTACACTGGATGGTGGCAATGGTGGAGGCCAAGAGTATAGTGCAGGAGATATATGGCTTTTACCTTACTGGATGGGAAGATATCTTGGAGTAATTAGCGACCCTTTTACCAAATAAAATGAGCTTTAATCGTAGAATTCAATCTGGAGAATTAGTAGTTGGTACTTGTGTTACTTCAAATAATCCTTTGTGGCCAAAAGCATTGGTGTCCTCCGGATTAGATTTTGTATTTATTGATACAGAACATATATCTCTTACCCGCAAAGACCTTGCGGAAATGTGTCAAACTTATGCTGGAAGAGGAATTATTCCTATCGTAAGGGTTTACAAAGCAGACCATCACCTAATTTGTCAAGCCATAGATGCTGGGGCGGTTGGTGTGGTTATTCCTTATGTAGAAGCTGTCAGCGATGTTCAAGTTTTAATTGGTGCTACCAAATACAGGCCTTTGAAAGGGGAGAAGTTATACCAATACCTGGAAGGTAAAGAAAAGTTGACCCCAGAGTTAAAGAGCTATCTTGAAAAGTACAATGCAGGTCAATTGAGTATTGTAAACATTGAGAGTGTACCTGCAATAGAAAGACTGGAAGAATTGCTATCTGTTCCTGGGCTTGATGGAGTTTTTATTGGTCCGCACGATCTATCTGTAAGCATGGGTATTCCTGAAGATTACGATCATCCTGAATTTGTAAACACTGTAAGGGAAATTATCAAGACGAGTAAGAAATTTGGGTTAGCTGTGGGAATTCATTTTTCAGAAGCCATAGAAAGGCAAATTTTCTGGATAAACGAAGGGGTAAATATGGTGGTACATAGTTCTGATTTTGCTTTATTTACACAAAGATTAAATTCAGACCTTAACCTAGTAAGAGGAGCCTCTGGAGGAAAGATTACTGGTAAGCCTAAACCCGGAAATACCACAACAATTTGAAATTTTCTTGCGAACTTTTAAAATAGATTTAAAATGACAAAAATTACTGAGCAGCCTTCTTTGTATCGGCATTTAGAACAGATGTCTGTAGCGGAATTGACAGCAAATATCAACAATGAAGACAAGAAAGTAGCCCTGGCGATAGAAGAGGTCTTACCTAAGATCAACTTAATGATACAATCCATTGTCGGTAAGCTGGAAAATGGAGGAAGGCTATTTTATGTAGGTGCGGGTAGCGGAGGAAGGCTTTCAGTGCTGGATGCAATAGAACTGCCCACCACCTATGGAATCCAAAAAGGAAAAGTGAACGTCATTTTAGCAGGTGGTGTGGACCATTTGATTGAGGCGAGAGAAGAAAAAGAAGACGATCCAGATGCGGGATGGGAAGCCTTGGTCGGCTATGGGGTTTCGGATAAAGATTTTGTTTTGGGGATTTCTGCAAGTGGTACCACCCCATTCGTTTTAGGAGCTTTAAAAACCTGCAGAAAAAAGGGAATACTTACTGGCTGTATTGTCAGCAATCCAGAATCTCCTATTGCTGAGAATGCAGATCATCCAATAGAAGTACTGACGGGACCGGAATTCGTATCAGGGAGTACCAGGATGAAGTGTGGAACAGCCCAAAAGATGATTTTTGATATGCTTTCCACCACCTGTATGATTAGGATGGGTAGGGTAGAAGACAATAAAATGGTCAACGTCTTACTCATCAATGATAAGATTGTGGACAGAAGTGTGAAAATGCTAATGGAAAGAGCTGGAATGACTAATTATGATGAAGCCAAGGCACTTTTAATGGATAAAGGATCTGTGAAAGCTGCCCTTGATTCATTAGGAAAATAGTACAGCTAGGTTTTACCTGAAAAATAAAAAGGGTTCTGAAAATTTAATTTCAGAACCCTTTTATGTTTTGTGAAAGAAGTAGATTAATCTACTATCTTTTCTGCCAATACAATAATTTTATTGTCATTAACCTCTACTACTCCTCCATCTACTATCAGTGACTTTTGCCCTTCAGTAGTTGTGTAAGAAACAGCACCTTTTACAAGAGCAGATATTATAGCAGCGTGGTTTTTCAGTACCTGAAAGGAGCCATCGGCTCCAGGAAAGGAAGCCTCAGAAACTTCTCCTTCAAATACTTTTTGGTCCGGTGTAATGATCTCTAAATGCATGATACAATTTATCAGAGGGTAATACTTGACGTATTACCCTATTAAAGTGATATTATTTTACTTCTGCCAACAATTTTTCACCTTTGGCAATGGCTTCCTCAATACCACCTACCAAATTGAATGCTGCCTCAGGCAGGTGATCCAACTCTCCATCCATGATCATGTTAAAACCTTTGATAGTATCTTTGATATCTACCAATACCCCTTTTAGACCCGTAAACTGTTCGGCTACGTGGAAAGGTTGAGAAAGGAAACGTTGTACCCTTCTAGCGCGGTGTACGACCCTTTTGTCTTCTTCAGAAAGTTCTTCCATACCCAAGATAGCAATGATATCCTGAAGTTCTTTGTAACGTTGAAGTAGCTCTTTAATATTGGTGGCACAATTGTAATGCTCGTCACCAACTACAGATGGCTCAAGAATTCTGGAATTAGAATCCAGAGGATCTACAGCAGGGTATATTCCCAATTCTGCAATTTTTCTTGAAAGTACGGTTTGTGCATCCAAGTGAGCAAAGGTTGTTGCTGGTGCTGGATCTGTTAAATCATCAGCAGGCACATATACTGCCTGCACAGAAGTAATTGATCCATTTTTTGTAGAGGTAATTCGCTCTTGCATCGCACCCATTTCGGTAGCGAGCGTAGGCTGGTAACCCACAGCTGAAGGCATCCTTCCCAAAAGGGCAGAAACTTCAGAACCTGCTTGTGTAAAACGGAAGATATTGTCAATAAAGAAAAGGATATCTTTACCTGCTCCATCTCCTTCGCCGTCTCTGTAATACTCTGCCAGTGTTAATCCTGTCAAAGCTACTCTCGCACGGGCTCCAGGAGGTTCGTTCATTTGTCCGAAGACGAAAGTGGCTTTGGAATCTTTAAGTTTTTCCATATCCACTTTAGATAGGTCCCAACCACCTTCTTTTTCAAGAGACTCAACGAATTCATCACCATAGTTTACGATTCCTGATTCGATCATTTCTCTGAGCAAATCATTTCCTTCTCTGGTTCTTTCGCCAACTCCTGCAAATACAGAAAGACCTGAATATCCTTTAGCAATATTGTTGATCAGTTCTTGAATAAGTACTGTTTTACCAACACCTGCTCCTCCAAACAAACCAATTTTTCCACCCTTGGCATAAGGCTCGATCAAATCGATTACCTTAATACCTGTATACAATACTTCGGTAGAAGTAGACAGGTCTTCAAATTTTGGTGCTGACCTATGTATAGGTAGCCTGTTTTTAGATTCAGGTTGAGGCAATCCATCAATGGCTTCTCCTATCACGTTAAATAATCTTCCTTTGATATTGTCACCGGTAGGTACTGATATCGGGGCACCAAGGTCTCTTACCTCCATACCTCTTACCATTCCTTCCGAAGAGTCCATAGCAATGGTTCTTACCCGGTCTTCGCCTAGGTGTTGTTGTACTTCAAGAATAACCTTTTGGCCATTCTCTTTTGTGGTTTCAAGTGCATCAAGGATATTTGGCAGTCTACTCCCCTCAAAGGAAACATCCACAACAGGACCAATTACCTGAGTTATCTTACCAGTATTCGCCATTGTTATATTTTAAGATCTATTGGAACAATACTTTTTAATTCGAGTGCAAAATTAGTTAATATTGCTGAATACCAAAGGATGTTTTAAAAATTAATGCGCTTTGATACAAATTTTTATAGCACTATTTATTTAATTTCAGATTTTCACGCCTTTTTATCACTGTTTTGGCTTGCTAAAAAATTCTTCTGGCCCTTACCCATCTTTTTGACCAGTACTTGGATTGCAAGTTGTCTTCAGTAACGCCTAAAGAAGTGGAAGCATGAATGAAATAAGTTTTACCCATTCGTTTTTCCAAGACTATTCCCGCATGCGTGACCTTGTTCCTTCTGCGCCCGGTTGCAAAAAAGACTACATCACCCTTTTTTAATTTATTTTTAGTTACCCGTTTACCAATTTTGCTTTGAGCTGCGGATACACGAGGCAGAGTCACACCTACACTTTTGAAAGAAAGGTAGACCAATGCCGAACAGTCCATCCCTGATCGGGTATTCCCTCCATATCTATAAGGAGTTCCTTGATAGGATTTAGCTGTATTGATGACATGTTGAATGTTTTGCTGTCTGATCTTTCGAGAAGAAGAACAAGAGCTGCTGAATAGGAGTAATAAACCAAAAATAAAAAGTAAAATGACGCTGTTTTTTTGATGTTTAATCATAAATGAGATCAGTTATTTTGTTCCGTACATTATTGGAGCTTTGTAAAGGTATCTCATACCTTTGATTATCGAGCGATTTCAAAACGCATGACCTAAATTGCCGTTTAAAAACAGTAAGGTAGTTCAATTCGGTCAAATTACTTCGCCAGAAGGATGCTATTTTTGAATTAATTATTTACTTTTAATCATTAATGGACTGTAAATCTCTCCAAATTTGTTATCCTTTCACCCAAAAGCCTAATACAAAATCACCACAACATAGCATTCGATGAGTAAAGAGGACTTTAGCAGGCTAAGCATACAAAAGAAAACTCAGAAATTGTATACTGAAGGTACATTCGTCGTGGCCATTCGGTATTATACGCATAAAGTTAACCTCTATCTTTTGGAAGAGGAGTACGTTGAAGTTTTTTATAACCACAAACAGGACCGAATTGATAAAATCGATTTTTTGAATCACAGGCATTCAAGAATGAAATTCTACCTGGATCAGATCAGCCTTAGCGAAATTTAATTGATTTGTTCACTCACCATCGCGCATCAACTTGGCATGGATTTTTAATACCTGTGGAATTACCAGAGTCGATTCATCGTTGGTAATAATATAATTAGCAAGCTTGTTTTTTTTTTTGTCTGGCAGCTGCTTTTCAATTATTTGTTTGATTTGGTCAATGCCACGCTGCGCATCTCTTGATTTTACCCTTTCTATTCTTATCTCTTCCGAGGCAGTTACATGTATGGTGAAATCCAATGCTTTGTAGGAACCTGTTTCAAACAATAATGCTGCTTCCTTTAGGACATACTTTGTATGCTTACTAAGAGCCCATGACTTGAAATCTTCACCTACCGCAGGATGTACCAGTTTATTTATGAGGGCTGTTTTATCAGGATCAGAAAAAACGATGTCCCCAAGGTATTGGCGATTAAGTTGGCCATCTTCAAAGTAAGTTGAAGCGCCAAATTTTTCTATAATCAATTTTTTTAAGGGAAGATGATGGGCCATGAGCCACTTGGCTCTCTCGTCAGCATTGTAGACTGGAATGTTGAGGAGGGAGAATATTTTCGATATTAGGGTTTTACCAGCCCCAATTCCTCCACTTATACCAACTAATATAGGAGTAACCCTACTCATAGATCAAATCAAAACTATCCGGAGAGAAGGTGACGTCCCTAAGGAAAGAACGGCTTACATTCAAGGTGACGGCAATAGAACTGTCCTCTCTGTTTCTATTGTTGTAATTTAGTACAGCTGAAAGATTTAAGGCCTCAAGGTCATTTTGTTTCCTTTCGTCAACTAAAAATTGAAGGGTTACACTGTTGACATTACCTTCAATGTCCACGTTGGTGGGAAAATATAATTTTTTTACCTCCAACTTCAACGTTTTTTCTATAAAAGCCACTACCTGAAAACTTATCTGCACCGTTTCTTCATTCAAACTTAAAAACTCCCTTTTTGTTTTGTCCAGTTCAAGCGGGAGCAATTTTGAATAGTGGTTTTTGATGTTGTTTTCACCAAGTTGAACAAGTAATTTACCTTCAAGTTGTTCTATGACAGAAATTGGTCCCTTTACAGTTACATGTTCAGGATCCATGGTGATAGGGGAAGCAAAATCGTAATTTTCGGCCAAGGTATTGGCCAAGGTGTCCGGGATAATTTGGATCTTCTTAGATACAATTTTGTCAATATTGAAAAATAACGTATCCTGAACGATGCCTACTAAATTTGTGGTGGAAATATGCTCGGACATTTGCTGAGATATTTCATCAGTAATTAAGAAAGGTTGGTGAGAAGGATCCTCCAGTGTTATTTCTAATGGATCTTGGCTTAATCTTAAGTGTTTTTTCAAAAGATCCCAACCATTTCCGTTGATTTCTATTTTGACCTCACTAGGAAGGCTTTTCACTGCCATGTATTCTTCCTCATCAAATTGAATAGAAATGGGTTGATTGACTATAGTTGTATAGTTGTCCTTGTTTAGGGCATTAAGTAACCAAAAGGTGGTAGCTGTGACAACGCACAAGACTACCACCTTCAGATTGGAAGTTTTATTAGGTTTAAATTTCCGGAAATAATTACTGAGTGTACTCAAGTGTACGGAAAATTATTTTTCAGTTGATAATTTCTTGGTGTAATCGAGAGATAAAGCAGATTTTTCAACCCTTATTTTCATCCCTTTATCCAATTCGATGGTCACTATGTCACCCTCTACGGAATATACTTTTCCATGGATTCCACCTACTGTTACTACTAGTTCTCCTTTCTTTATATCAGAGATAAATTTGGCCGTATCTTTTTGTTTTTTTTGTTGGGGTCTGATCATAAAGAAATACATGATCAGAATGATACTACCAAAAAGAAATACTTGACCCATTATGCCACTTCCCATGACACTGTCTACTTGAAGCAATATTGAATTGTGCATTTTTATCGTTTTACTGGCCCTGCTGTAGGTGCGGTGGATGTTCCTGTTGATCTGTTAACTTCTCCTTTTAATCTTAATCGGGATACACTTGGATTGGTGTTGGCCTGAATAGTGACGGTTGGACTTTGAACGCCAGATTTTCCTCTGGAGTTAAATACTACCTTTACGAAACCTTCATCACCTGGTTTTACAGGTGTTTTAGACCATTCTGGACTTGTGCATCCACAAGAAGCTTGAATATTGGAAATAATCAAAGGTGCCTGACCTTCATTTTTGAATTTGAAAAGGTGTTCAACAACATCTCCTTCATTGATGGCCCCAAAGTCAAAGATTTCTTCTTCGAAAGCAAATGCGCCGACTGTAGATGGGTCAGCGGGCTGTACATTTTGTGCACTTGAAGGAGTCACCACTTGATTTTGCTCTAACTGGGAAATTTTTTGTTCCAATTCCTGGATCTTATCATCGTTCCCACTTCCTTTTTCGCTACATGCTCCTGAAATAATCAGTGTCAAGCCTAATAGCCACACTGAAAGATTAGAATACTTCATAAATAAAACTGTTTTAATTTTTATTGTTTTCGTTATTGATTTGGTCAATAAGTTTATTGACATCATTTAGCAAATTTTCCGCTTTGGATTTTGCCTCTGTGATGACCTTATCTCCTTCAGATCTGGCAATACTGTCCGGTAGATGTTTCTCATCTATCAGCTCATTGATCAGGTCTTCCAGCTCATTGCGGTATTTTGCTAGTCTGTAGGATAATTTATCTCTAGTATTATTTCCTGCATCTGGGGCAAAAAGCACCCCTAGAGTGGCACCCAAACTTGCCCCTAGAGCAAATGCGAATAATGAATTACCTTTTTTACCCATTTTATGTTTTTATTTATTATCTATAAGCCCTCTACCACTCTTACGTATTTTTCCGTTTTCGGTTAGTTCTTTTGACAATGTATCCAAAAGACCGTTTACAAACTGCTTACTTTTCGGAGTACTATACGTTTTGGAGATATCTATATATTCATTAATGGACACCTTGGTGGGGATACTTGAGAAGTTTACCATTTCTGATAAAGCCATTATAAGTATTACCCGATCTGTTAAAGCTATCCTTTCTATATCCCAATTTTTAGTGGTATTTGCAATTAATTCACTGTATTCCTTCTCTGAGGCAGCGGTAAAGTTATAGATATCCCGAAAGAATTCTTTGTCCTCTTCCCAGTTTAATGCTAATTCCGGAAGGATTTCATCCGATTCTTCTTCAGTACCCGTAAGGGTTTTTATAACCTTAGAAGACAAACTCCGAACGATCGATTTGTTTTCCGACCAATTCAAATCCCTGTCTTGAAAGAAGCTTAAAGTGGCGTCTCGCTTAAAAATTATCTTTTTGATGATAACCTGTAAAATCTCCTTGTCCTCCTCGAAGCTTGGATTTTCAATGGTCATGTATTTCTGGTAATCCTCGTGTGGCTTCACCAGATCTCTGTACCATTCCTTGATCTCCAGCTCCAACTCATCTATATCTACACCAAATCTAAGACAATCTTTTTTGAAAGAATGATTTTGTTCTATAATCAGCAAGGCTTTATTTGTACCTAGATTATAGGCTGCAGGAAGGGTGATAACAGGTTGGTCTTTAAGTTTCCTCTTTTTTAATTTTTCTTTCCGAACATGCTCCCCAAATGCAACCAACATACTGATCGCAAATAAATACAAACCTGGAATATTTTCCACAGCGGTCAGCATATTGTTCCGTAAAAATTCCTTGTCCTTTTTATTGTTTGTGTTATAAAAGGCAAGGGCGTTTACCGCTGTTTCTTTTACCTTTTCATTGTCGCTTTTTTCCAATGAAAGTTGTGATTGATCTCTATTTTTGATAAAAACCTGAATACATCGCTCTGCTTCTTTTTTAAGGAAACTCTTGTCTTGTGCCTCCATAGAATTAAGATCTGGTAGAAAGGCTTCTTTTATAAAGTCTTGCGCCAGATTTGCATTGGAAAGTTTGCACTGATGAAAAGCATATAACGTTTGAAATGCTTTTACTCTGAGGATTCTCCTATTTAACATTAACTGAAATTAAAGAACGTGATAAGTGTTTAATGACAAGTAGAACAGAAGCAGCCTTTCCTTGTCAAAACTGAATTTTCTGCAAATTAGTAAATGTACCTGCAAAGGACAAATATTTGATCTCACATGCTGTAAAAAACACGCGACCTACCGTGATATTTTCAATTGTCCGACGTCTTTTATCCTTTTTAGCGCTTTTTGAAGCGCTGCTTCATGAGGAGATATCCCCTCGGAAACAGCCAAATCAAATACCTCTAGACAAGTATCATATATTTTTTCGGCCTTTTCTATTGCTAGAGACTTCTTGTAATTTCCCTGATATTCTTGGTAGACATTGATTAAACCGCCGGCATTGATGAGAAAGTCAGGGGCATAGAGTATTCCGTGCTCCATTAGCTTTCTGGCATGTATTTGTTCATCGTCCAGTTGATTATTGGCTGCACCTGCCACTATATCGCAAGTCAGTACGGGTATGGTCTGGTCATTGAGCTGACCTCCCATTGCGCAAGGAGCAAAGATGTCCATGTGGATGTCCTGAATGGAAGCTGCGGAGACGACTTTTGCACCGGTCGATGCAGCCACTTTAGCCGCTCTATCCGCATTAATATCGGCCACCATTAATATTGCATTCTCTTTGCTTAAGTGGTCTGCCAGGGGTTTACCTACCTGACCGGCCCCTTGGATCAGGATTCTTTTTCCTTTCAGAGAATCACTGCCATAGGCTTTTTTGGCAGCGGCCTTTATGCCTAAGTAGGTGCCGTAGGCGGTTACAGGTGACGGATCTCCACTGCCTCCTTTGCTTTCAGGCAATCCCGTCACGTGCTTTGTTTCCATGGCTATGTATTCCATGTCCGCAGTTTGGGTATTCATGTCTTCGGCGGTGGTGTATCGGCCTCCTAAACTTTCAATAAACCGACCAAATCGCCTTAAATAGGCCTCAGTTTTCATGGAAGGGTCTCCTATCAAGACGGCTTTTCCGCCTCCAATATTCAATCCTGATATAGATGCTTTTAAGGTCATCCCTCTGGAAAGCCGCAAAACATCTTTTATCGCATCTGCCTCATTGGTATAATGCCACATTCTGGTTCCACCTAGGGAAGGACCAAGTACAGTGTTGTGTATAGCAATTATGGCTTTTAGACCGGTAGGCTTGTCATAGCAAATTACCAATTGCTCATGCTCCATTTCCTCCATCTGGGCATAGATTTCATTTATCTTCGGTTTTTCCTCCGTTTTGATTGCCACCATTGAACTTTGATGTTTATAATATGTTATATTTGAGTTCAGTTAAAAACAGATGTGTACAGAATTTAATGTATTTCATCTGCCTTTCATTTGCAATATAACATAATATTATAAAAGATATTGTGGTTTAAAAAGTCATTTGTTTTGTGAAGCCCCTTTGGAGATTAAATAAATATCTATATAAATATAAGCTGTACCTTTTTTTAGGAATAGTATTTACATTTATTTCAAACTTTTTTGTAATAATTCCGGCGCGACTCGTCGGGATTGCCATCGATTATGTGGTCGAAAGTTTTAGCTATTATCAGGTATTTGATGATGGTAAAGTAGTACAAGAAGCTTCTAGGTCTGAGTTTCTGAAATACATATTGGTTTTTGGGTTGCTTATGCTTGCAATGGCCCTCTTGAGAGGACTTTTTCTGTTTCTCATCCGCCAGACAATCATTGCGATGTCCAGGTTGATAGAATATGACCTCAAAAATGAAATCTACGCCCACTACCAAACGCTTCCGCTAAGCTTTTTCCGGCAAAATAGCACCGGTGACCTAATGGCCAGGATCACTGAGGATGTTTCCAAGGTCCGAATGTACCTTGGACCTGCCCTTATGTATGGCATTAATCTGATCATCTTGTTTCCAATGGTGATCGGTTACATGTTCACCGTAAATGTGCCCCTTACCTTATATTCGTTACTGCCTTTGCCTGTTTTGTCTGTGAGCATTTATCTGGTCAATAATATGATCAATAAGCGCTCGGAAAAGATTCAGCGGAGCCTTTCGGGATTAAGTACCTTTGTCCAGGAAGCCTTTTCAGGTATTCGGGTAATCAAATCATTTGTAAGAGAAAAGGACAGTGCCAGTCAGTTTCAGAAAGCAAGCGAAGACTATAAAGTCAAATCCATATCACTTACCAAGGTGCAATCCTTATTCTTTCCATTGATCATGGCATTGATTGGTCTCAGTACCATCCTTACTGTTTATGTAGGAGGAATCCAAGTGATAGAGGGAGCGATAGGTTATGGAGTGATCGCTGAATTTATTTTGTATGTCGGCATACTTACCTGGCCAGTGACTTCCCTGGGTTGGGTAACGAGTATTGTGCAAAGGGCTGCTGCTTCTCAAACAAGAATCAACGAGTTCATGGATGAGAAAAATGATGTTTTAAGTACAGAGCACCTGGAAAAAGACATCAAAGGACATATAGAAGTGCAGAACCTCTCCTTTGTCTATCCTGATTCAGGCATAAGGGCATTGGATAAGGTGAGTTTTGAAATTAAGGCTGGTAAATCATTGGCCATCATAGGTACTACTGGTTCTGGAAAGTCTACCATTGCCAATCTCCTCATGCGCACCTATGATGCTACCGAAGGAAGGATCCTGCTTGATGACCATGATATCGGAAGCTATGACATTGCCAATCTCCGAGAGCAAATAGGTTATGTCCCTCAGGATGTGTTTTTATTCAGCGATTCCATAGCCAATAATATTGGATTTGGGCTAGGCAAGTCGTTGGATATGGCGCAGATAAAGCAAGCTGCTAAAGATGCAGATGTCTATAACAATATCATTGAGTTTCCGCAGGGATTTGAAACCCGGCTTGGAGAAAGAGGGATGACACTGTCAGGTGGTCAGAAACAAAGGGTATCCATCGCCAGAGCAATTGTGAAATCTCCAAAGATTCTCTTGCTGGATGATTGTCTTTCTGCAGTAGATACCAAGACAGAAAATGCGATCTTGAATGCCTTGGAAAAGATCATGAAAGACCGGACCTCCATTATCATTTCGCATCGAGTGTCCTCCGCCAAGCTTGCCGATCAGATTATCGTACTAGATGATGGTGCCGTCATTGAGAATGGCAGTCATACGGAATTGATGGCCATCAAGGGGGCGTATGCTTCTTTGTACGAAAAACAAACTCAGCAAGCTGGAGAAGTAGATTGAAGGAAAGAAAGTGGGGTTATAATTGGATATATAACCCTGCAACGGCAAACTGAACCAAGGTAAAATTGTACACGTCGTCAACATCAGCTCCTCCTTCCAGAAAGCGGTAACCTGCTTTTACAGCAATATGATCCGTGAGCGGAAGTCGTGTTCCCAAAAACAAGTCAAAAGCTCTTCCAGGACCTCCTGCTAGGCCATCTCCTTCAAAATAAATCAAGTTTTCGCCTCCCAAATCATAAGCGGTGTAAAGGTGCAGTAAAGGCACAAAGCCCAAATCATTTTTTTTATCGCTAAGCCCTTGTTCATTGGCCAGTCGAACTTGAGCATCTCGGATTTTGGCGGTGAAGCCAACACCCACAAGCCAGTTTCCCGCTGTAATGATGTCCCTGCGGTAAGTCAGCCTATAACTGTTGAACTGGTAATAGCCGTCCAAAGCCTGTCCTTGCTCAAAAACACTGGACTCAAAGTTGATGTCTCTATTGGCAGTACCTTTATAATTGACGCCTAGTGGCGCATAAAGTGCAAAAATATGGTTCTTCTCATTGAAGGTATAGCCCAGCCTTATTCGAAAAGGTATGACTGGACCTTGCGCTTCAAAATCGTCCTGAAAACTAAAAAAAGTTCCTGTGGTATTGGGTATGCGCACATCATTGTAACCCGGAAATGCCAGCCCGGTCTCGGCATCAATCGTTATCTGGGCCTGGGTAGGAGTGGAGACAAGAAACACGAGGAAAGCCAAAGGAATAACTACTAATCTATACATGGGATAAATTGCTTTAAGGTTTAACTTAACCCCTTAGTATCAAGTATTGTGCCTTTTTTCTGTGCGCTTTGTTTTCCTTTATACCTTGGTTTTTTTGCTTCGTTTTTGTATCAAGCCTGTCCTGAGTAGGTGAAATTAGGTATTTAGATTTCCTGACTCTTCGCGGGAAGTGATTCCATCATGCAATTAGAATGGTTAGTGCATATTTCAGATTATACATCCTTGCACCTTTTCTCCTTCTGTCGTATATTTCTATCCATTGTAAATAATTCTTTCAATAGCCCAAAAAACGCCCTATGAAAACGATAATCGGACTGCTACTGACTTTTTCTTTTTTCACCAGCATGGCACAAGAGCTTACCTTGGTCAAAAATAAGAAATCTGATTTTACCATCATTATTCCCGAGCAACCTACTGTGGAAGAAATTCGGGGAGCCAAGGTTTTGCAACACTATTTGTACAAAATCTCTGGCGCAAAGCTTCCCGTAAAGCAGGACAGGGGACTTCCCGGCAATAATGAAATCCTGGTAGGAAAAGTTAGCCGTCCCGAGACTGCCAAGTTGCCTTATGACCAAATGGGTAGAGATGGGCTGTATATTGGCAATAATGGCAAGCAACTTATCCTGACTGGCGGACCAAAAAAAGGCGTGGAGTATGCTGTCTATACTTTTCTGGAGCAGTACCTGGGTTGTAAAAAATATACTTCATCCTTTGAAGTTATTCCCAAACAAAAAACCATCAAAATACCAGCCATTGATGACTTGCAGGTACCTGATTTCACCTTTAGGGAGGTGTTTTATAATGATGCCTATGATCCAAAGTTCATGGACTGGCACAAGTTGCATTCCCATAGTGAGCGTGGAAATATCTCCTCTGAATGGGGCTACTGGGTACATACTTTTCATAACTTTCTCAACCCGGAAGAATATGGGGAAAGCCATCCCGAATATTTTAGCTATTACGACGGCAAGCGACATCCTGGTATGGTGCCTTCTTGGGATGAGAAGAGCATGCAGCCCGAATCCCAACTTTGCCTGAGCAATCCAGAGGTACTTGAGATCGTGTGCGAAAATCTTCAAAAAGCCATCGACGACAAACCGCAAGCCTTGTATTGGTCCGTTAGCCAGAATGACAATGTGAATTATTGTCAATGTGAACATTGTGCTGCTTTGGATGCCAAGTATGCGGCCTTTGCTCCCGAAGAAAAAATGTATGCAACACATAGTGGCCAATACCCTGCATTGGGGATGGGAGCTATGTTGACTTTTGTTAACAAGGTGGCAGAGCGCTTTCCAGATAAAATCATCTCTACGCTGGCCTACCAGTACACACGCGTTCCGCCCATGGACCTTGTGCCTCGTGAAAATGTAAATATCATGCTTTGTAGTATTGAGAGCACTCGAAATGAACCGATGGAATCGGGAGATCCGGACTTCAGCAATGACCTGAAAGGTTGGGGCCAGATTACAGACAATATCCTGATCTGGGACTATAACATTCAATTTGCGAATTTGCTGGCTCCTTTTCCTAATCTCCGGACCCTGCAGCCCAATATCTCCTTTCTGCGCAATAAAAATGTCAGTGCAGTATTTGCCCAAGGCAATATTCAGTCCGGTGGTGAATCGGCCGAGATTAGGGCCTACCTATTGGCCAAATTGCTTTGGGAGCCCGACCTGAATGTGGACCAAGAAATGGATGGTTTCCTAAAGGCATATTATGGCAAGGCTTCACCTTTTGTTAAAAATTATATTGACCTGCTTCATGACAATAACCAAGGATTCACAGGAAGGAAGATGTCCATTTTTGGAAGCCCGAAACAAGAAGAAGACAGTTTTCTCAGCCCAGAATTATTAGCCAAATACAATGCGCTCTTCGACAAAGCAGAGAAAGCGGTTCGAAAATATCCCCAACAACTCAGCCGAGTTAAATCTGCTCGACTGCCTGTGTCTTTTGCCATGCTTGAAATCACGAAGGAACAAAATGGGGCCAATTGGGAGACTTACCAAGATGGAGACCAGCAAAAAGTAAAGCTTCCAGT
>Ga0105055_10000459_pt1 | contig 62523 bp, 60 predicted proteins | sample BON03_FD_78090 | JGI IMG/M metagenome (GOLD analysis project Ga0105055, IMG submission 78090) | Freshwater microbial communities from Lake Bonney liftoff mats and glacier meltwater in Antarctica - BON-03 | ecosystem: Environmental > Aquatic > Freshwater > Ice > Glacier meltwater | place: Lake... | reverse complement strand
TCGCTGGCCTGACCAGAGGATTGTACAACCGGATCCCGCGTGGATGAACAGAGAAATCATTTGCGGCAAGAATTCCGTGACTCTATGGTCATATTTTTTGTTTGTACAGGGATTTGGCGTTCGTACCAGGGGACGGGAACTGATTACAGACATTCTGGCTTTCAAAAATGAGCCCCCTGCGCGCTTGTGATGCGGGTGAATGTGTTGTGCAATTCGCCGTAGTGATTTCAAAACTCCGCTACTTCCCGGCAAGCTGGCGGCGGGTGGGTGAGTTGCGGGTCATGACAAGGACTGACGTCTCCGGCTCGCCAGCAGCATTTCTCACCGTGCGAAGTTATCGATTCTCAAGGAGTTACGCCCGATGCCTGCTTGCATTGGTGACATTAGCGAAGTCGCACATCGCGTGGCGTTCGAGAGTGACAGTGATTAGAATCCGGCGATGGATTCTGACAAACATCTTTACGAAATATTCGAGGCGTGCCCTCACTTCGTGTTCGATTTGACTGGTCGGCCGTGGCCCGGTCTCTGCCGCTTCTAATCCGTTCACGCAGGTCTCATCGTTCGTCTCCGCCAAATTATGCTGACTTCTGCTTGATTCACCGTCCCATTCTGGCCGCAATCCATGAAAACACTCCTCAGCCTCCTGCTCGTTGTCACCTCGTCGGCGGCGATTAAGGCGCAGCCAATCTCGCTGCACCCGGACAATCCGCACTATTTCTTATTTCAGGGCAAACCGACGGTCTTGATCACCTCGGCCGAACACTACGGACTCAATAACCCCATCGGCGACAACGAGACCGACGTACCAGGGGACCGCTGACAATCATTACCGGATGGAAGCCTGGGAGTTCATCCTCGCTGGCGGAGGGCTTTTCAACAATCTCGACTACTCGTTCACCGTGGGGCATGAAGACGGCACATTCAAGTATCCGCCCACGCAACCGGGCGGCGGCAGTCCGGCTTTCCGTAAGCAGATCAAACTTCTGAAGGATTTTATCCACAGTTTCGATTTCGTCAGAATGAAGCCAGCCCGCGACGCCATCCGTGAGCCTCTGCCAAAAGACGCTCAATGTCAGATTCTTGCGGAACCCGGTCGGCAATATGCCGCATATTTTCGAGGCGCCGCGAAGTTTGAATTCACGCTCGATTTCCCGGCAGGGAATTATCACGTCCGCTGGATAGACGTTGTGAGTGGTCGTGAAGAGGCTCCCCCGATGATTTCCCATCCAGGAGGCCCGGCACGCTTCGTCGTACCAGATGATCTTAAAGAGTGCGCAGTGCGAATTGTGCGAGAGACCAGATAGTTGTCTTTAGCTCCGAAGTGTTTCGTTTGGATGGCCCCAATTTATGAATGGTACGAAAGGTTTCGCTGCGTTGACTTCCGTCAAGCCGAATCTCAGCTCGATGACGCAACATTGCCACTTCTGCGGGGACTTGGTCTTAACTGCCGGTTGGTAGTGTTGGATATCGAATCGGTGTCGCAGAAGCGAGATGCATCCTCGCACGACGGATACAAAGTACATCGTGGCAATGGTCTGGTCTTCTTTCCTACTGGCGGATTTGTTTCAAACTGCGATCCCCGTGGAGTGTGATTCCTTAGGGTTACGCCCGATGCCTGCTTGCATTGGTGACATCAGCGAAGTCGCACATCGCGTGGCGTTCGAGAGCGACAGTGATTAGAATCCGGCGATGGATTCTGACAAACATTTGACAAATTGTTGGAAAACAGCCGTGCTTATCATAACCCGAAGCGTCAGCGAGGGATTTGTTGGCACGCCGCCGAAACGCCGCAAGTCAATCCCACACTCACGTTTCGGGTTGTGAAAGTGGGAAACGCGCAACTTCAAAAAGCATCAGCGACGGTAATTTATTTCCTGCCGCTCGCCTTACTGTCTCTCGGCGTTTTTGATCTCGTCAATGAATTGGCAAACGAATAGGGGCAGACGAATGGAACTCTCGCACCAAATCTATGAGATTCTCCATTCGTTTGCCATCACATCGTTTCCCCCGTCTGGTGACGTCAGCTACGCTTAACAGCCAAGCGATCATGAATGAAAGAATCTCAACTCATAAACCGCACTTCCCGAGAGTCTGGTCTACTATGGGAAAGTAAGTGCCATAGGGCGAGAGCATGAGGCGAACAATCTGACTATCACACTGCAAGTGATGCGTCGATATCTTGTTACGCGGCCGATCGGTGCGTTTGAACTTCCACGGCGCACAGGGATTCGACAATGCGTTCCATGTGCATGCTGCGCGAGCCTTTGACAAGCACTGCGTCGCCTGCCGTCAGCAGGCAATCCAGCATGATGTTCAGCGTTGTGATGTCACGAAAGACGGAAAGCCTGTTAGACGATACTCCAGCCGACATTGCTCCCGAAGCAACTTCATCTGCAAACGTGCCAAATATGATGGCGTGATCAATTCTTGATTTACTCAGAGCGCGGCCGACTTCACGATGATACTCCGCCGCCTGTTCGCCGAGTTCCAGCATGTCGCCCAGGACAAGAATGCGTCGTCGCGCGGAGGTAAAATCGGTAAGAGTCTGAATGGCCGCCAGAACGCTGGCTGGACTGGCGTTGTATGTTTCGTCAATCACTGTCCATGGGTTGCGTCGAACAATGCGGCCACGACCCGCGTCGGGCAGATAAGTCCTCAAGCCTTCGGCGATCTCGCCGGAACTCAGCCCCGCAACTCGCCCAACTGCAATGGCCGCCGTCGCACTAGTGATAAGATGGGCGCCCGCTTGAATTTGATACAACTGATCATCCACGATAAACTTGCAGCGTCCATCGCGAGAGACGATTGATGTCGCTCGGAACGCAGCGTCGATTGTTGTGCCATAGAGAATCACGTTGGCGGATGTTGATGCTGCCATCGATCGCACGGCAGAATCATCAGCGTTAAGGAATACGGTTCCATCAGCCCCGACAGCAGTCGGCAATTCCATTTTTGTACGGCGAATCGCTTCAAGACTTCCAAATGATTCCAAGTGCGTCGCGGCGACGCGCGTCACAACCGCAAATTCAGGCAGAGCCATGTCGGCCAGCATCGCAATGTCGCCCGGCTGTCCTGCCGCAAGTTCCAGTACCGCATAGTCGTGCCCAGGAGAGATTTGCAACAGCGACAGCGGCACGCCCAGTTCATTGTTGTAGTTGTGAGGACTCTGAATGCCGGAAAATTTCGATCCGAGAACCTGCGAGATCATTTGTCGCGTGGTTGTCTTTCCGACACTTCCAGTGACGCCAATCACAAGAGCATTTGACTGCTGTCGATTCCATCGTCCAAACGCTTGCAGCGCGGCCACAGAGTTGGTTACGCGAATGATCCGTCCGTCAGTTTCGGCAGAGTCAATGGCGGCAAAAGTGGGAGTCGCGAATTTTTTGATGGCGGACGTTGTGCGTGATGCAGTGAAGTCCGTTATTACACATGCTGCGCCGCGGTCCATCGCCTGATCGGCAAACAGCACTCCGTGAGTTTTGTCTCCCGCGACAGCAAAGAAGCATTCACCTCTGTTGGCTTTTCGGGAGTCGATGCAACCTCCCGCAACCTGGTCGTGACCGCACGCGGAGTCCGTAAGAACTCCATTCACAATTTCGACAAGTTGTGAGATCGACAGTGGATAAGTCATGCGGAGATTGCACTCCGTTGAGAATTGGATTCGGCATATGAACCAGTGAGCAGCTCAAGCAGAAGCCGCCGTGTCACGCGGCAATCATCGAAACTGATACTGCGGTTGCCAATCTGCTGATCCTTTTCATGTCCACGACCCGCAATGACCACAACATCACCCGGTTGAGCCAATTGGATGGCTTGGCGAATTCCTTGTTGACGGTCAACACAGGTGATAAATTGATGTGCTGCATCAAATCCCATGACGATATCGTCGATGATTTTTTTTGGTGATTCTGAGCGTGGGTTGTCGGAGGTTACGACAACAAAATCTGCATGGCGTGCAGCGACTGCCATCAGAGGCCGTTTGCTGCGATCCCGCTCGCCTCCCGCGCCAAACGCCAGAATGACGCGACCAGTAGTTAAACCTCTGGCCGTGGCTACGCACTTGGTGATGCCGTCTGGAGTGTGTGCGTAGTCGATGAATACGGAAAATGCTTGCCCTGCGTCAATGCGTTCCATTCGTCCGGGGACACGAGTGACACGTTCCAGGCCGTCGCGAATGTGATTCGCAGCAACGCCTTGTTGTTCGGCGAGAGCAGCGGCGGTCAGCAAGTTCAAGGCGTTGTGCTGACCAGGCAAAGTGGTTTCGATTTCGATCGCTGAATTCTGAAGCTGTAGCCGCAGTATCTGGCTGGAGTTCGATGTGTGAAGCGATTCCAATCTCAGATCGGCCGACGGATCGATGCCAAACGTCAGCGTCTTTCGATCGGCAGGCAGGTGCTTGAGGATCGTCTGACAGCCGGCATCGTCGATTCCGAGAAGCAGTGGTTTGTCATCTTGAAGCAGAGTCGCGATGCGAAGTTTTGCGGCGAGGTAGTTGTCTGCATTCCCATGATAGTCGAAATGGTCCTGGGAAACGTTTGTGATGGCGGCAGCGTTCAGCTTGATTCCCGCGCATCGATGCTGGTGCAGGGCGTGGCTGCTGATTTCCATCACACACTCTGTGACTTGATTGCGATGCATGCGTGCCATGTAGCGTGCCAGTTGTTCGCAATCCGGCGTTGTTAAAGTTGATGCTTCGCTTATTCGGCCATCGAAGTATTCGAGAGTTCCCAGCATTCCGGTGATACGACCAGCCGTTTCCAGGATAGAACGTAACAACCATGTGGTGGTTGTCTTACCATTTGTTCCAGTCACACCGATGGTATTGAGCTTCTGTTGCGGCGAGCCAAAACATTCCATGCAGATTCTGGCATAGGCCGTTCTGGTGTCTGCGACAATGCACTGAGGCACGCCGATTCGCGACAATGGTCGTTCAACAATGACTCCTGCGGCACCATAGGCAATGGCGGAGTCGATATGTTGGTGTCCGTCGACTTTTGATCCACGCAGAGCAACAAAGATGTCGCCCGGCTGAACCTGGCGACTGTCGCTGCAAAAGCGTGACGCGACAATATCACCGGTGCCGACAAAACTGACGGCACCCAGCGAAGTTCGCAAACTGATGGATCTGACTTCCATGTCAGCCACGTTCGGACCATCCAAATTAAGGGAAGGAATCACAGGATGCGGTCATTGTCGCCGCCTTCGAAAAACCGGTCAATTGCAGTTTGAATTGGCAAGAACGGGGGCTGTGGGTGGCAATTGCGTGGGATTTCGATCATAAAGAGATCGTGAATTCTGGGTCTCAGGGCCTTGCACGCTTGGCGAACGCTGTTGCGTTTGCATATCCTGCGTGGCTCGCGACTCGAATTGTGAAGTCGCTTGACGTATGAATCACCCTGGATACGCACCGTTTCTGCAGTGCATATTTTGAAATAATTTTGTGTAACACTGTCCTTGGAGTTCGAAGTCAGACGGACTTCTGAGGATTTCTGATTGGCCACTGCTGTGACAATGTTTCAGCATGGCCGGCTCTGACGGGACCAGATGAGATGACAACGGATCCACAGCAACCTGAAACCTCTTCAATTTCCCCTTCAACGGATGCGGCCCCCGCAACACGATCCGAAAATGAGGGGCCAGTCAGTGAGGTACAGGCAACGAATTCTCCGCCCGAAGCTGTTGCTGAACCTGAGGCTGTTGCTGACGCGATAACGCCGGTTGCTGAAACAGTGACGCCGGTTGCTGAAGCAGTGACGCCAGTGAGTGAAGCAGCGACGCCAGTGAGTGAAACAGTGACGCCAGTGAGTGAAACAGTGACGCCAGTGAGTGAAGCAGCGACGCCAGTGAGTGAAACAGCGACGCCAGTGAGTGAAACAGTGACGCCAGTGAGTGAAGCAGTGACGCCGGCCATTGAAGCGGCATCTCCAGCGTCCACGATTCTTTCTGAGGCCGACGCAGCCATGGAAGCGATGGGTGCTGTCACTCGCGTTCGAGAAAAGATGGCCGCATCTTCCGAAGCACCGGCTCAGCAACCCGACCAGCCATCCCAGCGTTCGGCGCAGGGGCATAAGCCCGCCGCTGTTGAGATTCCTGCTGTCGAAGCATTGGACGAATCTCAAGAAGCTGAAATTTCTGCGGCGCTCACAGTTAGCGGCTCAGTCATGCCCGAAGCCGTGATTCTGTCAGGTGGGGAAACAGAAGACGGTTCTGATTCCAAGGTCGTCGTGCAGGGCACGAAAGTTCGCGGAACAGTTCAGGCGATTCATGGTGGCGAAGTGTTTCTTGATGCGGGACTGCGACACAACGTCGTGTTGTCGCTCACACAGTTTCCAGACGACAAGCATCCGAATGTTGGTGATCAACTGGACGTGATTATCGACGCCAAAGATTCTGACGGACTGATCAAAGGTCGCATTCCTCGCTCACGCCATCGCGCTGGCGGCAACTGGGATGCACTGGCCGTGGGGCAGGTTGTTGATTGCCACGTTTCAGCGGTCAACAAAGGCGGTCTACAGGTGACGGTTGGCAATATGCGAGCTTTCATGCCAGCCAGCCAGGTTGAAATGGGTTTCGCCGGCAACCTTGAAAGTTACATCGGTCAGAAATTGACTGTTCAAGTCACAGAAGTGAATGCGAAGAAACGCAATCTTGTCGTCAGTCGTCGAGCCCTTATGCAGGCGGAACGCGCCGAGGGTGAAGGTGAGTTCTGGGAAAAGGTCGAAGTTGGCCAGGATCACAGCGGCACGGTCAAGACATTAAAAGACTACGGTGCATTCATCAATATCGGGCCGGTGGACGGTTTCCTGCATATTGGCGAAATCAGTTGGACTCGCATCAATCATCCCAAGGATGTTCTGACCGAAGGTCAACAAGTCGATGTTAAAATTTTGAAGCTGGATGTTGAGAAAAAACGAATCAGCCTCGGCATGAAGCAATTGGCCCAGAATCCATGGACCAGCGCCAGTGAACGTTATGCCGCCGAACGCGTCGTGTCCGGCACTGTGACCCGCGTGACTGAATTTGGAGCATTCGTTGAACTGGAACCTGGCCTTGAAGGCATGGTGCATATCAGCGAGCTGGCATGGCGCCGCGTTGGAAGTGTCGGCGAAGTTCTGAAGGTTGGCGAGACCAAAGACTTTCAGGTTGTTGAAGTGGACACCAAGCGTAAACGCGTTTCACTGTCTCTGAAGGCGCTGGAACAAAGACCTGAGCCGCCTCAGTCAGAACGCAGACACGCACCAGAACCGGAAGCACCTCCAGAACCTAGACGTCCTCGCAATGAAAACCTGCGTGGTGGTTCTGGAAAACCAGGTGCTAGCGGTGGGCTATTTGGAAATCCATCGGATTTTACCGGTTCATAGTCTGTCGATGTCGAGTTTACCAGTAGCGAAAGTCGTCAAGACTCTCGAATTGAGTCTGAATCGCTCAAAGTCTTGACGACTTTCGCTACGATGCTAATGGTTAACTCAATGTAGCCGCACCTAACTTTGTGAGAAACCTTCAGTGACCGATCTGGACCTGAATGATTTCGAAATCGTGCGGGAGCTTCGTTCGTATCCCGAGCGGCGTGTGTTGGCGGCGGTTCATAAAGCCACCGGCGAGGCCGTTCGGCTCACTGAGTTCTCGGCAGAGATTTCCTTGCGTCCCGAGTTTCGTCGCGCGGTCAAGATGGACCGCGCGATGCTGGCGATGCTGAAGCATCAGTCGATCCTGAAATTCCGCGGATATGGAGATGCTGGCGGGACGTTGCTGCTGGCGACAGATGCCTGCGACCTTGTACCGCTTTCGGATCAACTGCCTGAAGGTCGCCGTTTTTCCTCTGAGGATATTATCGAGATCGGCTGGCAAGTCTGTTCTGCCCTGCAACTGGCACACAATCTTGGACTGGCTCACGGTGGCTTGTCAGCAGAATCGATTCTGCTTTCGGACAATCTACAGGTGACAGTTGTTGACTTCGGAGTCGCCCGCTGGCTGAAAGCAGCATCACTGGCCGACGCACCAGCATCCTCAGGACCAGCCCTGATTACAATCAGCGCCCTCGCGTCTCGTCAGGACGTCGAGCAGGATCTGCGTGAACTGGCCGGATTGCTGACTCTGTTGTTACAGACATGTGACGACAATGACGAAGCGGAACCCGGTAAAGTTCCTATGCGATTGATGCTGGAACGCCTGCTGGCACGATTTGAAATCAGTGATCCCGCGAATGCCGTGCAGAAACCCAGCAGCGCCAGGGAGTTTCAGGGGCGATTGGGGGAAATTCTGATCGGAACTGGTGATGATTCTATGCCGCTGGTGGATCATCGCAATGCCACTGCGACTTCGCGACGTTCGATCGTTGTGGAGTTATTCGAACCGCCGCAGTCTGCATCGACTTCCAATGCCCCCGCCGCCAAACCGGCAAGTTTTGCCTGGCAAAAGCAGTTTTTGCCGATCATCGCCATCATCGTGGTGGTGATGATCCTGTGGTTGCTTGCCGATCGATTGTTGTAAGCGGCGAAAGCAGCCGAACAGCGTTTTTCAAGTTCGTCCGATTGTGAGTTGCGTCAAAACTTGAGTCAATTTCCAATTTCCCTGGAGGCCCGTCGCGTTTAAGTTCCTCGGTCTCACCTCGCAACAGGATCTCTCGCCGACGTTCGTTCGGTTTTCTGTTGCCTCTTCAAATTGTCCCTGTCTCTCCGAGGAACTCTGTATGAGACTTCGCCTCAGAACTCTACTGCTGACGGTCGCTCTTCTGTGTTCGATGACTTCGACCTCAAACGCCTATACTTACATTCCTGTTTTTGATCCGTTCTACTGGCTCTTCGGTGGCTGCGGCTATGGCGCTGGAGGTGTCAGCGGTGGGGGCTACGGCTACGTCCACGACGGCAACACTTCTGGCTATGGCCCCAATCCGTATGGTTTCAGCCGTTGTGTTGATGACTGGTTGGGCTACGGCTACCTGCGAAATCAGCAAGGCACTCTGGGCCATTATCCCGGTCGGCCGGTGTCTTGCTACACCCCTGTCTTCCCTTGCCTGCTGAATCCTGCGACGTGGTTTCCACCATGTCCGCTGTTTGCCCCATACGCACCCTTTGGTCCTGCGTGTGGTGTGACGGCTCCCATGGTCGCGCCAATGGCTCCACCGATCCAAGCGCCGTATCAGCCGTATCCTGCGATGCCATATCAACAACCGATGCCGTTTCAGGGGCAGTGTCAGAATGGGGCTCCATGGCAAATGCCGATGCCGCAATTCGCTGCTCCTCGTTTTGCTGCACCACAATTCGCGATGCCACGAGCGCCAATGCCACAGATGTTCAACCAATATGGTGGCATGTATGGCAATGCCTGTGGTCCACAATGCCTGCCGCTGCAACAGTGTATGCCGCAGCCAATGATGCAGTGTCAACCGATGCAGGTGCCTGTCACAACAATACGTCCTGTCACTGTTGACCGTGGCTACTGGCAACGAGTCTGGGTGTCTCGCCCAGTCACGACGATGGTTCCTCAAACACAATACATGACAGCAGCACCTGCGATGCAGATGCCGTATATGCAGAACCAATTTATGGGTTCACCCATGATGGATTCCGGTTGCGGCTGTGACGCTGGCGGCGATTGTGATTGTGGCGACAGCATGGGAGACATGATGCCAGGTGCCGACATGATGCAGGGCTCAGGATACCCGGACATGAATTCGGGTTCCGGATGTTGCGGATCAGACGGCGGCATGATGCAGCAGAATTACGAGTCCGGAGTTCCGACTGTTCCTCAAGGCACAATGATTCCTCAGAGTACAATGATGATGTCACCAGGTTCAATGACAATGTCGCGCTCGCAGATGTCCCAAATGCAGATGTCCCGCTTGTCGATGGGACAACCAGGCAACATCGCCCCTTATTCATCAATGAGTCGTTGGTATTCCAATCCTGGGCACACTCCGCAATACAGCAATTCCGCTTACGGCCGCTCAGCAACAAATCGACCAGGATACGGAACTGCCATGAACGTGCAAATGCAGCCTCGCAGTTATGCCGGCAATATGGCAATGGCACCAATGACAAGGATGCCAACACCTCAATCTTCTGGCTGGCAGGTTGTTCCGACACCGCGACCTCAGATGCCGATGGCACAAGCAATGCCTCAGCAGATGCGAACCGTTCCAATTCAAATGCGGAAGTTTTCACCGATGACTGCTCAAATGATGCCTCAACAGTTTTCACCAATGCAGTCACAGCGTCCGATGTCACCAATGATAAGCAGCACCATGCCGGGGGCAGTCGTCGCTCGACCAAAAATGGGCGGAGACATCTACGGCGACCATGAGCTTACCGGACCAACATCATCTGCAATGCCGGTCGTGCCGAATTCGTTCAACGGACGAGCGCCGATTCAGCAGGCATCATGGACGCAGCCAGCAAGGACTTCAACGGCTCAGAAATATCCAAACTCTGTGCAGTGATTTGGTTATCCAATTGAAGAAACCGAATCGACAGAATGTCATGTAGCAGGTCGAAAGGGCTTGCCTCAGCATTTGTGGCAAGCCCTTTTCAGTCCCAGTTGTGATAGATGCTCATGCCGATTCGCCGCCCGATCACGACGTATTGAGTAATGCACCTCGCCCTTCGTGATCTCCTTCCCGTCCTCGCCGTCGTGGTACACTGTGAGCCGCGTCTCAGCGTCACAGGCGTTCGCCGTCTTCCACTCTGAGGTTGTCGAGGTAGAAGAACTCATCCGAGGCAGTGACTTTCGACTCGATCCTGAGCTTGAGTTTGCTACCGGTGATGTTCGTTTCTGTCAGCACCTGCGTGCCAGCGGTCTTGCCTTTGATCGGCTCTCCGATCAGCACGGGCTGGCCTCCATCAATGATCTGATAGAGGCGCACGTAGTCACCTGAGTCCACACCGACTCCAGCTTGCACCTCCAGACTGACTCTGACAGCGCGGCTGGAAATGTTGATCTCGGCTGTTTCAAACACGCCTTCCTCTCCGGCGCCGTTGATCATCAAACGGCCACCGCCGACCTCAAACCGACCCGAGGAACGCATTGCCTTCCATGATGTGGGTGCTCCGTGTGACTGCGTGCCGTTGTTCTGAGTGAATGTTTCAATCCACGGCACCCCGTCACCAGCAGACACCTCAAAGCTCGCCGACACGCTCTTCTTGCCATCCATCGTGACGGTCATCGGACTCGCCGACCCGCTGAGATCACCACTCCAGTTGGCAAAGGCGTATCCGAAGTCTGGACTGGCGGTGATAATGACGGCGGTGCCAGGATTATAGAGCCCACCGGACGGATTCAGCGTCACTGAACCATGAGTCCCACCCGTTTTCAGCGTGAACATATTCTCGCACTCGGGTATGCCCTCGCCACCCAGGTCCGTGTATTCCTTTAAGACTGCGGCGTCGGCATACGTCCAGTCAGGAGCAATCTCCAGGTTTCTGAAGGAGTCCGGATAGTAAGTGGCCTCCATCGCTCGGCTGTAGGACATCCATCAGCCGTAAGCCTTACCCATTTCCACTCTCGCGGTGTCGTTCTCTCCGGCCTTCTTGAAGGTGGCCCCGCGAATCTTGTGGGCGTAATAAGTGCTGAGATAGGCCATCTGTTTGACATTGTTAATGGCAACTTCCAGATCAGCATTCCCGCCGCTTTGCAGGGTGTTGATCAAAGCAAGCGTCTTCGTCGCATCCGCCTGCATTTCATCGGCAACCTCGTAGGAGGATTTCTTGCCGTCGCATTTTTCCGCTGCCGAATCGGCGATATTGCAAAGACTCGACCCTTTTGCAACATCTTGACCTGCAAACCCCCCTTGCACCACCAACGTCATCTATTGTTCTAAAGCCGCTGCATCTGCCCGGATCGCTCCAGCAACCTTCGGGATACCAGTGAAAATCCAAACTCCAGTCTTTCATGACGAGTTCGGTGACCTTTGGCAGTAAGCGAGATGCCAGAGCCCATGCTTCATAAGGTCATGTCCCAAACATGCGGGATCGCCTTCCTGGCCGAGTTTGACGACCAGCCACCGACATAGGACGATTTTTTTTGCGGAATCGTCGTTTGCAAGAGCGGAGAGATTCTGAGTTTCAACAGTGTGAAGTTGCTTTTCCAAGGCGGTTTTGATGTCGCCGGCGAAGGCGATCTGCGGTATGGCTGGGTCAAAGTAAAGCCGGATCGTCTCTGCCGACGAAAGTGAGGGAGACCCCAGGAACGCGAGGAGTCCCCAAACAAACGTGGGAATGCGGGCGAAGGACATGTTTTTCTTTCGTTGTTTCACTCGTGGTCTCGTGATCAGCAACTTCATGGCGAATTTCCCGTGATCTCACCAAGCAGCCTGAAGAAGCCGCGTTTGCGTTCGCTGCTGGTAGTCCAGTTGACAGGTACCGACTGAAAGCCTTCGTCGAAGCCTTCGCCTTTCTTGCGGAAGTCGAAATATCCCCACGAAGCATACTCATGAATGGCGGCCGCGAAGTTGTTCTCTGGTTCGTCGAAATTGAAGTGATCGTCTTCGTTGAAGAGGATCGGCATTGGGCGGTATCCTTCTACTTGGCGGGTCTGTTGCACCATCTCAGTGATCTTCTTCGGTTCTGAAGCCCCGTTCCCGTGTAGCAACAAGAAATCAGAGACCAGCAGGACGTTCGGCCGGGGTATTGACTTGCCGGCGTAGCTTGTGCCGACAAGCAGGGGATGTTTCTGCTCCAAACTCCGCGTCTTCACCCGCTCGATCAGTTCGTGAACTCGCTGGGGTTTCAGGATGTCATGGTCATAACTCTTGACGTCGCACTCGTTGTTGACTTCCACCAGCACGTTGGTGTATTGCTGACCGATAAGCCATTCCGTGGCCGCGTCCACGCCAGCAATCACCGCCTGTTCATCGCGGACCCTCTGGTCTTGTCCGAAATAGTACAGGCCAAGGATGACCACCATGCCTAAATCGTCGGCCTTGTCGATGATCTTCTCAAAACGGTCCATGTATTTTCCATCGAGTTTGCCGTCGCTGTTGATGGCTGAATTGTACCACGGTTGATCTTTCGAATAACCCTCTGGACTGCCGCCCTGCAAATTCAATGTGACGGCCAGCAACCCGTGCTTTCGCCACATCGGCATCATCTCCATGAACTCGGCGGTATTGCGGTCCGCATCCCAGTTCTTTGTATCCGGGTAAGCCCACCTCGTCACGGTCTCCGGGTTGCGGTCGTCGAACGTGGCTTGCACCATGCGACTGTTCAGCAGCAGCCCTTCGATCGGCTTGCCCTTCCATGTACGGCCCAGATAAGTTGACTGGCCGTTAATATGGAATTTCTCCGCCACTATGCTAACGGCCGTCTTGCGTTTCAGGGGTGTGGTATCCGCTGGGCTTTGGGTTGGGGCAATTTCAGCTGCTGCGTGCGGCGCAGCCAGCATTGCCAACAACACGGCAACACAAATCTTCAGAGGCGGTTTCATCGGTCCAATCCTAAACGCGAAATCAATGTGCTGTTTAGAAGTAATAAAAAGTGCCACCCAACTTGATTTCAGCACATTATGGGAGATTGTTATGCCAGCACCGGCTTCACCAGTTCGCCATGAATATCCGTCAGCCGGAAATCGCGGCCCTGATATTTGTACGTGAGCTGTTTGTGATCAACTCCCATCAAGTGCAGAATTGTGGCATTCAGGTCATGCACATGGACGGGATCGCGGACAATGTTGTAACAATAGTCGTCGGTTTCCCCGAGCGTTAAACCGCCCTTCACGCCTGCTCCTGTCATCAGGACTGTGAAGCAGCGAGGATGATGATCACGACCATAGTTATCCGCCGTTAGGTTGCCCTGCGAGTAAACGGTTCTTCCGAACTCACCACCCCAGACGATCAGTGTATCCTTCAGCAAACCACGCTGTTCCAGATCGTTGATCAATGCCGTTGTTGCCTGGTCCGTGTCGCGTACCTGGCCCCGGACGGCATTCGGCAGTCCGCCGTGATGATCCCACCCCATATGAAACAACTGCACGAAACGCACATCGCGTTCCGCTAGCCGACGAGCCAGCAGACAGTTGGATGCATAGCTTCCAGTACGATGCACATCCGGACCATAACTGTCGAGCACATGTTTTGGTTCATGGGAGATATCGATCAGATCCGGCACGCTGGTCTGCATGCGAAATGCCATTTCGTACTGCGCGATGCGAGTCTGAATTTCCGGATCGCCAACGACATCAAAACGCTGCTGATTGAGTGCAGACAGCCGATCAAGCGTGCTGCGGCGAGTTTGTGCCGACATGCCCTGCGGGTTGCTCAAATACAGAACAGCATCGCCGGAATTGCGGAACTTGACGCCCTGATGTTTAGAAGGCAGAAATCCCGAACCCCACAATCGATCATACAATGGCTGATCATCCGGGCGGCCACTGCCAAACGACGTCAACACGACGTATGACGGAAGATTTTCATTGTCACTGCCCAAGCCATAACTTGCCCAGGCTCCAATGCTCGGTCGTCCTGCTAATTGTGATCCCGTCTGACAAAACGTAATCGCTGGATCATGATTGATGGCTTCCGTGTGCATTGAACGAATCATGCACCATTTGTCCGCCAGCGTCGGCATATGCGTCAGCGCGTCGCTCATCCACATTCCGCATTCGCCGTGTTGAGCAAAATTAAACACAGACGGCGCGACGGGGAACTTCGCTTGACCGCTGGTCATCGTTGTCAGGCGTTGGCCCAGTCGAATGGACGCCGGCAGATCTTCCCCGCGCCGTTCGGCCAACATTGGCTTTGGATCAAACAGATCCATTTGCGACGGAGCACCCGACTGGAACAGATAAATAATCCGCTTTGCCGCTGGAGCATGATTCGGAAACATCGGCAGCCCGTGTTCTGGAGCTGCACTTGCGGTCGAGCCGGGATTTATCAGTGTCGCCAAGGCCGCTGCGCCAATTGTCGTGGAACCATGCCGTAAAAACAGACGACGATTCAGCGCGTCCTGAGTTTGCGTTGAGGATTTCTGGATTAGTTGAGACATGGTTGCTCCTTATTCCAAATCGCAAATATAATCGTTACGAACAAAATGCCGAGAAGTGCTGGATTCGAGAGCGGCTGTTTTCCAGTGAGATGCGGCTCGATTACCATCCCCAGCGCAATGCCACAAAGCATAAATGGCACGATAAAGGTATTGATTCGGGATCGATGCGTCAATCCCTCCGAGCGTCGCCGAGCGGGTTGCGGATGTAGATGCCAGATATCTTTAAGTCCCACAAGGAAACACTATTGTCGTTCCGGCTCAGCGGGCCGACAGAATACTTTCTAGTGCGCGATCACGCAGCGGAATCCCACAGCGTCGCTGGTCTCGGTAATAGAAACCAAACGTCGCGCACCGGATGTGAGATGCGATGCGCGGTCTTTCCACGAGCCGCCTCGAATGATGCGTGTGGCAGTCTTCGCAGCAGGATTTGATTTGTCATCGGACTCCTGAACAACTTCCGAGTCAGTCACGTACTCCCACAAGTAACCGTGCATATCAAACAGGTCCCATGGATTTGGTTTCAGGACTCCAACGGCCGGATCATTTCCCGCAGCGTTGCCGGTGTGCCATGCATATTGGTCAAGGATCGATGCGATCGGATCTTTGTCGGTTTCCACGCCAGCAGCATCTCCGAAACTGTAGCGTGTGTCCGTGCCCGCGCGGCAGCAGTATTCCCATTCCGCCTCCGTGGGTAAGCGGACGATTTCCGTTGCTTCGATCAGTTTGGCAGCTTGCAGTCGTGTGGTCAGCTTGGTACAGAAAGTTTCGGCATCCGTGTAGCCCATGGATTCCACAGAATTACGCGGTCCCTTCCAGCGACTTGGATTGCTTCCCATCACATGGGCATACAATTCCTGAGTCGTTTCAAACTTGCAGATGCGAAATGGCTGCGACATTTTGACGGTGTGTTCCGGCAACGCCATCGGTCCTTCGAAATGACGACCCATTGGAAATTCAAGAGGGAAATTTTTGCTCCCTGGTGTGATCGACACACATTCGGAAATGAAACGCTTGAGAATGGCATCGGCAGGTTTTGCCGAAGCATCCTGAGCGTTTGAACGGCCAGGGTTGATCAGCCAGTACACAAAGATCGCCGTGATGATTACCAGACAGCGATGTGTTCGAATCCAGTTCTGCTGCGTTTTCATCTATTTATCCTCAATAAAGTTAGAAATTCCTCACTCCGGCATTCCGGCGACTAAAATGCGAATTTCCGCGAACACGATCTTACGTTATCTTTCGCGACTCCATTCATTGCACACTCATGATTCGTCGCACAGCCATGCGAGGAAATTCGTCTTCCAGAAGTCTCAGGCATGAAGTGACTGAGCGTAAGTATGTAAGCATTATGTCACGCCGCAATCTTCATGACGACTCATTTGACCTGCGCTGGTTGCGAAGTGCAATCGATCTGGCCATTTGTTTTGTCATCGCCGTGATCCTGCTGCGTACTTTTATTCTGGAAGGGTATCTGATTTCAACGGGCTCCATGGCCCCTGGCTTGCTGGGATTTCATCGTCGGATTGCGTGTCCATCCTGTCGGTACGATTTTGCTTTTGGCGTCGCGTTCGATGATTCAGTCGACTCCGAAGGGCCGTCCATCAATGAACCGGAAGGGTCGCGGCGGTATGCCACATGTCCGAACTGTGGACAGATCGATATTGATGTTTCAGGCGTTCCGAACAGTCATGGCGATCAACTGCTGGTTCAAAAACACGTCTACGATTTGCGAAAGCCTGGACGCTGGGAAGTGGTGGTCTTTCGAAACCCTGCGTCGCCTGGAGAAGCCTATGTCAAACGAGTGACAGGTTTACCGGGTGACAGGATTCAAATCATCAACGGCGATATCTTCATCAACGGCAAAATCGCGCGCAAGAGTTTCGAGCAGCAGTTGGCGATGCGAATACCGGTCTGCAACATTCACTATCTGGCAGATGATGACGACTGGCAACTGCCGTGGGAACTTGACAACGGATGGTCGGCCGCTGATGGAATACTGGTGACTGGCGCAGTGTCTGCGGCAACGCAGGTCGAAGCATCGACTGAGTCATCCAGCGAGGCTTCAAACGAAACGCAGTGGCTGCGGTTTCGGAACTGGCGTTGGTTTGGAGGCCATCATCTGGCAGAAACGCCGTTGAGTGACGACGAATCGCTTGCGGACTGGGCGGCGTTGAGGGAACGTTACGATTCGATGCCCATCACGTGGACAAGTCGTCTGGATTTTGACGAGGAGCGTCGCGTCCTGCGGTGTGAAGGAGTGATGCCAGACGACCTGCAACAAAATTTGCTGCGGCAGGCGACGAGTCCGGAATTCAAGGCCGCGATTTATCGATTGGCAGCTTTGTCACATTTGTCGCCGGTCACGGATCGTTACGGTTACAATGCGATGGTCTCGTCACCGGAATACATCGTGAGTGACCTGATGCTGCGAAGCCGTCTTGCGTGGCAATCACAGCCGGAATTGGTTCAGGTTCAGATTCCGGTTGGCAATGAAGTCTTCGGACTTGTGATCAATTTGCAGACAACTCAGGTGGAACTGATAGACATTGATGAACGCTCCGTGATCCGATCGGGACGATTTGAACCAGCAGACACTCAAACACAAACGAAGAAGCCAACGCAGGGTGAATTGCTGCTGGAGGTCTCCAACTTCGATCAGCAGGTCGTCGTTGCGATCAACGGAAAACCTTGTTTCGAACCATTCAAAATTCAGGACATGGATTCAACCGACGGCGATTTGGAGGCCACTGTCGCTGCTGGGCCCGGTCAGCGCATGGATGCAGGGAAGGCCATGCGAATTGCCATCAAAGCAGAGCAACAACGCCGCTGGGCATTGGGTGTCAAAGGTGGCAGCGTGCGAATCGAAGATCTGGAAATGTTCCGCGACGTTTTTTACACGCCGGGACGTCGCCGCCATGCGGTCGATTCGGAATTCACGGTACCTGCGGGTTGCTACTTTGTGCAGGGCGACAACAGCCCGGTTTCTTCCGACAGCCGAAGCTGGTCAGACCCCTGTGTACCACATCGAATGCTGGTCGGACGCCCGTTTTTGGTGCATCTGCCGTCACGGCCAGCAGTGCTGGAATTTGGCGGAAGCCGACGCATGATTCGAGTACCCGAGTGGTCGAGAATACGTTATATTCGCTAGACCTGAAGATTGGTCTCAGGAATTGACAAAGAAATTCCGTTGCAGAGCGACTGAACACGCAGGCGATTTGCGCCGTAACGCTTTGTACGCAAAAAGTTCGGGGAATTATGATCAAGCGGAAGTCCCGTCGGCGGAGCGACGGGTGTACAGTACACCCGTCGCTCCGCCAACGGAATGGTTCCGCGACGCGGACTATGGAAAAATCAGTACCGGGGGGCTAACGCCGCCCCGCTCGCCATGCTGAACTTGAAAATCACGAAATATGAATACCAGCCGTTCAACCCCAAAAAACTCTGACCCTGCCGCTGCCAACAAAGCCAAAGGCAAACCCAAACATCAGGAAGGCATGCGCGAGACGATTGAGGCTGTTGCGATCGCCTTCATTCTGGCGTTCGTCTTCAAAACCTTTGAGGCAGAAGCATTCGTCATCCCGACGGGTTCTATGGCACCAACGTTGTATGGCCGCCATAAAGAAGTCACTTGTTCCGGCTGCAAAATGCCGTACACAATCGGTGCCAGCCAGGAAGTTTATCAGGATTCCGGCGTGATCAACCCGGAGGGGCGAGTCGAGCAATCGATGTGTCCAAATTGCCGCTTCAACAATCAGGTGGAAAACGACTCTGTCTTTAATGGAGACCGCATTGTCGTCAATAAACAGGTCAATCAATTTCGACGCTTTGACGTGGTGGTTTTCAAAAACCCAGAAGAGCCGTACGTCAATTACATCAAGCGGCTGGTCGGCCTGCCGTCCGAGCTGATTCAGTTTCGCCAAGGCGACGTCTACGCCAAAGCAGAAGGCGAACAAGAACCCACAATCCGTCGCAAGGCAGACCCTGCGACTCAGCAGGATATTCAACTGCTGGTTTACGATGACGCGCACCCGCCGCAGCCGCTCCTTGACAACGGTGCTGAAGAACGCTGGGTGCCATCCACTTATACGCCGTCTGACAAAATTATGGGCGGCTGGCCAATGCGAGAAGGAACATGGAAGCCCGATCCTGTCTCCAGAAACTACAGCCTTTCAAATCAGACATCAGATTTGCAGTGGTTGCGTTATCGTCATCTGGTGCCGACTGAAGTACATTGGGAAAATCTGGAATCGGACTCACCACAATCAATGCCGTCGCTGCAACCCATGCTGATCACGGATTATTGCGGCTTCAATGCCGTCACATTTCGCTCAGCGCGCATGAACAATGAACCACTGGACGACGGCGATCTCTACTGGGTCAACGATTTAACTCTGGATGCGACTCTGGAAATTCAAAACTCCACGCTGGAATCCGTCATTGTTCTGGAATTAGCCGAAGGTGTTCGCGCGGCTCAGGCCCGATTTTATCCGTCGTCGGGTAAGGTCGAAATCGTGCAGCGAGATCGCGATGCCAACGGCGAATATTCCGAGGGGACTGTCATGGCATCGGCTGAAACCGGCGATTCCGGAGACGGCACGTATGAATTCTCATTCGCGAACGTCGATGACCGTGTTCTGCTTTGGATCAACGGTACGCTCGTAGCATTCGATAAGGAAGTCACCTTTGTGACGGATGGATTTAATCTTCCAGGCGAACAGGATCTGGCTCCAGCAGGCATTGCCGCAAAAGGAACTGACCTCACCGCATCTGCATTGCGTATCCGACGTGATATCTATTACCGAGCGGATGTGTCGGAATATACAGAAGACATGGGACGCAGCTCCAATCCCGCTTTTGGAACACCGCGAGCGTGCGAAGTGGATGAGCGAAATTTCCGGAATCTCGCGGCAAGTCTGCGATCTCCACTCAGCTATGGACAGAACTATGTGCGGTTCGTCACGGAACAGCGAACACGATTTCAAGGGCTGTTTGATCTGCAGCTCAACGACGACGAATATCTGATGTGCGGGGATAACTCACCGGCCAGCAAAGACAGCCGACTGTTCGACTACTGGAGCCGTCCAATGCGAGGCATCGAAAGCCATCGTTATGCCGTTCGAGAAATAGACCTGATCGGCAAGGCGCTCTTCATTTTCTGGCCGCACGGCGTGCCATTTCTGAACGAAGGTGCCGGATTCCCCGTGAAAAATCATTCAGTCTCAGAGTCGGATTACAAGCATTTCGGGGTAAAAGCGTTCCAATCCGACGCAAACTACCCGCTTTACCATGCTCCATTCTATCCCAATATATTCAGGATGAAGAAGATACGTTAAGATGCCTGCATCTCGGGCGAGCGGTCGGTGACGATTGCCCGTTTAGGGCTGACGGCGCCAGTAAGCTCTGTCAAATTCGTGAACCACAAAACGCTGGTCGATTGTCGATTTGTTCGTTTAACCCGACTCGAAGAGGAGGCAGCACTGTTGATACCTCCTCTTCGAGTCGGGTTAAACGGAAGTCGTCTCGATTGAAACTAGATCGACACCCGCAGCTGGCGCCTTGCGGCTCACAGGAAACAACGGTACTGATTCGCGAGAAGGATTCTCCGATGGCATTATTGTCATGTGATGGACTAGTGAAAGACTATCCCGGCAAGCGAGCTGTGGACGGCGTCAGCTTTCATGTCGACGAAGGCGAAATTGTTGGTTTGCTTGGTCCGAACGGGGCTGGCAAAAGTACGAGCTTCCGTATGGCCTGCGGCCTAATCGCGCCGACGGAAGGCAAGGTGACACTTCGCGGCGTTGACGTGACAAACTGGGCCATGTACCGACGAGCGCAAAATGGACTTGGTTATCTGCCCCAGGACACCAGTATCTTTTCCAAACTGTCTGTCTCTGACAATCTCATGGCGATCCTGGAATATCGGGGCTTGAATCGCAAACAGTGCAACGATCGCATTGAACAGCTCCTGTCTGAATTTGGACTGTGGGAAAAACGAGCCCAACGATCTGGCTCACTGTCTGGTGGTGAACGTCGTCGTCTGGAAATTGCACGATCACTGGCCAGCGACCCTCAGATCATTCTCCTGGACGAACCATTTACGGGAATTGACCCGGTTACCATTCACAGCATTCAGGATATCATCAAGGGTCTCAAGGATCGCGGCATTTCAATTCTGCTGACCGACCATCGCGAGCGAGAAACGCTCACGATTACCGACCGCAGTTATATCATCTGTGACGGGCAGGTTCTGGTCTCCGGCAGTGCCGAAAAAGTTCTAAGTGATCCGCTGGCGATTTCACGATACTTCGGTAAACGCTTTGATGCCAGTTCGATCATTGATGGTCGCGAATCGTTTCGCAGAAGTGCCTGAAACGATGTTCCTTCCCGTGAGTTTGAATAGAAACAAAAAAACGGAGTCTTTACACAATGAGTTCAGGATTCGGAGATGATTCCCTGGTTCAGCCAACCACATCCCGCGGTCGCGACTGGCCCTGCCTGCGTCAGTTCATTGTATTCCTTGAAAACCGCGTCGGTTCATTACACCAACTGCTGAAAGTCATCGAACGCGATGACCTGAAAATCATGGCGCTCAGCATTGTGGATTCTGCCGATTGTGCAGTCGCTCGCGTGATCGTCAATCACTACGAACGTGCTCACGAGCTGCTGACGTTTGCAAACTTCACGATGTTCGAAACAGACGTGATCGGCGTTTTGTTGCCGGATGCCGACCAGCCACATACGGCTGTGCTGGGAAGCCTGATGTCAGCAGAACTCAACGTGCAGTATGTCTATCCGTTGATGTATCGCAAAAACGGCCACGGTGCCGTCGCAATTTTTGTCAGCGAAAAAGATGAAGCGCTGCGAGTTCTCAAGGAGCGCCAATACGAATTGGTCACCGAAGACGACCTGATGCACTACGACGAATTCTTTTAATCAGCCTGCGCACGACTAAGCCGAATGGTCCAGCACGCGGGCAAGTACCGCGACCGAACACGATTTGGCACCGGCAGCTTTCAGCACTTTCCCGGCCTCCGAACAAGTCGCTCCGGTCGTCAGCACGTCATCGACGATCAGAATGCGCTTGCCTCGAACAGCCTGGGAATTTGTGACCGCCAACGCGCCACTTTGGTTGCTGAATCGCTGATTCACTGAGACTCGCTTCTGAGGTCGTGTTTGAGCCGTGCGTTTCAGGATATGAACATCGCAGCCGATATTCAGGCGAGATGCCAGTTCGTTGCCAATCACCAAAGCAGGATTGAAATTGCGAATGATTCGCTGACGCCAGTGTTGAGGAATCGGAACGATCTGGTCGTACTTCTTCTCCGCAAGCTCGTGTGATCGCGCACTCGAAAGAAGTGAACCAAGAGACTTCATCCGCACCGCAGAATACGACCACTTTGCAGCCAGCAGGGCTTTTTGAAGTGAGCCCTCGTACATGCCAAGGCACACAACATTACTAAATCGTAAAGTACGGTTGCGGCAATGAACGCATCCGCCGGCAGATGTTGCGAATGGCCCGATCTCGGCAGCACAGCGTTGACAACGATTGACGGGGGCAGGCGAAAGCTGTTCGATGCAGGTCGGACAAAAGGCGTTGCTACCATCCGACGCTGCATGATCATCAGCACCACACAACGCACATCGCGATGGAAACAACAGATCGGCGATTTGCCACAATGCTGACTTCATCGTCGATGCCTTTATTTTCGTGCCAGGGCTGGAGCCTCGGAACAAGGACAACCAATTCACATAGTGCGAATTATACGTCGCTATACGTCGCCTTAGAACTCGTACTCTTTTTCTGAGTCCGCATCACCACCAATAGACGCTCGGACAGCATCTTTTTGTGCAGCGACGGTTGCGTCAGGCCCCGTTAGTTTCAAAAAGTACACGTTCTTATCCTTCAGATTCAGAATAATACCAATCGTTCGCTGGCCTGGAGTTGGCGTTGTCTTGCTGGCGAACGGTGGGCCACTCGTCTTTCCGAAAGTGCCGGAGATGTTGACGAGGAAGTATTCGTTTTCTCCTGCCTTGCCTTGATGAACTTCGGCTTCTCGCCCTTCCGCACTGAACTGGCCAACCCAGCGAACGATATTCGCATCGGTCCCACCACCGCCTCCAGAAAATGACGAGACCGCTAATTCACCTTTTTCCTTGTCACCTTCGGCAGCCGGAATTTCGAAGGTCGCCAGTCTCATGGCTCGAGGGGCATCCGATTGCTTCCATGATTTTGGAACCTTCAGGTCCAGATCAGCGATTTTGACATCAATCGTTTCTTCTGGTTTTTTCTTGTCGTCCTTGCCAGATTTCTCGGCGGCAGCGGCAGCTTTTGGCTTTTCGTCTTCGGCACGAATGACCGTCGTCGTCATCGCCATGATCGACATGGACATGGAAGCCGCGATCGATGCCGCAAGGGTAAATTTTGTACAGCGTGGAATTTTCATATTCATATGCTCCTGGAAGTTGAAACAGAGAGGGTACACCGAATGCGGGTTGTTGATTGCAACGTATTGTTTATCGGTTCCGGTCATTTTTCAATTGGTTGGCCACATATCAATGACAATCGGACGCAATTGACGGAAGAATCCTGGCCCCAAATCTGATACAGTCCATGCGCATTTATCTCGATTCGATACTCTTTGTGTATGGAATAGTCCCGAAAATGTCCGCCGATACAGAATTTCAGATTCGCGTTCGTCATATCGATCACGTAACTCTGGTCGTGCGGGATGTCGAAGCCAGTCGCCGGTTTTATGTTGGGCTGCTGGGCATGACTGAGGTTCCTCGTCCAGCTTTCAGTTTTGACGGTGCATGGTTTCAGGCGGGAGCAACATTGATTCATCTGATCGCCCAGCACGACCGCAGTGGCCCAGCGGGATACCCCGTGGAAGTTCTCGTGAAGTCCAGTCGAAATCATCATTTCGCCTTTGAAGTCGATGATGCTTACGCGGCGGCTGCAGCGCTCAAAGCGAAGGGCATTCCTTTAATTGATGACGCGAAGCTCAGACCGGATGGAGCCGTACAGGTTTTCCTGGCCGACCCCGACCATCATGTCGTCGAACTGTGTACGTCCCCGCGATCGTGAAAAACGATCAGCAGAAAGCATTGCTTTATGTCTAAAGAATATATCATCACCATGACTGCAGGAAACCGCACGGGAATCCTGTCTGCCGTCACCAAAGCTATGACTGAACTTGGCGCGGATTTGCGTGAGGCAAGCCAGACGGTCGTTCGTGGATATTTCACGATGATCTTCTCCGCAGAATTTCCCGACAAGATAGAAGAGACTGTCATCCGCGATCACCTGCAGGATGCTTGTCGACCGTTCGACATTGAAATCAGCCTGCGGGACCCATCAATTCATTTGCCGGTGTATAATGCCGCAACTGCAGAAACCAAACCGTATCGCTTGCGACTGGGCGGCAAGAACGAACCGGGAGCATTGCGAAAACTCAGCCAGGTGATGTCCCTGCATAGTGTTGATATCACGGGGATGCACGCTGTTCGGACTGGCGAAGGCGCAGGTTTCGAAATGGTGTTGCGTCTGGCAGTTCCGTCTAAATGCAAAGTCGATGCGCTGCTGCATGATTTGAACGAAGCTGGACAAGCGTTTCAAATGACGGCTGAGATCTCGGAATTCATCCAGTAGAATGACCAGTTCTGAGTCATCAACTGCTGAAATGATCATCATGGGCACCGGCACAAGTGTTGGAGTGCCCGTGGTAGGTTGTCCGTGCATCGTGTGTCGATCAACGAATCCACGCAACAAAAGAACACGGACGGGCGTTTTACTGCGTGGACCCCAGGGTGAATTCATTATTGATGCCGGCCCGGAATTGCGTCTGCAACTTGTTCGCGAGGATGCGAAACTGATTCAGGCCGCCATCTTCACGCACGCTCACGCCGACCACATCCTTGGCATTGATGATCTGAGAATCTTCGGCTATCAAATGAATTCTGCCGTCCCCTTGTACTGTGAAGAACATGTTGAAGAACAAATTCGGCAAACGTTTTCGTATGCCTTCACAGACCCCGCAACTCACTCCCACCAGTTCGCAGCGCCAAAGCTGCGGTTCGAACGCATCGTGCCGGGCACACCACTCTCCCTGCTGGGCATGGATATTCTTCCCATCCGGCTGAAGCATGGCGAATTGCCTGTGCTGGGTTTTCGCATCGGCAACGTGGCTTTTCTGACAGACGTATCGACGATCCCGCCCGATTCAAAAGAATTGCTGCAGGGCTTAGACACACTTGTGCTCGACGCGCTGCGATACGAACCTCACCCGACTCACTTGTATGTCGATGCTGCCGTCAGAATCATCCATCAACTGCGACCGCGTCAAGCCTATCTGACTCATATGTCGCACGATCTTGAATACGATGCCTTGAGGAATGAACTGCCGAACGGCATTGAACCCGCGTATGACGGATTGAAGATTGCCCTGTAACGAGCGCGGCCTGGAATGATGCTGAACGGCAACGTTTCGCATGTCCCGTCTCGCCCAGGCAAGGGGGAGCAGGTGGCCGATAGACCGGATGAGGGGTTGGATCGGTTTATTGTCAAACGACGTTGCCCCTCACCCTCGCAGGCTGTCGATTTAGTGGGTTTTCACAACCCGACACGTCAGTGAGGGATAAAATTATCAGCGTTTTTTGCCAAGCATCCCTCGCTGACGCTTCGGGTTAGGATTAAATCGACAGCCTGATCTATGACCGCGTGAAGTGTGGCTAAGTCGATGCAGCATCGCTGCTTGATTCGCCTGGCACTGGCTTAAGTGACTGCAGCATCAGCATGATCGCACCAGCCACAAGGCAACTGTCGGCAATGTTGAAAATTGGATACTCGTAAGTGCCAAATTGAAAATGCAGAAAGTCACGTACGGCTTGAGCGGGGGCTTTTGCATGGGGAGGAACGACTCCATGCAGTCCGAGTCGGTCGTAGAGATTTCCCAGCGTGCCACCAGACACGAGTGCCAGTGCGACGGTCGTCCAAAGACTGGTTGCAGCTCCGCAGAAGAACAACCAATAGATAATTCCGACAAACGCCCCGATGCTGAGTACAGCAAACACTGGCGCCATGCCCTGGCCAACTCCCCACAGCGCGCCGTAGTTCAGATTCGTGAGCAGGTCAAACTTCACCCAGGAATCGATGAGCAAATCCGAACGACCGTGCAGTCCCAGAGCGCGAAAGACTAACTCCTTGCTGCCAAGGTCTGCAGCCAGCGACGTGATGGCAATCGCGGCGTAGATGGAAATTCGATTCCCCGGCACTGTTTGCTTCGTTGGCACTGTTTGCTTCCCTGCCTGAACCGACTTCAGCGGCCAAGTTCTTTTTTTCGTTCACACTCAACGCAGTTGCGAGCGTGCGGAATTGCCTGAAGCCGTGCTTTCGGAATTTTCGCTTTGGTTTCCGGAAGCCCCTGTTCCAAACACAACTCACACAGCCCATAAGATCCGTCGTCAAATTTTTTCAGGGCATGCGATATTTCTTCGAGCACACCCTGATCGTTTTCCACAAGTTGCAGGGAAAAATCCAGATCCCAGGCATCGGAGCCCATGTCGGCCATGTGATTGGAGGATCGCTGGTCGCCGCCTGCTTCGGCACCGGAAAACGCCTCTTCCTTAAGTTGTTCGACGTCACCTCGAAGGCGAGCCTGAAGCAAGCGAAGCATTGACCGAAATGCACTTAATTCTTCCGGCTTCATTTTGTCGTAATCCCGCAAGTTATGGAAGGGCGGTTCAGGATGCTGGAGAGCTTCCCGGAGTGGGCCGGATTATTGAACGGTAGTCTTCGAGCGTCAAGGAATTGAGTGCCAGGCAACGGAAACTGCGTCAGAAGTTGCAGAATTGGAGGAGAAATCGTCAGAATCCGATCGGTCAGCGGGCAGTTTGTTCAGGAATCGCGATCAATGGCCGGGCTAGGGCGATTCCAAAATCGGCCTACGCAGTAACTTAAATCACTCACTTACGTTTCGGGTTGTGATATCTCTCGGCCTTCTGCAAAAGTTGAGCTGCTCAACAAGAGTCACAGATTCAACAGTTCGACAGCGCGATTGCGATCACGCACCAAGGCTGGATCGGGATGTTGCGTCTGCAGGCGGGCATCCAGTTCTTCGATGGCCGCGTGCAGTTCAGACTCCGCAAGGTGCCGATCATCGCTCAGCAAAAGAAGCTCCGCGTGGCGAATCAGCCATGCACTTTTCAGCCGTGATGTGCTGAGTTCCAGATCAATCATGGTCTTCGCTTCGCGAATCATACTAACGGATCTCGCCTCCGAATCACCAGGATGTCGAATGGCACCAATCAGCGCATCACACAATGCCGCTTTAATGACGGGACTTTGTGTTCTTGTGTCAGCGATCCTCAGTCCTTCGATGCTGGCGACGTATTGTTTGCTGCGTTCTTGTGCTTCCGCACGCCACAGATACCATTGCACTTCCGGCTTAGTTTCAAGCGCCTCGGACAGATCTTCAATGGCGGACATCCAGTTTTCGGCGGCGAGGTGGATTTCGCCACGCAAGGCCAGACTGGCGATTCGCATCGCCGTATCTTTGCTGTGCAATAACGGTTCTATGGTCTCCAGTGGCTGCTTGTAATGAGAAACTTCTTCGTCGAATGCTGAAGCAGATTTCAGTAGCAGCAACTGCAGTCTTGCCAGTTCCAGGCGAGCGATCTCCATCGAACAGTCCAGCCGAACGGCATAGCCCAGATCTGCCGCCGCGTGTTTGTAGTCTCGCATCGCGCGAAATTCCGTCGCACGGCGGAAGAGGAGATCGGCTGTCGGTCCGTTCCGAAGGATCGCGGTATTTAACGTTGTGAGGACTTCTTCGGGGCCATCGTGAGCGATGACATTTTGTGACAACACCAGAATGATGGTCAGGATCGCAGCGAGCGACTTGGTTATGCTGCACACCGAGTGAATTGAAGTTCTTGTTCCGAGGCTCCTGCCCTGGAACACACTGCCCCGGAGGCTCCTGCCTCCCAAGTCTGCCTGTGGAGGCAGGAGCCTCCGGCACATGGCGTTCCAGGGCTCGAGCCCTGGAACGAGAATCAAGGCACTCGCTGCTGGTCCCAGTCGAAGCTTGTGAGAACATTGTAAGGTCATGTGGCAGCCGCTCAATGGCACTCGATTTCCCATAGTAGACCTCACTCTCCGAGTGAGGCTGGCCGCAAAACGCGGCCTTTGGCATTCGTCACTCGGAGAGTGACGGCTACTTTAATCGCAAAGTGTGCGGCATTATTCCGCCGCTCGCGGGACAGCCAGAAGATACGGATCCAACGTAAAGTCGCTGCTGCCGATATTCGAGTTGTGGCCTTCGACGGACAAAATGTTGTCATCCTCCATGAGATACTGTTTTGCGTCTTTCAACGGGAAATACTCGTACCCGTCCGCTTCATGGCTTTCGATATCCCCGGCAGTTGCACCGTGGCCTTTTTTAACGCCGACCCGGAGTACTTCATGGCCGTTCAAATAAGCGATGAATGCATCGTCGTAGCTGATCGCTAAGCCCAGTTCGCTGATCTTTTCTGTTGCGCCAGGCGGCAGTTCGAAATCAGTGCGAGCATAAACCACCGTGTATTTCTTTTCCATATCCTTGAGCTCGGTTACGTCATCGCTGTCTCCAAAACCAATGCCCACCGTTCCGGATTTCCATCCACCAGCGTCGTTTGGGATGAACCCAAGGGCCGTCCATTTTTCGGGCGGATGGCTTCCGGCCAGGTAGTCCCAATCGGAATTCGGCTTGATCAGTTCAACCGCCTTCTTCGGGAAAGGTGTCATCTCCGACTTATTGATGCGTGGCTTGTCGATCGCCACGGAATAGAGCGGCAGAGTTCTTGGTGACTTCACAATCTGCGGCACGACAGATCCTTGTTTCACGATACTGAACAGATCGCGCTCGTCACCTCCACGATTCACCATCACACCCGTCAGAGTGTCACCATCAACATCCAGAATCACCGAGCCGTATTCCACTATGACTTGTTTCATGACTGGCGATGTTCCCACGCGACTGACTTTAGCGCCACCGTTGCCAGTCACAACCTGCACGGTCCCCTGATGAGCATGCAGTCCTTTGCTTTTGCGATACGGCCCGTCACCGATCGGGCTACCATCGCCGTCATTCAGCACGACACCTTCGGCGATCGTCGGTGTCTGATAGGCTCCGTCAATAAGCATCGAGCGTTCATAGATATGTGAATGGCCAGTCAGCACCAGATCTACGCCGCCAGCTTCCAGGATCGGCATGATCAATTCCCGCATTTCAATCAATGCTTCTTCCTTGTCGCTATCGTGCGAACCTTTGGTGTACGGAGGATGATGCCAGTACGCGATAATCCAGTCGGACTTCGCTTTTTCCAGGTCCGCTCGCAGCCATTCAGCCATCACGCCGGTCGGTGCCCGGTCAAGATCATGCGAATCCAGACAGATGAAATGCACGTTGGCATAATCAAATGAATAAAACGCTTCACTGGCCGACGGCAGACCACCCGCTTCGCCGCGTTTTGGGCAAACATAGGCATCGTAGTACGGACCAACGCCCAGCAAACCCTTTGACGTTTTGCCTTCGTGATTGCCCATCGACGCCCAGCAGACAGTGTTTCGCAGCGTTGGTTGATAGACGTTAAAAAACGTTCTTTGAAATTCTTCGTCCGTGCCTGACGGATAAGCCATATCGCCGACGTGAACATACAAATCCAGCGGATGTTTTTGTTTCGCCACATGATCCCGCATGGCTTGATACACGGCGGCTTGTCGAGCGTCGCCAGTGCCTGAATCGCCAACAACCCAGATCCGGACGGGTTTCACTTCGCCGGGTTCAGGATGAGTGCGGAAATAGTATTCAGCATCGCCACCAGCGAGTTTCTTATCTCCGTTACCGATGGCATAATAGTAAGTTGTGCCAGATTTGAGGCCCGTCAGAGTTGCGTCATACTGCACTGTTCCTTCGGGAGCGGAGTGTAGGCTGAGATCACCTGGAACCTCGCCCACTTTGGGTACTCGTCTCACAAGGATCGATGCGACAGGCAACGATTGATCAAGCTGTTCAGGATCAAGTCCGTACCGCACAATCGGTTGAGTCTCGGCGTTCGTTCGCCAGATGATCGAGACAGATGACGGCGTCGAAAGCTGCAGATACGGCCCCCGCGTAAGTGCTGGTGGCAATGCCGGATCGTCCGCTGCAACATGTCGAGACAGAACAAATATCGCCAACAACAAAGTGTGCGAATTCAGGGCAAGGTTAGTTCTCTGGTACATAGCCGGTCACCGTTCAAATGTGGTTGTCAAGTTGCGCGTCAGAAACACACGTATCGAACCCAATTGAGTTGAGCCTGAGGCGCTAGCCGATTTCATGCTGTCGAATCGGCTAGCGCCTCAGGCTCAATGGGAACTTTTCATTCTGCAGCTCGTAGATTAAGAAGTATTTGACTGTTTGCGGCGCTGGAAGACAATCTGTTTGCTGAACAATTTTTACAGCAACTTAGGTGGGCTACTCGTAACGAAAAGCCCGGCCATCTTGAAAATCGCCGGGCTTCTTTGGAGTCAACTCAGTACCACAAAGCTGCAGGCAAACTAATTTAGTTCCAGCTTCAGGCTGTCACTTCCTTCGGTCGGCACTTCCAGCGTAAGACCGGAAGTGTCGAATTCCCCAAACTCAGGAGGAATGAGCGACTTTGGGCCTGTGGTTTCTTCTGCAATCGGAGCATCATGATTTGAGGGATCAAAAACCTGCTCCTTCGCCGGTTCTGTTTTCTTGACGCTTACACGATACATCCCGGGAACTGCACCGCGATCTGGCGGAAAAGCGTCCAGACTGAACTTTCCGTCGGCATCGCTGCGACACATCGCGGCAGTACCGCCAGAAGTTTGTGATTCCAGCAGGATGGACGCAAAGTCCAAGGGCTGGCCGTTATATGTGATTGAACCAACTGCGTTCACTGTTTTAGGTCGTGCTTTTTTGGCAGCGTCTTCAGCACCTCCGCAACCAACAAGAGCAAAACAAAGTAAAGCGACAAGCAGCGATCGGGGTAAAGACAACATAAAAAAAAACTCCTGACTCAATTTCATTTCAGACGAGGCTGACGCCCAGACAATATGGAAGCCCAGAAAAATTACAGCCCGTTTGAATTGCTTCAATCGGGCTGCGTCATCGTAACAGATCAAGGCGAGCAATTAGAACTCACCAAGAACTTCGCCACCAGCTCGAGTGCCCAAGGCTCCCCAGATTCCGTATGGGCTGACGGTGCTGGATGTCGCCGCTGGAATTGTTGCGGCCTGATTACCGGAATCGATGTTCTCACTGATGAAGCGGCAAGATCCGTCCATCAACAGCACCTGAGCACCACCTGTGTGATAGCTGCTGGCATTGAAGATACCATCAGCCCAATGGTTGACGTTTGCGGTTGTGAAGCAACCAGCAGTATTTGGCGGTGTTGCTGTAGAAAACCCAGAAAAGTAAGCAGCCCCGTCACCCCAGCGATAACCTCGGGTGGTGTCGCCGCTGAAACCACCACCGGGATACGTTTTAGTCGTACCATTCCATAGTGCACGGCACGCCGCGGGGTTGGTAATACTGGCATTGGTTGCTGCGTTGCCGAATCCGTTGACATTTAAAGGGGCCGCAGCTTCGGCCATAGCAATCGTGTTGCTCGTGCCGTCCGTATTATCTCGGAAGCCATAGCACCGAAGTGCTGCAAACATCCCGCGTGTCGGGATCACGAGTGGCACGGCAGACGTATTGCCACCGCCATTGCCAGTGGCACCGTCGCCACCGCAGAACACATAGTTTCGTTTGCCTCGCAAAGCGCCCACTGGAGGACTGCTCCCCGGGTCACTTGGGCATTGAATCATAGAAAGCGGCGTCGTCCAAATCACGTTATTCGACCACGGTGGGATCGAAGTTGTGACGGCCCCAATCGATGTGCCAAGATTTGCATTTTCGAAGTACGGCAACAAAGCCACAACGCCGCTCAAGCGAGTTCGCATGTGAGTGCCACCAAGAGGCGCACCGCTACCACCTGCGAATGCCGGGAATAGACCATACACATCGGCATAGTTATGCAACGCCAGCCCGAATTGCTTCAGGTTATTCTTGCACTGGGTGCGGCGAGCCGCCTCGCGAGCCTGCTGAACTGCGGGCAAAAGTAAAGCGATTAGAATCGCAATGATTGCGATCACCACCAACAACTCGATCAATGTAAAAGCCTTGCGGCTACGATTTGCTACTCTCATTGACTGCACCTCTTGAATAAGGACGAGACAGGAAAACAAGATTCAGAATACAACACGCCAAACATTGGCCTCATAAGCAAACGCCGAATGCTACGATCAGGAGAAGCCTGAAGGCAAGTGAAACTGTCTATAAGTTCATCTTGTATGCATAAATTTTTCAGAATATGCGCAAATTTTTAAAAATCCGCCCCATTTTAATACAAATGGTGATCGCGGCAGTTTCCCATAGTACGACTTGTTCGGTGAATGAACTATTAGGCAAAGCGACGGGTGAGGTGCGTTGAGCTCGGAACTACCACAACCTGCCAATCCGTTTGCTTTTGAACCATCCGAAGTGCAGCGTTTGAATCCACGAATACGATCACGGCCGATGGCGGCAGTTCTTTCAACTGCACATGATCCCTGATCCGCCACTCGCGTTCGTCTTGCGTCCAGCCATCGCCGGTGCCGATGTTCTGGAAAAATGGTTGGTCCTGATCACTAACCTTGCGCCAGGTTTCTTCATCGCCATAGATGACAGGACGTGCTCCGGCGGATGTCAGGACATCGCGGCGAATGGCGATGCCCCAGGGTTCAAAATCGTAGCGACGACGATGACGGCGGTACGTTCGGCGTTGGCGGAATTCGTGCAGCGGTACTTCGGTAAATGAGACGACTCGATGGCCGCCACGGATCGCTTCTGATGATGCCCACAACTTGCCCTCGTTGACAATCCGCAACAATGTGGCCAACGCCGATCGATCAGACGAACGACATCCAAGAATCAGTTCATCATCGAATTCCTGTTCGTCCTGATCCGGCCATGGTCCCACCGTGGAACGCGTCCAGTGCAGTAACCATTCGTCTGGATGCGTCAGCGGTGTGCTCATTTGTATGCTGGCGACAGAAGCCGACATGCGGTCATCGGCGGCTATTTTGTCAGTCGTGATGGCAACGGATTCTGTTTCCGTGGCATCAGACTTCAACAACCATGGCACGATGCAGCCTGTCGAGTTGATCACAATTTCCGGGATCTCGCCGCTTGATTCGGACGCCAGCATCACGATGGATTTGCACCGTTCCGTGTCCTGCACGTGTTGACTTAACAACGCCTGAATCGCGCCATTGGTGCGGGCTCGGAGAACCTGAAGGCGGTTACCAGCAGCGAACAGGATTCGATCGCCGATTGGCTGATTCGGCAGTTCTGAATCCGTCGCTTCGAATGCAATCTTCATTGGTGGCGATACAAAGACGGACCAGTGTTTGCCTTGCACGTAACATTCTACGATCGAGGGTTCCGCCACGAGATCATCGTCCGTGAGTGCTGCAGCCGAATCCCATGTTTGACCGTTGGCGACATCCAACAGCCAAGTTGTGATTGCATCTTCATCAACCGGCTGTTCATGCGAATCCAGATGAAATGCCAGCGACGATCGTCCGAATAACTCTGCGGCCCGGCAGACGAAGCGGTGCGATGCGGTTCCTGTCACGGCGCATAGCAGATCAAGAGTTGGATCGGTTCGAAGCACCGCTGTGCGAAGCAAGTCGAACCACCATGATTCTTCGTCCAGCCGCTGCTTTAATCTCGATGAAATTATTGAGACTCGCCGCCGCGCTGGAATGCCCTGCGGCCAGAACAGAATTCGAGGTCCCAGCCAGTGAATGGAACATTCTGGCGACAACCATGGCATCCCCAGTGTCACTACCGGACCGACGCTGCCGTTTGCAGGCAGTTCGCAGCTGTTGAAGTCGCGTTCAAACAACATCCATCGCCATTGGTGTGCATCGGCAATGTGATCGATGGAGTTTTTCAGACTGAGCATCATCGCGTGGCATACTTCCCGCAATGCTAAAGATGTTGCATTGTTCGTCTGGTCTCTCACGCTGGTTACTCCACGGATTCTGGCTTTCCGTCTTTGTCGCCGACAATGGCCTTCAATTTCTTTTCGTCACCACTCAGCATTCGCACAATATTGGAACGATGTTTCCAAACGATCAATGCGGGGACAAGTGTTGAAAAGAGTGTCATCGGAAGTTGTTCAGGAACAAAGACTTTTTCGCCCATGATCACAATCTGAGCGACCGTGAACGACGTCACTGAAATGATTGACGCCAGTCCAACGATTCGCGATGCGGCAAACATGATCAGAAACGTGCCTAATGCAACGCCAGATGCCAGCGGTGCGATGACAAGGATGACGCCCAGTGCCGTCGCGACGCCCTTGCCGCCTCGCAGCTTCAGCCAGATGGGATACATATGCCCGACGATGCAGCAGATACCAGTCAGGATTGTCCCCAGGTGCATCAGTTCATCGCTGCATCGAGACTGCAAATACAACTTTGCGGCCAGTGTTGGCAATAAGCCTTTTAATGCATCCAGAAATAGCACCAGAAAGCCCCATTTCCAGCCAAGAATTCGGCCGACGTTGGTCGCTCCGATATTGCCGCTGCCGTGGTTTCGAATATCGTCTTTCAGAATCAAGCGACCGATGAGATACCCAAACGGGATGCCTCCCACCAAAACGGCGATCAAACAAAAACCAACAATCACGAAACCCATCTGCAGCCTGCTTGCGTTGACAACGTACCTGTTTGAGTAATCCCGAGGAGTATACTGACCCCCGAAAATTTCAACATCTTACTCGTTCGCCGGTTTTCGCCGCGAACGCAATTCCTCCAGCCGTATCCGGAACTCCGCCTCTTTGCCACGATCCACCGGATGATAATACTGACGATCGACACCCAGATAGTCCTGATTGACCCAGCCCTCGGCAGAATCATGAGCGTACTCATAGCCAACGCCATGCCCCAGCCTCTCCGAGCCGGCGTAGTGTCCGTCGCGCAGATGCATGGGCACCGGGACCAGTGTATTCTGTCGCACGTCCGCGATGGCCGCATCGATCGCTGCGTAAGACGCATTGGATTTGGGGGCACATGCCAAATATGTCGTCGCTTGAGCGAGATTGATGCGACATTCCGGCATGCCGATCGTTTCCGTCGCTTGCCATGCCGCTGTGGCGATGGGCAATCCCATGGGATCGGCGTTGCCGATATCTTCTGAAGCTGCGATCACAAGTCGCCGAGCAATAAATCGCGGATCTTCGCCGGATTCCAATAGCCGAGCCAGCCAATACAAAGCCGCATCCGGATCGCTGCCGCGAATGCTTTTGATGAAGGCACTGGCAACGTCGTAATGATCGTCACCGTTTGGATCAAACCGCAGGACTCGCCGCTGCATCGATTCTTCCACAACGGCCGCATCGACGACCCTGGTTGTTTGCGAAACCGACAGCACTGCAATTTCCAACGCAGTTAGCGCGCGGCGACCGTCGCCGTCGGACAGCGTCGCGATAAAATCCATGGCATCCGGTTGAACTTCGACGCCATGACTTGCCAGTCCTCGTTTTTTGTCATTCAACGCACGTTGCATGAGCGCGATTAAGTCGGCCTTCTGCAGTTCCTTGAATTCAAAAACCTGGCTGCGACTGATCAGCGGCGCGACAAGCGAGAAGAACGGATTGGCAGTGGTCGCTCCGATGAGCGAGATTGTTCCGCTTTCAACATCGGGCAACAGAATGTCCTGCTGACTGCGGCTGAAGCGGTGCAGTTCATCGATGAAGACAATCGTTTGAGTTCCATCGGCCGCAAGTCGATGGGCGGCGGCCTGCAGAACTTCGCGGACGTCTTTGACACCGGACGTTGTTGCGTTGAGTCGTTCAAAATGGCGACGTGTTTGTTTCGCCATAAGTTCGGCGAGTGTCGTTTTTCCAGTGCCCGGTGGTCCGTAGAAGATCATGGAACCAATGCGGTCAGCGTCCAGCATGCGGCGGAGCAGTTTTCCGTCCGCCAGAATGTGCTGTTGACCCGCAAATTCCGACAATACCGTCGGCCGCATTCGTGCGGCCAGGGGTTTGGCGCTGTCACGGTTTTGTTGTTCAGCGTCCCGGAAAAGATTCATTGTGTACTTTCATGCAGTCGAAATCCAAAACTGTAGCTCGATTTGTCCCAAATCGAGGACCAGAAAAGCAGGCTCTTGATTGAGTCGTTTAACCGTTCTGGCCTGAGTATACTCGCGACCGTCACGCGGTCTTTCCGGTTGGCGACGTGGATTTCACAGATTTTTCCTTCCAACAGTCATAAAATGGGTGGCGGGGTTGATTGTTCACCGCCAAAATCTGGCCTGATCCACTTTCAACGCGACTTCGCGCTGTCTGAAGTTTGTGTATTTTTTGCCAATGGAGCCTGGAAGATATTCCAGGAGTGTTGATGGTTGCATTGCTGCATCCACTGGGACAAGGGTCTCAAATCGTCATCGATCGCGCAGTGGTGCTGGTTGGCCGCAGTGCAGATTGCGATGCGATCATTGACTTCAGTTCAAAGATCTCTCGCATGCATTGCGTCCTTGTGCAAGTCGATGCGAACTACTTTATTCGCGACCTTGGCAGTTTGAACGGTATTCGCGTGAATGGTGAACGCGTTGACAAAGAAGCGAAGCTGGTTCAGGGAGTCGAAGTAGCGATCGGCGACGTGATGTATCAGTTTCACGCCAACGTGCAACCCGCGCCGCGCCTGCCGATTCGCAACCAGGGAGCAACAAACAAGTTGCCAGCGTTTGTCGATAAATCGATCCCAATCATTGATGCAGAAATCATTGACGAAGAGATTCTGGACGCAGAAATTATCGATGCAGAAATTATTGATGTCGTTGAATTTGCTGACGATGTCCAGATTGTGGAAGTCATCCACGATGTCGAAGTCATCGAAGTCATCAATGACATCGTTGAAATCATGGACGATGTCCAAATCATCGAAGACGTGGATGTGATCGACGACGTTGACATCATTGAAGATGTCGAAGTCGTTTCAGATGCCGCTTTGCGTGCGCGGCGACGACGTCGATTAAAATAATGGCGAGCGTGAGGGCGTCAGCCCAATGGCACTCGATTTGACAAAGTAGACGTCACTCTCCGAGTGACGAAGGCCGCTAAACGCGGCCCTTGGCATTCATCACTCGGAGAGTGATGGCTACTATAATCGCAAAGACTGCCATTGGGCGTCACCCGTCCGAGTGCGATTGATTGCAGCTCGATCGCCGAAATGCCGCACTCTTGCCAATTGCTTCGCGTCGTAACGCAAATCAGCACTCGGCGAACCGAATGCTGATAAGGAAGACGAACATCTGTCTCGTTAGCAAATCAACTATTGCGGTTTTGCGATCACTGTTGCGGTCTCAATGACAGCCGACTGATTCGGCTTGTCACTGTGGTTGGTTGGCAGCGCGCCAATCTTTTTGACGACGTCAAGACTTGCCGCATCGGCTGTTTTTCCGAACGCTGTGTACTGGCGGTCAAGTGATTTCTGAGTCCCAAGGCAAATGAAGAACTGGCTTCCAGCGGAATTTGGATCGCTGGTGCGAGCCATCGACAAGACACCGACGACGTGTGGCATTTCGTTGAATTCGGCTTTGATCGTGTAACCAGGGCCGCCGCTGCCTGTTCCAAGCGGACAACCACCCTGAATCATGAAGCCACTGATAACGCGATGAAAAATCACGCCGTTGTAATATCCAATCTTTGCCAACGCGATCATGTTGGCGCAATGGCCGGGGGCGATATCCGGCAGCAGATCAAGCAGGATTGTGCCTTGATTTGTTTTCAATTCGATCTGGTAATTGTTCTTGTCGAAGTCAATATCTTTGATGGCGGCGGTGACTTCTGGTTGGCGATTCGTGCTCATTTCTTCTCTCAGGTTTTATCGTGAGTGCGTTTGGAAAATATCTGAAGCGTTTCAGACAGCCCGAAGTGTGGAGAATTGCGATACAAACGCAAGTCCAACGGGAATTGACATCGCGACAGAAGTGCGGAATTCGCGTGGAATCCCATTTGCCGGGACTGTTGGAGTTTTGCAGCAAGGTCGAGGCACCAGCCAGTGTGCGTTTTTTGAAGTTGCGCGTTTTGAATCATCCCAACCCGACACGTCAGTGAGGGATTGAGTTTTTGCGTTCCGGTTGCGTTTCCAAAGATCCCTCGCTAACGCGTCGGGTTATGATAAGCATGCCTCTTTTCGACCCGTTTGTCACACGGGACTTCAAATAGCGCAACTTCTAAAACGTGCGTGATCAACCGGTTTTGCGGGAGAGCGTGGCTTCAGGATAAAACCTTTTCTTTACCGAAGTTACAAATTACATCCCATGCCACAAGCGCATCGTGGACCGCTCGAACATCGTGAATGCGAAGGACGTCCGTGCCAAGTTCAGCCAGTGCAATGGCGACACCGATCGTGCCAGCGGATTGCTCTTCGACAGGGCGACCAAGGATCTTTGACAGAAATCGCTTCCTGGAATGACCAATCAAAACCGGACGCTGAAGAGCTTGCTGAATTTGTGGTACGGCAGACATGAGTTCCAGATTGTGATCGGCCGTTTTGCCGAATCCGATCCCTGGATCGACGCACATGCGTTCGGCGGGAATGCCGGCCATCAAGCATCGATCGACCTGCTGCTGCAGGAACTCAATCACTTCAGTGACCACGTTGCCATACTGCGGATTCTGCTGCATCGTCTGCGGTGTGCCCTGAATGTGCATCACGCAAATACCGGCGTCAGCAACGCGGCAGACTTCCAGCATGTTTTTATCGAACGTCAGGCCGGAAATGTCATTGACGATTTCAGCACCGGCGTCGAGTGCCTGGCGAGCAACTTCAGCCTTTGTCGTGTCGATCGAAATTGGCACGCGTAGTGTTTGTGAAAGCTTTTGAATCACTGGAATCGTGCGTCGCAGTTCTTCGTCCAGCGAGACTGGTTCCGCGCCCGGTCGAGTTGATTCCCCGCCGATATCGATCATGTCGGCTCCGTCTTCGACCATCTGCAACGCTCGTTCGATGGCGGTGTCTATGGCGTTGAACTGGCCGCCGTCGGAAAAGCTGTCCGGGGTAACGTTCAGAATTCCCATGAGCACCGGCAATCGCGTTCGCGGGATGCTGCGTCGTGAAAGAGTCCACGCAAATGCCTGATCGCCTGATAACTGATCGCCTGATTCAATCGTCACGGACACAACCTTAGAACTGTAACTTAATGAGCACCCAAATAGGCTTTGCGAACTTCGTCACTGGCAGCAAGTTCAGAAGCTGGCCCTTCCATTTCGATAGAGCCAACTTCGATTACATAAGCTCGATGCGCGACCTGCAGTGCCATCGCAGCATTTTGTTCGACCAGCAGAATCGTCGCGCCTGTGCGATTGATCTGTCGAATTACCTGAAAGATCGTCTGCACAATCTGCGGTGCCAAACCGAGCGACGGTTCATCCAGCATCAACAGCTTCGGCCGTGCCAACAGGGCTCGAGCGATCGCCAGCATTTGCTGTTCGCCACCAGACAACGTGCCAGCCGCCTGCTTTAATCGTTCGCGTACGCGAGGAAACAGATCCAACGCCATTTCGCGATCGGCCATGATCTCAGTGATGTTACTGCGAGAATATGCTCCGAGCATCAGATTTTCGTCTACGGTCAGGTTGGCAAAAATTCCTCGACCTTCCGGTACATGGATCAGTCCACTTTGTGTGATCGAATGCGGTACACGTCCCTGAATCGTCTGGCCATCAAATCGGATGGATCCACTTTTGGGCGTGAGCAGTCCGGAGATCGTTCGCAGCGTTGTGGATTTTCCGGCACCGTTGCCCCCGATCAGCGTCACGATTTCACCCTGCTCGACGCGCAGCGAGCAACCTCGGATCGCTTCAATCGCGCCGTAGTTTACTGACAGGTTGTCAACTTCCAGCAGGGACATGGGAGCACTTATACCTTATTCTTCGCTACACCAGATCCTTCAAAGGTCCGACGCCAACAGTCGTTGTCATGGTAATTGGATATAGCTCCAGAACATCACGAATATCCTGCAGCGTCAGACTGCGGATCGTTTGCAGGTCCGCAGCGATCGATCGGTATTCGTTGCGATACATCCAGTTGCCTCCCAATGAAGACAATCGCCCCATGGGACGTTCTCCACGAAGGACGATGCGAGATGCCACTTTGTTGCGAGCCTGTTCCAGTTCATCCGCAGTGATGCCATTGGCATTCACATCGTCGAAGACTTTTTTGCAGCGTTCCAGATTGACGGCAACGTCTTCGGGTGAACAGCCTAAGTATGTCATCCATGCTCCAGCACCGTCGTATTCTGTGTAGCTCAGGTCTGCTGATTCGGCATGCCCCGGGTCCACAAGTTCCCAGAACAATCGACTGCCGGAATCATCACCTACCACAACCGACAACAGCTCAGCCGCGAACCGCAGTGAATCGTTGCATTTCGGACCGGGCCCCATCTGCATAATGTGCTCCTGCACACTGCTGTCACGAACAACCGTTAAAATGGATGGCGGTGACACGACTTCCGGCAATAGACGCGCGGGCTCGCCTTTTGGAATTCGACTGCAGTACTTTTCTGCCAGCGCCACGACTTCGTCAAAGTTGCAGTTGCCAGCAACGGCCAGAGTGATGTTGCCCGTATGATAGTGGTCGCGATGATACGTTCGCATCTGGTCGGCGGTCAGCGCAGTGATGCTGGCGTTGGTGCCAAGAATACTCTGTCCCAGCGGATGTCCAGCGAAATAAGTGGACATAATATGATCGTAGCACGTGAACGAAGGTTGATCTTCGTACATGCTGATCTCCTCCAGAATGACATTCTTTTCCATGTCAAAATCTTCAACTCGCAGCGCCGGCTGCATCAGCGACGACAGCAATTCCATCGCCCGTTCCAGGTACTCCGGCAAGACCGCCGCGTAGTACATGGTGACTTCTTCACTGGTTGATGCGTTGTACTTCGCGCCGATTTCATCGAACACGCGATTGATGTCGTCGGCGGAAAACTTGTCGTCTCCCTTGAATGCCATGTGTTCCAGAAAATGACTGACGCCGGAAACTTCCGACGTTTCGTCACGTGATCCGGTACGCACAAAAAATCCGGCAGCGACGCTGTAGACCGACGGATTTGTTTCCGCGATCAGGGTGAGGCCGTTTGAGAGTGTTGTTTGCTGGAACTTCATAGAGGGATCAGTTTTCAGATTTTTGATTTTTGATTTTTGATTTCAGTTTTCACAACCCGAAGCGTTCGCGAGGGATAAGACGTTTCGCAAGGAATCCCTCACTGACGTTTCGGGTTGTGATGTCGCATCGCTGCCATAGAGGGAAGTTATTCAGCACCATTCCTTATCCAAGCGACGTCACGCACGCTGGATCGAGTTCCTGTGGGCCGATCGTCACCAGCACCATCGCCTTGGGAGCGTAGTCAATGGCAAATTCGCGGACCTGCGATGTCGTGAGTGCGTTGATGCGAGTGTTGATTTCGTCAAGTGTGACCACGCGGCCCAGATGAAACATGTCGCGAGCCAATGACGACGATCGCGACGTGGTCGATTCCTGCTGCATAATCAATGAACTCTTCGCGCGGGCTTTGCAGCGTTGCAGTTCATCTTCGGTGATACCTTCCGGCAGTCGCAGAATTTCTGCTACGGTGACGTCGAGTGTTTCCTGAGCCCTTTCCGTCGTCGTGCCTGCGTACGCGAAGACGCGGCCTTCGTCCCGCAATGTGCTGAGCGATGCGGAGATGGCGTAGCACAAGCCGCGGCGTTCGCGAACTTCTGTAAATAAGCGAGAACTCATGCCGCCGCTGAGCAAACTCACAGCAGCCCACGCATCGTAATAACGTTCATGGCGATATGGCACAGTGTCCCATGCGAGACCGATGTGCGTCTGAGCCGAATCGTGTTCGATGTGATGTGGCGATTGAGGTAAATGCCCGTGGCTTAACTGCGATATTTCCCCGGATTCCCAGGCTCCCAGTGAAGCCTCAATCGCATCACGAATTTCCTCAATGTTCACGTTGCCGGCGATACCCAGAATGGCTTCATTCGGACGAATGAATTTCTGGTAGTGACCGCGAATATCATCAATCGTGATTGCCGAAAGATCGCTGAGTTCGCCTTCTGCCGAATTTCCCCACGGGGCCGCATAGCTGTATTCACGCAGTACTTTCCCCAACCGCTGTCGAGGCTCATCTTCCAGTGACATTAAACCTTGCTCAATCAGATCGCGAGCCGGATCAAAGTCGTCGTCCGCCAGATGCGGGGCCGTCAACATACTTCCGATGAGTGGCAGAGCATCGATAATACGATCTGCGGTTGTCGCAGCCGAAAACGTCACATGCCCATTGCCGACGTAGGCGTTTCGCTGCAAGCCAAGATTATCCATCGCCGCGCTCAGTTCCCGCGCCGACAGTCCCCCTGCGCCGCGCGTAAACATTTCTGTCAAAATTGCGGCTGTCCCGCAGCGACCCGCAGCATCATACACCCCGCCTGCCGGGACCAGCAAAGTCGCCGCCGCCGACTGCACGTCCTGCATAGGTTCGACGATCACAAGCAGGCCGTTGGAAAGACGAAAACTCTGAGTCGATTGCGGCATAGGGTTCAGTGATTCTTAAAAGTCCCTGCTCCCCCCCTGGCAGGGGGAGAAGGTGGCCAATTTAGTGAGCCGCAAAGCGCTAGCTGCGGGTGAGTATAAAAAACACAGAGGAAACGCCCGCAGCTAGCGATTATCGACTAAATCGAGAACCTGCTCGGGGGGGAGAAGGGACACGCAGTACCGAATAACTTATGCACACACACTCTACCTTGGCAGATCAAAATCACCGCCAGTATTACGCCACATGGCATGAACATGATTCGCTTCATTCTGAGTATTGTTGTACTCGATGATAAACGATTCGCCCTGCACCACGTAGTGATGTCGCTGATTGCGTTCTGATTCGCCCCACCAGCCAATGCGAATACTCTCCAGACCAGACTTTTCGATCGCTTTCATTCGGTCGCGAATAACCTGCACAGGCATCGCGCTGACATATTCGGCAATCAGATCTTTGAGAAGTTTTTGTTGTTCGGGAGTCATGTCGGCATAACGCAGACCAACGGCCTCCGTGACAATCGGTTGAGCTTCCCCAGGACCGCGAATTTCGTCCGGCGCGATATTTGAAATCCACATTTGTTTCTGCTGAGCTTCAGTGCAGGACTTTAGGATCTCGCGAGCCAGATCTTCGCGTCGGCCGAGAACTCGCAGACTGCGTTTCGGTCCGCCATCGATCAGGCCCGGATTTGCACCAAAGAACTCCGGAGTGCTGCTGACGATCACGCCGTCTTTAATCATGAAGTTTAACGACAGATGATGGCCCTCGAACCGCCAACCCCACTGACCAGTCGGGCCAGGAGTTCCGAAAATTGTGATGTGGTACTTGTGCGGATTTCGGCGATTGCGGCGATACTCTTCTTCGCCGTCTTCGAAGAGGTACAACACTTCTTCCAGACTGCGAACCTGCAGCGTCTTGGCATATCCAGCAGCCGACAACCCGGACTTTACAAGTTCGTCCGCAGCTTTGCGGGATTCACCTTCCAGATCCCACAGCACAACACCGTTGCGATCGCGTGGAATAAAATGCCAGTTCAGACGTTCTGGATCATCATACTTGTACATCATCTTCTGCTTCAGATCCGCCGGCAGTAGCTCCGACAGCTTTGCAGCGGCAGTCGCCATGCTCACGCCCGGCCGCTCACTGCCATCGTCGGCGTAAGCAATGACGTCGGTTGGCAAAAATGCTGCCGCCACCAGAAGCAGGAATGTTGGACTGATGAGTTGTTTCATTGTCGTGAACCGTGAAGAACGAGGTGGGGAATTGGGAAGGTTGTTGGCATTTGAAGAATCTAACCCGGTGGCCATGCCAGTGCTCTTCCACCCAGAATGTGAATGTGCAAATGGTAGACACTTTGCCCTCCATCCGCGCCGGTATTGATGACAGTTCGATAACCTCCATCAAGACCGAGAATATCAGCAACTTTGGGCACCGTCAGCAGTAAGTGGCCGCAGAGTTCAGCGTCGCTGGCACTGAGTTCCCGTAGCGACACGACAGGCTTCTTTGGAATCAGCAAGACGTGTACAGGAGCCTGAGGGCTCACATCGCGAAACGCCAGGCAATCGTCATCTTCGTAGATGATGTCTGCCGGAATTTCGCGGTTGATGATCTTCATAAAAATCGTCAATACAGACTCCTTTTGCTTTACACGCTGACAAATACGGAAACGGCCGTCTGCCGCATTGTGAGTGTGCATGGGCCGACATGCAACCCAGCGAAAAAGACGTGTTCAGTTGTTTTCACAACCCGACACGTCAGTGAGGGATTGACTTTTGGCGTTTCGGCGACGTGCCAACTGATCCCTCGCTGACGCTTCGGGTTACGATCAAATCGACAGCCTGCCAGTGCGTGCAGATCGATTGTCCCGGACAGGAGTCGAACAATCGGCGTTTTCTCAGGGAAACATAGCACTTTCTGAAAGTGGTGGCCATCCAGGTGGCCATTTTGGGGAAGATTCTGATTCCGTGGCCAGTATCCGTGGCCAATTGTTTGATGAACTTCAACGAGCTTTGGCGACTTTCGGCAGGTTAGATCTTGCCACCGAATCCGCCATAGAACGCAAGCGACTAGCAACACTGCAAAGTCGCCTTTCGAAGCTGATGAATGAACTGGAGGGCATCCGATGACCGTAGCAACCGCGACCCAACTACGGCTCGAACCAGTATCGCAAATCATTGGGCAAATGGCACACCTTGAAAATCGTGGCCAGCCAAGTCGGCAACTTGAGTCTGATTTCAAACTTTAGACCCTCATTGACACATGGCGCAGCTTATGCCCGGTTGGTCGGTGCGCAATCGTTGCAATCGCCAAAGACGTAGAATGCAAACATGATTCCTGATGATGCACACGAACCAAAGCCGCGAACTCGCAACTGGTGGTGATAGCATGGTTGACGATTAGACGGTGAAAGATACTTTCATGAAAATTCGCTGGCATTGACTTACGACATCGGCCGACATTACTGCGGAAATATCCAAATGTTCACTTGCACAGTGTTTCGGCAGATGGCCGATTTCTTCGTGCAGATTGCAATCCATGTTGAACTGGCGCATGATTTGCCAAACGCAACGTAACTGGTCGTTACTTTCGCGCAGAACTGGTGTCTACTTCATCAGGAAAGTCCAGTATTCTTCCCCGACCTTTGACCAGACCACGCAAGGTGTTGAAAAATGACAATTTCGCTTCGCCCTGGCCGGGAGCACATTCTTGAACTACGTCAGATCTTTAAACTTGATGCGGCTGAACTAGATTCGGTTCTGGAATGCTTGGATAAGTGCCGCCCTCCGTTGCAGTCGCCGAATCAGTTGACGAAGGTCGTATCTGAGGTTGTTCGAGACGAAGTCGCTCAAATACTTGTAAAGCAGCTTTTCTCGTTGAACGGCTTGGTCGGAAGATTCGGCACTACTCATGCCGAAATTGTTGACGGGTTACAATCATTCTTGCGAGATCCCAAGGAGACGGGGGATACAACAGAATGGGAGCGGCAGTGGCAACAGTTTTCCGACACATTTCTGAGAATGCTCCAGTGTAACTGCGTTCGACTGTCTGCTACTGCCAATGAGTTGTCATACGACTACGCCAATTTGCTCCGCCATGTTCGAATCTTGTCAGATATCCGACCACTGTTTAATGACGAGGCGACTGCTGTGGAAGCAGCGGTAATTTCACACACATTGCGACTGCATTATGATTCATCTGACGGAGAACATGAGCTAAGCGTGGCGTTGGACGAGGCAGACATCGCCAAATTGATGAAGCATTGTAAGAGGGCATTGGACAAGTCATTGACAGCAAAGAAACTGATGGAAGAAAAGGCAGAAGTACCGGCGATTCTCACTGGAACTGAATCTGGAGAAAACAAATGACCGATACCTTGGACGATCTGAAGATTTGGTGTGAAGATGACTATGAACTACCGGAAGAGCAGTTTGCCATCGAGGATGAGGATGAATCGCTCCACCCCGCAATCAGCGGAAAGACAATTTACCGTGCAACCAATTCACTCGTTTCTCGTATGGGTTTTCAGCCAAACTCAGCAAGACAGGTTCAGTCTACAAGCGACCGGTACGAGAAAGGGTTGAATAGCGATAAGCACAAAATCGTGGCAGAGTTGCAATATATCAACCTCTTTAGGAGTTTTGTTGGACATTCTGCTCTGCGTCCGGCTCAACATTTTGTTCTACATCCAGCTCAAGATTCTGCTCAAGATTCTGCTCAAGATTCTGCTCAACTTGTTGCTCAACTTGTTGCTCAACTTGTTGCTCAACTTGTTGCTCAACTTGTTGCTGGCAGTCCGGCTGGCACAATATCAGCAGACGTCCTGCATCGGTGGCGTCAGCAAATCATGGTAGTTGTCACTTCGCTTCAAACAGACCCTGCTAAACATCGGTCATTCGTTGATGATGCAGAGCAATTGGTCGCCCTTGGCAAGCTCGATGACGCTTTGGATCTGATTTACGAGCGTGCCGACGAAATGATGCTGGCGGGTGAATTTGATGCGTTGAACCACGTTATTGATGGACTCGATCCCGATACGCTGTCTGTTGACGTAACGCTCGGAATACTGACGATTACGCTGCCAGCAAGAGGAAAGTTAGTTGCACGAAAAACGTTCTTTGAACGGGCGGAAAGTTCCATTCGTGCCAAAGGCGAATGGACTGAAGGGCTACTGACTGGACTACTGTAAGTCGGTTTCATTCATGCAGAAGGTATCAAACCAAATTGAAAAACCGCTCAGCAGTATTGCAACTGCGGCCGTGGCAATCGGTATTGCTAATCCTTCGCATCCCCACCAGTTGCATACTGGCGTGATCCATCGCATGGCGGATGGCGGCTTGAGGATGCTTCATTTGGCTTGGCACTGCGTCCTGCGCAATGACCAGCCTGAGCCACAGTACCTTTGCGTCTCATTGGGATTTGACGAGCGCCGTTTGCGGCAACTCGCCACAATGTGCCGCCGAATATTTTATAAGAATCAACAGAGCGGAGTTCCATACGGGTTTGCTCCGCCGAAAGACTCATTTGACGTGGCAACCGGCGCGTATTTGTTGCAAGAATCACAGGTTGGATTGACCTGCGCGAGCTTCGTGCTGGCAGTGTTTCATGCAGTCGGGTTGCAACTTGCGGACTACAGTTCTTGGCCAACTGATCGTCCAGGAGATAGGGATTGGCAAAGTTGGGTCGTGAAAATGCTGGAACGAGATCCCGAGAACGCCGCACACGCAAAGTGCATCATGCGTGACATTGGATCAGTGCGATTTTATCCGCAAGAAGTAGCTGCATGTGCGACAATTGCAAGTTACGGTGTTCTTGCAAAATTCAACGACGTTGAAGATATTGCAGAGAACATTCGCAAAAAGTGTCAGTGAGATTATCTGACATCGCTGGCCGATGAAGCGGGTTATCATTTTCATCAGATGGCTGGCCGATTCCATGAAGAGTGGCGCAATCTGGTGATTCGGGAAAGAACGCAACGGCGGATGCGTGATTGATTGCACACCGGGGGCAAGAACAATACCCTCAGGATTCATTGAATCCGGAAAGCGATCAAAACCCAGCGGCAAAGCCACGAAACCAGCATGAACCACGAAGCATTCATCACCCGGTGGCAGCGAAGCGGCGGGGCGGAAATGGCGAACAGCCAATCGTTCCTGAAAGAACTCTGCCAGGTGCTTGAACTGCCGGAACCTGAACCGACTCAGGCCGATGAATCGCAAAACAACTACGTCTTTGAAAAGGCCGTGAACTTCAACAACGGGGACGGCACGTTCAGCGACGGGCGACTCGATCTGTACCGGCAGAAATCGTTTGTCCTCGAATCCAAACAGGGAGCTGAACGGCGAGCCAACGAACTGGCCGCAGCCTTGGCCACCGTCACGAAGCAACAAAAGCACCGCAAAGGCACAGCACAACGAGGAACCGCCCAATGGGCTCAAGCGATGCGTTCAGCGTATCAGCAAGCAAAACGCTACGCCGAAGCGCTGCCCGAATGGCCACCGTTTCTGATCGTCTGCGATGTTGGGTATTGCTTCGACGTGTACGCGGATTTCAGCGGTTCAGGAAAGAACTACTCCCAATTTCCCGACCCGCAAACGTCCCGCATTCCCCTTCAGAATCTGACGAAGCCAGAGACACAAGCATTCCTTAAAGCCGTCTGGCAAGATCCGCATTCACTCGACCCGTCGAAGAAATCCGCCAAGGTCACTCGGGAACTTGCCGACCGACTCGCGAAACTCGCCAAGAGTCTGGAAACGGCTTCCACTGAAACAAAAGACGAACGAGCCCACCGAGTCGCTCAATTCCTGATGCGATGCCTGTTCACGATGTTCGCCGAAGACGTGGAACTGATTCCGAAAGGATCGTTTGCCGAATTGCTGGAAAGCCTGCGGAACACTCCCGAGAAATTTTGCCCGATGATGGAAGCCCTGTGGCGAGACATGGACAAAGGCGGGTTCAGTCCGATCCTGCGACAGAAGATTCTGCAATTCAACGGAGGACTGTTTTCCGACTGTGCAGCGTTGCCACTGAATCGTGATCAGTTGGAACTGCTGATCGAAGCGGCAAAATCCAACTGGGCCGAAGTGGAACCCGCGATCTTTGGCACATTGCTGGAAAGAGCCCTCGACCCGGTGGAACGCCACAAGCTGGGAGCCCACTACACGCCGCGAGCTTACGTTGAACGGCTGGTGATGCCAACGCTCATTGAACCGCTACGGAATGAATGGGACACAGCGTACGCCACGGCAGTGGCGTTGTACGAGGCGGGCAAGACCAGCGAAGCACAGAAAACCGTTCGCGAGTTCCACGAAAAGCTGTGCCACGTTCGAGTTCTCGACCCGGCTTGCGGTTCAGGAAACTTCCTTTACGTCGCCCTGGAACTGATGAAGCGGCTGGAAGGCGAAGTCACAAAAGCAATGGCGGACTTTGGCGACCGGCAGAAGATTTTCACAACGATTGATCCGCACCAATTCATGGGTATCGAAGTGAACCCACGAGCGGCAGCCATTGCGGATCTGGTGTTGTGGATTGGATACCTGCAATGGCATATCCGAGCGCTGGGTAGAGAATCGATTTCCGAACCGATCATTCGCAAGTTCGACAACATTGAATGCCGTGACGCTGTGTTGGCGTGGGATTCCATTGAACCGGTGTTCGACGCTGACGGAAAGCCTGTCACACGTTGGGATGGCAGGACGACAAAGCCGCATCCCGCGACGGGGGAAGAGGTTCCCGATGAAACATCGCGCCTCCAAGAGTTAAAGTATCTGAATCCGAAAGAGGCGTTTTGGCCTACTTGCGACTACATAATCGGAAATCCCCCGTTTGTTGGCCCCGCAAGAATGCGATTAGCCTTGGGTGACGGGTACACAGAAGCGTTGAGGGCAGCCTTCCACGAACTACCGAAATCATGTGATTTTGTGATGGTTTGGTGGCACAAGGCCGCAAAACTTACCCGAGAAAAGCAATCACTGCAGTTTGGTTTTATCGCTACCAATAGTCTTCGACAGCCGTTCAACAGAAAGGTGATTGAGCCACATCTTGGCGGCAAAAGCCCCCTGTCCATTGTCTTCTGTATTCCGGATCATCCGTGGGTAGACGCTGCAGACGGAGCGGATGTCCGGATTTCTATGACCGTTGCGAAGGCTGGTACTCACTCGGGAACTTTGCTCACGGTTGCCGACTTAAAAGCAAGAGGCGAACTAGATCCGCAGGTCGGACTTAAATTTCAGTACGGAAAGATACTTCAAACACTGACGATTGGCGCTGACGTTGCCCGCACAGTTCCGCTGCGTTCAAATGAGGCAGTGAGTAATCGCGGGGTCTGCCTCTTTGGAGGGGGATTCATTATTACAAGAGAAGAGGCTGATTCGCTTGGATATTTGACCGAACCCAAAGTTCAAAGTTGCATCCGTGAATACGTTAACGGTCGCGACGTAATGCAGTCGCCCCGTCGGCTAAAGGTGATTGATTTGTTCGGCTATAGCGAGCGAGAAACGGCTGACAACTTTCCATCTATTTACCAGTGGATACTTACGAGAGTGAAGCCTGAAAGAGATCAAAATCGCGACAAAAACATTCGTGAAAATTGGTGGCTACACGGCAGGCCCCGTCCAGAACTTCGAAGAATGCTGAACGGACTTTCGCGATATATTTCGACGGTCGAAACTTCAAAGTATCGGCTGTTCATGTTCTTCGATCAAAGTGTGCTGCCAGACAACAAGTTAGTAAACATCGCCACTTCGGATGCTCTGGCGATTGGCGTGCTTTCATCGAGAGTCCATGCCACTTGGGCGTTGGCCGTGGGTAGTCGCTTAGGAATCGGTAATGATCCTGTGTACGTCAAGACAACGTGCTTTGAAACATTTCCTTTCCCAGGATCAAATTCGGCGAGCGATTCTCGCATTCGTTTAATAGGCGACAGACTCGACGCGCACCGCAAACGACAGCAGGGACTGCATCCCGATCTGACCATGACCGGCATGTACAATGTTCTCGAAAAGTTACGATCCGGCGAAGAACTGACAGCCAAAGAAAAACAGATTCACGAGAAAGGACTCGTAACCATTCTCAAACAGATTCACGACGCCTTGGATGCCGCCGTGTTCGACGCCTACGGCTGGCCACATGATTTGACGGACGAAGAAATCCTCGAACGCCTGGTCGCCCTCAACCACGAACGAGCCGAAGAAGAAAAACGCGGTCTGATTCGCTGGCTACGTCCAGCGTTTCAGAATCCATCCGGCGGCAAAGTAGCCGAGCAACCTGAACTGGAACTGGAAGGCGATTCCGACGACAAAGACGATACCTCCGAAGAACAGCCAGCAACGGGTAAAGGCAGAAAGAAACAGCCCGCGAAAGCAAAATCAAAAGCACCTGCCAAAGCTGACTGGCCAAAGAAGCTACCGGAACAATTCGCGACTGTTCGCCAGTCTCTTCAGGACCACAAAGGCCCAACAACATCCGAAGCCATTGCCACCCGTTTCAAGTCAGTCAAAGCTGACACGATTGAAGAACTTCTCGACACCCTCGTTCTGATCGGCCAAGCTCGCCTGTTGCCCGATGGCCGATACGTTGCGTAGAGTTTTGCCAGCACTTCCGGCGGGCTGCGACCAGAAAACTGCTTTCTGGAAAGCATTTAATCCAAAAGGTACTTCCAAAAGCACTGCAAAACCGGCATCGGGCGGCAGACGGCAGGGTTTTTTGCTGTAAGAAATTTTCCAAACGTATGAATACACTATAAACAGGCCGAGGCGGAAAATCGTTTGGCAACGCTGCGGTTCCAGTCGTTTCAGACCATGCGAACACCGGCTGAATTATCTTCTGTTTCGGAGATGCCATTCGCCTTCGGATATCTCTTCGCCATACCAGTAGAAAACGGTGCGGACATTGCTTTCGAAACGACTAGGACCAGGCGTACCCCATTCCCATTGACCGTGGGGTTTTCCTGTGCCTGCCATTGGGCCATGCCCCCAATACATCGCTCTAACTTCGGAAAACAGCACTCCATCGCTGGATTGCAAAGCCTCCGGCGAGTCGTAGACTGCGAAATGGCGCGCAAGTAGCCTTCCTGACCATCGCTGGCGGGTATCGGAATAGCGTGTTGATCCTTTAATCCACCTGCCTTCTATTGTATCGCTGCTCCCCCAAGCGTAGAGCACAAGACCTGTGGTCAGTATCGTGACTGGTAGCGCCCATCGGGGCCAGCCTTTCTTCGGCCGAAAGACATAGTGCGCAGCCAAGAACGACAGCACTATGCTGGGATAGCAGAAGATATTCCGTTCATCCCTCGACTCGTTGGCGGAGAACCAGCCGATCAGTCCGACAGCTAGCGCGAATTTTTGGAACATCCGCCGTTGCAGGGCGTGTTCCAAAGCGGTATTGGCCGACTTCCAGAGATCCGCTTTGAAGCTATTGAACTCCGGAGCGCAGTCAGTAAAAAAATCGCGGATGCTGGACACCAAGTCACGCGATCGCCGTGGCCGATAAACCGATTGCGATACGTCGTCATTCCTGAGCACAACCACAGGGTCAGACTCCACCGTCGGCACTGTCAGCATCTTATCACACTTCGGACACCGCAGCGATTTGCCGGCGTGAACTGCGGATACCGATAGCCGCGTTTTGCACCCTGGGCATTTCGTTTTGATTGTATCGCTCATGTGAACTCCGTGGACTCGCTGACATCAAGGCCGAAATTGATAACAAAAAAAAACGATCACGCCTCTGAATCACAATCACAATCGTGCGTCTAGTTTGCTTCCGTCAGAAAACACTTTCCTGAGCGTTGGCTAGTGTAATTGCACGTTTTCGCATCACGAATCTCGAACTTTTTTTCGCTTCGCGCCCTGTAATCATCGTATATGCATGTAAGGCTACGAACTTCCATTCAACGATGAAAACGCGAAACGAAACAGGCGCAATTATGACCACCGTCAAACTAAACGGCAATCATCCGACTACAGAGTTGGTAGGTCCGGAGATGATGACCAAACGAGACCTTGCGGATTATCTACAGTGCTCACTCCGTCAGGTCGAAATTCTGACCAAAAAAAAGCGATTACCGAAGCCACTGTACCTCGGGACAGCAATGCCCCGCTGGCGGCGATCCGAACTGATGGCGTTTCTGGAAATGCTTGCCGCCAATGCTTCAGCTGCCAATCAAAACACGAACGCGCGCAAGGAATGAACCGTGCGGAACAAACTCGAATCAGCAATAGTGTACGCTGCAACGGGATGGAGGATTGTCCCTTGCCATTCGGTGAAGAATGGAAAATGCACATGCAGGAAGCAGAACTGTTCCAAGCCGGGTAAGCATCCGCGATTGAAGCAGTGGCCAAACGTTGCAACGTTCGATGTTGAAACGATTCGGGCGTGGTGGACACAATGGCCGGATGCGAATGTGGGTGTTGCTACCGGGGAACGATCGGGAATCATCGTTTTTGACTTTGACGGTAAGGACGGTGAACTGTCACTTAAAGAGCTCGTTGAACGTGATTCTTCGATACTCGAGACGCGCGTTCATCGCTCTGGAAGTGGGGGAACTCACCTGTTCTTTCGGAGTCTCGGAACCCAAGTTCGAAACGCCGTGCGGCGGATTCCCGGAATGGATGTAAGGGCAGACGGTGGGATGATTATTCTTCCGCCGTCGAATCACGTCTCTGGCAAGTGCTACTCTGTCGTCTCAGCACTCTCTATTGCCGCGCTTCCCGCTTCGCTGCATTCTCTCCTTGTCTGTCATAAAGAGGATGATGACCATAAGGAAAGTAATGAGAGTGAAGAAATAAAGAGGATGAAGCAAGAAAAGGAGGGGGGAAGGGAGGCGAGGAAGATCGCCCCAAAAAAACAAACGATTCCACGGGAGATCAGCGAACAAATCGAATGGGAGTGTGGCTGGGGAGTGGAGACGAACCTACGACGAATCATCGATGCAGCCCAGAAAAGTCTGCGACGGATGGCAGACTAACGCACATCAAACGACGAAACCCGCGTCAACCGAGGGAACGAATGACGCGGGCTTCAGATTCTTTTTCAATCGTCGCGGCAAACGACGATCATACAACAGGTAGGCACATGGTAACCACTAGACTTGATGACGAACAGACAAAACGACTCACCTGTGATGAACTGGATGAAGTTCGCGATTGTTGGGGCATGGGTGTCCCACTGCCAATGCTTGCGGCACAGCAATACATGACTGAGCAGGAACTGCGGGTGCAGTTGCGTGAGCCCGCATGGCAACGGATCCCGGACATGACCTTGGGGGGCCGCTGCGATGACTGAGACCGTCTGGCAGCGGGACAAGCGAATCCGCAAATCAGATTTGAGCATGGCGCAGACGTTCTATCTCTGCACTCTCAATCAGTTCGTCGGGAACAATCCGGACGCATGGCCGAGTCAAGAAACAATCGCGAACGCGATGAATGCGAAAGACCGGTCAGTTCGAAATTGGCAAACCGAACTGGAAGCGATTGGCGTTCTTGTCGTCGAAGTTGGTAAGGGCCGTTCGGCAACTAATCGTTATCGGCTAAACCTTGATGCGCTGCCACAAAAACAGGAACCACGTTCCGCATTAAATGAGGAACCACGTTCCGGTTTTAGTCCGGATTCTGCGAAGAAAAGAGGAACCACGTTCCGCCCTAATGAGGAACCACGTTCCGGTGAAAAGAGGAACCACGTTCCTACAGAAAGAACAGTGAAAGAACATAAGAAAGAACAGGGGTTTTCGTTTCCGGAGAAACTGAGCTCGAAAGAGTTCTCGGAAGCGTGGGATTCTTGGACGAAATATCGACGTGAGATCAAAAAGAAACTCACGGCTTCAACCATCACGAAGCAACTGAAGTTGCTGGAGACGTTCGGCACGTCGAAAGCCGTTCAGTCGATCGAACGTTCAATCACGAACGGCTGGCAAGGCTTGTTCGATCCTGATCAGAGAAACGGCAAGGCTATTCCTGCGGCATCGTCCGAAGCGGTCGCAGCGTGGCAAGTCATCGACAACGCGGCACACGAACACCGATTCGACGAACCGCAATTCCTTGAGACGATCGGCAAGCGATCTGCGGAAGTTCTGAAGCGCGTACGGATGACAGCGAAGCGGATCAATGAAGCTGGCGACTTTGACAAGCGTGAAATGCAAAAACAGTTCAGTCAGGAATTCACCAGACAGGGGGCGGCTCAATGATCCAGGCAACAAACACCACCGAACGCCGAGACATCGAAGCGGCGGTGATAGGATCAATGGCACTTCTGCCTGATGCTGCGGAATATGCTGCAACAGAACTCAGCGGTTCGGAATTCAGTTGTCAGGATCTGCGGCAACAGTTCAACGCGGTTCGCAGGATGACAGAACACGGCACGCCGATTGATGTGATTACCTTGGCGGAAGAATTGATCCGATCGGGCGACTTTGCAGCGGCTGGCGGCAACGCTGGAATCTTTGAAGTCCTTGAAGCCGTTCCCCATGCGGCGCATTGCAGGTTCTACGTTCAGCAACTTCAGGAACATTTTCAACGCGATTCCATGCGGCTTCTGAGTGATCGTCTGCGGCTTCGGGCTGAAGATCCGACAATCGAGCCGTCTCAAACAATCAACGCAATCCTGAACGAACTGGAAGCGATTAGAGCGGGCAACGTTCGCCAGTATGATTTGAAGAGTTCAGCCGACGCACTTCAGGACGCAGAGACGCGAAACGAAGATCCGAAGAATATTATCCAGACAGGTATTCACGAACTCGACAGAACGCTACGCGGCGGGCTTCGGGCTGGGCAACTGGTTGTCTTTGGCGGTCGCCCTGGTCTCGGCAAGTCTGCGCTGATGGCGCAAATAGTTCTGAACGCGGCAAAGCATCATCGGGCGGGTTTGATTGCGAGTCTCGAAATGACGGCGGGCGAGATAGCTGAACGCGGATTGAGGACGATCCAGCGGCAACGATTCGCAGAATTGCCAGTCTGGTTTTCAGAATGCGGCGAGTTCTCGAAGCTGGCATCATTGATTCGACTTGCAAGGCGGCGGCATTCCATCGAGTTGGCGGCTGTCGATTATCTTCAGTTGATCGAAAGCCCGATCGGTCGCAACGAACTTAGAGAACGCCAGGTCGCCACAATGAGCCGCAGTCTGAAGCGGTTGGCGATGGAACTTCAGATTCCAATTTTGCTCGGTTCGCAATTGAACAGGGAATCAGAAAAACGCGACCGTCCTTCACTGGCTGATCTGAGGGAATCGGGAGCGATTGAACAGGATGCAGACATCGTGATTCTGATTGCAGGCGATGCGGAATCAGATGAAAGGGAATTAATCATCGCCAAACATCGCGGCGGGCCGCGTGGTATGGTGAAGGTGAACTTTGATGGTCCAAAATTCTGGTTCAGTGATGCTGTGCCGTATATCGGAAGTCTTTGAAAATCCAATCTCCCGCTTTGAGTGGTGTCACATTTAGACAATTCTGTACATAACCGAAACGGTTTTGTAGAAAGAGTCAATTGACACTTACGAAAGGACGATTAGAATACGAGTCAGACGACACGCAAACCCTGAAAGGCCGAACGATGGCGTTTCACTTGTTGAGAACGAAGACGAATTGCGAGCGGTTGGACTGATTAGGTCTCTGAAGGATCAGGGGTACTCATTGCGAGCGATCGCGGCGGAACTGGACGAACAAAAGATTCCAACGAAAGACGGGAAGGGCAAATGGCAGCACACGACCGTGAAAAGCATTCTCGCCAGAGTCTGAGGAATTCCCCGGAGTTCCGGGAACTGGCGGAACTGATGACCGGCATCGCTCCCGATCGGCGGGGCGATGCTTTCGAGATGGCAGAAACGCGGGATACCAACGATGTCAAAGAAGAAACCACAAAGAACGACACTTCCGGAGGGGCTCCGGCAAGCAGTGCGGAATTCGGGAAAGACGTCCTACCAACTGAATGAAGAAACCGGAGTCAATCACGGAGTGATTCTGAGGTTCCTGAAGGGCGAACGGGATATTCGGATGGAGACTGCTGAAAAACTTGCGGCGGCTGTGGGGCTTACTGTCAAGGTGCCAGCAGCAAAGAAGAAAAAGGCTGACTGATGACCTTTGGGCGGTCGTGGTTGACCATGTGCTAAAACACTACGGTTTTGATAGGGGCGGGAATAATGGCAAGCGTAGGCAAAGACTCGAAGGGTTATCGTGTTCGGTTTGTAATGCCGGACGGAACGAACAAAACAATCCGGCTTTCAGGCTTCAACAAATCGAAGTCTGAGGATATCGCCCGACACATCGAAGAACTTGTTGCAGCGAAAGCATCCGGCAGCGCGATTGATCGGGCAACGTCGAACTGGCTGGCAAAGATCGGTCAGCAAGTTCACGACAAGTTGAGCAACGCCGGATTGGTTGAACAACGGGCATCATCGATGCTGACTGAGTTCATGGTGGAATTCATTGCAGATGGTAAGACATCAGACGGCAGGCCAGCGGCTGAGAATACTGTTCGAAAGTGGAAACAGGCTCAACAGGTTCTCAATGAATTCTTCGGGAATAGGAACCTCCGCGAAATCACCCACGATGATGCTGTGAAGTTCCGTAGATGGCTGGACACGCAGGCCCGAAGCGAGAACGGCAAGCGGATTCACGTTTGCGTTGCAAAAACATTATTCAACTCTGCAAAACGTCGAAAGCTGGTTGACGAAAACCCGTTCGAGTTTCAGAAGTCGTCTTGTGTTCTCGACCGTTCACGGGATTTCTTTCTGACAAGGGCGAACGCGACGAAGATAATCGACGCCTGTCCTGACAATCAATGGCGGCTGATTTTCTCCCTTTGGCGTTTCGCTGCATTGCGGAAAATGGAGATCTTTCAACTACGCTGGGAGAACATCCTTTGGGATCAAGGCCGAATGCTGGTCACCATTCCAAAGACAAAGCACCATGAAGGCAAGGGAAGCCGGTTCGTGCCGATTGGCGATATCCTGCCTTGGCTGGAGAAAGCCTTTGACGAAGCGCCTGAAGGTTCACAGCGAGTGATTACGCGGTTCACCGAAACCAATGTGAATCTGGCGAAGCCGTTCGAGAAGATCATTGAGGCGGCTGGTTTGACAGTGTGGCCAAAGCTGATTCAGAATCTTCGAGCATCCTGCGAAACCGATTGGCTTGACGCTGGCAATCCCGCCCACGTTGTAGCGCGATGGGTAGGCCACAGCGTAAAAGTTCAGAACAATCACTACGCGCAGGTTGATGACCATCACTTCGAACAGTTCAACGAACGAGCCAAGGCGAATCCGATTCAAGCGGCGGCAAAACCTGTTGAACCGGTTGCCAATTCTTCCAATGACTCGCTGGTGGCCATCCAGGTGGACAGTGAGATACGCGAAATGGAGAAAACTGGCGAACCTTCGAAAAAAAAGCCCGGACAGAAAACCAATGTTTTTCCTAGTTCTGCGGATGAATTCGCTCCAGTGCGTGCAGATCGATTGTCCCGGACAGGAGTCGAACCTGTAACCTTCGCCTTCGGAGGGCGACGCTCTATCCAATTGAGCTACCGAGACTTGTAGGAAAAATACTGGGTTTATGTGATTTAAGGCAGCGTTTTGTTTGCTGACTACACCCGACGCTACACCTGAAAGCCAAACTCATGACGGAATCAAAAACGGCTACACCCGGCAAAACATATCCAGAATATCTGCTCTTTGCACATGCTGTCGGCCAATGGGCAAAGAAAATAAAGGGGAAACTCTGGTACTTCGGTGTCTGGTCCGACTCTGAAGCTGTGTTCGCGAAGTATCTCGACGAAGTCGATGAAATTCAAGCGGGTTGAGATCCCCGGAAAACGGGTGTCGTCGGGGTGTCGCCCGCTGAGTTGACGGGGTATAACCTTTGACTGATCTTTGCCGCGAAGTTGCGTACCGTTCGCCGCCACAGTTTTGGACACGCCAGCGTCACTCACGACTGCATACATGCAGATCGCACTGCACTCGATGCCAGCATGCGGTTTCAGTGATGTGACGTTATTGCAAAACGTACGGTTCCGATGCATCAGAGTTTGACGACTCACGACTGGCCCCATGGACCCAAGTATCTCCAGGACGAGCATGGCATCGACGAAGGCGGGGCTATTTTCGCACACTCTTGATTCCATGGCAAAACTGAGCGGCGGAAGTAGGATTGCCCAGGAAGGTCCTGTAGTATTCAACGCCGTTCCGGAATTGTACTGCGAGAATCATCGCCCCAGTCCCCACTGAACGTCCATGAACCAGCAAAAACTGTCCTCCTTCATCTGGTCCGTCGCAGACCTCCTGCGCGGCGACTACAAGCAATCCGACTACGGCAAGGTCATTCTGCCGTTCACCGTCCTCAGGCGTCTGATGCTTGGATCGATCACGAGAAGACCAAAGTCGGCTACGAGATTCCGTTCAACCGCCACTTCTACGTATTCAAGCCCCCGAGGGAACTGGATCAGATAGATGCCGAATTGAAATTGGTAACAGACCGCATACTAAAGATGATCGGAGGGCTGTCGAAATGAAGAAGAATGAACTGGTCGATCCGTCTGATGATCCACAGTACCAAAAGCTACTGGACCAAATTTCCGAAACCTTTACTAACGGCCAGCGGCAAGCATATCAGGCCGTCAATGAGCATCTGACTGCTACCAACTGGCGAATTGGCCAGTACATCGTGGAATTTGAGCAGGGTGGTAAAGCCCGTGCGGACTACGGGACCGGCCTGCTGAAGCGGCTGAGTCGCGATCTGATGCTGCTTCACGGCAAGGGGTTTACTCGCAGTGGAGTCATTCGCATTCGGCAGTTTTATCTCGCTTTTCCAAAAGGTGCGACAGCGTCGCACCTTTTGAGTTGGTCACATTTTGTTGAACTCCTGAAGATCGACGACAAACTTGAACGCAGCTTTTACGAACAGCAAACCATCCACGAAAAATGGACGGTTCGAGAACTGGTCCGCCAGAAAAAATCGGCCCTGTTCCTGCGACTGGCTGCTGGAAAGGACAAAGAGTCGATCTTGAAACTGGCCTCGCAGGGACAGCTCATTGCTGAACCCAACGATCTGTTTCGTGAACCATACATTTTTGAATTTCTGTCGATCCCGGAACCACACGTGATCTCGGAAACGGATCTGGTGTCGCTGCTCTGCGACCATTTACAACCGTTCCTGCTTGAACTCGGCAAAGGTTTTACGTTCGTTGGGCGTCAGTATCGCATCACGTTGGACAACAAGCATTATCGCGTCGATCTGGTCTTTTACCATCGTATTCTCCGTTGTTTCGTGTTGATCGACCTCAAGCTGGACGAAGTTCAGCACCAGGACATCGGTCAGATGAACATGTATTTCGGCTACTTTGCGGCTGAGGAAAATGGCGAAGGCGACAATCCACCGATCGGCATTATCCTGAGTCGCGAGAAAGATGAACTGCTGGTTGAATACGCGACCTACGAAATGAACAGTCAGTTGTTCGTCCAGAAGTATCAACTCTATCTGCCTGATCGGGAAGAGTTGCGGCGAGAGCTGGAGAATACACTTCGCATCGCTGAAGAGCGAAATCAGTCGGAGAATCAGCCTTGAAGTACGAAGACTTTTTCGAAACCGTCAGCGGTCTGGCCACGCAGATCAGTAGTCTGCACCTGCAAATCGCCAACCAGCAGGAGCCAGTTGTTAAACATCTGATCGCGACCAAAAGTCGCGACACGAAAGCGATTGAACAGACACTCGATCGATTACTCGATGTCGCGTGTTGCGATGCAGGCTTAAAGCTGTTTCGCCGACTCTGTCGCCATTACTGGACGATCAATCCGGAAGCGACCGCCAGTTACATTAATGCGTACCGGGAAATGTGGGACAGTGAGGACGGCGAAGTGGCCGAAGCCGATCTGGGCGATGCAAAGGGAGGTGACGCATGAGCTTTCCGAGATACCCGAAGTACAAAGCCAGCGGCGTTGAGTGGCTCGGTGATGTGCCGCAAAGTAGCAGGCATTTTCCAAATGCCGTCCGCCAAGTCTGAACGCAGCCGCATCGGGAGAAACGTAACCGATCAAGCGGACGGCACTGGGAGAGTGCCTGCTACGATACGCGGGATCGAGCTGCTGCAAGAACGCTGCACCGCTCTGATCTCCGCTGCCGTCACCGGTAGGATCGACGTTCGGAAATTTGCAAGTTAACATTTGATAAGAAAAAGGGCACTACAATGATCATCACACTTCGCGTAAAACTCGGAACAGTATGGAGCGTTGACATGGAGCTTGACGACTCGACCGTCCTCGCCGACGTTCACCTCGCCATTCAACGGGCCGTCGAATTTGACAACGATCATCTATATACCTTCTTTGTCGCAAGAAACGAATGCGCACAGAAACGCTTCCTGTTGGGTGATGAAAATGAATTCGTCTTTTCAAGGAAACTAAGTCAGCTTTTTCCGTTGCCTGACAAACACTCGTTGTTCTACCTGTTCGACTATGGTGATAACTGGATATTCAAGATCGTACTTACCCGCAAACGCCCGCATGAACCAGTCGCCGGCATCGAATATCCAGGAGTCGTCAACGAAACCGGCACCAAGCCAATCCAGTATCGAGGCCCTGACGACTGGGACGAAGAATAGCCGTGGCCATCGGAGTTATTCAGGAACGCCGCAATGGCTGGACGGAATGGAAAAAAAAGACGGTAAGACGCTTGATGAATGGAAGCGGCAGTCGGGCGAAAACTCTGGGGAAATAGATGAACTTTTCCTGCCGGTTTGATGTTTGCCCGAAAGTCATACCTCTTGCATTCAATTCTTTGATACAAAGCTTGGTTTGCGAATCAGTCAAAACAAGTGGACCAGGAAAACTCCCTGGCTGAGAGTCGGTCTTGATATTGTCAAAAGGAGATTTGCTATGATTGCCGTGCGTCAAATTCATGACGTTCTTGCGGACGTAATTCCTGTTCCTCCGGAGTTGCGTCACCGGAAAACCGAGGTGATTTTTATCGCGATTGACGAATCTCCCGCAGAACAGGCGGAATCCGCTTTGTCCGAGCGAGATTCAAGAAAACAAGCTGCCTCCCTGTCGGAATTGTTCGGTTCGCTGGGTGATTTCCCGGAACGTGAAGCTCAGGGGAACTTTGATTCCCGTTTGGAACTGCCCTGATGTTTCTTCTCGATACAAACGTGTGTATTCGCTTTCTTCAGGGACGCAGCGTCAACCTGTTGCGACGGTTGGAATCGGTCGCGGACACGGACAAATGCCTCTGTTCGGTTGTGGCTGCGGAACTGCTTTACGGAGCTGCCAAATCACAACGAAAAAGGAAACACTGGAACGGCTGAATCAGTTTTTGAACTGTTTTCGCATGTTCGATTTCGACCTTGCGGCAGCTCGCCATTTTGGCGAGATTCGGGCCGAACTTCAGCAGCGGGGCACACCAATCGGTCCCTATGATTTGCAGATCGCGGGTATCGCCAGAGCCAATCAGCTCATTCTTGTCACCAACAACCTAAATGAGTTTTCAAGAGTCCCCAATCTGACCTGCGAGGATTGGGAATCTGAATGAGCCTCCACACAGAAATCAATTTCGAAACGGAAATTTGCGAGCACTTGGCTGCAAACGGCTGGCTGTACTGTGACAAAGACGCCGCCGGTTTCGTGCGGGGCTTGTGCCTGTTCCCGGAAGACGTGTTGGCGTGGGTGCAGACGACTCAGCCGGATGCCTGGGCAACGCTGACGAAGAATCACGGTGCCGCTGCGGCGGATACGCTGCTGAACAGGTTGCGGCATTCCATTGATCAGCTTGGCGCGCTGCATGTCCTGCGGCATGGCTTCGATGTGCTGGGGCTGCGCAAAGAACTCAAAATGGCTCAGTTCAAACCGGCGCTGGCGATGAACCCCGACATCATGACCCGTTACGCTGCCAATCGGCTGCGCGTCGTCCGGCAGGT
>Ga0105055_10000440_pt1 | contig 63554 bp, 32 predicted proteins | sample BON03_FD_78090 | JGI IMG/M metagenome (GOLD analysis project Ga0105055, IMG submission 78090) | Freshwater microbial communities from Lake Bonney liftoff mats and glacier meltwater in Antarctica - BON-03 | ecosystem: Environmental > Aquatic > Freshwater > Ice > Glacier meltwater | place: Lake... | reverse complement strand
GTCGAGCCACTGGCCGTAGCCGTCGGCGAACCCCGACTTGCGGCAGCGCACCTCCTTGCACTTGCCGCACGAGCCCTGGTAGTCGGGCGCCACGTCCGAGATGGCGGCAATGTCCCAGCCTGTGGGGTGGATTGATTGGCGTGTGTGTGCGTGTGTGCGAGAAGGGGGGGGGGTGAGTGCTTGCGGCACAGGCGGCGGGGGAAAGGGGCAACAGCCGGCGCGGGCGGGCGCTCCTCCGGCGCCTCGGCCGTGCGTGAAAGCGGCCCCGTTGTGAGACACATAAACCTCAACCGCCTAACGACACGAACTCACCGGTCGCGACGTTCTTGTCGAGCCACCCGTAGCCGCACGAGCCCTTGTCGATCTGCCACGCGTCGGTTCCTGTCGTTTGGTCGGGTCGCGGGTTAGGGTAGGGGGGCGGAGGGGCGTTGATAATTTGTGAGCAGGGGGGGGGAGGCGAGGAGTTGGGCTCCCGGCCGACGGTTGCGGCCCGTGCAATCGCGCAGCGCTCAACGCGCCAATTCGCCCGCGCTCAAGACTCACCGTAAAACGTGGCGCGGCCGTCCCTCCAGCCACCGAACTGGGCGCTGGCGGCGCCACAGAGCGCCGCGAACAGGAGGGCGATCAGAGCGGCCTTCATTTTTAAAACTTGTGAAGCAGGAGGGGGGGGGGGGGGATAGCGCCTCAGCGTACAGACGTGTTCCGCAACGTCGCTTCGGGAGCCGCTTGGGTTGTTTTAAGTTGAGAGGGTCGCGTGTGAAGGGGCGGGAGGGGAGGGGAGGCACATTTTATAAGGGCTCTTGTCTCTGGTGATTGATGATTTCCACCCCCCCGTCTGTCAAAGAAAAAACTTGTGTCCGACACGCCGGACGAGCGGGTCCTCCTCTGCGGCCGCAACCGCCCGGGACCCGGGCATCATTGGGATGCTGCGTCGATCCAGAGCTTTTTCATGCGGAGCGGGGCCCTCTGGGGCCCTTTGCGGGGGGTCGCGGTTGGACCTTGTCCTTCGCTGCTTCCTCGCCCAACCCCCCTTTCCGGGGTTCACGCCCAGTTGCACCCACGTGCTCGCCTCGCGAGCTGCTCGCCTCTCGAGCAGCCCCCCCCACATGCGCCCCCCTCACACGCAAACGCGCACGCGCGCAACCAACCCACCCTCTTTCTAGCCACAACGAACGGAAACTTACACGCGACGACGGAAAACAAAACCAAACCGCCCAAACCGCCGCCCCAATCTGACCGACACGGCGCGCGGCGAAGGCCCCGACGTCGACGGAGCGGCGCCGGGCGTCGACGTCGGCGGCGTCGCCGTCGCGCGCGCCGCCCGCTCATCGCCTCCCCGCGCCCCCCCCCGCTGCTGCTGCTGCAGTTGCCGCCGCCGCCCCCTCGGCCGCCAGCAGCGCCGGCGCGCGCAGGATGGCCGCCGCGCTCGGACGCTGCGCCGGGTCCTCGGCCATCAGCTGCCGCAGCAGCGCCGCCAGCGGCGCGCCCACGCTCGGCAGCAGGCTCAAGCGGCCGCTGCGCAGGCGGTGCCACAGCGGCCCGCCCGCGGGCAGCGCGCCGCCCGTGGCGAGCTCGTACAAGGTGGCGCCGAGCGCAAACACGTCGGCCTTGTCGAGGCGCGCGCCGTCCCCGCGCAGGAGCTCGGCGGCCAGGTAGCGCGCGTCGCCCTCCTGCACGCCGCGGGAGCCCCCGCCCGCGCGCCGCTGCGCCGCGAGGCCAAAGTCGGCGAGCTTGTAGTCCCAGCGGCGCGGCGGCGGCGGTGGCGGCGGGGCGGGCGTCGGCGGCGGGGCGGGGGCGTCGCTCGGCGGCGGCGGCGGCGCCTCGCCCGCTCCTCCAGCTGCTGCTGCTCCTCCTCCTCCTTGCTGCTGCTGCTGCCCGCCGCCCGCCTGCTCGTCCGTGGCCATGGCGTCGTCGCCGGCGTCGGCGCCCGGCACCTGCTGCTGCTGCTGCTCCGCCTTGCCGCCCTGCGCGGCCCCGCGGCCGCCGCCCGCGCCCGCCCCGCCTGCTCCTCCTCCAGCCGCGCCCCCCTGCTCCCGCCCTCCCTGCTGCTCACGCCCTTGTTGCTGCTGCTGCTGCTCCTCCTCCGCCGGCACCATGTAGATGTTGTCCGGCTTGACGTCCAGGTGCACGAGCCCGCGCGCGTGCACGTGCGCGAGGGCCGACGCGATGTGGCGCAGCAGGCGCGCGAGCTCGGCCTCGCGCCAGGGCCGCGCGGCCTGGTGGGGTGATAGTGCGCCGCTCGCCCCGCCGCCGCCGACGTTTGCGCCCGCCGCCGCGCTCGCGCCGGCCGCCACCGCCGCCGCCACGCTGCCCCCTTCGCACAGCTCCAGCTGCAGGTACAGGTGGTCCCCGTGCACGTCCGGCTCCGCCCACGCCCCGAAGTACTGCACCACGTGCGGGTGCGCCCCGAGCGCCGCCAGCGCCTGCGCCTCGGCGAGCCAGTGCTCGCGCTCGGCGCTCGTGGCGCCGCCGCCGCCGGGCCCGCCCGTGGCGACGGGCCTGCGCGAGCGCTTGATGGCGTAGGTGACGCCGTCAAGGCGGTGGGTGGCGCGGAAGACGCGGGAGAAGTTGCCCGCGCCGATCTCGCCGCGGAGCTTGAACTCGGTGCTATTGGGTTTGTTTTGTTGGGCGGGGTGTTTTTGGTCGCAGGTGGAGAAGGAGGGGGCGGTCGTGAGCGACACAGACGGAGAAGCGGAAAAAAAGCGCCGCGCAAAATAATAGCGAGGACAAATAAAGCAGGCCCCCCACAAAAAGCAAAAGACCACCGACCCAAACTCAACTGCAACCTCGAAACGAGCGGGAGCGTCCGCGCGGCGTGGTACCGCGGCGACGGCTCGGGCGCGAGGCGCTCGCCCGCGGCCGCGGCGCCGCCGCCCGTCGACGCGGCCGGCGCTTGGCCGCCGGCGCCGGCGCCGCCCGCGCCGCCCGCGCCGCCCCCGCGCTCGGGCAAAAAGGGGTTTGTGAACGACAAGGGGCTCTGCGGCGCGCGCGACAGGCGGTGGCGCTGGTGGGAGACCTGCTGGGGCGCGTGGTGGTGATGCTGGTGGTGCTGGTGGTGCGTGTGGCCGGCCGACGTCGACTGCAGCTGCAGCGCGCCGCTGCGCGGCGGGGGCGCCGCCATCGGAAGGCCGCCGCCGCCGCCGTTTCCGTTGCCTGGCTGGAGCGGCGGCAGCGCGCCGCCTCCTCCCGCTTGCTGCTGCTGCTGCTGCTGCTGGTGCTGGTGCTGCTGAGCCGCGGAAGCGCGCCCCAAGTGCATGGCGCTCGTCGCGGTGGACCCGGCCCCGCTGGGCCCGGCGGGGCCGTTGCCGTTGCCGCCCTCGGCGGCCCCTTGCCTTGCGCCCGCCGCCGCCGCCGCCGCCGCCCCGCCGCCGCCGCCGTCCCCCGCCTGCTGCTGGGTGCCCTGCTGCTGCTGCGTGGCCTGGTGCTGCGTCGGCTGCGTGACCGTGAAGCCGGCCGCCATGGCCGCCTCGCTCATGCCGCGCATGATGATCGGCCCGCCCAGCATCGCGGGCTGGCTCTCGCCAAAGCTGTCGATTGGGCCGCCGCCGCCGCCGCCGCCGAGCCCCGCGCCGCCGCCGCCGCTCCCGCCCCCGAGGCCGTTGCCGCCGCTGCCCGGGTTTTGCGTCTGCGTCTGCGGCATCTGGCTCGACAGCTCGCCCATGGCGAGCGGCCCGCGGTCTCGGTACGTCAGGCCGTCGCCGCGCGCCGACAACGGGGGGACGCCGCCGCCGCCCAGGCCGGTACCGGGCGCGCCGCCGCCGCCAGGGCCGCCGCCGCCGCCGCCGCTGCCGCCGCCCGCGCTCGGCGGCCCGCCCGTCAGCGGGCCGCCGTCCCCGAGCGACATCGCCACCATGAGGTGCCGTGGCCGCTTGATGTGGCGCACGGGCGAGCGCGCGGGTGAGCGCGTGCAGCACGGGTCGCGCAGGACGGCGCCGGCGCCGCCGGCCGAGCCAGGGTTGCCGCCGCCGCCGCCCGCGGCGAGCCCGGCGACGCCACCCGCGGCTGCGGCCGGCGCGCCGCCGCGGCCGCCTCGCCGCTGCGTGGCCACGTCGTAGTCGACGTGGAACTGCTGCTCGACGGGCGTCGCGTAGTCGGGAGTGCTGTGTTTTGGTTTGCGGTAGGCGGTGGAGGGGAGGGGTGGGGGCGGGGGGGGGGGGGTATGAGGGGGGGGGGGCGCGTGGGAAAGCGGGGGGCGGAAGGGGGCGGGCGGGCGAGCGCAGCGGGGGCCGAACGAAAGACACAAACCAAAGCAAAAATGACTCACCACATCAGGTCCTGGCTGGGGGCGTAGCTCAGCACGTCCACGCGCAAGAGCGGCTGTCCGGGCTGCGTCGCGAACGACGACGACTGCTGGTGCTGCAGCGCGGGCGGGCCGTGCCCATTGGCTCCCTGCTGCTGCTGCGGCCGCGGCGCGACGCCCAGCGGCAGCGGCGGCAGCGCGGCGGCGTTGTTGCGCGCGGCCAGCGAGGCCAGCGAGGCGTCCGCCGCCGCCGCGCTGCTGCCGAGGCGCTCGATCGCGAGGGCGGCGGCGAAGGCGCCCCCGGCGCTCGCGCCGGCCAGGGGCCGCGGCTGCTGCTCCCGTTGGTGTCGGAGGGGCTGCTGCTGCTGCTGCTGCTGCTGCTGCTGCTGCGGCGCCTGCTGCTGCTGCGGCTGCGCCTGCATCATGGCGTCCTCCTGCTCGTCGTCGTCCGGGCGCCGGTCCTGCGACATGTGTGCAAAGGGGCTCGCGGCCGCGTCCGCCTGAGGCAGAGGTGGCAGGCCCGCCGGTGCCCCCCGGCCGCCGCCGCCGCCGCCGCCGACCCCGCTGCCGCTCCCGCTGCCGCCGCCGCCGCCGCCGCCGCCCCCGTTGCCCGCGCTGTGCCGCGACGCCTCGTCGGCGACGACGACGACGACCGCCGCGGCCGCCAGCGCGCTCTTGCCGTGGTTCAGGTCCACGCGCGACAGCGCCTTGGTGATGTGCGACGTGGACGTCGGGCGGAACGCCAGCTGCGGCATCATGGTGCGGCCGGCAGCGGCGGCGGGTGCGGGCGCCGCCGCGCCGCCGCCGCCAGAATGCTGCGGCGGGGCCGAGGCCGGCTCCATTTCCGTGCTCGCTCGCCGCGGTGGTCGGTGGTTTGCGACGGTCGAGACAGCCGCGGGGGACCACCGTCGACCACCGCGGGCGGGGAGTGGGTGTTTTACTGGAGAGAGGAAGGACAGACGTTTGAAAAAAAAAGCACAGGTGCGACGCGTCGGGTATCCTTCGTTCTTTCTCGGACGCCCAGCGAATCTCTCGGGGCGTGATGGCGTTGAGTTGCTGGCGATGGACAATCAGGAAGGGAGGGCTGGCGATCGGTCGGTGCGTGCCTGTTTGGAGCGAGGAGGACACGGCTTTCCCCCTGTTCAAAAAACCCGGTCCCCTCTTCCCTCCCCCCTCCCCCCAGGAACACAAGAGACACAACACACTCATTCCTCTCTTCTGCTTTTGCGTCTCGCGACACCGACACCGAGCGATCACCCACCCCCTCCCCCTGATAGCGAGGATCAGGCGGACAGCAGCGCTTTGTGGCGCGCGTGGGCAAAACAACACCACGCGACAAAATGGCGACGCCGGGCACGACCAAGCAGGAGTCGATTGACAACGCGACCATGGCGATCAAGGTGCGCCTTACGCGCGGGCGGGGTGATCGCCGGCGCCCCACACAGTCGCCGGAAGGGCAGAGAGATGCAGGGAGGTCGCAGTCGCTGGCGCTCGCCGCGGGCGCGGGCGCCGGCGCCGGCGCTTGCCGCCGCTGACGACGATGGGCCGCGGCTCACTCGCGAACGCCCCTCCCAACGCAAACAAGGGACACAAACGACAGGTCCAGACGGTCGGGAGCGGGTACATCCAGTTCCCGCCGCAGCGGCGGTTTGAGAAGCCGCTGGTCGCGCAGCCGCCGACGCTCGCGGTGAGTTTTGTTTGGCCCCGCCGCCGCCGCCGCTGCCGCCGCCGCCCCCCGCCCCTCGCGCCGCCGCCCCCCCCCACCCCCCGCCCCCCCGCCGTCTCCTCCTCATCTCATGCCTCGATCCAACACCATCTTCCTCTTCACAACAACAACAACGAACAACGACAGCACGTCGAACACCCGGCCGAGTTCCGCGGCGGCGGTGGGCCCCCGCCCGGCGGCTACACCGCGGTCGGTGGCCGTGGTGGCGGGCGCGGCGGCGGCGGCGGCGGCCGCGAGGGGCGCGGCGGCGGGCGCGGCCGCGGGCCCGTCTCGTACGCGCCCGTGCCCCAGGCCGGCGGCGGACCTGCCCGCGGCCAGGCCGGCGTGCCGGCCGTGCAGGCGCCGTCGGCGCCGCCCCCCGGCCACGGCTCGGCGCTGCTGTCGCAGAGGCCGCCCGCGCCGCAGGCGCCGCCGCCGCCGCCGCCGCCGCCCCACCAGCAGCAGCACCAGCAGCACCCGCACCAGCACCAGCACCCGCACCAGCACCAGCCCCCGCCCGGCTACTACGGCCACCACCAGCCGCCGCCGCCGCAGCCGCACGGGCACTACCCGCCGCCGCACCCCCACCACCCGCACGGCCCGCCGCCCCCGCCGCCCTACGGCGCAGGGCCGCCGCCGCCGCCGCCGCCGCACCCATACGGCCCGCCGCCGCCGCCGCCGCCCTATGGCGCTCCCCCTCCCCCCCACTATGGCGGCCCGCACGCGCCCCCGCTGCCCCTCTACGGGGGGCCGCCGCCGCCGCATCACGGCTATGCGCACGGCCCGCTGCCGTACGGCGTGCCGCAGGGCCTGGCGCCGCCGCCCTACGGCATGCCGCCGCCGCCGCCGCCGCACCACGCGCAGGGGCCGCCGCCGCCGATGGCGCCGCCGCCGCCGCCGCCGCCGCACCACGCGCAGGGGCCGCCGCCGCCGATGGCGCCGCCGCCGCCGCCGCCGCCGCCCCACGCGCAGGGGCCGCCGCCGCCGCCGCCGGCCGCGCCGGCGCAGCAGCAGCAGCAGCAGCAGCAGCAGCAGCAGCAGCAGCAGCAGCAGCAGCAGCAGCAGCAGCAGCAGCAGCAGGCGCCGCGGCAGCCGCAGCAGCAGCCCGCGCGCCGCTTCGTGCCGGCCTCGCCCGCGCCCTTTCGCGGCGCCAAGGCGGCCCCTGCGCCCGCCGCCGCCGCCGCGCCCGCGGCTGCCGCCGCCGCCGCACCGGCGCCCGCGCCCTCGGCGCCCCCGCCGGCGGCGGTGGCGGCCGCGTCCAACGCCCTCGCGAAGGATCTCGCGGCCAAGGCGGCCGTGTCGGCCCCCAAGCCCCCTCCCAAGGCGGAGGAGCCGCCGCCGCCCGCCGCCGCCGCCGCCGCCACCGCCCTCAGCAAGGCGGCCAAGCAGCGCCTGCGCAAGAAGCTCCGCGAGGCCGGCGGCGGGGGGCCCGCGGCCGCGCCGGTCCCGAGGCCACCGCCGCCGGCGGCCGCCGCATGAGCGCGCGCCTTTCGAGGCAACGAACGAACGCAAAACGAACCACCTCGGGTCGGAGTCTTGGGGCGCTGATGCCTGCACGACCGCGCAAGCGATCCCTCTTTTTTTTGACGACACCCGCCACGCGCCCCCCGCTCCCTCCTTCCGTCCTGATTTTTGCTCTTGCCGCCGCGGCGCGCGTGCGCACAAACGAGACGCACCCTTTTTCTTGCAGGCCCGGCCGGGACCGCGCAACCCGCCTCCCTCCTTCTGGCCGAGACCAAAAGCCCCCCCTTCCCCCCCCTAGGCAACCAACTCGAATTTTGAAAGCGCACAGACAGACGATCGATCGATGATATGAACTTTTACCGGGCCTACCGTCCCCCCGTCCCTCCTTCCTCGCTCTCCAACCGCTCTCTCTTTCTCTCGGAGACCCAAGGAGCGACGTGCCCCCCGCCTCGCCTCGCCTCGCCCCCTCTGCCTAGGACACCGGGTCGAGCACCTCGATCGTCACGATGGACGCGCCGCGCACGACGACCATGCCCAGCGCGGCGCCGGCGTCGCCCTCGGCGCGCGTGGCGTCGCGGCAGCCGTCGAGCACGACGTTCATGAACTGGTCGAAGCCGCGGAGGGTGCCCTCGACGCGGCGGTTGGCGTTCAGGACGACTGGTTTGTTCGTGTGTGTTTTGTTCGTGTGTGTTTTGTTCGTGTGTGTTTTGGGGGGGGCAAGGGGGGAGGTGAGCCAGTCTCGAGGCGGGGCGCCGCCGCCGCTTCTCGCGCGAGATGGGCGGCGGCGATCCTCATCCGATCGGCGCCGACATCCGATGGGCGGCGCGCTCGCGCTCGCGGTCCTTGCCCGCCGACGGAACGCATCACTCACGGCTCAGCCTCTTGTCCATGAACTTCTTCAGTTCCGGCGGCTGCACCTTTGGCATCCTGGCGTCTCCTCTGTTTTCTCTGATTTGCTTCTCCTCCCGCAGCTGTCGCCGGGCCTCCTGTCCGGCCCTCGCGCCGCCCGGGTGTCGAGCGCTTTGAGCCTGCGGGGGTGCTGCTCTGGTGACGAAGATGGGGGGCTCTCTGCTCGCTGATGAGAAAGGACAGAAAAAGGAGGTTGCGCTGGGAGACGGCACGCGGTTGTTGCGACGAGGCGGTTTTTGTCGATGAGAATGACGAGGAGCGTGTGTGTGTTGTGTATGCGTTTGTGTGTGTGAATGTGTCGACGCGGGATCGTCGACGGTTCCATCTCGCCAGCGCCGCATTGCCGCAATCGGTTCGCGCTCGATCAAAGACGTCGTCGACGGGGCGTTCGGTCACATTACAATCTGGTGCGTCACTGGAAAGGAAAACACAAGACCCTCTGGCCGACACCCAAGGAAGAGGCGGCAAGGGGCGCGCGCGACCGAGAGCGCCCCCCGCCCCCTACCGCGCGCGCGGCACCAGCACAATGCTGATAGCGCGCGCGCACGCGCAGGGAACAGGCGGGCCTCCGGCCGACACGCCCCCGCTCTCGCTCCGCCCCCCACAAAACGCGGCGGGCCGACGGCCCTCCGCCCCTCGTCACGCCATCAGCAGCACCCCCATCTCACTGGTACTTGATGAACCCGATGTCGTTGGCGTACTGGCGGAAGCACTGGCGGCAGATGTTGAGCCCGTACTTGCGGATGATGGCGCCCTGGTTGCTGCACACGCGGCACTTGCGCGAGCCCTTGCCGTACTCCTTGGGGTGGCTGTTCCACACGTTCTCGAAGCCCATGTTGGGCGACGCTTTCTTGGTTTCTGCGGGTTGTTGTTGTTTGGAGGAGAAGGAGAGAGGGATCGATGGACCGTGAGCATTTGGCGCGGCGGCATCGGAAAGCGGCGTCGGCGTCGGAAAAAGCGGCGGCGGCGGCGGCGGCGGCGGGTGTTTTTTGTGGCAGGTGGTCGCGCGCGCGCACAGGCGCATGGCCCGCAGCGCGCGCAGCCTGGGTGATCAGGATCAGCGCGCGCGCCACATGACACACGCGGGTGGGACGATCGCTCCAGCGCGAGCCGGCGGCGGGGGGAAAGGGAGCGGCAGCAGCTCTTGAGGGAGGTGTAGCGTCCCTCTTGCTCGTTCGATCCGCGGCGCCCGGACAGAGCTGCCGCGCCCGACCACTGACAGAGGCATCGACATCCGAACGCACCTTGAGAGCACGGTTTGACCACAGGCCTCGCTTGCGGCCTGAGTTTTTGGACGTGAGGGGAGAGCGGGAGGGGGAAGGAAAAGACGGCGTGAGCGATTTGAACGCGTCCGCCGCAGGACGACGATCGTGGTGGGGGCTGCAACGGGGTGTGTGTGATGCAGCGATCGCCGGGCTGTGAGTGCGCACCTTCTACCGTAAAGGAGTTCAAACAGTTATGTTGCTGAATGAATGCGGAGGAAAGGGAGAGACGATGGCAGGGGATAAGAGGAGAGAGGAGGAGAAGAGAGGGGGGGAGGAGAGGAGAGGGGGGGAGTCAAAAAGCAAGGCTCCGTCCCCCTGCTTGCTCATTCTACACACAGAGCCGCTCATTCCCGTCACACACCACCCCGATTGCAGTAGCCTCCCGCCATTCATTGTCCTCCCCCGCGATCCACATCTACAGGCGGGCCGATTGCGAACGAAAAGCAGACAAACATAAAACCACACTCCAAAACAATGTTGCAATCGCGCGCGCCAGCGGCCTGCAGCCGCGGCCAGCAGCGCCGCGCCGCGGCCGGGGCGCGCCCTGGACGCGCGATCCGCGTGGTCGTCCGCGCAGAACGTGAGTGGCGTCCCCTCCGCGCTGAATGCGCGCCCCAAAACGCGAGGCGACCACAAACGCAAACCGCGCGCGCGAGGCGGAGCGTCGGCCCGGCCGGCGGCGGCGGGCGGCGCGCGATGGGGCGCCGGCCAAACACCGACTCGACGACTTCCCGACTTGCCTTCCGCGCTCTCGAGCGGCGTCTTCCCTCCTCCCTCCCCAATCCCACGCGCTCATCCCTCGCTCTCTCGCCCCCTTTCCCAAACAATATCAATCGCACGACCGCAACACCCAAAAACCAAAAACAACAACAAAAAAACAAAAAAACCAAAAAACGCGCCGCCGCCGCCGCTCCCAATTTCTAGTGACCGACGCCGAGCTCGAGGCCCGTCTGGCCAAGCTGCGCACCGCCAAGGGCGCCACGCCGCAGGGAGAGGGCGCCAAGGAGCGCCGCGGCGTCCCCTCCTCCGCCAAGGACGCGGCCGGTGCCGCCGACAAGCCGGCCGCCGCCGCCGCGCCCGCCGCCGCGTCCTACGACTACGCGAGCGAGACCCTCTACTACGAGGGCCCGCCGCACCGCGGCGACCTGGCCACCAACCTCGCGCTGGCCGCCACCCTGGTCTGGATCCCGCTGACCGCCGCCTCCATCGGGCGCGCCGCCTTCGTGCGGTACCGCTTCACGGACCGCCGCCTGTCGGTGGTGGCCACCGCGCCCTGGAAGAGCGAGCAGACCGACGTGGCCTACCAAGAGGTGAAGGAAGTAAAGACCGTCCCCCGCGGGGTGGGGTTGTGGGGCGACATGGTCGTGACCCTGCGCAACGGCGACAAGGTCGAGATGCGGTCGCTCGACCGGTTCCGGGAGCTGGCGGCCTACGTTTTGGAGCGCAGGGACGCGCTGGCGCCGGCGGCGGCGGCGGCGGCGGCCGGGGGCAAGCCGGGCGCGGGCAAGGCGGCGGGCGCGGGCAGCAGGGCGTCGCGCGTGGCGGCGATGACCGACCTCGACACGCCGCTGCCGAGCGAGGCGGCGGGCAAGGGGTTCTCGTCGTAGAGAGCCGGGCTTGTGGCTCATTTCGTGTCACGCAAGCAGGGGGGGGGCTCCCTGCTGCGCACGCGCCAACAACAGGTTTCCCCCCCTTCGCCTGGAAACCTCGTTTCGCCGTCGAGAGGTGGGGGCTTGAGACTATTCCGTCAGGCAGAGAGGTGCCGGCCCTGCTACGTACGTGTGCCAACAGGTTTCCCGTTGGCCTGAGAAACGCGTCCCGAGCGCCGGGGCTAGCAAAGAGGGCCCGACTTTCTTTTCCTCTTTCCTGCCTCTTTCGGCAAAAAACACACAATAAACGAACAAACTGCCGCGCCCCGTCCTTTCGGCGGGCCGCCGAAATTTTGTTTTGCATTCTTCGGATCTCTCTTTCTCTCTCTCTCTCCGGGGCATGCGTCGAAACAAAGTCGGAGATCGCTGCGTTCGTCAGTAAGGGCGTCAGAGTCGGGTCGTCAAGAATCGTTTCCAAAGGGGGGGGGGGACGCCCATATCCGTCACGCGCGCGCGCGCGCCCGCCCCCGCCCTTGGGGCGCCCCCGCGTCTTTTTCTCTCCTCCTCCCCCCGTCTCGTTCACTCGCCGCCTCCCCCACCCCCGGCGACCGTCCACTCCCCCTCGAACATCTCGTCCCAGATCGCCTCGCTCGCCGAGCCGTACGCCAGGCACCGCCGCCGGAAGTCGCGCAGCGCCCGGCGCTCGCCCGCCGTCGCGCCTGGCAGCTCCTTGGCCGCCAGCAGCGTGTCGGCCAGGTAGTGCAGCCACAGCGCGTTGGTCCCCGGGACGGAGGCGGCCCAGCGTCCCGTGCCCGCGGGCGCGACGGCCTTTGACGCGGCCGCGGTGCCGCCGTTCGCGTCGCCGCCGCCGCCGTCGCCGTCGCCGTCCCCGTTTGCCGCCGCCGCCGCGCGCGCCGCCGCCGCCGCCGCCGCCGCCACCGCGCGCCGCATCCGGCGGTACGTGTCCGCCTGGCAGTCGCCCCTCGGGCCCTCGAACAGCAGGGGGTCGGCGTCCAGGTCGCAGAAGGCCACGTCCCCGCCCGGCCCCGTCTGCAGGCGCGAGGCCGTGAAGTCGATCAGCGTCGCGCGGACGCCGGCCGCGCGCGCCGACACGCGCAGGCCGCGGAGGCAAAACTCGACCCTCTGGCTCTCCGCGGGCGCCAGCAGGACGTTGCCCCAGTGGAGGTCGCGGTGCTCGAACGCCAGGGCCTCCTCGGCCACGGCCAGGGCCAGGGACACCTGCAGCAGGAGGGCGCGGGCCTGGGCAAACGAGGCCAGGCCGTAGGCCTCCAGGTCGGTGCCGGCGTCGGCCATGCAAAAGGCCACAAAGGCCTGGTCGGCGGGAAGCGAGTCGGGCGGGTCGTTGTCGGAGCCCTTGCGGCGGTCGTACTCGCGCCAGGCGCGCAGGAGGGGGGCGCTGTAGCGGCCGCGGCAGACGCCGACGAAGCGGGTCTCGACGAAGGCCGAGGTGACCGAGGCGTGGGCGCGGCCGGCGGCGGGGGAGGAGGAGGAGGAGGCGGGCGACGGCAGCGAGGACGGGGATGAGGACGGGCGGGCGTGGGAGGCGTCCTTGCCCTCGCGCCCCTCCCCTGCTCCTCCTCCCGTGCGCTCCGCCCGCAGCCTCGACAGCGTCAGCGCGATCACCGCCTCGGCCACCAGGTCCCCGGCGCCCTTCTGCGCCGCCCCGTTGAACGGCACGCCTTTTCCCCCGCCGAAAGGGACCAGCTTGAACACCAGGCCGCCGGCCTTGAACGCCTCACCAAAAGTGCCCTCGCCCACCTTGGTCGCGCGGCGCAGGTCTGCCTGGCCCGCCGGCAGGAAGCCGGACAGCAGGGCGTCCATGGTCGGGAGCGGGAGGGACGCGTCGGGGACGCCGGCGGGGCGGGGGGCGGTGGACGGGGGCGGCTGATGCGGCTGGCCGCAGACGCGGAGGAGGCGCTGCAGCGGCGTCAGTCCCTCTTCGTCCTCCTCTCGCTTTTGCTTTGCCGCCGCCGCCGCCGCTGTCGCCGACCCCGTCGCCTCTTGCTCCTCCTGCTCCTCCCGGTGCTCCGCCGCCTGCGCCTGGGCGGCCCGCTCCTCCCGAGGCGCCGCGGCGGAGACGGCGGCGCCCTTGGACGAGGGCATGAGGGACAGGCGCCCGAGCGCGACGGCGGCCACTAGCCCGGCCGCCGCCGCCGCCTCGTCCTGCTCGTCCCGCTCGTCCTCCTCGTCGTCGTCGTCGTCGTCCGCGTGCTCGTCCCCCTCCTCATCCTCCCCGTCCTCGCCCTCCTCCTGGATCGTGGGCCCCACGCCCGCGGCGGCGGCGCGCGCGGCGAGCGTCATGGTCGTGTTGTCCTCGTCTAGGGGCGGGCCGCCGTCGTCGTCCTCGCTGTCGTCGACGCCGCCACCCTCGCCGCCGTCGCCGCCGCCGCCGCCGCCGCCGCCGCCGCCGCTCGACCGCCGCGGCGCCGGCCGCTGCAGCGGCCCGAGCCCGAGGCCCGACGGCCGCCGCGAGGCGGGCAGCGCGGCCCCCCGCGCCAGCGACGACGTGCGCCGCCGCCCCCGCGCCGGCGGCTGGGCCGCGGCCGCCGGCGGCTGGGCCTCCGCCGGCGCGGCCACGGGCGGGGCGGCCGACAGCCGCCACGCGAGCTCGGAGTGCGACATGCGCGGCATGCCGGCGGCGAGCGACAGCCGTGCCATCTCCGCGAGGGAGCCGCGCGGCGGCAGCAGCAGCGCCTCGGCCTGCGCGGCGCGCGCCGCGGGGTCGGCGCGCGCGGGGGGGGTGCCCGAGGCGACGGCGGCGGACAGGCGGGACTGGTAGGCGCTGAGGCGCTGGAGGGCCTGGAGCTTGGCGGCGGCGGCCGAGAGGCGGCGCGAGGCGGGCGCGGCCGCGGCCGCCGCCTCGCGGTCGTCCTCGGCGGGGGCGGCGGAAACAGAAGAAGCCAGGGCGGCGGCCGCAGCGGGCAGCAGCGTCTGACGGCGGTGGTGGCCGGCGGCGGCGGCGCCAGAGGCGGCGGCGGACGCGGCGCCGGGCTGCGGGAGGAGGCTGCTATTGCGCCCGCCGCCGCCGCCGGCTCCCGCCGCCGCCATGGACAGGGACGACGCGCGAGGGCGCGCAGAGACAGCGGGGGGGGCGCAAGCGGGGGCGGCGGCGGCAAAGGGCGGCGGGGGCGCAAGCGACGCTGGCCCGCGGACGATGGGCGCCAGGACGGCCGTGATGTCGAGGCACTCGCCGGCGTCGCCTGCGGCGTCGCCCGGGCCGCCGGGAGAGTCGGACACGTGCTGCGGCCACGAGGCCCCGGCGGCGGCGTCAGCGTCGGTATCGGCGTCGGCGGCGTCCCGCGAGGCGTCGGTGGCGGCGTCCCGCGAGGCGTCGGCGGCGGCGTCCCGCGAGGCGGGGGACGGGGGGACCTCCGGCAGCGGCGACGGCTGCTCCGCGACCGGCTGCCGCTCCTCGTCCTCCTCCGCGCCCGCCGCCAGCTCCTGCTCCCCCTCCGTCTGCGCCTGGCCTCGAGCCGCGCGCGCCGGCGCACCCACCTCCGCCGGATCCTGGGCGCCCGAGGAAGGGGCGGCGGCGCATTCGGCGGCCGCTGCCTGCTCTGGCGCCGCCGCCGCCCCCGCCGCCCCCGCCGCCGCCTCGTGCTCCTCCTCGCTGCCGCTGCTTTCGCCCTCGACCTCCTCCGCCAGCTCGAACGCGTCCACCTCGGCGTAGTGCGCCGCCAGGGCGTCGACCATCGCGCCGAGGGCCGCGGCGTTGGCGGCGGCCGCCGCGGCCGGGCCGCCTTTCCCGCGCCGCCCGCCCCCGCGGCCGGCCTGCTTGGCCGCCGCTGCCGCTGCGGCCGCGACGCGCGTCCCGGGGAACTCGAGCAGCGCGCCAAAACCGCCAAAGAGAGCGCCGCGCGGCATCACGGAGCTGCGGCGCGCCGTGCCCGCGGCCGTCAGGCGCCGCGCGGTGCGGCTGCGCCAGGCCGCGGCCGCCAGGCGGCGCGTCCTTGCCGCGTCCTCGCCCTCGGGGCAAGTCCCGTCCTCGCCGTCGTCCTCGCCGTCGTCCTCCTCGGTGCCCCTGTCGCTGGCCGGGCTCGCCGCCGTCGACGACGCCGGCGTCATCATGCCCGCGGCCGTCGCCGCCGCGACCGCCGCGAGGGGCGGGCGGCGGGCCATGCCGGCCACCACCGCCGACGCCGCGCCGCGCCGGCGGACGTAGGTCAGGCCGACGCCGCCGCGCAGCGCGCCGGCGCTGGCGCCGGCGCCGCCGGGCTTGTCGGCCGGGCCCGGGGGCCGCGCGATGGATGCGGTGCTGACAGATGCGGCGCTGCTTCCATTGTTGCAGTCGGAGAGGGCGGCGGGCCCGCTCTTGCTGGCCGCGGGCAGCTGGCGCTCGCCCGTGTTGTTGCCCTGCAGCAGCTGCTTTTGGCCGGCTGTCGCGACAGAGGAGGAGGAAGGAGGGCGCTGGTTCTCGTCGTCCGCTGATGCCGCCGGCTGCTGCTGCTGCTGCTGCTTTGCGGCGTCACTCGCGGCCTGCTGCTGCCGCCGCGAGGACGCGCGCATCGTGGAGCTCTGTGGAGCTTCGCGACCGGGAAGAGCCTCGGTCTGCAGGTTCAAATTTGGTGCGCCAAGTGAAACTCTTCTCCAAGGAGGATAAGGATGGCCGCGGACTCAAGCGACGCCTTTTGTGTAGTTGTTGCTGGCACCAGTCTGTCTGTGTGTTACATGAAGCTTGAGACTCTTTTTTGTTTCTCGCGCCTCTTCCGCGCGCCTTCGCCGACGCTCGTCTCGGCGAGCGGGGCCGTTTTTCTCCCCCCCACCCCACCCACCCACCCGCCTTTCCGCCCCCCGAAAAAGCCCACGCTCGCCGCGACGTTGATCACGCGCACCGCCCCGCACTCGTCCCGCTTACGCCGCCCGCTACTCGGTGCCAGCACCCCGTCGGTGCCTCAGCCGAAACACCGACACGTCGCTGCACACAAACTGCGGGTGCAGCTCCTCCCTAAGCACCTCGTCGACGATCATCCCCAGCGCCTCGGCTTCGGCCAGAAACGCCGCCTCGGCCCCGCGGTTGCGCCCGTGCGCGACGATCGCCACGCCACGCCACGCGTCGACCAGGGCGGCGACCGAGCGCGCGAGCGCGCCGACGGCCGCGGCTTCCGCGATGTACATGCCGTCGCACAGGAAGACGGCATCAAAGGCGCGGCCGTCGCCCGCGGCGCCGAGGCCCGCCGCCCGCAGCACCGGCGCGACGTCGTCGCCCCACGCGTGGCGCACGACGGCGGCCGTGGACAGATTCGTGCGCAGGAGGCCGACGTCCATGTCGGTCGCGACGACGGCGGCGCACCGGCCGACCGCCGCCAGGACGGCCGCCGGCAGGCCGCAGCCCGCCGAGAGGTCGCAGCAGCGGAGGCCCGCATACAAGGCCGCGCGGCGCTCGATCATTTTGGCCACGACGATCGACGAGTCCCACACGGTCGTCGCGAACAGGCCGCCCGGGCCGTAGGGCCGCTGCTGAATGATCAGGGGAGGGGGCAGCGGGGGCGCTGGCGGCGGCGACAGGGGCGTCGCGGTCGGCGGCGCCATCTCGTCCCTCCCCTCGCCGCCGCCGCCGCCGCTGCCGCCGCTGCCGTCTCCGAAGGTGTAGACGTACGGCTGCTCGAAGCGCAGGCGGTCGGGCAGGTGCTCTCGCTTCCACTGCCACGCGCGGAAAAAGTCCACGAGCTCGCCGTCCTGCTGACGCTGTCGTTCGGTCGCCGTCGCTGCGGGCTGAGGCGCCGGCGCCGTCGCCGCGGTCGCTGCGGTCGCCCGCCGACCCTCTCGCCTGCTCTTCTGCTCCGCGAGTCGCTGCCGATTGCTCGGCCGGACGTAGGGCGGCGGCGGCGGCCTCACGTGGTCGGCTTTGCTGTCGTCGTCGACCATCAGTCGCTTTCGGTGTTTGTGTTGTTGCATAGAGGGAGGAGGAGGGGAGAAGAGGGGGGGAGCGGCGGGCGCGAGAGCCCGAGCCGGCCGTCGCCGCCGGCCCGACTGCCTCGCGCGCTCAAGAAGAAAGAAAGAGAGACGCTGCGTCATTACACTCCCGACGAAACCTACGCACTTGACTTGAGCCCCCTTCACACCGACTCGCGGGCACACAAAGAGGTACGGCGCGGCCTGCGGAAGGAGAAAGCCCTCTGCTCCTCTCCTCCTCCTCTAAAAAAACAGGGGAAGGAGAGCGGTCCCCCGACGCACGCCTGGTCCCCCATTTACCGCCGCGAGCGGTCCGTTGCGCCATCCCAGGCTACATGCACTCGCTCGCCATCGAGCGGGAGGCGCGGGCGGCCCGAGGGTAGCGGCGCGGCGCGCCCAACACGCGTCGACTCGCCGCCACTCTGAGTGACGGGCGCCACGAGGCGCTGCCAATCGCGCCCGCCGTGGCGCAACCGAGCAGACTCGCGCGATCCTTCAACGCATCGCGCGCGATTGGGCGGCATACCAGGAGGGAGGGAGCCAAAGATCGAACGAAAAAGAGGAGCCCAAAACACACGCGGAATTCCCCCCCCCCTCACACCCCTCTCTCTCTCGCCGCCCAACCAAACAAACAACCGAGGGACCGACAGACAGGCCAGAAACACGACGACCATGGCGCTCCGCATGGGCCTGGGCGCCGGCGCCAGCGCCTTTGCCGGCAGCCGCGTCTCGCGCCCGGCGCCGGCCGCCGCCGCCGCCGCGCCGGCGCTGTCGCGCTCTGCCGCCGTCCGCGTCGAGGCCAGCCGCGTGTGCGACCTGACCGGCACGCGCCGCAACAAGGCCAACACGGTCACCTTCTCCAACAAGCACAACCGCAAGTGGCAGGAGCCCAACCTCCAGGCCAAGAAGGTGTGGTGGGAGGAGGGGCAGCGCTTCGTCCAGCTCCGCCTCACGTGCCGCGCCATCAAGACGGTCGAGAAGGTGGGTCTGGCGGCGATGGCGAAAGAGGCCGGGCTCGACCTTTGGAAGCTGCCCTTCCAGGACATGCGCCCCGCCCGCCTCGCCTGGCTGGCGGAGAACCCGCGCCGCGTGCCCACGCCCAAGCCGGCGCACGCGCGCGTGATGAAGAACGCGGAGAAGCTGGCGGCCAGCAAGAAGCAGCCCAAGTACCCGGTCTACGAGGAGGGGGGGAGGATCGTGTGGGTGCGGCCCGGCATGGAGGCGTCGGTGTTCGGGGAGGCGGCGGCGGCGGCGGCGGCGCCCGCGGCCGAGGCGGGCGGGCAGGAGCTCAAGGTGACGCTCAGCGGCTGAGGAGGAATGGGGCTCGGGCGGTTGTGGGTTTTCTGGAGAGGAGGGCGCGCGTGTGGCGTCGTCGCGGCGGCGGCGGACGGTCTCCTCGCTGCTGCCGTCGTTGTCGCGCGCGCGTGCGTTTTTCTACCTGTGCCAATCGATCGCCCCCCCCTTTTTTTGTCCAGCGCTCCCCACAATCGTTCCTCCATTTCGTTCACTGCGTGTGTAACATGTTGCACCATCGCTGCTCTTGTGTTTTTGTTCCGGGCGCGATCCGCGCGCTTCCCTCTGCGATCGCGACCGGCTCTTGTCTCGTGCGTGCGCGCTCTTGCTCGTCGGCGGAGACGGATGGCGCATGCGCCTTTTTCCTCTTTCGTGACGTCGACCGCGGCTGTGGTCGCCGCACAGACACACACACACATCATCATCATCATCATCATCATCACCATCACTTTCACACCCACCGTCTCTCCAGCGCCTCTCCTCCCCTCTTTTGGACGACGACGAAACCAAAACCGCTCTCTCCAAAAGCGAATCTCACGGCCATTTGCGGCCCCGGTCCAGGCGCTGCTTTCGGCGCACAGGACGCGCACTCCGAGAGCGCCTTGGTTCAGGGATCGCGTCAACTCTCTCGCGCACGCGCGCGCATTCTCGCCCAAAAACACAAGAGAGAGGAAGCTCTTCCTCCTCCCCCCTCCCCCCGCGCCCTTCGCAGCGACAGCCATGGGGCAGGCCCTCAGCGGCGCGCTGACACAGTACGACGTCGAGGAGGTGATCAAGAGCTGCAACGGCGCCTGTGAGTCGTTTGTCGCTGTGAAACGTGCAGTCGCGACGAAAGGAATAAAATACGCCGACGCCGACGCCGGCACGCTAAACGAAAAACGCGCCCCACAAACCCCCAAACCAAATCAAAAAAAACAACAGTCTCCCAGTCCGAGATCGAGACCCTCTACGAGCGCTTCCGCCGCCTCGACCGCCAGCGCACGGGATCACTCTCCGCCGAGGCGCTCATGGGCATCCCCGAGCTGTCGATCAACCCGCTCGCCCAGCGGCTCGTCCGGATGGCCGAGGGCGCCAACTTTACAGAATTCGTCCGCGTGCTGGCCGCCTTCTCGCCTCGCGCCCCGCGCGAGGATAAAGTCTCCTTCATCTTCGAGGTGTACGACGTGGACGGCGACGGGGTGGTGTCGCGCGAGGACATGTCGGTCGTGCTGCGGCAGCTGGGCGGCGCCGCCATGGGCGACGCCGCCGTCGGGGAGCTGGCCGACCGCGCGTTTGGCGAGGCCGGCGCGCGCGACGGCCTGAGGCCGGCCGACTTTGCGGCGGCGCTGCGCGACCAGGACCTGTCGGGCATGGTGGTCACGGTGCCCAGCGAGTTTTAGAAGGGGGGGAGGGCGCGCCGCTTTGCTCTCTTCTTTTGCTCTTTCCTTGCGGTTCGTGGCCCCTCCTCATCGCGCTGCGCTATTGCGGCGGCGGCAACGGCGGCGGCGGCGGCGGCACGTCTGCCCCCCACCACTCACGACGCGGAAGCGGAGCTTTGAGCTATGCGCATTGTTCGCGGACAACGAGGGCAAGCTGGCGGTCGCCATCCGCGCCCGATCCGCGAGCTTGCCCTGGTTGACCGCATCCGTCGTCATCGGTGGGGGCAGACGTGCCGCCGCCGCCGCCGCCGCCGCCGCCGCCCCCGCCCCAGCCGCCGCCGCCGCCGCCGCCGCCGCCGCGGCAAGCTGGCAGCCCCACCCACCCGCGCGCTTTTCCTCCTCCTCAAACCTCGCCCCTCCGCCCGGCTGGGGGACGAACGTGTTGATGCTGCTCTGCTTACTGGTACCCCCGCCCGCCCGCCTCCAGCAGGCTCCCCGCGCGCGCGGCCCCGCTGCCTCTCGGGCGCGGGTCGCGGCCTGGACGGCTCCTCGCGAGGCCTGCTCGTTCTCTTGCCGGGCGATCCCGTTTGCCCCAGCAAGGCGTCCGCGCGAAGAGAGCCCGATCCAGGCCGCGATCCGCGCCCGAGAGAGAGACGCACCGTCGCCGCGCTCGCGGCGTCCCTCCTGCTGGAGGCGAGGCGGGCGGGGACGCCGGAAGGAGCCGGATCGACGCGCTCGTCCCTCCTGCCAGACGGAGGGGTGAGGTTCGAGGAGGAGAAACGCGGGTGGGTGCGCGAGCGCGTCGCCGGGCGCGGCTTGACGTCGCCAAATATGGCGGTGCGTTTTTTGTTGCCTCCCGTTCCGCTCGGCGCCTGTCGCGAGCGACCGGCAAACCACCTCTTTTTGCGAAACCCGTCACGCCAACGTAACAACAGATTAGGCTGCGGAAGCGGATAAAGAGGCAGGAGAAGCGTCCCGCCTGTCGAGCCCCCCCCGCATCCCGCCTGTCACAAATGTCACGTCCCGCCGCCGCCGCCGCCGCCGCCCCTGGCCAGCCTCATCCTCGCCGCCTTGTCCGATGCGTTGGCCGCGTGGTAGACGCTGCTGCGCCACGCCGCGTAGGCGGCGTACTCGTCGGCGTCGGGCGACGCGCTGCGCCTGCGCCGGCGGTGGCGGGGGTCGTCATCGTCGCCGCCGCTGCCGTGGCCGTTGCCGCCGCCCGCTCTCCTGCTCCCGCCGCCGGCGCCGGCGCCGGCGCCGCCGCCCGCCCCCAAGCCCGCGCGCTCGGCCCCCCCTCGTGTGGAGCCAGAGCCGCGCCTGCGGCCGCCGGCGTACGTCCCGTCCGCGTACATGCCCGTCAAGGGGTCGGCCTCGCCCCTTGAGGACGCGCGCGCGGCCCCGGGCCCCATGCCGCCGCCGCCGCCGTTGTGGTTGTTGCCCGGGAGCGCCGCCGCCGCCGCGCGCTTGGCCGCCGCCGCGCGCTCGCGCCGCCGCGCCTCGAGCGCCGCGCGCGTGGCGCCGGGCCGCCACGCGTCCACCTCGGCCTCCAGCGCGGCCAGCCGCGCCTCGATGTAGGCCGCCTCCGCCGCGGCGGCGCCGCCGCTGCCGAGGCCGCCGCCAAGGCCGCCGCCCTGCGCCTCGGCGCCGGGGCGGGGCGGCGGCGGCGCGGCCAGCGCCGCGGCCAGCGCCCGGTCGACGGCCGACGGCGCGAGCGGCTCGTAGGGGTCGGCCGCGAAGGCGGCGCGCGCCTCGCGCACGAGGCCTGGGAGCAGGGCGGGCGGGAAGCGGAAGGGGTTGCACTCGGGCCCCGGCCCCGGCGTGCGCGGGGGCGGCGGCGGCAGAGGCTGCTGCTGCTGCTGCTGCTGCTGCTGCTGCTGCTGCTGCTGCTGCCGCTGGTGCTGTTGCTGCTGGTTCTGGTGCTGCTGGTGCCGCCGCTGCGGGGGCTCCTCGTCGACCGCCGGCGCCCCCGTCGCTGGGCCTCTGCCCCAGGCCCAGGCGTTCGGCGCCGCCGCCGCCGCCGAGGGTCGAGGCTCCGACTGCGGCAAGCCCGCAGGCAGCGCTCCCGGGGGCGCTTCCGGGGGCGCTCCCGGGGGCGCTCCCGGGGGCGCTCCAGGCAGAGGGCCCCCGCGTGCGGCTGCCGGCGCCGCCCCCCCCGCCGCCGCCGCCGGCGCCGCAGCAGCGGCAGCGTCGGCGACGGCGGCGGCGGCCTGCGCCGGCGGCGGCGACGCGGCCGGCAGCCTGCCTCGCCTGGGGTCGCGGGGTTTCGGGGGCAGCAGGGGCTGGCGGTCGCCGACGGGAGCTGCGGCTAATGCCCCCGGCTGCCGCTGCTGCTGCTGCTGCTGCTGCTGGTGGTGGCGGTGCTGCTGCTGCTGCCGCTGCGGATGCTGCTGCTCAGGCGGCCGCGGCGGCGGCCCCTGCAGCGGCGGCGGCGGCGGCTGCAGACCAAACCCCAGCTGCTCCTGCTGGTGCTGGTGGACCGCCGCCCACGCGGGATCGTGCAGCGCCTGCACCTGCTGCCGCTGCTGCGGGTAGTGGTACCCGTAGCCGTAGATGTCGCACGTCGGCGGGTCGAGGGCGGGCTGGTGGTGCTGCTGCTGGCGCTCCTGCCGGCCGGCGGCGGGCCAAGGGGCGGCGGTCTCGGCGGTGGCGGCGTGTTGCGCGTCTCCGCCCGATGTCGCGCGCTCCGGCGGGCCTCCTCCCAGCTGCGCCGCGTGCGGGTGGGGAAACTGGCGCTGCCCATCGGGTCCCTCGCCGTGCTCCATCGCGGGCCCCTCTCTGCGCGCGCTCGTGTCGACGCTTGTGTTGGTGTTCGTTCGTGCTTCCCTCGCTGCGCGCGCGCGCGCGCCCTCCCGCGACGGCAGCTCGGAGTATTATTGTGTGCGTGCGTGAGGTCGGGTGACGGGGCTCTGTGATCTGGCTGACAGGTCGACGACAGGCCCTGCTCTTGCTTTTCATCGCGCTGCCGTCTCGGCGCCTATCGTTTCCGTCGGCGGCGTCGGCGTCAACGGAAACGTCGGCGCGCCCCGTCTCTCAAAGCCAGCGGTTGGTCGCACTTTCCTCCTCCGCAACCGCACAACGCCAACACAACCACAACCACAACCAAGCCGCGAGACCCCAGCCAAGCAAGCAAAGAGAGACAGGCACACAGAGAAGAGAGGGCACACATGCACGTTGAGTGAGAACAGCAGTGTAGCCGACCACGAAAACAATTCTCCTTCCGTGGACGCCAACAACGCTCACGCCTACCCCTCTCAATACCACGACAACGCTTACAGCTCTCCGGCGGCGGCAGCAGCAGCAGCTCCGGAGGCAACAGCAACAACCGCCCTTCCAAGGGCAGCGCGCGCCGCGCCGCGCAAATCGGCCTCGCCGGCCTCGCCGCCGCCGGCCTCGCCGGCCTCGCCGCCGCCGCCGCGCGCCGCGGCTCGCGCGCCCTCCACCTGCCCGCCGCCCGGATGCACGCGCCCGCCGGGCCCGCCGCCGCCGGCGCCGCCGCGGTCGCCGAGCGCCCGCCCGGCGGCGAAGGAGAGGCCGCCGAAAAGAACAAGCAGGGGGGCGGCGGCGCCCGCCGGTCCTCGTCGCCGCCGCCGCCCGCCGCCGCCGCCGGCCCCGCTCCCGTGCCGCTGCTGGCGGTGGACCCGCGATTTGCCGGCACGTGGATCAAGCTGAAGGACAAGTCGTCGAGCATGGTCGAGGCGCTGGACGCGCTGGCGCTGCACGGCCTGCCGCGGCGCGCGGCCGGGCTGGTGCGCGGCGTGACCGTGCAGCTGCGCCCAAAGGGCGGAGGCGGCGCAGCGGCGGCGGCGGCAGAGGGCAGCGGCGGCGGGAGCGGCGGCGGCGGCAGCGGCGGCGGCAGCGGCGGCGGCGACAAGCCGGCCGCCGCCGGGGGGGAGGCGGCGGCCCCCGCCCTCTCTTCCCCGTCCACCACCCCGGTGGAGACCGAGTTCGAGTTCGACGTCTTCTCCCCCTTGCCCATCCTGCGCGTGCGCGAGCGCTACGTCATCGGCGGGCCGCTCGCTAAGGCGCGGCGGCGCGACCTCCGCCGCGGCCAGCACAGCGGCCGCGCGCTGGCGGCCGAGGGCGGCGCGTGCCTGCGCCTGGAGCTCGAGTGGCCCGACCCGCACGGGGGGAGGGGCTGTGACGAGTTTCGGCTGAACGAGGCGGGGGAGCTGGTGATCTCGAGCGAGCTGAGGGTCAACGCCGGGGGGCAGCTCGTCAAGTTTTTCGCCGTGCACAGGCGCAAGTAGGAGAAAAGCTGGACGAGCGCTACCCAAACCTGTTTTTGGCGCCCCCGCCGCGCGCTTTCTCGTCGCTTTCTCGTCGCTTTCTCACACCGCGCAAGTCGTGAGGCAGGTGCCACCTGTTGGCGCCCCGCCCGCGCGCGCGCTCTCTCGCATGCATTCGCTTTTCGCTTCTTTGCCCTGTTTTTTGGAGCACTGCCCTTTCCTTTCCGGCGGTCTTGGTTTTTTTCTTCTTCCTCGCGCCGCCGCCGCCGCGGCGACGGCGCGCTTCCCCGGACCTCGCGACCCAAGTGCTTTTCCATCTCTAGCATCATGCAACCTTTCTTCCCGAATCCAACAACAACACCATCCGATCTTTCTCCCACCTGGCACCTGCGTGTAAATCAGCCCATCCCTCCCCCTTTTCGGCGTCTCGTAGAAAAAGGGGGATACCGGTCGTTCACCAGAACACAACCGTCTCTCTCTCTCTCCCCCCTCCCTGTGCGCGCGCGCCCATCCGGATCTCGCGATGATGCGCGTCAGGCCCGGCCCGGCCGCATGGACCGGCGGTCGCGCGCGCAGCAGCAGCAGCAGCAGCTCTTGGCTGGACGACACGAGGAGGAGGAGAACGATCAGCAGGAGCCCCTTGCGCAGGCCTTTGCCCGTCGTGGCGTTCGCGCGCGCCAGCGGCCCGGTCGCTGGTCCCCGCAGCGCAGCCGTCATAGTCCTGGCCTCTGCGTCGACCACGCATTCCGGCATCGACCGCATGCGGCGCGCGACACGGCGGCCTTTATTCTTAGCGCTCGCCAGCGGCCGAGGCAGCGCGACGGGCAGCGGGCCAGGCGGCGAGGCCGACGCCGACGGCGCGACGACGCCCCGCAGCAACGGCGGCGGCGATGCCGGCGACAGCAGCGGCGGCGAGGACGGCGGCGAGGTGGTCGCGGACCTGCGCGGCATCCTGCGCGACAGCCAGAACCACCCGCTGCCCGCGAGGCGGTCGCCTCCGCCCGGGCCGGACGCTGCTGCCAAGGCGGCGGCGGAGGGCGCGGCGGCAGCGGAATCGGGCGGCGGCGGCGGCGGCGGCGGCGGCGACGGCGGCGGCGGCGCCCCTTGCGACAAGACTGTCGCCCGCCTCAAGGAGCTCGCGGCGCGCGAGCGGCGGCGCGAGGAGCGCGGCCGCTTGGAGCGCGACGCCGCCGCGGCAGGCGGCGCCCCCGCGGCAGGCAACGGCGCGGCGGCGACGGGGGGCGAGGAGGGTGGCGCGCTGCGCCCCCTGCGCAGCGTGCTCGGCGGCGCGCCCGCCGCCGGGTCCGCCGCCGCGGCCAGCGCCGGCCCCCGCGCCAGACCCACCCCCACCCCTCCCCGCCCCACCCCTACCCCCACACCCAACCCCACTATCTCCAACGGGGCAGCGGGCGGCGGCGGCGGCGGCGGCGGCGGCGGCGGCGGCGGCGGCGGCGGCGGCGACTTTACCGACGCCAACTTCCCCCGCGACGGCGACGGCCGCACCCTCCACCTCGGCACGCGCCCGGGCGAGGTCGCCCCCCGCGTCCTCAGCGTCGGCTCCATGGACCGCGCCCTCGCCCTCGCCGCCCTGCTCGCGCCCCCCCGCCCGGGAGGCCCCCTGTTCCAGCACCTCAGCCCGCGCGGATTTCTGACAGTCACAGGGCGGTACGCCGGGCGCCCCGTCAGCGTCGTAACCACCCTGATGGGCATGCCCAACATGGACTTTGTCGCGCGCGAGTGCCGCGCGGCGGTGGATTCCCGGCGGCAGATGGCCGTGGTGCGGCTGGGCACGTGCGGGGGCCTGCGGGAGCCCGTGCGCCTGGGCGACTTTTGCGTGGCGGAGGGAGGCGCGCGGTGCCTGGCGCGCGACCCCGACGCGTTCTTTGACGAGGGGGACGAGGGGGAGGGGGAGGAGGCGGGGGGGCAAGAGGCGGGGGCAGGGGCTGACCCCCGGCCGTCGCCTTACCGCCTGTCGCGCCTGGTCCCTGCGGACCCGGAGCTGAGCGCCCTGCTGGCGCAGGCGTGCGCCGAGCGCACCAACGGCGGCGTCGGCAGCGGCGCTAGCGGCGGCAACGGACACGAGCGCCAAGGCTCGCACGCGCTCCGCCTCGACCACGGCCGCCACGGCCACCGCGTCCCCTCGCCCTCCTTCGCGACGGACGAGCGCCGAGAGCGCGAGGCATCCCCTTTTGTTGCCGAAGACGACGCGGCGGCGTTCCCGCCCGCCGCCGTCCACCGCGGCCGCAACGTGACGGCCGACGGATTTTACGCCAGCCAGGGGCGGCGCGGCGACGGCACGTTCGACGACCGCAACAACGGGTTGGTGGAGGAGGTGCTGGCGCGGGACCCCCTGGCGCTGTCGATGGAGATGGAGACGTTCCACCTGCTGGACCTGGCGCGGTGCAGCAGGCCGATGGTGGGGGTCGTCCGGGGGGGAGGAGATGGGGTAGGAAAGCGGGACGAGGGTTTGCCGTCGTCCTCGTCCTCGTCGTCGGCCGTGCCGCTCGGGCGGCGCGCGCTGCGCGCGGCGGCCGTGGCCATCACGGCGGCCGAGCGCTACAGCAACGCGTTCATCGGCAAGCGGCTGCTGCGGCGGCGCGAGATCGAGGGCGGCCTGGCGGCGCTGGACGCGCTCGTGCGGTGCGAGCTGCTCGGCGACGAGGACGAGGACGAGCAGCATTGGGGGGCCGTCGGGCAGCAAAAGGCGGGGGCGGGCAGGGGCGCAAGCGTCTGGAGCGTCGCGCCGTGAGCTGCGCCGCGCCGCCGCCGTCGATCGTCGGCGAGATTTCGCGTCGCGCGCTCTCCCTCTTGGTGCATCTCCTAGCTCCCCCACGCTGTCTGGCATTACCAACCAACCCAACACTCGCATTAACGCTCCCTTTTTGAGCAAACAGTCCCAAGCCCGCGCGCGCACCCACCATCAGCCTGCTTGCTCCTTCACCGCCGCCTCCCCCCCGCGAAAGCTACTCTCCTTCGTCGTCTCGATCTCGCCCGCCGGCCGAACGCTCGTTCCCCCTCACACTTGATCGACCGCTCACTGCTCCCTTGGTCGGCGTCGTCGCCCTCGCTGCGAAAGGGCGCCAGGGGGGCGGTTTCCTTGCGCGCGGCCCCCTTTTGCGCCGCCCTCCCGACTTTCGTTCGTCGAGGACGCAAAACGCGAGAGAGAGACACGCGCGCGCGGGTCAACACCCACCGACAACCCCACCAACCATTCGACCATGGAGGGCGCCGACCGCGACGACGACGACGGCGGCTACGGCGCGGGCGAGTACCGCAAGCTCCAGCCGCGCGCCTACCCGCCGCGCGCGCTGCGCGAGACGGCCGAGGGCAAGTACTGGCGCCGCTTCCGCGCGCCGACCGTCACGGCGCAGTTTGGCCCCGTGACCCACCTCGACTACTGCCGCGCGTCGCCGCACCACCTCGCGTGCACGGCCTCGACGCGCGTGGTCCTCTACGCGGGGCAGGGGAGCGCCGGCAGCCGCGGCGCCACGGCCGCCGCGGGCGGCGGGCCGCCGGTCCTCCGCACGCTCTCGCGCTTTGGCGACAAGGCCTACGGCGCCTCGTGGCGCTCGGACGGCCGCTTAGTCATCGCCGGCAGCGAGGACGGCGTCGTGCGCGTGTTCGACGCCGCCTCGCGCGCCGTGCTGCGCCAACTGCGCGGGCACGGCCCGCGTGCGGCCCGCGTCGCGCGCTTCGCCCCGGACAAGGCGCATGCGCTGACGGGCGGCGACGACGTGACTGTGCGGTGGTGGGACGTGGCCGCCGGGCGGCAGGTGCGACGGCTCGACGGGCACGGCGACTACGTGCGGGCGGCGTGCTGCGTCGGCCGCGGCGCCGGCGGCTCTTTTTCGTCCGCGTCTTCCTCCTCGTCCTCGGACCTGTGGGCCACGGGCGGGTATGACCACACGGTGCGCCTGTGGGACGTGCGCGACGGCTCGGGGCGGGCGGCGCGCGTGATGGACCACGGCGCGCCGGTCGAGGCGCTGGCGGCGCTTCCCGGCGGCGGCGCGCTGCTGGCGAGCGCCGGCGGGCCGGCCGTGTGCGTTTGGGACCTGACGACCGCGGGCGGGGGCGCCGGGAGCGCAGACGCAAATCCCAACGGCGGCAACAACGGCTCGACCGCCGGCCTGCTGCGGCGCATGGCCAACTTCCAAAAGACGGTCACGTGCCTGGCCGTGGCGCCGCGGGCGGGCCCCGCGCGCGCCCTCGCGCCGAGGCTGCTGGCGGGGTCGCTCGACGGGCACGTCAAGGTGTTCGAGCTGGACGCGTTCGGGGTGACGGCCGCGTCGCGGTACCCCGCGGCGGTGCTGTCGCTGGCCATATCGCCGGACGCGGCGGCCGTGGCCGTGGGCATGGCGGACGGGTCGCTGTGCGTGCGGCGGCGTAAGCGCACGGCGGCCGAGGACGGCGGCGCCGGCGCGCGGGCGGCGGGCGGTGTGGCGGCGCGCAAGGGGCGCGGCGCCGGGGCGGGGCCGGCGGGTGGCGGCGCTGGTGCTGCTGCTGCCGCCGCTGCGGCCGGCGTCGCCGCGCCTCTGCAGGCCGACGGAGCCGTGGCCACGACCGACGCGGCCGCCTCACCTCTGCCGCCCGCCGCTGACGCCGCCGCCCGCGCGGCCGAGCGCGAGGCCGCCCGCCTGGCGGCGCGCCGCGCGCGGCGCGAGCAGCGGCAGCTCGACCGCGCCTCGGGCCGCGGCACGCGCCTGACCGCCGACAACTTCCGCTACTTCCTGCGCGGCCGCTCCGCCCGCGCCGCGCGCCAGGACCACGTGGTCGCCGCCCGCCGCCGCGCCCGCCTCGCCGCCCACGACCAGGCGCTCCGCCGCTTCCGGTACGCCGAGGCGCTCGACGCCGCGCTCGCCTCGCGCCGCGCGGCCGTCGCCGACGCCGTGCTCGAGGAGCTCGCGGCGCGCGGCGCCCTCGGCGCCGCCCTGGGCGGGCGCGACGCCCGCGGCCTGGAGCCGCTGCTGCGCCACCTGGCGCGCCACGTCTCGGACCCGCGGCGCGCCAGGCTGCTGGCGGGCGTGGCGCACCGCGTGCTCGACGCGTACAGCGGCTGCGTCGGCGCGGACAGCGGCGTGGACGCCCGGCTCGCGCAGCTGCGCGACGCGGCGCGGGCCGAGGCGGCGCTGGGCGACGCGCTTGCCGTTGTGCAGGGGTGCCTGGAGCCGCTGCTGGCGGCGTCGCTGCTGGCGGGGATGAGCCTGGCGGAAGAGCGGGAGGAGGAGGAGGGGCGCGCGGCGGGGGCCGGCGGCGGCGGGGGGAGCGGCAGCAGCAGCGAGGAGGAGGACGAGGAGGACGACGCCTTCGACGCCGATGCCAACGAGGAGGAGGAGGGGCGTTTGGCGGGTGGCGGCGGCGGCGACGCGGCCGCAAAGGCCAAGGCACTAGCGATCGGCGGCGGCGGCGGGGATGACGACGGCGGAGACGGCGCGCTTGACTTGGATGAGGACGATGATTGAGGACTCTGTGCGCTTGCGGGGTTGTCGTCCGAAAATCGGCGGAACGAGTCTCCGACGAGAGAGAGGAAGTGGACGGAAACGACGGAGGCGCGCCGACCGCCGCCCGCCGCCCGCGGGCCGCCGACAGCGGTGGCGCCTCGCGCGCTCTTCCATCCATGTCCCCCCCCTCCCTCAGCGCAGGCGCATTATCCACATACACAAGCGTTCCTTGACTCATTTACAACAACAACAACGACCGACCGACCGACCGACACCACATCAAACTCAGATTGCTTGAGAAAAAAAGAGGGAGGAAAGGACCTCTTTCCACAAACGCCAGCAAGCTCCAGGAAATCGCGTCGCCGCCATGTCGCTCCGCCAGGCCGCCATGGCGCTGCGCGCGGCCGTGCCGCGCGTCGCCGCCCAGGCCGCGAGCGAGACGGGCGTCGCCGCGGGCACCACCGCGCGCACCCTCAAGACGTCCGCCTTCCCGCGCTCGTACCACTACGTGAGTGGTAGTCCTGTTGGCGGCCCTGAGACCGTCGCGTCAAGGCCTCGATTTCCCGCGATGCAGGCGCGCGCCGCGGGCGGCCGCCGCTCCAGAGACCAAGTCCGATTGAAAACCAGCGACAGCGCCGATGCCGACGCCGACCGGGGCTTCGACGACGTCTGTGAGGCCCCGCGCGCTCAAAGCCCCCCCCCAAACGCACCCCCGCAATCCACAAAACAGGACTACGAGCACGGGCCCCACTCGATGAACTTCCAGGAGTGGCCGGGGCGCAAGCGCAAGGTGGCCACATGGATCGTCGGCATCTTTGTGACGGGGGTGGCCGTGCCGCTGGGCGCCGTCGCCTACCAGCAGAGCAAGCTCAAGGCGTGAGAGGAAACGGGCCACAAGGAGGCTCGACCGACCGAGCCAAGTTAATATCGACGCGGACGTGACGACGCGCGCGTTTTTGAGTCAAGCTGGGCGCGTGAAAGGAAAAAACAAGGTTGCGTGGAGCACAAAAACACGCCGGCGCCGACGCCGCTCGCTTCTCCTTGCCGCAGTCGGTCGTTCCAGATTATTGTAAACTTCGTTCTCTTACGCTAGCACACGCTATCACACACGTTCAGGCCGCCGCCCGGACGACAGATGTTTATGCGGCGAGATGTCCAGATGCTCAGGCCGCCGCCACCGCGGCCCCTCCTCTTGCCGCCGCCACCCCGGCCGCCGCCTTGGCCGCTCCTCTTGCCGCGGCCGACCCAACCGCCGCCGCCGCCGCCGCCCCTCCTCCTCCCGCCCGCGCCCGCTCCTGCAGCCTCTCCCGCCACCAGGGCTGCAGGCCCCAGCCGTCGACCAGGTAGCGCACCTTGACCCAGTCGAACCCTTGCCAGTTGGCGCGAACCAGGCCGCCCGTGTCGTCGCTGTTGGCGTTGTAAGCCCACCACATCCAACCCGCCAGCGGCAGCGGGGCGGGCGCGCCGTCCGCACCGGCGCCCGCCGTGGCCCCGGGTCCCCTCGCCCCCCTCGCCCACGCCGCGGCGTCCTCGAGCCAAGCGAGGTCGGCGGGCTCGACGAAGCGCGACCCGAACTCCCCCAGGATCACGGGGAAGACGGCGCAGCGCGCGGGGGGCGCGGAGGGTCTAGGGGGGGAGGCGGAGGCGGCGGCGCCGCCGGCACCGCCGCCGCCGCCGGCAGCGGAGGAGGAGGGGGCGGAGGAGGGGGAGGAGGAGGCGGGAGGGGAGGACAAAGGGGACGACGAGGGGAGGGGAGGGGAGGGCACGCAGACGCCCGGCGCCCGCATCGCATAGCCGAAGGAGGCGTCGAGCGTTTTTGACAGCGGCGCGCCGACCAATCCCGTCACGTCCGTCAGCGGGTCCCGCGGCCCCCTGCTGATGGTCGGCGGGTAGGCGTGCGGCGCCAGGGCGACGCGTGCGCGCAGGGCCGCCGGGAGAGACAGGAGCGCGGCGAAAAAGGGGCGCGCGTCGCTCAGCGGCGGCGAGCGCGACGCGAGCACGGCGGAGTCGGTCGCAAAGCCGTTGCCCCAGTTGAGGCCGAGGGCGGTCTGCCCTGTGCCCTCGACCAGCAGGAGGTGGGGCGGGGGCGGGGTGGCGGCCGCGGCCTCGGCAGAGGCGGTGGCCGAGGCGAGCGCCGCGGCGGCGCCCGAGAGGGGCGGCGGCGGCTGCGGCCGAGACGGGGGCGTCGCCTTGGCCGCAGCCGTCGCAACTCCCGGCGCCGCCGCACCCTTGGCGCGCGCCGCCGCCGCCGCCGCTGCCGCCGGCGAGCGGGGGGGGATGCCCAGCATGGACGCGGGCGGCGAGTACCGCGCGCCCCACGCCTGCTCCTCGCGCGCCGTGTGCGCCGACACGGCGTAGAGCGCCTGCATGGCCGTGAGGGCCAGGGCCGCCCAGCCGGCGCTGGCGGCGGCGCCGGCGCCGGCAGGCCTTGCCGCCAAGGCGCCGCCGCCGCCGCCCGGCGCGCCCCGCACGGCGGCGGCGGCCTGCGCGGCCGCGGCCGTCGGCGACGGCAGCACGCGCGTGACTCCTAGGGAAGAGGCGCCGCCGCCACCGGGACCACCCATAGCGGCACCCCCGCCGCCAACAGGGACGCCGGCCGGCGCCTGTGCCCACCCGGCCCGCACCGCCTCCCGCGCCGCCGCCGCCGCCGGCGCCGGCGCTAGCGGCTCGCCCCACGCGAGGCCGAGCGCGTCGGGCTCGTTCATCAGGTCGAGCAGCAGCCTCCCCCTCAGGTCCGCCTCGTAGTTGGGCAGGCACGCGACCCGGCGCCAAAGGGCGACCCAGGCGGCAGCAAAGCCCGCGGGGCCCCAGGCGCCGGCCGCCAGGCGCTCGGTCCCGCGGCCAGCCGCGCCATCCGCGCCGTCCGCGACATTCGCGCCCACGCCCGTGGGGTGGTACGACAGGGTCACGTAGAACCCGTGCGCCACGGCCGCCTGGACCGCCCACAGGTAGCGGTCGAGCACGAGGGGCTGCGGCTGCAGCTGCTGCTGGGGGGAAGACGCGTTTGCGCCGCCGCCGCCGCTCCGTGGGCGCGGCTGCGGCGGCGGCGTCGGCTCAAAGAAGCGGCCGGGCAGGCCTGCGTTGCATCGCGTGACCGAGGGGTCTGCCCGCGCGTCCGCCTCGAGCTCCAGCGCCGACCTCAGCCCCTCGTGCCGGCCCTCCAGGCGCCGCAGCGCCTCCTCTGGCCCAAGCCCGGGCTCGGCCAGCGCCGCGGCCGCCGCCGCCAGCGCGCGCGCAGCCGCCACGTCCCTCTCGAGCAGCGCCTCGACCTGCGCGGCCGTCACGGCAGAGGGCGGCAGCGCGCCCAGGGCCTCGCCCCCGGAAGCATCTCGCCACGCCAGCGGGTCGGTTGCCCGCCGGCGCGTCTGCCACTCGGACAGCCGGCGGCAGCGGCCCAGCGGCGGCCCGCGGGCGGCGGCCGCGGGCGCGTCGAGGTCCCCGAAGCGGAAGGGCAGGCGCAGCGCATTGAAGCCGAGCGCCTTGAGCTGTCGGAGGGCGGCAAAGTAGTCCGAGGCGGCGTCCGGGGCGTTGTGGAGCCAGAGGCCCTCGGCGCCGCCGTAGGCGGTGTTGAAGCCGAACCAGTTGATGCCGTGGAGCGTGACGGGGGCGCGGCGGAGGGTCGGGGGGGTCTTCGTCGTTGTCGTCGTCGTCGTCCTTCTGCCGTTGCCGCTGCCGCTGCCGTTGCCGTTGCCGCTGCCGCCGCCGCTGCTTCGCTCCTCCAGCAGCGCCACCAGCCCGGCTCCTTGGGTCTTGAGAGGGGGCGGTGGCGCACCTCGCGGCGGGGGCTCTGTTGATGTTTGCGGTGGGACGGGGATGAGAGAGCAGCAGCTGGGAGTTATTTTTGGAATTATTTTTGGAATTGTTTTTGGAAGCGCAGGGCGGGGACGCCACGTCGCCACGTCGCCCCGCCTCGTCGGCGGCGGGTCGGAGTCGCCTCGTCGCCGTGGCCTGGATTCACGTGACCCCTCCGACGCTCACCATACAGCAACGAGGGGCACGTCAGCTGCTGCGCCGATGCCGCGGCGCCGATGCTGAAGATGGCGCATCCGACCAGCAGCGCGGCCGCGCGCATCGCGACACGGGATCAAACAACGGAAATAGATAGACCCGCGAGGGTTCGTTCCGCGAAAGACCGGCACACCCCGCAACGACGGGATCGAGCCAAGCGTCGAGGATGTTGCTGCTGGTGCGCGTCTAGAAAGAGAAAGAGCTAGACCATGTGTTTCGAATGAGGGAAAAGCCGCTAGTGGCGCAAAGTGGCGCGCAAAGCAACTTTTTTGTCGAGGTGGAGAGCCGGGAATCAGCGGCGGCGGCCCGAGTTCGAACGCAGCGGCGGCGGCTGAGTCCGAAGGCAGCAGCGGCAGCGGCCCGAGTTCAAACCTCGGAGCAGCGGCCCGAGTTCGAACCTCGGAGGAGCGGCGGCGGCGGCAGCAGGCGGCGGCGGCGGCGGCGGCGGCGGAGGTGCGAGACGAGACGAGAGCGGCGGCGGCGCGTCACGCCACGCGACGGCAGCCCTCCCCCCCTTCTCTCTCTCAACTCCGCGCGCCCTGCTGCGCCTCCTCGGACACGGGAGGCGGCGGCACCGACGGCGACAACGCCGACGGCGACGGACCGGCCGCCGCGCCCGCCGCCGCCTCCTTGGCGGCGCGCCGCGCCCGCCGCCGCGCCTGCTCCTCCGCCTCGGCCGCCGCCGCCGCCGCCTCCGCCGCCGCCTTGTCCTCCTGCTCGGCCTCGCGCTCGGCATCCTCCACCGCCGTCTTCGCCAGGCGCCCCACGAATCCGAGCGCCAGGGCGGTGGCGCCCACCCCGAGCGCCAGCTGCCAAGCCCCCCCGCCGTCGCCCCCGAAAAAGGGCAGCGCGGCCACCGCCGCCTCGCCCCCCGCCCCAGCCGCCGCGCCCGCGCCGCCGCCCGCGCCGAGCGCGGCTTTGCCCAGGTGCCCGGCCGTGACGTACGCGTACGTCCCGGGCAGCATGCCCAGCCACGACCCCAGGACGTAGCTGCCCAGGTCCACCGACGTCAGGCCGTACAAATAGTTGGACGCGGCCAGCGGCAGCAGCGGGCTCAGCCGCAGCAGCACCACGAACCGCAGCCCGTCGCGAGATATGGCGCGGTCGATGGCGGCGAACCGCCTGTCCTTGGCGGCGATGGCGGCGACGCGGTCGCGCGCGGCGTAGCGCGCGATCAGGAAGGCGGCCGTGGCGGCGGCGGTGGCGGCCACGGACACGATGGCCGTGCCCTGGGCGGGGCCGAAGATCACGCCCGCCGTCATCGTCAGGGGAATGGCGGGGACCGCCAAAACCTCAAGGCCCGCGTACACGAGGCCGTAGGCGGCGGGCCCCCACACGCCCCATCCGTCGACGGCCTCGACGAAGAACTCGACGAACAGGCGGATGGGCTCGCGGAAGGCGTAGCCGCCGCCGAGCAGGGCGGCGACGCCGGCGACGGCGGCGAGCGGGGCGGCGACGCTGGCGGTGGCGCTGTTGGGGGCCGCCGCCGCCGCCGCTTCCGTTGCCGTTGCCGTCGTCGTCGTCGCGGCGACGCTGTCGGAAGAGGGGCCGTCGTCCTCGTCGCTGCTGTCGCCGCTGCTGCCGCTGCCGCCGCCGCCGCCGCTGGCGGCCGGAACGGAGCCGTGCGGCTGCTGCTGCTGATGCTGCTGATGCTGCGGGTCCCCAGAGGCGCCCGACGCGCGCGCGACGACGACGACGCGCGCGGCGGAGGACGGGGGGCGCCTGCGCGCGCCGAGGCTGCTGCTGCTGCTGCTGCTGCTGCTGCTGCTGCTGCTGCAGCTGCACGCGGGCGTCGTCTCGAGATGGCATGCTTGGCGCCGCTGGTGCTGCCGCTGCTGACCCTGTTGCTCCCCCCTCCTGCGCGCGCGGCTGGGGGAGGGAGACGGGGCGCCGGTGGCGGCCGACGGCGAAGCGGCCGCCGCCGCCGATGGGGCGCCGCCGCCGCGCCCGCAACGCGTGGCGCTCGTCGCCGTCGCCGCCGCCGCCGCCGCCGCCGCTGCCGCGAGCAGGGGGCGCCGGTCGAGGGTGGCCTGTGGACCTTGAGGAGCAGGAGCGACGTGGGTTTGTATTGGTCGGGCGCGTGCGGAGAGTGAGTGAACGGCGGATCTTTTCGCATGTCTCTCCCCCCTTCCTTCTTGCAAGGGGACGAAACGACAGTCTCTCTCTCTCTGTACCGTGCGCGACGCCTCTGTGTATGTCCGACGCACCACCATCCGCGCGCGTCCTAGGCCGCCCATAGGGGCCAGGCCCGCCGCCATTCACAAACGCGCTGGCGCCTGGGCGGCGCGCGTGGGAGGGAGTAGAGGAAGAGTGGGACGCAGGGGAGTGACTGTGTGGCCGTTTCGCGTTCTTGGGCGATGGTGGGTGTCCGTATCGTTGCAGCGGATCGTTGACTGGTCCAAGAGTTGGGCAAGCGAGGATGACATGTGCGAGGAGCGGGTTTTGTACATGCTGCGCACGGGTTGCATTTCGCCACGCCACTCGCCACGCCACGCCACTCGCCAACGAGTCGCCAGCGCCAACGCCAAAAGCCCGCCATGTTTGCTGCGTCAAAACATGCAAAAATACCCCGCCCCCCGGCGGTTATGTTGTGGCGGGTGGTATCAATGGAGTCCGGTTGTAGCAGGTGGGAGGGCTTGTAGGAGACTTGAGGGGAAGAGTCGCCGTTTTTGCCATCGCCCGCCACCGTCCGCCAACGCCACCGCCACCTCGCCACTCGCCACTCGCCACCTCCGCTGCAACCCCTGCATGCTGCGCCGAGGCGACGGCTCGCGCGCTTCGTCAAAATTGTTCGGCCTTCGCTTTCTTTGCGCCCGGCGGCGGCGGCGGCGCTCGCAGAGACGGCTTCATCTTTTTGGAAAACTGCTGCCACGACTTGGCCTTGGCCTCCAGCTGCTCGTGCTGCTGGGTCGCGACCGCTAGCCTCTCCTTGGACTTGAGCTGCTTGGCCTGCTTGCGCTTGCGCTCGCGCTCGCGCGTCTGCTCGTCGTCGTCCGCCGCTGGCGGCGGGGGCGCTGCGGGCGGCGACGGCGGCTTGTCCGAGGTGGAGGGACGGGTCGTCTCTGTGCGGTCGGTGGCGGCGGCTGTCGGTGGTCCTGGTGGTGCTCTCGGCGCTGTCGTTGCTACTGCTGCCGCCGCCATTGCCGCCGTTGCAGCCGCTGCCGCCGCTGCGTCGCCTCGCCGCGACTCTGCCCCTCCTCCCTCCTCTCCTGCTGCTCCGCCTTCACCACGCCCTGCCCCGGCCGCCAGCGCGTCGCGCGTCTCTGCTCCGCCTTCACCACCCCGACCCCCGGCCGCCAGCGCGTCGCGCGTCTCCTCCTCTCCTGCTGCACCAGCCCCGGCCGCCAGCGCGTCGCGGGTCTCCTGCAGCAGCTGCTCCGTCGCCGCGAGAGCGTCCTGGAGTTCATGCAGCACACCGTCCAGTTCTGCCCTGTCCGCCCCCTCCTCCGTCGACTGGAGCGCCTCGCGCAGGTCGGCTTGCTGCGCTCGCAGCTCGAGCACCGAGGCCGCGAGCTCGTCGACCGAGGGGAGCTCTTGTTCGGACATTGTTCTTGTATCGAAGGGAGGAAGGGTGTGATGTCGTGTTTGAGCAATGCTAACGACGGCGAAGCGTCGTCCCTTTGCACCGGCAGCGTCTCGCGGTTCGCGGTCGCTCGCGCCCCTTCTCGCCTTTATTCACGTGAGCAGACAGCCTTGTGGCCGCCCCACACCCTCGCTCCCTGTGTTGCTCAGACAGCGCGCACCACCTACCTCGCGCTCCCCTCGCACGTCTAAAAGACGATTTACGAGGTGAAGTTCCCACTTTTTTGCACCCGCAAAGACGCCCCTCCTTGCCCCACAATCGATCCAGCACAGCCTTTGCCTAGGCGCCGCGAGGCGGTGCTTGCCCAAGCGCCGCTCGTCGCCCCAGGATCGGGCAATCCGAGGGCGACGAAACAGAGAGCTTGGAGAGCTCCCCCCTCTTCCGCCCGCGCGCGCGCCCGCCCCACGATCGCGCGCGCGCCGTCCCTCTGTCGAAACAGCGAGAGAGAGCGCGTGTTATCGACCACTGACGCGGACCCTGCATCGGGAGACCCCGACAGAGAGAGAGAATTCAAAAAAGCGGAAACGAAACCGACGCCGACGATGCACACGCACGACGGGGGAGGCACGGTCGCTGCCGCCAGCACCGCCACCGCCGCCGCCGCCTCGTGCAGCCTCGACGCCCTCGTGCTCGACTACGCCCTGCAGGAGGAGCTCGCGGTCGTCTCCGACGGCGGCGCGCCCGCCGCCGCGCAAAGAGGCCCGGCCGCCCCGCCGGCACCGACCCCCGCGGCCGCCAATGCCAACACCGCCGCCGCCGCGCGCCGCGCGTGCGCCGCCGCCGCCCGCCTCGTCGCCGACGGCCGCGCGGGCGACGCCATCGCCGCCGTGCGCGCGGCCTGCCCCTCGGCCGTCGAGGGCGGCGGCGGCGGCGACGCGGCGCGCCTGATGTTCCGCATGCGCCTGCAGGAGTTTCTGGACCTGGCGGCCGCCGCCCCTGCAACTGCCGACGGCGGCGACAGCGCCGCCGCCGCCGCCGCCGCCGACGCCGACGCGCGCACCCTGCGCTGCGCGCGGGAGGAGCTCGCGCCGCTGGCGCTGGGTGCGCACGCCGAGGCGTACACCGACTTCAAGCGTGCCATGGTCGCCGCGCTCCTGGGGCGCGGGGGCGGGGAGGCGGCGGGCGGCGACGACAGCGAGGACGAGGCGGCGGGGGCGACGACGGCGGCGGGGGCGGCCAACAGGGGCGACGACTGGGCGCTTTCCCCGCGCCAGGCGCGCGCCCGCCTCGCCGAGACCGTCTTTCACACCATGCGCCTGCGCCTGGGGTGGGCCGACCCCCAGCTCGCCCTCGCCCTGCGCCACCTGCTGCGGACGCACCACCTGCTGCAGCGCGAGCCCCCGCCCCCGCCGCACGCGCCGCCGCCGCCGCCCCCCGCCGACGACAGAGGGGGAGGAGGGGGCGGCGGCGGGCCGCCCGCGTGGCGCCCGTACGCAGACGCCGCGGCGGCCGCCGGGACCGTCCGCGCGGCGGCGTCGACCCCGACCGACTTTCGCCCGCCACCGCCGCCGCCGTGGCTGCCGCCGCGGCGGCCGGGCTCCGTGCTGTCTCTCGTGGCGTTCGTGGCGGCAGATGCCGCGGCGGCGGCGGTGCCCGCGCGGGCCGGCCCCGGCGGCGGCGGCGGCAGGCGGACGCCGCAGACGTCGAGGGACCCCGAGGGCGCCGGGCCCTTCTCCACGACCGACATGCGCCGGTGGGTCGAGGACCAGATCGAAGAGATGCTGGCGGCGCGGTCGGCGGCGCCTCCTGCGTCGGCGTCGGCCGAGGCGGCGGGCGGGGGGGCGGCGGCGCTGGCCCTCGGCACCGCCGCACAAGGGGCCAGCGACAGCGGCGGCGGCGGCGGCGGTGCCGGAGATTGCGCCGGCCTCGCCGCCACCAACGGCAACAGCAGCCACGCCCAGGGCCGCGCCGAGGAGCGCGAGGCCTCGGCGGCGGCGGCGGCGGCGGCGGCCTCGGCGGCGCGGCGCGCGGCGTTGGCGGCAAAGGTCGCCGGGCTGGCCGCCGCGCTGATGCCCCCGCGCCCCCGGCGGCAGCGCGGCCCGCTCCCCTGCGAGCGCGCGGGCCTGATGCCGATGCCCGAGGCCTGGGTGCAGACGCTGATCGTGTGCGTCGGCGTCACGCGCGCGGACGCGGTCGACGCGCTCAAGCACGCGGGCGGGATAGACCTGGCGGCGGCGATGGCGGCCGAGGCGGCCGGCGCGGCGAGGGCGGCGGCGCGGCAGCGGCCCGGCGCGGTGGCGGCGGCGGCGCCGCCGCCGGCGCCGCCGTCCAACAAGGACCCCATCGTCGCCGAGGCCGCCAAGGGGCTGCTGATGCGCCTGCCGCTGGACATGGCGCTGCTCGACGAGCTGGTGCGCGACTACGCGGCGCACCAGGGCCTCTTGGCGGTCGGAGGGGGCAGCAGCGGCGGCCGGGGGGCCGAGGGGGGCGCGGCGCGGGCAGCGGCGGCGGCGGCGGAGGCAGCGGCCGCAGCGGCCGCGGCGGCGTCAGGAGGAGGAGGCCAGGCGCCTCCCGCCCCGGTCCTCGGCGCGCCTCTGGACATGGCGGGCTTCATCCCGCCCTCGAAGATCCCGCGCTGGCAGGGCAGGCAGCCGGGCGGCCAGAGCGAGGCGCAGGCGCGCTCCAGCGCCAAGCAGCAGCAGCAGCAGCAAGAGGCGGCGGCGGCGGCGGCGGCGGCGGCGGCCGGGGTGGCCGGCGGCGGCGGCGGCAGCGGCGGCGGCGGCGACCTCATCTCGTCCGCCAGCGCCGGATCGCCAGGGCTCGGCAAGCGGCGCAGCAGCAGCAGCGGGAGCGGCACGCCCGCGGGGGCAACGGGAGCGACCGGCGGCAAGGCGGTCACAGGGGGCGGCGGCGGCGGGGGCAAGCACACCCTCACTGCCGCCGCTGCCGCCGCCGCCGCCGCCGCCGCTCCCGCCGCCGGGACCGACACTCCCGATCTCACGCCCGGCCAGATCCGCCAGCACCTCTCCGACGTGGCCGCGCTCGTCCACGGCGGGCGCTACGCCGACGCCGAGACCCTGGTCGAGGCGCTGGCGCCGGGCGCGCTCCGAGGGACGGACGGCGCCGCCAACAAAGGGCTGCTCTTTGCGCTCCGCTCGGCGCGCTGCCGCCGGCTCGCCGAGGCGGGCGGCGCCGGCGGCGCGCGCGAGGCCGTCGCGCTGGCGCGCGCCGAGGTCGCGCCGCTCGCGCGCGGCGACGCGGAGATGGAGGCGTCGCTCGGGCGCCTGATGATGCAGCTGGTGGGGGGCGGGGAGGGGCGGGGGGGCGCGCCTGCCGCCGCCGCCGCTGCCGCCTCTGCCGCCGCCTCTGCCCCCGCCGCCGCCGCCGCCGCCGCCGCCGCCGCCGCCGCCGCCGCCGCCGCCGCCGCCGCCGCCGCCGCCGCCGCCCCCTTCCCCCGTTTTTTGCAGAGCGCCGTCCCCCGATCCCCCGATCCCCCCCCCGCCCCCCTGTCGCGAGAGCTGCGCGAGGCCGACGCGCACCTGTCGGCGGCGCTGCAGGCCACGCTGCGGCGGCGCTTCGCGGCGGGGGCGTGCGGCGGCGGCGGCCGCGCCGCGCCCGTGCTGCAGGCGCTGGTCAGCGCGCTGCTCGCGTCCCACGCGCGCTGGTGGCGCCTGCAGCGCGCGCAGGACCCGCTGGCGTGCGCGCTCGGCGTGACCGAGCTCCGGCGGCGCTGGCCAGCCGCGGCGCCGGCGTTGACGGACGGCGGAGGCGCCGGCGGCAGCGACGCCCCTTCACATGCTTCCCTCGCCGCCGGCACGGACCCCGGACGCACGGACCCGCGCCGTCCTTCCGCCCGCCACCCCACCGCGCCGGCGCCCCCGCCCGCGCGCCCGCCGCCGCTCCCGCGCTACCTCCGCGTGGCGCTCGCGGCCGCCGGCGACGACGGCGACGGCGGCGACGACGGCGCGGACGGCGAGGGCGGCGGCGGCTGGGGCGGCCCCCGCGGCGAGGACGAGCAGCGCGCGCGCCGCGCCGCGGACGACGAGATGGCCGTCGTGTGGGACGAGGCCGTCATCCACGAGCTGGACAGGCGCCGCCAGGGCGGGGACGCGTGGCGCGGGGCCGGCCGCCGCCACTGGTACGACGGCGGAGGCGGAGGCGGCGGCGGCGGCGGCGGCGGCGGCGGCGGCGACGAGGACGAGGAGGACGACGAGGACGACGAGGAGGAGAGCGAGGAGGCGCAGGAGGAGGAGGAGGAGGAGGACGACGAGGACAACGACGTCGACCTCGGCTTCGCGTACCTCGCGCCGCACCTCGACGGGCAGCCCGGGCGCCCGCGCCGGCCGCGGAGCGTCCTGGGGGTGACGAACCGGCGCGCGGGCGGCGGCGCGGAGGCGCTCGTCCCCCCCGGCGCCGCGGCGGGGGCGGCGGCGCGCGTGGCGGCCGCGGGCGGCGGCGGGGGAGCGGGCGCCGCGCCCGCCGCCGCCGGCGCCCCTGCCGCCGCCGCCGGCGCGCGCTTCACCGAGGACGATGTGCTGCGCCTGATGGAGATCCTGAGCCTCTCGCGCGTGGCGGCCATCGACCTGCTGACCACGCACCGCGGCAACCTCGAGGCGGCGGTAAACGCCATGTTCCGCTGAGACGATGGTGGCTTTTCGCCCCCCCCCCCGCCGCGCACGCGTCGTCGCCGGCTCTGGCCGCGCCGCTCTCTCTCGTTCCCCCGCACGCTCCCCTCCCCCCCTCTCCCCTCCCTCTCCCTCTCCGCCTCCATCATGCCAAAAAGAGTAGAAAAGACGAGGAAAGGGGTCTTCTTGGGTTGTAAAACGACGCATCGCACTCTCTCATCCGTCTAGGCGAGCTCGCCCTCCTCTGCAGACTCGACGGACGGCCCGCGGCGGCCGGTCCGCGCGCGCTTGGCCGCCGGCGACGCCGACCGTCGCGCAACGTCGCCGCCCGCCTCGCTGCCGCCGTCGCGCCGCCGCCGCCGCTGCACTTCGTCCTCCCCTTGATGCGCCTTGCGCCGGGGCTCCGGGTGCCGGCGGGCGGGAACCGGGCCCCGCCGCCTCTCGTCCCCGCTCCCGCCCCCCCCGCCGCTGCTGGGCGCTGCGTCCCCCAGGGCGCGCCGCGCGAGCAGCGCCGTCCGCTCGCAAAGCATGGCCTCTGCCGCCGCCGCGCCGACCGCCCGGAACTCTGGCTCTCCGCGGAAGGCCGCCTCGAACTCCTCCCAGGGCGTGTCGGCGTACAAGCCCCGCGCGCGCCTCAAGAAGCGCGCGAAGTCCGCGCGCGCACGCCCGGAGCGCACGGCGGCCAGGTCGCGCGGGCGGCCGCACGCCTCCTCGAAGGCGGCGCGGCGTGAGGGCTCGGGCAGGCCGGCGGCGGCGGGCGAGCCGAGCACGAGCGCGGCAGAGAAGTCGCCCCAGGACGCCGCCGCGAGCGCCTCGTCCTCGGCGGTCAGGGGCGGGGGAAGGGGGGCGGACCGGTCGGGCGCGGCCGCCGGGGCGGCCGCCGCGAGGGCCAGCGCGGCCGCTGCGGCGGCGACGGCCGGCGCTTCGTCCGCGGCCGCCGCGGCGTGCGCCCAGGCGGCGCTGCCGGACAGCGCCAGCGCGCGCATCAGCCGGGGCCGGTGCTCGGCGCGGTAGGCGCGGTCGAGCGGCTCGAGGGCGTCGAGGAACAGCTCCTTGGGCCGGGAGCCGTCCTCGTTGGCGGCGGCGCGGCGGTAGGCCTCCTCGTCGGCCAAGGCCAGGGGTGTGCCGCCCTTGTCGCCGCCGCCGCCCCTGTCGCCGCCGCCGCCCTTGTCGCCCGAGGCGCCCCGCCGCGCCGCCCAGTCGCGCCACCGGTCCGTGGGCAGCAGGCGCCCCGCGTCGCGCTCGCGCTCAAGCAAGGCGCGGAAGTCGCGGCGGGCCTGGCGCTCGGCGGCGCCGCGCGCCGCGCGCTCGGCCTCGGCCGCCGCGCGACGAAGCGCCGCGTGCTCCTGCGCCGCGCGCCGCCAGGCGGCCAGACGCTCGTGCGGGGCGAGCGGCGCAGCGGCCTGGGCGGTGGCGGCGGCAGCGGCGAGCGCGCCGCCGCCGCCGCCAGCCGGCCCACCGTCCTTTGGCGGGCGCGCGAGCAGGTCCTCCGCCTTGCGGTACGAGCCGCCCAGCTCCCGCACGGAGCGCGGGTCGCGCAGCGCCCGCACGAGCGCGTCGACCCTGTGCGCGCGGCCGTCGCGCGCGCGCGCGGCGGCCGCCGCCCACAGGCGCCTCACCCCGCGTTCGACGGCGGCGTCGCGGCGCGCGGGGCCGCCGTCGGGGCCGGCGCCGGCGCCGGCCACCTCCCAGCGCGACTCGCGGGCGTAGCGCGCGGCGGCCATGGCGCACAGCACGCGGATGTGCGGCTCGGAGGCGCTCTCGCCAAAGGGGTTGTCTGGCGGCGGCGGCGTGGGCGTCGCCGCCGCCGCCGTCGCACTCTTGGCAGCAGCGGCGGCGGCGGCGGCAGGCTGCGGCGGCGGCGGGGGGAGCGCGGGTCTGCTGCCACCCGCTCGTCCGCCGCCGCCGCCGCCACCGCCGCTCCCCCCGCGGTCACCGCCGCGCCCGTCGCCGCGCCCGTCGCTCCCCCCGCGGTCGCCGCCCGCGTCGGGCGCCAGCGCCAGCGCCTCGTGCGGCAGCGCCGCGAGCGCGTCGCAGGCCGCGTCCGCCGCTGCCCCGAGGTCGGCGTTGTCGGCGACCATGGCCTCGAGCGCGTCGCAGGCGGCGGCCACGGCGGCGCGCGAGTGCAGGGGCGCGCCCTGGTGGTGGTGGTGCGTCGGAGCGGCTGCTGCTGCTGCTGCTGCTGCTGCTGCTGATGCTGCAGGCCTGGCCGCCGCGTCCGACGGGGTCGCCGCCGCCGCCCCTCCTGTTGCTCCTGCTGCTGCAGCTGCCGCCGCCGCCTTGAGCTCCTCCGGCATCTTCCACACGCTCTTCTTCGCCGCGACGTTGTGCCAGTAGGTGCGGCCGTCCGGCGCGCGGTGCTCGGTCCACGCGGGACGCTGCTGCGCGGGCGGCAGCGGCGGCGGCGGCGGGAGGGGCAGCTGTTGTTGTTGTTGCTGCTGCTGCTGCGGCGGCGGCTGCAGCGCCATGCCCGCCGCCGCCCGCTCCTCGGGCGTCATCAGCTCGGGCGGCTTGCGCCATCGCGACTCGCGCGTGCGCACGTTGTGCCAGTAGGGCCGGCCGTCGGGCGCGCGGTGCTCAGTCCAGCCGCCGGAGGCGGCCGCCGCGGCGCCGAGCAGGGTGGCGGCGCCCGCGCCGCCCAGGGGCGCGAATCCTCCTCCTCCTCCTCCTCCTCCTGCTGCTGCTGCTGCCATCGCGGGGTTGGGTCCTGTGAAGGTTTGGTCGGGCGAGGGGCGTGTGTTGGTCGTGAATGAAACGCATAATAGGTCGAGTTTGCCTCGCGGGGCGAGACAGACGAACAAACGGCGCGCGCCGCCACCGCCGTCGAGCGTCGCCGACGCTCGCGCTTGCGCGCTCGCCTGCTTCGCGCGCTCGAGCAACCTCTCCTAGACTCACCCATCCAGCCCGGGCCGCCGCGCCCCAGCGGCGCCGCCATTAGGTAGACGCGCTCACGTCGTCGTTGTCGGTCCGGCTCGTCCGCAGCTGCCTCTCTCTCGATGGCGCGTTTGAGGAGGCAGGGATCCGCAAGTCTTTTCGCTGCCCGCCGGGTTGGCGCCCGCTTTCCAAAGAGACGAGATGGTGCTCGTGATGATGGCGTTTCGTTCGATGGTGGTTCTCAGAGGACGGATTATTGTGGGACTGTATTTCAGCAGGCGACGCGGATCATCAACTCAGCCGAAACCAACTGGAGGGGGAACAAGAAACGCGCCTCCCCCCTCCCACACACAAGGACACCCATTCTAGTCGTCAAATCACGCCTCCGAACTGGCCACTGCTAGTACGTCTCGCCACCATCATACCGGCAAAGAACAACAGTCTCGCAAGAACAGCAACAACGCGCCGCCCAAAAGCAGCAAGGACGAAAGTCAGGTGCGCGCGACAGTCGACCCGCCGCTCACGATCAAGAGCAAGCGCGAGCTGCTGCCGCACAGTCAGCACCAGGCGGACGATCGCCAGCGACAGTTGGCAAGGGACTGGCCCGTGTTCGCCGCCCGCGCCCTCGCGATCGCGCGTCGTCGCGCCGTTCGTCGTCGCCCGCCTTCGGCGCCGGAACGCCCCCCCCGCTCACCGCCCCTTGGTCATTAACAAAAACATCAAAACAGCAGGTCTTTCGACAGGCGACAGCAAGGCGCAGCAAGAGTCGGGCGGAAGACAGAGCAACAACAGCGGGCGACACACACACACACACACGAGCACAAGGCAAAATCAAAAGCTAAAAAGCAAAAGGCGAAAAAGCAAAAAAAGGATGATCTACGACGTGGCCGGCGCGCTGTTCCGCTCCTTTCTGACGGCCTCGGGGTCTTCACGCCCAAAGCCGTCGGGTGACGGTAACCAGCGCCGGCCTGGCGAGGGCAAGAAGGACAACAAGCCGCCGATGATGGAGTGATCTGAGCAGAGAGTTGAAAATTGTTGCGCTGGTGGCGCAGGTTGCGTTCGTTTTGGCGCGATCATCCCAGATGTAAAAACAGCCTTTGACGTGCTGGCCGCCGGGCGCACCTCGATCGCCATGCGCCCGACGACGCCTCGATTGGCGGCGGCGGGGACGGCGGGGACGGCGGGGACTGCGGCGGCAGCGGCGGCGACGGACGGCGGTTGTCGCCGCAACGCGCGTGCTCTTTTCTGACCATGTCTCCCCGTCGCCCGATGCACCGCTCTTTTTGCGGGCCCTCTCGCTCCGGGGCGCGTCGAATTGTCAACGCAGCTTTTGATTAGTCGCCCCGTCATCATCATCTTTCGCGCGCGCCTGTCCGCCAACACGACAAACCCAAACTTCGGCGGCCGACAAAGTTGGTTTGGACCACCGTCACGCCCAGCCGTCGTTCCTTGTCACGGAAAAAAGAGAACCATCCGCCTCGAAACGCGCGCCGGCTGCTGATCAAGCCCCGATTGTGCTCCGCGCGGCTTGCCTCCGAGAGGGGGAGGGCGCCGGGGAACGGGTTCTACAACCTACCAAAAATAGCTGAGCTCGGACCTCTGGTTCCGTCAGTCGTCTCTCTCCCTCTCTCTCTCTCTCTCTCTCTTCGTCAGAGCCACCGACCACAGCACCAATCCGATGAGCCTGATCGCATTCAAGGGCGACCAGGGCGCCGCGGCGGCCGCCCAGCTGCCAGCATTCGACGCAGCAAGCTCGTCCGCCGCCGCCACTTCCGTCGCCGCCGCCAAGGCCGCCGCCGCTGCCGCCACAACAGCAGCAGCAGCAGCACCCCCCGCCGCGGAGGGGGGCGCCGCCCCGGACGAGCTCCCCGCCTGGGCCCGCCGCTCCAAGGTCGTGCGCGTCGACGGCACCGTCATCGACCGCCGCCCGCAGCGCTTCTGGCAGCCGTTCAACGACTGGTGGCGCGCCGAGCACGCGCGCGCGGGCCGCCGCCCGCGGTACGAGGCGATCGCGCGCTGGCACGGCGGCGCCGAGGGCGGCGGAAGCGCGTGGCCCGACCGGCTGTGCGCGCCGACGCTGACCGAGACGCGGGTGCACGCCAAGTGCCTGCGGAGCGTGGCGTCCGTGCGCGACTACTTCCGCGGGTACCGGGCGGCCAGGCGCGAGGAGGGCGCCGCCGGCAAGGCGGCGGCGGCGGCCGACGGCGGCGACGGGGACAACGCGGCCGCCGCCGACGGAACCGCCGCCGACGACGGTGGCGATGGCGCCGGCAAGAGTTGTGGCCCGGTCGCCGTGAGGCGGCGCGTGGCCGGAGGCGCAGCGGCCCGGCGCGCGACCGCTGCCGCTGCTGCGGTGGCGGCGGCAACGGCGACGGCCTCTGCGGCAGAGGCGGCGGAGGACGACCGCGCCGCCACCGCCGACGCCCCTGGAGAGCCGCGCCCGTGCTCGGGCGGCGGCCTGCCGGACTTTGCCGGCTGGGCCGGCTTGCTGTCGGCGGGAGGCGGTGCGCCCGGAGCTCCTGCCGCTGCTCCTGCCGCCTCTGCTGCCGCTGCTGCCGCCGCCGCTGCCCTAGCGCCCGCCTCCGCCGCCGCCGCCGCCGCCGCCGCCGCCGCCGCCATCGGCCCCCCCCCGGCGACTGCGGCGGCCGCAAAGCGCGCACCCAAGACGGCCGTCAATCGCCCCAACGCGAGGCCCATCGCGGTGAAACAGGGCGAGCGCACGCCGCTCGACCTGCTGACGGCGCGCGGCCGCCCGTCCACGCCGGCGGGCAGCGGCGTCGAGAGCGGCGGCGGCAAGAAGGGCGGCGGCGGCGGCGGCGGCGGCGGCGCATCGCGGCCGCGCGAGCCGAAGCGGCGCCGCGCCTCGGCCGCCAAAGCCGCCCCTCTTCCGCCGCCGCCTGCTGCTGCCGTCGCGCCCGGCCAGGCTCCGTCGGGGGGACCGAGCGAGGCCGTCATGGCCGCGGCAGCGGCGGCGGCGGCGGCGGCGGGGGCGGGGGCAGGGGCGGGCCTCGGCCGCTCCTCTCCGGCTGGCGCCGCCGCCCCCGCCGCCGCGGCGACGACCCAGGGCGCGGTCGACAGCCTGGCCACCGCCGCGTTCGGGGCCGCTCTGGACGCCGCCGCCGCCGCCATCGCGGCGGCCGGCTATCGGGACAAGGGCGGCGGCGGCGGCGGCGGCGGCGGCGGCGTGGGGGCCCTCGCGGCAACGGTGGCTGGCGGCGGCGCGGCGGCGTGGCCGGCGGCGGCGACGGCCCCGCCGCAGCAGCAGCAGCAGCCGCGTCCTCGCCTCTCCCTGCTCAAGCAGCCGCCGAAGCAGCAGCAGCAGGCCGGCCGCAAGCGCAAGCGCGGCGCTCTGCCGCCGCAGCAGCGGCAGCGGAAGAAGCCGCCGCCGCCGGCCGCACAGGGGGGGGGCGGCGGCTCCGCCGGCGCCTCGCCCCCGGCCCCGCCCGCCTCCTCGGCGCTCTGGCCTGCAGCCGCCGCCGCCGCCGCCGCCGCGGCGGCCGCCGGCGGCGGCGGGATCTTCTCGCCCCCGCCCCTGCACGCGCTCACGCAGGACGATCCCACGGGCCTCCTGTGCACGCCCCCGCCGTCGCCGGCGGGCGGCGCTGCCGCCGCCGCCGCCGCCGCCGCCGCCGCCGCCGCCGCCGCCGCCGCCGCCGCCCCGGCGCCGGTCCCGTCCTCCGCCGGAGCGTCGGTGCTGCTGGCGATGGAGGGCTTGCTCGCGGGGTACAACAACCATCCCGACTTTCACGGCCACCACCACCTCCAGCACCAGCAGCAGCAGCAGCAGCAGCAGCCGCCGCTGGCCAGCGGCACCCTGCAGAGGCAGCAGCAGCGGCAGCGCGCGGCGGCCGCCGCCGCCACCGCCACCATGCCGCCACCGCAGCCGCGCGGCGAGTCCGCCGCCTTTACCCTGCGGCGCGGGCTCTCGGCGGCGGCGTGCCGCGACGACCACGCGGAGGACGTGTGGGCCAGCGTGGTTATGCTAGGCGGGGCGGAGGCCGGCGGCGACGGGCTGGGCGGCAGCGACGCGGCCGGCGGCATCGGCGGCGACGGCGGCGGCGGGGCCCGCTCCCGCGCCTGCCCCTCTGCCCTCGCCCGCACGCCCGGCCCCCCGCGCGCGGCCGCGCGCCCCGCGTCCGCCGCCGGCGCCGCCCGCCCCCTCCAGGCGTCCCCCCCCCCGCCCGAGCCGCTGTCCGCCCTGCACCACCGCGGCCTTGCCAGTGCCTGGCGCCGCCGCCGCCGCTCGCCGCCGCCCTCCTCCCCGTCACAGCTCGCCGCGGCGGGCGGCGCCCTGGTCAGCGCGCGCCGGGTCCGGCCGCCGAGCGTCTCCGCGCTCCTGGCCGAGCTCGAGACGCCCTCAGTCCGCGCCAGCCTGCTCGCGGCCGCGGCTGCTGCTGCTGCTGCTGCTGCTGCTGCTGGTGCGAGCGCCGCGTCTGAGCGCGGCACTGCCGGCAGAGCAGGCGGAAACGGTGGCGTCGCCGCTGCGCCGGCGTCGACGGCGCGCCGTGCGGGCCCGTCGCTCGACTTCGACCTGCTCTCGCCCTCGCTCGTGCCGACACACACCTCGACCAAGGGCCGTCGGCCGTCGCGCGGCGGGTGAAGAATGAAGACGATGCGCGTGTTTCCCCCCCCTCTTTTCCGTCCGATTTTTCCGTCCAATAGGGCTCTCGCCGACCGACCGCGACCGCCCCCTCGCCGTTTTTTTCCTCCGCTGCGCCCTTTCTTCCCCAGCTTGCCCCCACGCAGCCTCCCGCTTTCATCGCTCGCCCAAGAATACAAGATCACGCCTCGCCTCTCGTACCCGATCACCTCCCCCTGCATCCCGCACGCCTCCCCCCTTTTCCCTCCCCTCTCCTCTACTTGCCTTTTCAATAGCTCTCGTGATTTCAATAGCTCTCGCGAAAATAAGAGACCTCATGGCGCGCGCGCGTCCGCAGGACGGGCCGAGCGACGAGCCCAAGCGCCGCCGCCTGCTCCTCGGCGACCTGCCCGGCGCGCGCCTGCCCGCCACCGCCTCGTTGCGGAGCGCCGCCGCCGCCGCGGCCGCCGCCGATGCCGCCGCCGCCGCCGGCAACGACGGTGATAGCGAGGGCGATAGCCACGGCGTCGACGGCCTGAGCGACGTCGAGGCGGCCCTCGTGCTGCTGCGCAACCAGCTTTACGGCGCCGGCGCGCACCCGCAGCAGCCGCAGCAGCCCGGGCGCCACCCCGCCCCCGTCACCTCGGCGCAGCAGGAGGCCGCCGCCAAGCGCGCCGCGAAGGGCGCCGCCCTGGCCGCGCTGCCGCCGCTCGTGCTGCGGCCCCAGCTCTACACTGTCCTTCGCGACCGCACGGCCGCCGACCGCGAGGTGGAGCGCCTGCGGGCGGCGGGGCGCGTGCGCGTGCTCAGGCTCCCGGGCGGCGCGGGCGGGGAGGGCGAGGACGCGCTGATGGCCGAAATAGAGTACCGGGCGTGCGTGCGGGCGGTGGCCTCGGGCGCAAAGGCGCGCGCAGCGGCGGCGGCGGCGGCTGCGCGGGAGGCGTCGGCGGCGGCGCGCAAGGCCCTGGCGGCCGCGCGAGAGGCGTCCAGGGCGGAGCCGGTCGCGGGAACGGGAGCGGGGGGGTCGGCGGCGGCGGCGACGGGGGGCCCGCCGGTCTCGGCCGCGTTCTCGTCCGAGCGGCGGCTCTCTGAGGAAGCGCGGCGCGCGGAGGCGGCCGCGGGCGACGCCGCCGCCCTGTGCTGGTCGCTGCGCGCGTTCGAGGCGCGGGTCGCGCCGTCCGCCGACGGCCGCCTGCCTGCGCCGCGCCGCGCGGCCGTGATGGCACTGCTCGCTGCCTACGACGGCGGCGACGACGACGACGCGCAGGAGGGGGGTGGGGGAGGAGCAGCAGGGGCAGGACGGGGCGGCGGCGCGGCGGCGGCAGCACGAGGCGCAGGCGGCGGTTTCCCGCCGCGTCCTTCCTCCCCGTCCCCGCGCCCTTCCCCGGACGCCATGATCACGCACCTCATGGCCGCAGGCCTGCTCGCGCGGGACCCCTCGGGGGCCTCCGCGGCGGCCTCCTGCTTTGACGACGAGGACGACAAGGCGGGCGGCGGCCGCGCCGGCGGCGCGGGGCAGCACGGCCAGGGGCCCGGCGGCCGCGCGACGGGCGCCCCGGCGTCCGCGTCGTCGTCGCCGCTGCTGCTGCTGACGGTCCCCGGCGCCGGCCCCATCGCGCGCAGCGCGCCCGCCGGCCGCGCCGCGCTGCTGGCGCTGCTGCGCGGGCGGCCGCACCGCGAGCTCCCCGAGCGCGAGCTGCTGCCCGCCCCCCATTCTTCTTCACCTTATGCGCGCCTCGGGGCAGGGCCGGGGCGGGCCGCCGCCGCGCGCCTCGTCCTGCGCGGCACCGTGCTGCCGGCGGCCTTCCACGTGCGCGACGCGCTGGGCCGCGGCCTCATCCGCCGGGCCGAGGGGCTGCCGGGGCAGGGCGGCGCCGTGCTGGCGCTTGTCGAGGACTGACCGACGGAAAGGATTGAAGAGGGGCGGCGCGTGCGCGTCGGCGGGGGGAGGCCTGGTCGCGTTCGAGGACGTCGAGCTGGCCGGCGAGGTGCCGCGCGCCGACTGGGAGCGCGACGTCGGCGGCATTTTGGCGCGCGTCGGGCGTAGGGCGCCGGTTCGCGGCGTCGTCGGTTCGCGCTGGCGTTGGTCGAGGACTGACCGACCGACCGACGGCGGAGGAGGGCAGAGGCCCTGTCCCGCATCCTTATTTTCTCGTTTTGTTTTTACTCGCAATTGCAAGTTGTTGCAGCAGCATAGCGGTCAGAGCAAGTCGGGGATGTCGGGGGCTTGTTGCTGGGGAGGGGGCGGAGGAGGGGCGGCGCGCGCGCGCGGAGAGAGGGCCCCCCCCGTCCCTCCGGCCAGGCCGCCCCCGCCGCCGCCCAGGCCACCGAGCCCCAGCCCGCTCATCAGCTGGCCCAGGGGGGTGGGCGCGGCGGCGGGGCCGAGGGGGCCGCCGCCGTTGGTTGAAGGCGCCGCCAGCCCGCCGCCGCCGCCGCCGCCGCCGGCCAGCCCGCCGCCGCCGCCGCTGCCGACCAAGCCGAACGAGGACCCAAAGGCGCCGCCGAGCACGCTCTTTGCGGCGGCCATCATCGCCTGCGCCCCGAGGTCGGCCTGCCGCTCGCCCCGCTGCTGCTGCTGCTGCCGCTGCCCGGGCTCCCGCTGCCCCCGGTCCTCCCGCTCCTGCCGCTCCCGCTCCCGGTGCGCCCGCTCGCGCCGCCGCCGCTCGCGCTCCCGCTCCCCCCGCTGCCGCCGCTCGGCGACCGCCGACAGCGCGCGGTCGCTGGTCGAGTCGACGGAGGCCTCGGCCGCGGCGGCGAGCTCGGCGAGCAGCGCCTGCAGCGGCTGCCTGAGCGCGGGGAGGGCGGCGGCGGACGGGGCGCCCGCGCAGGCGCGCGCCACGGCGGCGGCGGCGCCCTCGGAGGCGGCGCGCAGGGACTCGCCCGCGTCGGCGGCCGCGGCGAGCAGGGCGTCGACCGCGGCGTCGTCGGCGGCCTCGTCGCCCTCATCGCTGCCGCCGTCGTCGCCGTCGTCGCCGTTGCCGCCGCCGCCAATTCCGCCTCCCCCGCCGCCGCCGCTGCCGCCGCCCGCCGCCGCCGCCGCCGCCGATGACTGCAGAGCGAGGGCCTGCGCCCGGGCGGAGCGCAGCGACGCCAGGGCCTCCTCCAGGGCGTCGGCCAGGTGCCGGACCGCCGCCGCCGCCGCCGCCATGTCTGCGGCCGCCGCCGCGTCGCCGGCCGCGACGGCGGCGGCGGCGGCGGCGTCGGCGGCGGCGCCGGCCTGCGCGTCCGCCAGCGCCTGCCGCAGCCCGTCCGACTCGCGCCGGAGCTGGAGCAGCGCCTCCTGCTGCTGACCGTCGCCGCCGCCGCCGCCGCCGCCGCCGCCGCCGTCGCGGCCGTCGCGGGCGGCGTCGTAGCTGCCCGTTGTCGACGCCGTCGGCGTCCCCTCGGCCGCCTTGGCCGCCTCGCGCGCGCTCGCCTGGGCGGCGGCGAGGGCGGCGCGCAGGGCGTTCACCTCCTCCTGCTGCAGGGACCTGGCGGCGGCGGAGGCGGCGGCGGAGGCCGCGGCCCCCGTGGGAGAGGTGGGAAGCGGAGGAAGCGAGGGCAAGGTGTCGGCCGCCGCCGCCGCCGCTGCCGCCGCCGCCTCTTCCCTCGCCTCCTCTGCGGCGCGCAGCTTGGCCCGCCAAGCCTCCGCCTCCGTCTCCCGGGCGCGCTCCGTCGCCGCCGCGGCCTCGGCGGCGGCGTGGGCGGCCGCTTCGGCGGCGGCGGACGCCCGCCCCTGCTGCTCCTGCAGCTCCCGCTGCCACTGCCGCCGCTCCGACTCGAGCGCGGCGGCCGACGCGGCGCCGGCCTCTGCCATCTCGGCCTCGGCCCGCTCGAGCGTCCGCTCGAGGCCGGCCAGGCGCGCGCGCAGGGCGTCGGCCTCGCGCGCGGCGGCGTCGGCCTGCTGCTGTCGCTGCTGCTCTTGCTGCTCCTCCGCGGCGGCCGTCGACGCCGTCGCCGCCGCCGCTTCCGCGGCCGCCGCCGCCTCTTCCTGCTGCTGCCCCTGCTCTTGCTGCTGCTGCTGCTGCTGCTGCGTGTCTCGCTCCGCCTCGAGGTCCGTCGCCCGCGCTCGGGCGGCGGCCAGCTCCGCTTGCAGCCGAGCGGTCTCGAGGGCGTCCTCGGCAGCTTTGGCGCGCAGGCAAGCCGCCTCTTGCTCGGCGGCGTCTCTCGCCGCGGCGGCGGCGGCAGCGGCGGCCGCCCCGGCTGCCGCTCCTGCTGCCTCTGCCGCCGCCGCCCCCTGCTCCTCCTCCTGATGCCCCCCCTGCTCGTCCTCCTGCTCCTCCCGTTTTCGCCGCTGCAGAGCCTCGGCCGCGGCCGACTCGGAGGCCTCGGCGCGCGCCTCCGCGTTGGCCAGCGCCGACGCCGCTCTCGACTCAGCGCCGGCGACGGCCGCGGCGACGGCCGCGGAGAGCGCCGCCGCCGCCTCGGCGGCCGCCGCCTCGCGGCCGCGCCGCTCCGCCGCCGACACCGCGGCGGCCAGCTCGCGCTCGTCCCGCCCGTCCTCGCGCTCCGCCGCGTCGGCGGCGGCGGCGAGGGCGGCCGCGGCCGACGCCTCGGCCGCCGACAGGGCGCTCTCGGCCGCGGCGGTCCGCGCGGCGGCCCGCTCGGCGGCCGGGCCGGCCTCGGCGGCCCGGGCCTCGGCCTCTGCCGCGCGACGCTCAAGGGCCTGCCTCTCGGCGGCCGACGCGGCGGCGGCGGCGTCTGCCGCGGCCAGGCGCGCCTCCAGGTCGGCGATCCGGCTCGCGAGCTCTGCCTCGGCCTCGGACCTTGCCGCCTGTGCCGCCGCTGCTGCTTCCTCTTGTTCTCTGGATGAGGACGCCGCTTCGGCCGCCGCTGTTGCCGCCGCCGCCGCTTCGGCTCCGGCCGCCGCCCTCTCCTCTGCGCTGGCCGCTTCGGCGGCGGCGGCGGCGGCGGCGGCGGCTTGGCTGGCCTCGAGCTTCTGGCCCAGCTCGCGCGCCTCCGAGCGCAGCCTCTGGATCTCCTTGGCGAGCATGACCTGGTTCTGCCGGGCCTTGGCCCCTGCCTCGGCCGCCCCCTCTGCCCGCGCCCGCTCGCCCTCGCCGGCCAGCCGCCGGCCCAGCTCGGCCTCTGCCTCTGCCTCTGCTGCCGCCGCCGCCGCCTCTGCCGCCGCGCGCATGCCCGCCTCCCTGCCTTCCCACTCCCGCTCGCGCTCGGCCAGGCGCGCCTCGGCCGCCGCGCGCTCAAGCCGCGACGCCTCGGCGGCGGCCTCGGCGCGCGCCCGCGCCACCGCCGCCGCCTGCGCCGCCGCGGCGACCCCGAGGCGCGCGTCGCCGTCCCGCTCCGCCCGCGCGCCGGCCGCCGTCGCCGCCGCCGCCTCGGCCCTCGCGCGCCCGAGCTCCGCGCGCAGGCCCGCGAGCTCGGCGCGCGCCGCGTCGCGCTCGCGCGCGGCCGCGGCCGACGCCGCCGCCCCGGACGCCGCCGCGCGCAGGGCCGAGGCCTGCGCCAGCAGCGCGGCGTTGTTGGCGCGCGCCTGGTCGGCGTCGGCCTGCGCCGCGGCGAGGTCGCCGGCCGCGCGCCGCACGCGCCGCGCGAGCAGGTCGGCCAGGCGGCGCACGTCGCCGCGGTGCTCGAGGCGGATGCCCAGGCGCATCGCGGGCGGCGGGCGCTCATCCGAGGCGGCGTCGGGCGGGAACAAGGAGTTGCCTTGTTGTTGGTGTCGTTGCCCGGCCGCGAGCCGAGGGGCGGCGGCGGCGGCTGCGGCGGCGGCGGCGCCACCCGTTTGCTGCTCCTGCTGCGACGACGCCTGAGTGCGGGGCGACTGCTGCGCGGCCCACTGTTGCGACGACCCCGCGGAGGGCAGGCCATCGCTGCCGCGGCCGTCGTCCGTCGTCGCGGTGCCGGGTCCCCCTCCACCGCCGCCGGTCGCCCGCTCGGAAGTGGGCGGGGACGACGGGCCGCCGCCGCCGCCCCCGGCGAGCGCGGCGGCTGCCAAAGCAGCGGCCTCGCCCCCAGGGACGCCCCCTCCGTGCCGGCGCTGCTGCATCATTTGCGGATCCCATAGAGATGCGGAGGTGCGGGTCCCCTCTTCGTCCGCGCCTGTGCCTCCGTCGCCCCCTTCTGCCCGCGCCGCCGCCGCCCGCTCGGCCGCCGCCGCCTCCTCGCGTAGCCGCGCCAGCTCGTTGGCCGCGTGCCCGAGCGCCTGGTCAAACTCGAGGAAGGCCCGCAGCGCCGTGGACCGCGCGACCTCCGGCCGGCTCAGCAGGCGCCACATCCAGGCCTCGAGCTCGCCCCGCCGCCGCTCGAGCAGCGCGCGCTCCTGCGGCGGCAGCTGCGCCGGCTCGGGCGGCGCGCCGGCGCCACCGCCGACGCCGCCGCCACCGACGCCGGCCCCCGCCGCCGTCGCGTGCGCGAGCTGCAGCTCCAGCGCGTGCTTGGGCGGCGGCTGCAGCGCGCGGTCCCGCCCCACGGCCTCCGGCAGCGCCTCACACAGCTGCTGGTGCAGACGGCGGAAGTGGGAGTAGCGCCGCAGCACGAAAAACGGCGGGCGGCGCGCGAGCCGCGCGGCGTCGGCGGCGTCGGCCGCGGCGGTCGGCTGCAGCAGGACATTGACGCGGTAGAGGGCGACGGTGTCGCCCGCGTCGTCGCGGCTGAGGAGCCAGCCCGGCAGGTTGACGGTGAAGCGCCACCCGCCGAGAGACATATTTTCGGGGGGGCGTTTGTCGAAACTGAGGCTTTGATGATGGTGATGGGATATGGCAAGTCGCGCAAGAGGGCGCAAGAGTGGTCGTTAGCGGACCATGATGTCAGGTGCGCAATGCGCTTCAGGTCGCTCTCTCGTCTGATTGTCCTGGCGCCTTCATGGTGTTTCGTCGAGCGTCGGTTTCTCGGCGTCGGCGTCGGCGTCCCGGCGTCGTTCGGGCCTCGCGCCTATGACACGTCGCAGCGGCCGCTGTGCCTCTCTCTTCCTATCGTCTCCGACTCCCACGCGTGTATTTCAATCGGTCTCGCTCTCGCGTGCGTCACAGCGAAGCAAACCCACACAGAGTTCGCACAGAGCGCCACGCACGCAAAACCCCATCCCATCATACCGACCAAAAGGATGGATGACGACCCCTTCGCGACGCTGCTGGGCGCCGCGGGGCTCAAGCCGACGTCGCCCACGGCGTCGGCGCCCGGGAGCCTCGCGCGTGGCATGGCGATGAGCGACAGCGCGGGAGGAGCAGCTCATAGTGCTTCCGCAGCAGGAGCAGTTTCCTCTTCCCCCCGCGCAATCGGCGCCACGGATGAGGGCGGGCATGCTGCGACGCAGGGCGGCAACGTCGCCGGCAGCGCGCCCTCGCTGCCGGAGCCGGAGCACCTCGAGGCCGCGCTGGCGGCGGCCAAGGAGGAGCGCGCCGCCGCCGCCGCCGACGCCGCCGCGGCCAAAGCGAGCGCCGCCGCAAGCGCCAACGCCAACGGCGGCACCCCCCCCTCATCCGCCGCCGCCGCCGCAGCGGCGACATCACCCTCCCTCCCGCCCGACCTCGAGGCCGCCGTGCGCGCGGCCGTGGCCGGCGCGGTGGACGAAAGCCTGGGTCGCCTCGCGCGCACCCTGCGCGTGGTCCTCGACGACCTCGGCCGCCGCGTCTCGGCCGCCGCTGCGTCGGCCGCCGACCTCAAGCGGGCCGTGGCAGCGGCGGCGGAGCAGGCGGGCGAGCACCAGCAGAACGCGCACGCGCGGTTCACGGCGCTGGACGCGGCGCTGCGCGAGGTGGACCGGGGGGTGCAGGCGCTGCGCGACCGGCAGGAGCTGGCCGAGGCGCAGGAGGCGCTGGCGCGGCTGTCGGCGTCGGCGTCGGCGGCGCCGCCGAACGCGAGGCGGGGCGATGCGGCGGCGGCGGCGGCGGCGGCGGCGGCGGGCGAGGACGCTGAGCGGGCGGCGGACGGGGCTGGGCCGGCGGCAACGGCAGCGGCGGCAGCCTCGCCCGCGGCCCCTCCGCTTCCTCCGCCACCTCCGCCGCCTCCTCCTCCTCCTCCTCCCTCGGGCCCGGCCCCTCCTCCTCCGCCCCCGCCGTTGGGCGCCCTCTCCATCCAGGGCCCCCTCCCGCCGCCGCCTCCGCCCGGCCCTTACGGAGCGCCCCCGCCAATGCCGCCGCCGCCGCCACCGCCGCCGCCGCCGCTGCCGGCCGCCCCGGGCCCCCCCTATCCCGGTGCGGGCCCCCCTCCTCCTCCGATGCCCATGCCCATGGGCCCGCCGCCCGAAGCCTACGGCGCGCCACCTCCCGGGCCGTACGGTCCCCCGGCGGGCCCCTACGCGCCCGCCGGGGGCCCCTCCTACGGTCGCAGCGGCAGCGGCGGCGGCGCGCCCGGCGGCGGCGCGCCCGGCGGCGGCGGCGCCCCCGCCTACCCCCCTCCGCCGCCCGGGCCCTCGTACGGCCCCCCTCCCGGGGCGGGCGCCTACCCGGCCCCGCCGCCCATGCCCCAGGCGCCAATGGGGCCCTACGGCGGCGGCAGGCCCGGCGGCGGAGGGGGCGCGGGGCCGCCGATGCCAGCGCACCGCGGCGGCGGCGGCGGCGGCGGCGGCGGCGGCGGCGGCGGCGGGTTGGGCGGCCCCCCGCCGCCGCCGCAGTCGCGCACGCTCGTGCCCGTCGACCAGGTGGTCGCGGATATCGCGGCGATGGGTTTTTCCCCCGGACGGGTGTGGGACGTGGTGCGGCGGCTCGAGGAGGGCGGGCAGGCCGTCGACCTCAATGTGATCATCGACCGGCTGACGCGCGGGGAGCGCTGAGGGAGGAGAGGTTGAGGTTTTTTGTGCTTTGGCGCGTCGCCGCCGGGAGCGCGCGCCTTTCTGACGTGTCTGATGCAAGTAAAGAGCTCTCCGACGCCACCTTCATGCCACCGAATACGACCTTGACCTCTCCTCGTCACCTTTCTCTCTGTCTCTCTTTCTCTCTCTCTCGCGCGCGCGCCGACGAAACCCTCCTCCTCCCTTCCGCGCGATGTCCGGCTTTTCCGTCCTGCGAGGGCTGTTGACGTCGCCCGTCAACCCGGCGTCGTGCTCGTGCGCGCGCGGACTGGCGGTCGCGCTCCAGGAGCTTGCGAGCGTGTCGCCCGTCCTCTTCGGGGGGCTCGCGAAACCGTCGGCGTCGGCCCCGGCGTCGGCGTCGGCGTCGGCGTCGGCGTCGGCGTCGGCGTCGGCGTCGGCGTCGGCGTCGGCGTCGGCGTCGGCGTCGGCTTCGGCTTCGGCGTCGTTTGATCTGTCGACGCGCGCGTGGGGCGGCAGCAGCGCAAGGAGGCCGTCCGACCCGCTCGCAGTTTTGGCCGGCAGCAGCGACGTGGTCGACCGGATAAGGGCCGAGCTGGCCGCCCCCCCGCCGCCGCCGGAGGTGTGCGCGGGGGCCAACGGCTTGTCGGCGCACGACGAGCTGGCGCGGCGGCGGTTCGCCTCGGCGCTAATGTGAATGAAAAAAACAAACGGCGTCTTTGTCCGTTTGAGGTTTCTCTCGTTCGGGGTTGTTTTTTGGACTGGGGGGGATCGCTTCCGGGCACCCTGTAATGGATCAGGTTACAATGCACCGGCCAGCCCGCGGACCTTGGCCATCACGGCGCGCTCGAGCGCAGGCACGTCGATTCCTGCGCCGCCGCCGCCGCCCGCGGGCGCGATGACGGGCGCAAACGCGGCGACGGGCGCAAACGGGCCGCCGTCGGGAAAGCCCGGCGGGAAGGTCGAGCAGGGCAGGCCCGCGAGCGGCTCGCCGTCGTCGTCGTCGTCGCCCCGCTGCGCCGCCGCCGCCCCGGCCGCAAAGAGCGGGCGGCCGGGGCCCCGCCCGCCAAGACCCGCGGCCGCTGTCGCCGCTGCCGCCGCCGCCCCCGCCCCCGTCGCCGTCCGCCCCTGTCCCGCCGCCCGATCCGCCCCCGCTCTTCCCCCCGCCCGTCCCGCCGCCTCTCCCGCCGCGCCCGCGGTCACGCCGCTGCCGCCGTCGCGACCACCGTCCCCGCCGCCCGCGTCCGCGGCCTCTTCTTTCAAATACGGCACCACCAGCAGCGGGTCCCGCGCCCGCCCGCAAACGCTGCCCGCGCACGCCGCCGCCGCCGCGCGGGTGGCCAGCACGACTAGGGCGCTCGCGCGCGCGGGCCGGGCAGGGGACGGGGCGGCGAGCCGGCTGCCGCGGGCGTGAGGGCCGCCGCCGCCGCCGCCACCCGGACCCCCGGCCCAAGAACCGCCGCCGCCGCCGCCGCCGCCGCCGCCGCCGCCGGGACCCCCTGCCGCCGCCGCCATCCCAGTGGTCGCCTCCGCTTGCTGCTGCTGCTGCGCCCCCTTTGGCCTCTTAGTCCCGCGCATGACCACGTCCTCGACCTCGCCGTGCGCCCCGAGCGCGCGCCGGAGGTCGTCGGCCGTGTACGCGCCGACGTCCGGGTGCCACGAGACCTTGACGGTGCGGCGAAGCATCTGTGCCGTTTCGTCGGCGCCGGCGGCGCCGGCGCCGGCTGCCGCGGCGCCGGCTGCCGCTGCTGCTGCCGCCGGAGAGGGGCGCTCGGCCCCCGCCGCCGCCGACCCCGCCCCCTTTCGGGCGGCGGCGGCGGCCTCGGCGCCCGCACGCGCGCGCTCCTCCTGCTCCATCTTGGCGCGCAGGGCCTCGAGCTCGCGCGCGAAGCGCATGCGCGCCACCGCCTCCTCGGCGACGCCGGCGTCGGCGGCGTCGGCAGCGGCGGCCGGCCGCCGGCGCGCGCCCCCGCCGCCGCCGCCGCCGCCCGCGCGCGCCGCTTCCGCCGCCTCGGCCTCGCGCCGGTCCAGCTCCTCGCGCATGCGCCGCCGGTGGTCGCTCTGCTGGGAGGTACGCAACGCCCGCGCGGCCCGCGCCGCCAGCCACGCGTCCAGCGCGCGCCGCGCGCCCGCGTCCGACAGCACGGCGTAGGCGCGCTGCACGAGCGCAAACTCCTCTGCCGCCGCCGCACGGCGCTTGGCGTCGTCGGTTCCGCCGCCGCCGCCCGACGCCGCGCCCGCGCCCGCGCCGCCCGCGCCGCCCGCCGCCCCGGCCGAGGCGCCCAGTTTGTCCGGATGCTTGAGCAGGGCCATGCGCCGGTACGCCTTGCGGATCTCCTCGGGCGTGGCGTCGGGCCCGGCGTCCTCGAGCCCCAGGACAGCGTACGGCGCAAAGCCGTCGCCCGGGTCGAAATCGAGCGCGGCCGCCGGCGGGGCGTCGCCGTCGCCGTCGCCGCCGCCGCCGCCGCGCGACGCCATTCTGTGCGGGAGGGGCGGCCGGTCCCTGTCTCTCTCGCGCGTGCGGTGTCGCGGCCGGGTTGAGGTGGCTGCGGCCTGCCGACGTGTCGATTGTTTGGTGGTAGGACTGCTCGCTGCGCGTGTGTCGATGCAGCTGGAGGAAAGGAGAGATTTGGTTCGTCCGTTCAAAGGACGGTCAGATTTGTTCGATGGGTCTTGCGTGCGGGGAGAGACGGAGCGCAGAGGGCGCTGGCGTGATGTGTCCGGGGGGGGGTCTGCGTGGGGAGGCTCTGCGTTTCTGCTTTTGGGCATCCATCGCGCATCCGCTTCGACGCCGACGCCGACGCGTCGCCAAAACACAAGACGCCGGCGCGCGCGCATTGGACTACTTGCCCCAAACGCGAGCGTCCAGGATCACCACACCACGCGTCGTCCGCGGGGCTACGCGCGCGCAACAGCAGCAGCAACAGTATCAGCAGCAGACACACGACGTCCCCACCGGCAGAGAGACTTGCGTAGACAGTCACGATCGCCAATCAAACACGACCGACAGAACCACCACCAGACGGACACATCGCGCAATCACCTGCAAGCCAGCACCAACAGAGAGAGAGATGTCGTTCTCGCACGCGCACGCGCACCGCGAGGAGCGCGGCACCCGCTTCCCGGTCGCGTCCGTCGAGGACGCGCTCGTCGCGCGGCTCGCGATGCGCCTGCGCCTGGGGCGCCCGCCGGGCCACGCGCGCACGCCGCCGCCCGGCCAGCAGCGCGACCTTCAGGCGGCGGCGGCCTCGGGCCACAGCGGCGCCGCCAACTGCGTCTCGTGGGGCGGAGGGGCGGGCGGCGACGCCGTGCTCGTCTCCGCGGGCGACGACGCGCGCGTGCGCGTGTGGGACGCCGGCACGGGCGCCCTCCGCGGCGCGATCGACCCGGGCCACACCAGCGGCATCTTCTCGGCGGCGCTGCTTCCGGGAACCGCGCTGGTCGCCTCGTGCGCGGCGGAGAGCGCCGTGCGCGTCACGGACGCCAACCGCCTGGCCACGCGCGCGCTGCACGGCCACCGCGGGCGCGTCAAGGCGGTCGTGCCGATCTCGGCGGACATGGTCCTGAGCGCGGGAGAGGACGGGAGCGTGAGGTGCTGGGACCTTCGCGACCGGCGCGGCGCGGCCGGCGCGCCCGGGCGGGCGGCGGCCGAGGCGGTGCGCCGCGGCCGGGCGACCGCGTCGGACGCGGCGCAGGCCGCGCGCTCGCTGGTGGTGGAGCAGGGGGTCGAGGCGCGCACAGGGGCCGGGGCGGCGGCGGCGGCAGCGGCGGCGGCGGCGGCGGCGGCGGCGGGCGGCCCCTCCTCCGGGCGCGTCGGCATCACCGCCCTCGCCGTCGACCCGTCGCGCCCGTGGCTCTTCTGCACGGGCGGGGCCGACCCCGTCGTGCGCATGTACGACCGCCGCATGGTGCGCGCGCCCCCGCCCTCCTCGTCCGGCGGGGCGGCGGGCGGCCGGGCGGCGTGGGTGTCGGCGTTCTGCCCCGGCTCGGACCGCGGGCCGCCGCTCCGCGCGCTGCAGCAGGCGCTGGCGCGCGGCCTGCCGCCGCCCGGCGGGCTGCTGCACGTCGTGACGGGCGTCGAGTTCGACCCGTCCGGCGCGCGCGTGCTCGCCGCCTACGCGACGGGTGGGGGGGCGGGGTCCTCGGGCGGGCGGCGGGGCGGCCGCGGCCGCTCCCGCGGCCGCGGCGCGGCGGCGGCGGCGGCGGCGGCGGGCGGCGGCCTGCCGTCGGGCGGCGGCCTGCCGTCGGGCCGCGTGCTCGCCTTCGACGTGGAGACCGACGCCCTGCGCGCGCCCGCCCAGCTGTTCGCCCCGCCGCGGCCGCCCTCGTTTGCCGGGGGTGGCAGCGGGGGCCGGCGCGGCGGCGGCGGTGGCGGCGGGCCGGCGGGCGCGGGGCCGCCCAGCAGCTGCAGCGGCGGCGGGGGGAGCGGCGCACCCGGCGGCGGCGGCGGCGGCGGCGGCGGCAGCGGGCCCCGCCCGGCCTCTCCTCCTCCTCCCGCCGACCCTCCAACCGCCTTCGGATTGTCCCTGCCCGAGGGCGTCTCCCTCAGCGCCCGCGTCCTCGCCATCGACCCCGTCACGCGGCGGCCCGTCTTCCGCGACTTGACCTTTCCTTCCGGCAGCCACATCGGCGCGGGCGCGGCCACACTGCTGGCGGGCGGCGGCGGCGGCGGCGGTGGCGGCGGCGGCGGCGGCGGAAGCGGCGGCGGCGCTGGGGGCGCGACTGGCGGCGGAGCCGCAGCTGGTGCCGGCGGCTCTGCAAGCGGGCGCGGCGCGACCGCCGCGGCCGCGCGCGGGCGGGGAGGGCGCGCGGGTGGGCGGGCCGCGGCCGCCCGGGGCCGGGCCGGCCGCGGCGGCGCGGGCGGCGGCGGGCGCGGGCCGACGCCGCCGCTGCTGCCGCCCGGCGCGCGCCTCCTCGGCGGCGGGGCCGTGTTCCTGACGCCCGAGATGCTGGGCCTGGGCCCGGGCGGAGGCAACGCGGCCGACGGCCTCGCGACCATGCTATCGGCGGCCATGCGGGCGGCGCTGGGGATGGGCGGCGGCAGCGGCGGAGGAGGAGGCGGCGGAGGCGGCGGCGGCGGCGGCGGCGGCGGCGCAACGGGGGATGCTGCCGCCGCCGCCGCCGCCGCCAGCCGCGGTGGTGCTGGCGCCGGCCCACGCGTAACCAACATCGACGTTCCGCTCACGTTCCCGGCCGGCGCGGGCGCAGGCGCGGGCGCGGGAGCCGGGGGCGCCGCTGGCGATCGCCGCCGCCGGAGCGGCACCGGCGCGGCAGGGAGGAGACGCGGGGGCGGCGGGCGCCGCCCGGCGGCGGGCGCGCCGTCGGCGGGCGGCGGCGCCGCCGCCGCCGCCGCCGCTGCCCGCACGGCCCCGGCCCAGCAACAGCAACAGCCAACCGCACCCAGCCCCCGGAACCCGCTGAGCGCCCTGCTCTCGTCCTTGATGGGCGGCTCGCGCCCGCCCTCGGCCGGAGGCGCCGGCGCGGGGGGCGCCGGCGCGGGCGCGGGCGGCGGCGGCGCTCCGTCGGCGGCGGCAGCAGCGGCAGCAGCGGCAGCGGACGCGGCGCGGGCCGGGCCGTCATCCCGCCGCCGCCCCCGCTCGTCCTCCGGCCGCCCGTCCCCGCTCCCTCCGCCGGTAGACGAGATCGGCGAGGAAGACGAGGGCGGCGCGGCAGGAGGCGGGCGCCACGCGAACAAGCGGCGGCGCGGCTGGGATGGCGGCGCGCCGATCCCTCCCGCCCCCCCTCCTCCTCCTCCCCCGGTCTCCTCGCCGCCGCCGGGCGGCGGCCTGGCCAACTTGTTCGGCTCGTTCGCGGACGGCGCGTCGACGCTGCTGTCGCGCCTGCGATCGGGCTCGGCCGGCG
>Ga0105055_10000430_pt1 | contig 64022 bp, 67 predicted proteins | sample BON03_FD_78090 | JGI IMG/M metagenome (GOLD analysis project Ga0105055, IMG submission 78090) | Freshwater microbial communities from Lake Bonney liftoff mats and glacier meltwater in Antarctica - BON-03 | ecosystem: Environmental > Aquatic > Freshwater > Ice > Glacier meltwater | place: Lake... | reverse complement strand
GCCGATCACTCATTCGCGGGCGGCCCGGCGGTCCGCCCCTACCCCCGGCTTGCCGGGGCGCCTGCTCGCCGAAGCCTCGGCGCAGGCGGGCCAAAGTCCAAAACAAAAGAGACGTTGGTATGATAGGGTGCCAGGAGCCGCCGGAGTGTCGAAATCCGCCCGATGGATCGAGCCGTTTTACACTTCAAACCCGCTCACGGCGTCTCACTGCTTCGGACGACCTCACTTTCCCCGAAAACCCTGACCACTCATCCTCAAATCAATCTGAGGGGCCTTTGTTCAGCGTTTCGTTAGAGCGCCCGAAAGATCAACGAGGCGTTCTGCCCGCCAAATCCCAGATTGTTGCTTAGCACCGTGCGGATGGCGCCCGCACGAGCCACGTTGGGCACGTAATCCAGATCGCACTCGGGGTCGGGCTCCACGAGGTTGATCGTCGGAGCGATCTTCCCGGTTTCAATGGTCTTCACGGCGATGACCGATTCGATCCCCCCGGCGGCGCCGAGGAGATGTCCAGTCATCGACTTGGTCGAGCTGATCGGCATCCGGTAGGCGTGATCTCCGAATACTTTCTTGATCGCCAGTGTTTCAAACTTGTCGTTGTAGGGCGTCGAGGTGCCGTGGGCGTTGATGTAGTCGACCTCGTTTGGTTTGAGCCCACTGCTCGCCAACGCCCGGGTCATGGCCAGCGATAAGCCCCTACCCTCAGGATCCGGCTGCGTGATGTGAAACGCGTCACAGGTCGCGGCGTAGCCCGTAAGTTCGCAGTAAATCCTCGCCCCGCGGGCTTGGGCGTGCTCGAGCGATTCGATCACGAGAATTCCCGCGCCCTCCCCCATCACAAACCCGTTGCGATTCTTTTCAAACGGACGGCTCGCCGACTGCGGCGTATCGTTGCGCGTGCTCATGGCCTTCATCGCGCAAAAGCTCGCGTAAGCAAACGGGGTGATCGCCGCCTCACTTCCTCCGGCGATCATCACATCGGCATCGCCTCGGCGAATCGCGTGAGCGGCTTCCCCGATCGCGTGGGAGCCCGTAGCGCAGGCGGAAACCAGACCGAAATTAGGCCCGCGCGCGCCGTGTTCGATCGCGACCAGTCCAGCGCACATATTGCCGATCAGCGCGGGAATCGTGAACGGGGAGACTTTGCGCGGCCCCCGCTCCGCCAGCACCTTGAGCTGCCTTTCATAGGTGTGCATCCCGCCGATGCCGGAGCCGATCATCACCCCCACGCGGTCGCCGTCCTCCCGGCTCACGTCCAAGCCAGAGTCCTTGACCGCCTGCTTGGACGCCACAAACCCAAAGTGCGTGTAGCGGTCGTTGCGCCGAGCATCCTTAGGATCCATCACCTGGTTAACATCCCAGTCTCGGACTTCGGCGCCGATCTGGCTGGCAAATTCACTCGGATCGAAGTGGCTGACACGATCGATGCCGCTTTGGCCCGCAATCAGATTTCGCCAGAACGAGTCGACGTTGTGGCCGACCGAAGTGACAACTCCTAGTCCGGTGACAACAACGCGGCGTGGGATGAAGGCTTCCATAAATTTTCCGAGGCAAACCTAACTAGTTCAAAAAACAAAAAGGCGTCCTACCAGCTCATTCCTCGAGGGAAAGCGGTAGAACGCCAGCAAGAGCGAAGCCAATTACGCGGACGCAGCCTTGGCCTTGATGTAATCGTTGACTTGACCGACGGTCTGGAGCTTCTCGGCATCAGACTCAGGAATCTCTCCCTTAATCTCATCCTTAAACTCTTCTTCAAAGGCCATGATCAACTCGACGGTGTCGAGGGAATCAGCGCCAAGATCGTCGAGAAAAGAAGCAGTCGGCGTGATTTGCTCCTCATTAACGTTAAGCTGGTTAACGATAATTTCCTTAACGCGTTGTTCGATGGTTTTTGAGTCGGCCATGTGGTGGGTAATTCGTAAGCAGCAGGGTTCACATCGCCATGCCGCCGTCAACGGTAAAAACTTGTCCGGTAATATAGTTCGCTTCCTCCGAAGCGAGGTAGGCCGTCATGTTCGCGATATCGGCCGCTTCCCCAAACCGTTTCAAGGGAACAGCCTCGAGAATCTTTTTCGACGATTCCTCGTTGTTGACGAATGCCGTGGTCATATCGGTCTTAATAAAGCCGGGCGCGACCGCATTCACCGTCACGCTCCGCGAAGCGAATTCGCGAGCGAGGCTCTTGGTCAGTCCGATGATGCCCGCCTTGGCCGAGGAGTAATTGGCCTGCCCAGCATTGCCCATGATGCCGCTCACCGAAGTGATGTTGATAATTCGGCCCCAGCGGGCCCGGGTCATCGGCCTGGCCAGATACTTGGACCAATAAAAGCAGCTGGAGAGGTTTGTGGAGATTACGTCGTGCCAATCGGCTTCCCCCATCCGGAACAAGAGCCCGTCGCGGGTGATCCCAGCGTTGTTGACGAGAATGTCGATATTCGGGAACTCTCCGAGCAAAGTCTCTGCGGCCGCCGCCACGGCGGCTCCGTCCGAAACATCGACCGCTAACGCCCGGGCCTTACCGCCCCCGGCCACGATCGCCTCGGCCACGGCGCCGCACGACGCCTCCGATTTCGAAACGCAGATAACGGTCACGCCGTTCTTTGCCAACGACTCTGCGATGGCTTTGCCAATTCCTCGGCCTGCCCCTGTGACCAAGGCCGTGCGATTATTAAAAGTAAGACTCATGGTTATCTCAGGGTTAATAGACGTCGCGTTGGTAACGTTTATCTTTCTTCAACTGTTTGATGTAGTCGGTCGCCGCCGCGCTGTCCATCTCGCCTTCTTCGGCAATGATTTCGTGCAGAGCGGCATCCACGTCCTTGGCCATCCGCTTAGCATCACCGCAGACATAGAAATTGGCGCCACCCTCGATCCACGACCAGATTTCGGCGGCGTTTTCCCGCATCCGATCCTGAACATAGATTTTGGTCGATTGATCACGGGACCATGCGAGGTCGAGACGATCGACCTGTTCCTTAGCTAAATAGTCAGTCCATTCTTCCTCATACAGGTAGTCGGTGGCCTTTTTCTGATCGCCAAAAAACACCCAGTTGCGACCGGTCGCACCACTCGCGACCCGATCCTGCACGAAGGCACGGAAGGGCGCGATCCCCGTGCCCGGCCCCACCATGATGCAATCGATGGAGCCATCTTCCGGCGGACCGAAGTGAGAATTCGACACGAAGACCGGCACTGGGGTCGTGTTGACCACCACCCGGTCCGACGTGAACGTCGAGCACACCCCAAATCGTGCGCGGTGATTGGTTTCGTAACGCACAATTGCGACTGTGAGATGAATCTCCTGAGGAAAAACCTTCGGGGAGGAAGCGATCGAATAAAGGCGCGGCATCAATTTGCGCATGTGATCAACCAGCTCTTGCGCGGTAAGCTTGGCGCTCGGGAACTCCGTCAACAAGTCGATGTATTCGCGATTGGCGAGAAAGTTGGCGACGACTTCCTTGGCCTCAGGTTCGCTCAAACCGTTGAGCGTAGCCTGTTCCGCGGGATCGGTGGCCTTGGCAGCTAAAGTCTTGACGATTTTCACCGTCGGTCCCGCCAGGGCTAACCGCGACGACAAGGCTTCGCGCAAGGTAATCGGCTCCTCAAGGCGCAACATCGCCGGCGAGACTAACTCCTCGCCGGTCGCGCCCATGAGGCGCAACAATTCGGCCACATCTTCCGCGCGATTGGTGGCAAAAACCCCGAGGGAATCGCCCGCTTGGTAATTCAGGGCACTACCCGCCAGATCGACGACAAAATGACGGGTCTCCTTCGCGGACCCGGGATTATTCAGCACGCGATTTTCCGTGATCCGGGCCGGAAATGGGTTTTCTTTGGTGAATTGAGGCGTGGCAGCATCGACTGACATGATTGTCGGGATGAAGGCCCCCGCCTCTGTCTCGCGCAAGCCTTTGTTACGTCTTAGACCGTCGAGCTTGCCCCCGAGAGAATTATGCCGCCAACTGCACCGTTCCCATGAGCACATCCGAGCCGATTCGCCTCCACAAGTTCCTTGCCGATGCCGGCGTATGCTCCCGTCGGGCGGCGGAAGTCATGATTGCGGAAGGCGAAGTTTGGGTGAACAACGCCAAAGCTGTCATCGGCCAGAAGGTCGTTCCCGGCGTCGACAAAGTCACTGCCCGGGGCCGCCCCGTGCGGTCCAATCAACCTCTGCTCACGCTGGCGATGCACAAACCGCGGGGACTCGTCTGCTCCAACGACGATCCGCACAATCCCGACACGATCTTCGAACTCCTGCCCAAGGAATTTGCCGGTTACCGCTTCTTTTGCGCCGGGCGTCTCGACAAAGACAGTGAAGGTCTCGTCATCCTCACGACCGACGGAGACCTCGCCAATCGGCTGATGCACCCGTCCAACCTCATCGTCAAACGCTACCATGTCGTGCTGAAACAGGACTTTCCCGCGGCCCGGCTCGGACAGCTCCTTCGGGGGGTCATCATCGAAGGCGAGCGGCTGAAGGTCGAGCGAGCCGCCCTCGTCAACCCCAGCCCGGCAAAGACGTCGACCAATCTCGATGTGCACATGCATCACGGCAAGAAGCGCGAGATCCGTCAGCTCTTCATCGCCATCCGATTTGATGTGAAACGCCTGCGCCGCTATCAGATCGGAGCTCTGCGGTTGAAGGGAATCCCGTTGCGGGCGATGAAACAACTTTCGACCAAAGAAATCGCATTGTTATTTAAGGTGGCGAGCTTCCGCGCTACCGTTCCGGACAAAGTTAAAGTTTCCTGATCATGACTAAATCCCTTGTTGCCACGTTGGCCGCCATCGCGGCCACTCTCACCTTGAACGCCGAGACGCTCAGCGCCCCGACCGCCGTTCACACGCAACCCGACGCCAACTCCGTCGTGGTCAAAGTGCTCGCGCCGGGCACGGCGCCCGCGCCTGCGATGAGCGCGCTGGTCACGACTCCGGCCGGATGGATGGCTGTGGTCATCACCGGACCCTTCGAGGCTTACGTCCAGAACGACGACATCGACAAAGGCCTCCATGTGAAACTTGGCTCCTCGATTCACCTCGAGCCCAAGTCTAGCTCCGGGGTGCTCACCACAATGGGTGCCGGCGACCAGGCCAGCATCACCGGTCTGCACGGCAAATGGACTCAGATCTCGCTGGAAAAAACGACCACCGGATTCATCCAAACGAAGAATCTGCTCGCTCCCAAGACCGCCGCCGAACCCGTGCTGCGCGACGTCTCAACTCAAGCCACGCCCCCCCGCCCTGCTCAAACCACCCCGGTCTACCCGAACGCGACTCGCCCACTCGCCCCGGCCAACTACGGCACCCCGGGGGCAAATATTCTTCCGCGTTTCTTCCAAGGCACCCTCGCGTCAACCCGCCGCCCGTTTACGCCTCGTCGTCCCTTCGACTGGCAGTTGAACGATGACGCCGGGGTCCGCTACGCCTACCTCGATCTTGAGAAACTGTTTCTCACCGATCCGATCACCCACTACGCGGACCGCGAAGTCGTCGTGTTCGGCACGCCCGTAGGTTCGGAAGACGGAAAGAATATTATCATCAAGGTTGAGAGCCTGCGCTTGAAATAAACTACCGCGGCCCAAGCGAAGCCCAAACAGACGCACTGGCCTATTCGAATCATGGAATTAATTGAAGGAAACAAGATCGCCACGGCCATCATCGCCGAGCTGAAGGAAGAAGTCGCCGCCCTCCGCGGCCGCAAACCGTGCATCGCCCTCGTGCGAGTCGGCGAAGATCCGGCCTCGGTCTCGTATGTGCGCAAAAAAGAAAAGACCGCCGAGGAAATTGGCATCGCAAGCCGAGTCATTCTTCCGCCGATCACGATCAGCCAAGACGACTTGATGAAGATCATCGCTGAGCTCAATGCCGACGACACCGTTGACGGTATTCTGGTCCAATCTCCGCTGCCGAAGCAGATCGACGAACTCTTGATTTTCCGGGGCATCGCTCCCGAGAAAGATGTCGATGGTCTAGGCACGATGAACATCGGCAAAGTGGCCCAGGATGATGAAACCGGTTTTGTCTCGTGCACCCCCGCCGGCATTATGGTCCTGCTCGCCCGCAGCAATGTTGACCTCAAAGGCAAGCACGTCGTGGTCATCGGCCGCAGCCTTCTCGTGGGCAAGCCGGTGGCCCTCCTCGCTCTGCAGAAAAAGGCTGGAGCCAACGGCACGGTGACGGTCTGTCATTCTGGGACCACCCATCTGGCCGCGATCGCGGTCCAAGCCGATGTCCTGATCGCGGCGATCGGCCGGCCCAATTTCGTGACGAGCGATATGGTCAAGCCCGGCGCGGTCGTGATCGATGTGGGAATCAATCGAGTCCCCGACTCCACGCGCAAGACCGGTTATCGGCTCACGGGCGATGTCGACTTCGGTCCCGTCTCCCAGATTGCCAGTAAGATCACCCCCGTGCCGGGCGGCGTCGGCCCGATGACCGTCGCGATGTTAATGAAAAATACGGTGAAGGCCCATCAACAGCGTCTCGGCTCGTAAATCCCAGAGTTGCGTCTGACCGCCGGACCCCTTTTTTATTAATCCGATGGGCGAACCCTATATTCTCGTGGTTGATGATCAACCGATCAACGTGCAGCTCCTCAAGCGCAAGTTGGAACGTGAAGGCATCAGAGTCACGGCGGCCTACAACGGTTTGGAAGCCCTTCATTCGGTTGAGCGGGAAAAGCCGGACTTGATCCTCTTGGATGTGATGATGCCCGACATGGATGGCATCGAAGTTTGCCAACGCTTACAAGCCAACGAAGAGACTCGCTCGATTCCCGTGATCTTCATCACGGCGCGCAGCTCGAAGGAAGGAAAGCTCGAAGGACTCGGCGTCGGGGCGGTCGACTATATCACCAAGCCAATCGACCTTGATGAAACCTTCGCGCGCGTGCAGACGCAGCTACGGTTCGTCAGCATCAATCGCGAGATGATCGATCTCCAACGACGCCTCGTCGAAGCACGCCGCGCGGCGACCATCGGAGCGGTCACGCAAGGGATCACTCACAATTTGAACAATCTCCTCGGGGTCGTCATTGGTTACCTCGACTTGGTCAAAGCCTACTACGACCGCCCCGAGCAGGTGAAGAAGAACGCTGGCCACGTTGAGGACGCCGTGCACCGGATTGTCTCCATCATCAAGCAGCTAAGTTCACTCGTCGTAAAAACCCGACCACCGCTCTCACCGGAACGCCTCCAATCATTGATTGACGGCGGTATTCACCGTTTCAAAACCGAGTATCACGTATCGAGCGAGATCACCGTGAGTAACAAGCTCCCCGAGCTCATGATCGACAGCAATATTGAGGTCTTTGAGGAAGTGCTGGCGAAAGTTTTAATCAACGCGTGGGAGAGCTACGATTCCAGATCGAACGACCGCCGCCCGATTGGGATCACCACCGCACAAATTGAACGTCCCAACGAGGGGCCCGCGATCAACATTGTGGTCGAGGACCAAGGTTGCGGGATCGACCCCGAAGTGAGCGATCACGCTTTCGAACCTTTTATTAGTTCCAAGAACACCGTGGGAGTCGGCATGGGCCTAACCATCGCCCGCCACGCGCTGCGCAACATGGGGGGAGAAGTCACGATGGAGGATCGGCAAGGGGGCGGCGTGCGGGTCACGTTGATGCATCCCATTGAAAAACGCCCGCGCCCGCGGTCCTCGATCGATGAGTAAGGTCGCATTTCTCGGCGCGGGCAATATGGCGTCCGCCATCGTCGAAGGCTTGATCGATAAGGGGACGTTTCGGCACGAAGAGATCGTCTGCTATTCCGCGAGTGGCCGCACCGCAAACAGCCTAGCCGCCCGCACGGGAATCAAGGCCGTATCGTCGCTCGCCGACCTACTCGCGACCGCCGATATTTTGGTCGTTGCCTTCAAGCCCCAACATCTCGCCCCCGCGGACCCCGCCCTCGCCGAGCTCACTGCCAACAAACTGGTGATCTCGGTGCTTTCTGGAAAGCGAACCTCAAGCCTCCGCCGTGCCTTCCCCCAAGCGAGGAACATCGTTCGCACGATGCCAAACACCCCTGGTCGTATCGGGGCAGGAATTACGGCCTGGTGTCCGGAACATCCACTGACGGCAACAGACCGAACCCACGTGACCGCAATGCTCAGCGCACTCGGTCAAGCCGTTGAAATGGACGAAGTTCATCTCGACGCGGCCACTGCTGTGAGTGGCAGCGGAGCCGGTTTCGTGTTCGAATTTGCCGCTGCGTTGTGCGCGGCAGGCGAAGCGGCCGACCTGCCTCCGGAAGTCGCCCGCCAACTTGCCTTGGAGACGCTCTTAGGTTCAGCCCGTCTCATCGCCCGCACCGGCGAAAACCCCGAAAAACTTCGCGACCAAGTCACCTCGCCCAACGGCACGACCTTTGCCGGATTAGAGCGACTCCGCGCAGGTGATTTCCGCGGCTTGATCCGCGAGACCGTGCTTGCGGCCAAGGCCCGCGCCGTGGAATTATCTCAGGACTCATGAACGCACTCTCTAGACGTATTCTGGTGACGGGCGGCGCTGGTTTCATCGGCAGCGCCTTGATCTGGGCGCTCAACCAGCGTGGCTACACCAACATTCTCGTCACCGATTTCCTCGGAAAAGATGAGAAATGGCGGAATCTGGTGCCGTTGAACTTTGCCGACTACGTGGAAGCGGATGAGTTTCGCTCACGGGTGGCGACGAAGGGTTCTTGTTTCGGTAAGTTCTCAGCCGCGTTCCACCTCGGCGCTTGCTCGGCGACCACCGAGCGCAACGCCTCCTATCTCATCGACAACAATTTCGCCTATACCAAGGAGCTCGCGTTGTGGGCGATGGAGCACGACACCCGTTTCATCTATGCCTCGTCGGCGGCCACCTACGGCGACGGCGCCCAAGGCATGGACGACCAGAGCGAGGCGATTGAGCGGCTTCGTCCGCTCAACATGTATGGGTATTCCAAGCACCTCTTCGACCTCCATGCTCAGCGCCACGGCTGGCTGCAACGCATCGTCGGAGTGAAGTATTTCAACGTCTTCGGACCGAATGAGAATCACAAGGCCGAGATGCGATCGCTGGTCAACAAAGCGTATCAGCAGATCCTCGACACCGGGAAGGTGGGTCTCTTCAAAAGCCAGCACCCTGATTTCAAAGATGGGGAGCAGATGCGAGATTTTCTCTATGTGAAGGACGCCATCGAAATGACTCTTCACTTTGCTGAAGGAGGGAGCGCCGCCCATGGTCTCTTCAATCTCGGCTCCGGCGAAGCCAACACTTGGCTGACTCTCACCCGCGCTATCTTTTCCGCGCTCGACCGCGAGCCGTCGATCGAGTTCATCGACATGCCGGAAGCCTTGAAGGGCAAATACCAGTATTTCACCAAAGCCGACATCACCAAGCTGCGGCAATCAGGCTATTCCCGCGCCATGACTCCCCTCGCCGATTCAGTTCGCGATTACGTCCAGGGCTCGCTCGTGCCGGACAAACGTCTGGGCGACTAGATCCACCAGCAAAGCTGAACGGTAGGCACAAAAAAGGCCGCCCCTGTTGAAGGACGACCTCTGAAAATAATGCAGGCAATTACGGAAGCTCGTTGAGCTCCGCTTCGGTCCACTCCTTGCGGTTCGGGTCTTGTGCGTGGATCGCCGCCACCCGTGCGGTGTCGATCGGTCCAGCCTCATTGCCCCATTCCTGCCGGATGTAGGTCAACACGGCCGCGATTTTTTCGTCGCTCCAATTGTAGCCGCTGCCCGGCACTTGTCCGAAGGCTGGCATGGCTGCCGCGCTATAGGTGTTGCCCTTCACCGTCACCGGACCTTTTAAGCCATGCAGCAAGATACTGATCAACCGCTCCTCGGAGCCAGTGACCCATTCAGAACCCGCCAAGGGAGGATAGATATTGGGAACACCTTGGCCATTCGGCATGTGACAAGTCACACACGCAAGTGCGTATTGTTTCCGGCCCAAGACCAACGGATCCATCTTAGGAACTTCAGCCTGGCCGCTACTCGGCAGTTGGCGTTCGTCAAAGATCTCAGGACTGAAATGTCCGGAATAACGGTTCAAATAGGAGCCGCCGTAGAAGATCAGCCCACTGAACACGAACAGGAGCCCCAACGGGAGCAGACGGTAGTGAGCATCGGTATCGGGCTTACCCGCCGCGGCCTTCGTGTGGGCGGTGATGAGGCTTTCATCTGAGACGACGGCCTGGGCCAACCGAGGATCAAGGGGCGATTGCTGGCTCATTCGTGAGCTCCTTCCGCTTTAGAGGCCGGCTCAAAAGGGCGGGCCTCGGCAAATGCATAGGACTGTTTTAAGCTCATCAAATAAGCGACGAGGGTCTCCGCCCGCTCGGTGGGAACCAATTCATAACCGGTCGGAGCGACGCCCTGCAAAGCCTTCGGGGAAGATTCGCCCACTTGTTTGCGAACATCGAAGAGGAACCGATACGCCGGCATGCCGTGAATGCCATTGTAGAGATAAGCCAACAGGAATTCCTCATTCTCATCGGCGGCGAGTGAACGGGCCCCAAAATTCGCTAGGTCCGGACCGATCCGACTATTACCCAAGAGCGGACGAGTCTGGTGAACATAATCACGGGCGACGCTTTGGCGTTGGCCCCAGTTGCGTTCCTTGTCAGCGCCAAACTCCGGACGGCGGACCTGCTGCGTATGGCAAGCCGCGCACCCGAGGTCTTGGTAGACCAACTGTCCGCGAGAGGCAATGCCGTTGGCGCGTTCAGGAAACGCCTTGCCCTCAAGATCGTCGTAATGCGGCGAGAGTGAGCCGAGTTGGGCTTGGGTGCCGAGGGCTAATCCGGCCCAAGACAACGCGAGGGCGAAGAAGAGGCCAAAGAAGAATAAGGGTCCGTTTTTCATGAGACTGAAGCCTCCAAGGTCGCGGGCTGACTGAACTGCTTCAACGTGGATTCGGTTGATTTCGTGAAGAAGAGGCGAACAAAGTGAATGCCCAGCGAAAGATTGCCCACGATCAACAAGGCCTGAGCCGCCGTCGCCGCCAAGAGCCATGGCCGCAGCTGGGAGGCGATCATCTCAAACGAAACCGAAGCATCATTCAGGGCGACGCCCTGTTTCCATCCGGCAATCGCCAAACTCGCGATCAAGAGAGTGAATCCGCCGGCCGACGCCACATAGTGAGCGCGAATCAGACCCGCCGAAGGCCAAGCGGCACCGACGAGACGCGGTGCCAAGAAATAGATGGCTGCAAACATGATCATCGAAAACGCCGCCACTCCGAGATGGGTCTGCGCCTGCTGAAACAGTGTGAACTGGGTCGCGACAGCAAACGCCCGAGAAGAGATCACCACATCGACCACCGCACCCAGAAGATAGGCGCCAAATCCATACGCCGCGAACTTCAGCACGGTGCTTCCCCCGGGAGTGAAGACGCCGCGCAAGTTCACGAACACGATCATGTGGTGAAAGAGCACGAGGACCGTGGCGGTGATCCCCATCGTGGGAATCCAAGCGGGGACCGGGCCACCAATCAAGTGGCGCCCACCCATCCAGGTGCCGAAGAGCAGCAGCGACCAAAAACCGTAGATGGCAAAGTCGTAGCTCGGGACCACCTTGCCCTTAATCTTCGGAACAAGATAGTAGAGTGCCGCCATCGCCAAGGGAGCGAGCCAGAGGCTGAAGAGATTTTGGGCGAACCAGGCCGCCACCACTGCCTGCAAAACCCCGCGCACCGGACTGAAGATCAACATCACCTGCGCCACTGAGAAAAACCACGGAAAGAGAAACAGCGCGGCGACCGCATACCATTGAGTGGCGTAGGTCGTTTCGTTGCGACGTCCGGTCCAAACCAACACCCCCGGAGCCGCCACCGCGGCAAAGGCGAACAATAGGATCGGTTGCGCATAGCGAGGCATCTGCAAGAAGGCGAACGATGTCTGGTCACCCAGTGCGATGCCCATGATCGCAAGCTGCACTCCGAGGCTCCAAAAAATGCCCCCGAGGAGCACGTAGTTAGCGCCCCGCAACGGAGAACCTCCAAGGCGGGCCAGCAGCCAAAGCGCCACCGCCAGACCCGCGTTGGCGGCCCAACCGTAGATCAACGCGGTCTCCTGCATCGCTTGGAGGCGACCAAAGGTGAAAATCGAACAATCCGCCAGAAAAGTCGGCGTGTGCAGTTGCACTAGGTTGATCAGAGCCAAGATGCCGCCGAACACCAACCAGGCGAAGGAGGAAACAAGGAGGAAAGAGAGAGAACAACGCGCCGAGCGATCGATCTCGCCGACTTCGGGGGACGCGGGGTTAGACATGGCAGTGGTCATCTAGTGAAATGAAACCGGGGTTAGTTCTTGGGGCCGAAGCGGTGCACGGTGAGCTCCATCGCCCTTTGAATCGGCAGCTGCACCTGTCCGGCTTGCTGGTCAATCCAAGCGTAGGTTTGCGCGTGCTGGGCTTCGTTTGCCCGCAGATCGGCGAGGTTTTTCATCCGTTCTTCCGGCGTGCGCACGCCGTCCCCGATGAAGGGACCGGTCTGTTTCGGCAGATAGGCCACGTAAACTAACAGCAGGAAAAGGGCCAGGCAGCCCATAATCGCCAAGACGGAGACCAAGGAAGCGGGACGAGCTGAAGATGAATTACTCATGATGGGTCAGACACTCCACGATGCGAGGATCACGGATGGGAATGAGTTTCGTGGTGGGAAAGCTCTTGAGATAGGCCCAGACACAGACGCCGCCGACACCGACGACGGCTGCAGCGGTCCAGAGCAAGGTCCAAGAAAGAAACGGCAACGGATGGTCGTGCGAATCCTTTAAGGCCGGCAGCACATTGTAGCAGATATCGATCAGGATGATCGCGAGCGTCCAATAGGCGATGCGCTTGATGATGTGGTGCGTCACCTTGAAACGGTAGGACAGCAGCGCCAGAAAAGGCACGAGGAAGTGACCGAAGAGCAGCAACATGCCGACCCAATACCAATCCCCGTATTCGCGGATGTTATACCAGAAGGTTTCTTCCGGCACGTTGGCATTCCAGATCAAGAAATACTGCGAGAAGGTGATGTAGGCCCAGAAGACCGTGAACGCGAGCATCAGCTGGCCGATGCTGTGCAGGTGGTTCTTGTTGAGAATCCCCTTCAGGTCGCCGCGATTATACATCCAGAGCGTGATGATGACGCCCACCCCGAGGGCGCCGCGGATGCAGTTCGCGAAGAACCACACGCCATACATCGTGGAAAACCAGTGGTATTCGAGACTCTTCATCCAGTAAATGGCCGCACCGGTCAGCGAGAAAGCGACCAAAGGAATCCCAAACGCGGCCGTCATCCGGTTCATCGTCGTCCAACCAGCGTGGCCGTCACTATCCTGCTTAAACGAGGCTTTGCGCAACCGCGAGGAGAGCCACATCCACACGCCGAAGAAAGCGATGGTCATCCCGGTGAACATGTTGAGATTCAGGAAGCCAGCCTTCTTTAGATAGAGGACGTCCTCCCCCACCGTATGTCCACCATGGATCTCGTGAGCCATGTTCATCCACGGCCAGATCAGGTCGTGGGGCGCGATCCATGAGGCGACGACCAAGGGTGCGAAGAGCAGGGCCAGCCATTTGAAGGCCGACAACCCGTGCTCGAACTGGCGGCGAAGGATCACCGACCACGACGCGTCGAAGATATGATGGATCATCACCAGCAGCAGCATGCCGATCGCGATGGCGGTCCAGAAGGTGACGCCGATCAGCCACGAAAGCGCGAGGGTGTGGGCGTCCGTGAAAAGGAGTCCCAGAGCGGTGACGGCCATACCGCCAAACCCTACATACAGGGCCTTGGACGCGCTCGACGCGGTGTTATCAGCCGGGAGGCTGGTGGATGCGGTCGCAACGTGGGTGCTCATTTGATGCCAAGCTCCGATTTGTGGACCGGTGGCACATCGGCCACAGATCCTTGTTGAGCACGTTGAAGGGCGCGGACGTAAGCGATGACCGCCCAGCGATCCGTCAAGGTCAGCTTGTCTGCGTAGGACAACATGCTGCCCTTGCCGTGCGTGATCGTTTGGTAAAGTGCACCTTCCGAGATCTGGCGAAGCCGATCGTCGTGGTAAGTGGGAGTTGCCCCCATGCCGTATTGCTTGGTGATGCCGTTGCCGTCACCCAAAGCGCCATGACAAGGCGCGCAATAGATCGTGTAGCGATCCTTGCCATGTTCGAGAAATTTAAGATCCACGGTCTGGCTGGCGGGAAAACCTTGGGCGAAGTCGCCATCGGCAGTCTGGCCGTCGACCAAATGGGGATCGTGAGAAAGCTCCTGGCCCAGCGGACCAAAATTGGCAGCGACCACCCCCGTAGGCAGCGGACGGTCGGCCCGACCATCGGCGAAGAACTTGCTCGCGCCTTGGGCTTTATACTTCGGCTGCTGCTTCATCCCGGGGAAGGCCCACTCAGGAAAAACATCATTGGGTGGACTGGTAAATTTGGTGCCACGAAGCCCCAGCACCGAAACGGTGAGGACCACAAGGAACGCGGTGACGAGATAGACGTTACGCATGATCAGGCTTCCAGCTCCTTTATAGACTGACCGCCAGCCTTCTCGAGTAAGGCTTTGGTGTTGACGAGATTGAATCGGGGATCGCGAGCTTCGATCACAACAAAGAACTTGTCGTCGAGTCCGCGGGCAATGTGTTCATACTTGAGCACAGGATGGTAATGCATCGGCAATCCGTTGACGACGAACATCCCGATAATCGTGGCGAAGGCTGTGAAGAGAATCGTGAGCTCGTAGGAAATGGGAAATGCAAAAAGTGGACTGAAGAAGGGCTTGCCGCCGACGATTAGCGGGTAATCCACTGCCCCGGTCCAGAAGATCAGCGACATGCCGGTGCAGAAGCCCATGATGCCACCAACGAGGGAAATCCGCGGCACAATCGAACGGCCTAGCCCCATCGCTCCGTCGAGTCCGTGGACGGGACAGGGGGTGATGCAGTCCCAGTGTTTGAATCCGGCATCGCGAACCTGCTCCGCGGCGTGGTAGATCTCCGCCGCAGTGTCGAAGGTGGCGATTAAGCCATAGGGTTGAGCAGGCATGTGCGTGACAGATTAGTGGTGAACCTTACCGGCATGAGGATCGGCGTAATGGGTAACGGCCTTGATTTCAGCCATGGGCATGATCGGCAGGAACCGAATGAAGAGCAGGAAGAGCACGGAGAAGACTCCGAACGTCCCGAAGAAGGTGAAGATATCCACGATCGACGGGCTGAAGTAAGCCCAGCTCGACGGCAGGAAGTCGCGGGTCAGCGACGTGCAGATGATGACGAAACGCTCGAACCACATGCCCACGTTGACGAAGATCGAGAGGATCCAGACCATCGACGTGTTTTGGCGGACTTTCTTGAACCAGAAGAACTGCGGCGTGATCACGTTACACGAGATCATGATCCAGTAAGACCAAGCGAACGGACCGAAGGCGCGATTGATGAAGGCAAAGCCCTCATACGGATTGGCGCCATACCAAGCGATAAAGAACTCTATGCCGTAGGCGTAGCCTACCATGGTGCCCGTCGCCAAAGTGATCTTACACATACAGTCGATGTGATACTGCGTGATCAGATCTTCGAGTTTGTAGATGGCACGCAGCGGCAGCATGAGCGTCAACACCATGCCGAACCCGGAGAAGATCGCGCCAGCTACAAAATACGGAGGGAAGATCGTCGTGTGCCAGCCGGGAATCAGGGAGACCGCGAAGTCGAACGACACGATTGTGTGCACCGACAACACCAGCGGCGTCGCGACACCGGCTAAGATCAGGTAGGCCATTTCGTAATTGCTCCAATGGCGGTTAGACCCTCGCCAGCCCATCGCGAAGAAGCCGTAAAGACGGGAGCGAAGCTTGTTACCGGCATTGAAGAACCGATCGCGCAGGATCGCCAAGTCTGGGATCATGCCGATATACCAGAACAGGACCGAGACGGTGCCGTAGGTCGAAACCGCAAACACGTCCCACTCGAGCGGCGAGCGAAAATTCTGCCACACTTGGTTGGAGTTCGGGATGGGGAAGAGGAACCACGCATACCAAACGCGACCCACATGAAAGACGGGGAAGATACCGGCGCAGACCACCGCAAAGATGGTCATGGCTTCCGCAGCACGGTTGATCGACGTCCGCCACTTCTGGCGGAGGAGACAGAGAATTGCCGAGATCAGGGTGCCCGCGTGGCCGATCCCGATCCAGAACACGAAGTTGACGATCGGCCAGCCCCAAGCGACAGGGTTGCGATGGCCCCACACCCCGACGCCCGTGGAAACCACGTAGGTGATCCCCATGACGGTGAAGGACGCGATGAAGCAAGCGAGACCAAAGCACCACCACCACCAAGCCGGGGTTTTGCCTTCGATAATGCCGCAAATTTTTTCGGTGATCCACGAGAAACTGCGATCATTCTCCACCAACTCTTGGCGGGGCAGGATCGCGGGATTGACCTCCGATAGAATCGCTGGAGCCGGAGCGGTGTCAGCACTGTGAGCCATTAGTTATGCCCTCCTACCGTAGCGTGATCGGATTCTTCAGGACGATGGGCACCAGTCTGGTGTTCGTCGCCATGACTGACAGGATGATTCTTCTTGGCATGTTCCACACGACTGAGCGGCATTTTATGGTAGTCAGGCATACGAGGATTCGGGTTGCGCAACTTACCGAGGTAAGTGGTGCGTGGCCGCGTATTGAGGTAGCCGAGCAAGGCGTAATCGTGCTCACGGGCCTTGGCCTTGGAAACTTCGCTCTCCGGATCGAGGATGTTGCCGAAGTCGATCGCACCGACCGGACAAGCTTGTTGGCAAGCCGTCTTGATCTGACCATCAGGGACAACGACGTCGCCCGGACGGCCTGCCTTCGACATTCTTACCTTGTGCTGAATCTTCCCGTTTTCGATGCGCTGCACGCAGTAGGTGCACTTTTCCATCACGCCGCGCATGCGCACCGTGACTTCGGGATTCTTCACCATCTTGACGAGCTCTGGCATTCCCTGCGGCCCCAGCGGGCCGAGGTAGAGGCTCTCGAGATCGCGCTCGTTCCAGTCGAAATAATTGAAACGACGAACCTTGTAAGGGCAATTGTTGGCGCAATACCGCGTGCCGATGCAGCGGTTGTATGCCATCGCATTGAGGCCTTCCTCATCATGCACGGTGGCGTTGACCGGACAGACCATTTCACACGGGGCCAGTTCGCATTGCATGCAACCGATCGGCTGAAGGGAGACCTGAGGATCTTCCGGAATCTCGCGATTCCCGGGACCGCCAAACGCACCCGCATCGGCCTTGCCGTCGGAGTAGTAGCGATCGAGGCGAATCCAGTGCATCTCGCGGCCGCGGAGCACCTGTGCTTTTCCCACGATCGGAATGTTATTCTCGGATTGGCAGGCGATGACGCAGGCGTTGCAGCCAATACAAGTGTTCAGATCAATGCTCATGCCCCACTGGTGCACACCAGTGAAATTGGGACTCTCGTAAAGCGAGTTGCCCCGAGGGGTCAGCGTCGCCTTCTCGGCCAGCGTCATCTTAGCGCCTTCTTCGCCGTAAACCGGCGGGCTGTGCGCTTCAAGGCCCATGGTCTTAACGAACCCGAGTCCGTCACTGCCGTCCGCTTGCACGGTGTCCAAATTGGCTTCGCGCACCAGATCGCGACCTTCCATCGACCAGTGCCCCTGCGTGCTCGCCAATTCGACGCGCTCGCCGGTCAACTTGATCGATCCGCCGCTGGCGAACGCCATCGTGTCCGAAGTGCGCAAGGCATAGGCATCGAAGCCAGCGCCCTCACCCACCCGACCGGTCACCGTGCGCCCGTAACCCACCGGCAGCACAATCGTGTAATTAGCCAGACCGGGTTGAATGTGAACCGGACCGCGCAGCGTGCGACCATTGACGGTCACTTCCGCGATCGGCGCCATTTCCTTGCCCCGCTCGTATTCGGCCAACTCTACCCGGGCGACCTGCAAGATCGAGCCCTGAGGGGTGATCCCGAGTTCGCCCGCCAGACGGGGGCTGATCAAAATCGCATTGTCCCAAGTGATCTTCGAAATCGGATCGGGACACTCCTGCAGCCAGCCGTTGTTAATGTAGCGGCCGTCGTCCATCTTGTTGCCCGTCGCAAAGCGCACTTCCAAGCTTTCCCTAGAGAAGGTCGCGAGGGCGCCCACTCCTTCGGAAAGGGCCGACGCACGAGCGGAATTAAACGTCACGTCGACCTTCTTAAAAGCGGAGTCCGCGAGCAAGCCGTCGTGGAGGAACTGGCGGAAAGTCGTATCCGCGTCACCGCCGCCGAGGCTGGTGACGGTGGAAAACACTTGTGAATAAGGGTCGGAGTTCTCTTCACCCAAAATCCGCGCCAGCACTTCGATCTGAGTCAAGCCGTTGAAGAGCGGTAGGATCATCGGTTGAACCGGCACCACGGTGCCGTCCACCGTGCGAGCGTCACCCCACGATTCGAGGTAATGAGTCGCGGAGAGATGGGTTCCGGCGGCGCCCGAGGTTTCGTCGACGTAGTAGCCGTAACGAACCACGTTGGCAACTGAGGCCTGCAAGTCCGCCCAATTCAAATCGGCCGGTGCGTTGAAGGCAGGATTGCCACCCAAAACGACGAGGGTTTGCACCGAGCCACCCTCGATGGCTTTCGCCAAGTCTTGAAGGCTGCTCGCGTCGGAGGGTTCAACGGCGACGAAGTCGACCGTCTTGCCGATGTTGCCGAGATACGCGTTGAGAGCGTAGACAATCGCATGCACCGCCGCAGGCTGATGCGAACCGGCCACCACGACACACTCGCCCCGATGCTGACGAAGATCGTCGGCACAGGCTTGGAGCCATTCGGCTTGGTTCGGGAAATCTAGACCTTGAGCGAGTGATTCGAGCGCGCTGTTTCCGGTGACCTTGCCGGCCAAGGCGGCCGCAAACGCGTGCATGTGGCTGCTGGCCAAACGCAGGCGATGGTCCGCCATCGAGCCAGTGAGGGTGAAGGTGCTTTCAACCGAGTAGAGTCGGTTCATCGGATCGTCGCGTTTGACGATCTTGCGGCCCTTCGAGAAATCGCGGGCATAATACAAGCTGCCGCTCTCGGCATGGAAGAAGTCGGCGTCGATCGCCACCACCCGCTTGGCTTTGGAGAAGCGATAAAGAGGTTTCACGTCGCGACCAAAGACAGCGCGAGCGGCTTCGATCGGCGGTTCATCGCGGATCGGTTCGTATTCGGACCAGATGGCGGCGGGGAATTTCTTCCGCAGTTTTGTCACCAGACGAGCCCGCGTGAGCGAGCTGGATTCGTCGGCGAGAAAGGCGAGACCGGCACCGCGGTGGGCCGCGTGGTCAGAGCCGATTTTTGCAAGCAAATCGACCACCGCGGCGGTCGTGAGTTTCGCCCCATTTTTCGTGTGCGCGGTGGCCCGGTCCGGATCATAAAGATCCAGCACGGAGGCTTGGGCATGCAGTGAACTTGCCCCGCCATGCGGAGCGTAAGTTGGGTTGCCTTCGACCTTGGTCGGCCGACCTTGATGGGTTTCTGCCAGCAAAGGGATCGCGCTGTTGCGCACCGGCATCGCCGTGGCGAAGTAAAGCGGCAGTCCAGGAATGACGCCCTCCACCGATTTGCCGAACGGCAAAATGTTCGCTTCAGGCCGGCGACAACCGGCCAGACCGATGCCTCCGAGCGCGAATGAGGCCGCCATGACCTTCATAAACTGGCGACGGTCGACGCCATCGAGTTGGTCGGCTCCCTCGGGGAACTCACGGGCAACTTGGGCCTTGAAGCCGGGGGTCGCCGCTAGCTCATCAAGACTGCGCCAGTATTTCGGGCCGTTCTTGATTTCGTTTTCAGACGGGGCGGGATGGTGAAATTTGCGTTTCATCGGTGACAGCCTGTGCAGCTCTGCGGTGGCTTGATATTCCATTGGTGGACAAACTCGGCGCCGTCGCGCAGCTGACCTTGTTCGCCTTCAGGGTGCTTCCATGCGAGATCGGTAACCTTGTCGAGCGGGCGAAGCGCCTTCTCGGGGTTGCGATGGCAATCGAGGCAGAAACCCATGCTGAGAGGTTTAGCGTGAGTGACGGTGTCCATCTCGTCGATGCGACCGTGACACTCCACACAGCTCACCCCGCGGGTGATGTGGGCAGAGTGATTGAAGTAAACGTAGTCCGGCACTTGGTGAACTTTCACCCACGGCACCGGAGTGCCCGTCTCGTAGCTCTCACGCACCACGGCGAGCAAGGGACTGTCGAGCTTGATCTGATTGTGGCAATTCATGCAGGTCTGCGCTGTCGGCACCGTCGAGACGGGACCCTTGTCGACTCCGACGTGGCAATAGCGGCAATCAAGGCCGAGTTGGCCCGAGTGGATGGCATGACTAAACGGCACCGGTTGCACCGGAGAGTAGCCCACTCGGGTGTAACTGGGCGTCATGTAATACGTGACGCCGGCGGTGGCGATACCACCAAACACAAATAGGAAAATCACTATTTGCAGGGGCAGCTTGTTAGCCGACTTAGGAAACAGATTCGACATGGACCAATAATCTCCAGTGAGCCGGGTTAGATCGATTGCTCACGACGAGCAACCGTCCGCGCATCCGCGCGGAGAGGTTGAGGCGCAGAGCGCGCAGAAGGGGACAGGCTCCGGACGCGCTGCTTGGCAGGCAGCTGGGAAACCAAGCCACTGACGGCAAAAAAGCCGATCAGTTTGGCAAAAAATTGTTTTCGCGATGGGTCGTTCCTCACAGGTGGTTGTGGTTCTGCAAAATCAGCTGACAAGCGAACCCGCCACGAATTCCAAAGTAAACGATAATTTCGCAGCAGATTTTGAATTTGAGATAATCATTAGCAGTGACGGCCAAAGGATTAGTCAGAGCTAATCATTCAAAGGGTTCTTTCGCCAAGTTTAGGCGGACTTTTTGTCCAAAATCGACCGAAGGCCGAGCCAAACCCAATAAGGCAGGTTGATCAGAAAAATGACTAGCAGCCATTCGTGAGCGCTAAAGCTGAGATTCATCACCCAGCGGACCAGCAGGTGCATCAGCAGCAGTCCCCCACCAACAACGAGAGCCGACCTTCGCCCCCACAGAGCGGCCAATGCCCCGAGCTCGAAAATCAGCCCCGGCGTAAAGAAGAGGCGAGTCAGGTTGGGATGCTCGGCGATCAGATACGGCAACTGCGTCGCGGCCCATCCCGATTGAGGAATCAGCGTGTCGTAAAACACGTTGGCGTGGGTTTTGATCAACTGCAGCGAGATGTCGGGCAGTTGCACGATCCATGCGCCGCCCGACGCGATCAGTTTCACGCAGGCCGAGGTCACATACGACGCCACGATGATCATCTTCGACCAGTGCACCGCGGTTTGATTCGTTGCCAGCGAAGGCCGCAGCACCTGCCGCACATCGGCGCGGCTCGAAACAAGGGAGGAAATCCACATGGCCGCCCCGACTAGGCAGACCAGCTGCAAGTGATGGCCGATGGCTCCCTGCGAATTTTCCAACGCCCCCACCGCGGTGATGAGCCCCACGGCATAGCCAAGTGAAAGCAGCGGAACCACTCCGAGCGCAAAGGCCACCAACGCCACCCCGTAGCCGATCCGCAGAAGACCAAACAGATCGGGGTTAGCGAGCCACGTCAGATCAAACACCCAGCCAAGCCCGTTCGGCACCGGTTGGCTCGCATATGGCACATCGCCGGGCAGCATCGTCCACATCAACCAAGCAAACACCGCACGCATCACCAGCATCTCCCAGCCCGCGTGCGGGATCGTCGCTTCCCGAAATTTCGACCCAGTGAGGCGCATCAGTTTGAAGCCACCACCCTTTCCTGTCGGGTAATCTCACCCTCGCCCGACCGGTGTAAAACCACGCGCTGCAGGACGATCGGCTCCGACGGCACCGCGGCCCCCGAGCGCAGTCCCAATTCGCGCAAATAGGTTAGCGTCTCCCGGCCGATCTGCGCCCGCTCCTGCTCGGTGGCGTCATCTTCCTCGGCACCGCGCCGCACCACGAGTTCGCGCAGCCGCTCCCGATACATCTTCTTCACGTTTGCCGTGGAGGTTCCGACCACCTCGACGCTTGCCAACGGCTCGCCCTCCTCGTTGGCCAGATAGTAGTAATCCGCCGTCGGATCGAACGACGAATACATGGGAAAATAGGAAAACGGAAACTGCTCGCCGATCACCAGTATCGCCGCCACGAGCCCCACCATCCGCCAACTCGGCAGCCATTGCCAGCCCCGTCGCTGTTGCCGGTGTTCCGTTTCGGAGGTGGGCGTTGATTCGACTCTCATCGTCACCCATGGAGCTAGGCAGCGGGAGCATCGCTGGCGAGACTCAACCGAGAAAACTCCCCGTCTGAACTAGACGAACTGGCCGTCTCGCATCGGGCGAACATGATCGCAGCGATTGGCGATGTCGGGATTGTGCGTGACCAAGATCACCGCCTGCCCGTTGTCCTTGGCCAACCGGGTGAGCAGATCGAACACCATGTTGGAATTCTTTACATCGAGATTACCCGTCGGTTCATCAGCGAGGATGATGCTCGGTTGATTCGCCAGCGCGCGGGCGACCGCCACCCGTTGCTGTTCACCACCAGAAAGCTGCGTGCCCAGCCGATGGGCCTTTTCCGCCAGCCCCACTTCCCCCAGCAGATCCCGCGCCCTGGCCTCCATTTGCAGCGGGGGCAATTGACCGAGTTTGCGCATGGGCATCATCACGTTTTCCAAAGCGGAAAACTCCTGCATCAGAAAGTGAAACTGAAAGACAAACCCGATGTTCACGCCCCGCGCAGCGGTGCGTTCCGCGTCGCTGCTCTGCGACATGCGGACCCCATTAATCCCAATGTCCCCGCCGTCCTGCCGATCCAGGAGACCCAGAAGATAAAGCAAAGTGCTCTTCCCACAGCCGGACGGACCCACAATGGCGTAAACCTGACCGCGCTTGGCCTCAAATGACACGCCTTTCAGCACATGCACCCGCCCTTCCCCCTGTCCAAGGTAGCGGTGGATATCCGTGCAGCTCAGGGCGATTTCAGTCGGTGCGCTCATGGTGTTTCGTTATTGCGCGGTGCCTCGAATCACGTCGCCCGGTTCGAGGCGGGCCGCCCGACGAGCCGGCACCAGGCTTGCCACCATGACCATGACCACGGCCGTTGAGGTTGCGGCAATATAATGCCAGATGTTCCAGGAGACCACAAAGGTTTCGGTCTTGAAAATACCCGTAATGGTAAGAGGGATGCGGGAAACCCCATAGGTCACCCCGGCACCGACCAACATACCCAAAACCGTGCCCACGGTCAGCACAATCACGGCCTGCCAGAGAAAGATGCTGGTGATATCTTCTCGGGTGTAGCCCATGGAACGAAGTATCGCGATCTCCTTGGTTTTTTCCATGACCATCATCGCCAAAGTATTGAACATGGCCAGACCGGCAATGAGAGTGAAAACCGATACCGTGATGGCCGAGGACAACCCGAGGGCTCGAAATGCCTGGAGCCACGATTTTTCCCGATCCTGCCACGCCTTTGCGCGGTAGTGCAGCACCTCGCTCATGTGGGCGGCATCTTCCGGGGCGCGGTCCTTGTCGATCAGGTTGATCTGCAGGAATGACGCGCCGGTCGGTTTGCGCAGCAGGGAACGCGCCTCACTCATATTTAGATACAGCCGGACCTTGTCGATGTCACTGACCCCGGTCTCATAGGTGGCCGAAACCCGGTAACGACGATGTTGGCCATCGGTCTCCAAGATAAAGGAGTCACCCACATCCAGCTGAAGCCGATTAGCCATTTCCATTCCCAACAAGGCCCCGGAGGGGGTGCTGCTGAAAGTGCTCATGTCTCCGCGCACAATTTGATTGCCCAGTTCCGAAACGCGCAGGTGGTCTTCGAGGTTAATCCCGTAGGCACGCACCGATTCATTCTTGAACGAACTCTTGATGATGACGGACCCGTAGAGCACCTCCGAAACCGCGAGGACATTCGGGAACTGCTTGAGCGCGTCGATAACCAACTTTGGCTCCTCCACCCCATCGATGTATTTGCGGCCCTCGGATTGCTTGATCACAAAATCCGATCCGTAGCCACCGGCCGCCATGCTTTGCATGGTATCCTGGATCTTATCCTCGATCTGGACGGCTCCATTGGTGCCCAAGATCGTGCGGATGAAAAATTGCTCAAACCCACTGGTGGTGGCCTGCGTGACAATGAACAAGCCCACGCCGAGCACAATACAGGACAGGCTCATCAGCATGGCCCGTTTTTTTGCCGTAAGAAACCGGTAGGCAATGCGCAAGTTTGGTGACATAATCGGTGCAAAAGGCCGGATAGGCGGCCTAGTTATTCTCATCCTGTTCCACCACCACAGCCCGGACCCGGTTGCCTTCCCGGTAACGATCCAATTGGTCCACGATGACGTGCTGGCCGGCAGTCAGGCCTTTCAAGACTTCCACCGTCGTGAGGCTAACATACCCAGCTTCCACTTTGCGCAGGTGCACGACGCCTTCCTCGACCACATAGACGTAGTTTCCAAACAGGGCCCGTCGCGGAATTTTGGCCTTCGCGTCACGCTCCCCAACCACAATCGTGACTTCACCCGTGATCCCGGGCACCAATTTTTCCGCCTCAATCGTTACCTCCAGATGCACAATGTAGCGTTGAGTCAAGGGATCCGCAGTGGGGAGGATCTTAACTAGGGTGGCGTCATACAGCCATGCCCCGTAGGGTAAGAACCGCACGGAAGCCTTTTGCCCTACCTTCAAATCGGCAAAATTTTCCTCACTGATCTTGGCCACAACCGTCCGGCTCGTGGAGATCAACGTGGCGATGGCGGCATTGCTCCCGATCAAATCACCAGGACGCGCATGAAGCATCGAAACCACCCCGTCAAACGGCGCCACGATCGTCATTTTTTCCAGCTGCCGTTGCTTGACGCGCAAGGTGTTTTCAAAACCTTCCAGCAATTGGGCATTGTTTACTTTCTCCAAGGCGTAGCTTTGCTCGATCTGCTTAACCCCACGTCGTTTTTTCACCAGTTCTGATTCTGGCAGATTGCCCGAGCGGAACAGTTGTTCAAAATTTTTCAAGTCGTCCTGCGCGTTAGCCAGTTCCAGTGCGATCGAGGACCCGACGGCAATGCGCTTCTTGGCCGTCTCGTATTCATTGGTGATTTTCTCAATCTCGAGTTGGAGATCACCCGTATCTAACTGGCAAAGAACGTCACCCGCTGAAACGGATTTACCCAGATCAAGGTTGCTCTTCACCACCCGGCCCCCGACCTCACTCTTCAATTCCATTTCAAACTCAGCTTGGACAATGACACTTCCCGGGACCGCCTTGAGTGCGCGTCCACTATTCACTTCTACAACCAAGGCCGTCGGCCGCGAAAAGTAAATGTAGCCAACGACCAAGACAGCCAGCAACACGACAACCCCCAATAGTTTTTTACCAAAACTCATAATTACCATACTGCGTTAATCGTCTTTCAACGAACTGCAACCCCATCTTCGTTAGTCAAAGACATGAATTCAGAGACCCGCAGCAGATAATCTCTGCGACTAGCATTGGTGCCACTTTCCAAGTTGTTAAAATTCGCCTGTGCCGAGTTGATTTCAGCTTCTGACGTCTGGCCCCGTTTAAAGTCCTCTTTAACGTAGGAGAGGAAATTACCTGCATTATCGAGCAACCGCTCGCTGATCACCAGCTGACGCAGGGCAAGATCCACGGATTTTGCTGCTTTCTGCGCGTCGTGAGCAAGATTTTCACTGTAAATACTATAGTTGCGTTCGCTGAGACGTTTGCGCGCCAGTGCACTGGAAATTGCACCGCGAGTCGCAAAACCATCAAAGATACTCCAACTCACCGACAGGCCGAAATATTGGGACTGCAAAGCGTATTTCGCGGAGATATCGGAAGTGTAACTTATCTGGTCCTGCGTAATACCGGCCACAAAATTCAACTTGGGGCGAAGCCGAGTGCGTTGAATTTTATAGCTCAATTCGTCGATTTCAATCTGCTGACGGTAAATCTTTGCCATTGCCGTATCCACCTGATCTTTGGCCAAGAACCCGGACAATATTTGAGCAACGGCCTGGCTCGAGCCAATTAATCCGGGAATGCGGTCAGGTATTTGCCCATCAGAAAGCTCCGCTTGCCCCGTCAAAGTGGCAAAATCCTGTTTTGCCACTTTGAAATACCAATCGGCTGTCTCCTGGTTAAGAAGTGCTTGATCCGCATTCATCCGGGTTTGGAAGATTGCTCCTTCAGCAATCACTTTCTTTTGCAAGCGGTCCTCGGCAACGACCAAGGCATCTTCCGCCAATTTTCGATTGTAGGTGGAATTCTTGAGACTGATCTTGTTGAGAATCAAAGTAAGGTATGCGGAACGGATTTCCTGCAAAAATAGGCGATGGGCTTCCCCGTAGTTTTCATCTGCAATCAGACGTCGAATTTCGCCAATTTGGACGGTATTTCGAATTGCCCCCCAGTGAAACAAGGGCTGGGTGATGGAAAAACTGTAATAAGTTTTATCCGAGGGCAGAGTTCCAAGAATACCCACGCGTTTATCGTTGGCTTTTGACAACGAATAGGAACCTCCGACACTAGGATAAAGTGCCGCCTTGGCCTGAACCAAGTCGCCGTCGGCAATTAACAACTCCAGTTTTCGCGACATCATGCGCGGAGATTGCTCGGCAGCATCCGCTAGGATCTGGCGCAATTCCGGAAACACGTCTTCAGGCAATTGGGGGCCATCACCCGCCCGCCCGGCGAAAAGGCCGAATGTAAGCATGCCAATCAATCCAAAGATGTGTTTCCAATGTGAAGATTTCATAGGTTTCTAAGTATGCAAACCCTTAGAATGGTCCATCGATTGCAACAGTTATTTGTGATTCAGCGCGGCGGATTGATAATGCAAATATCACAGGTCGAAGGGGGAATCACCCACCGTCACCGATGCAATTGCAATCGGACCCTGTCGATTCATCGTCTGAAATCACCATGATGTTAATGAATTACCAAAAACCTTTACTTGCCTAAACCTGCCGTTTTTAAGGACGTTCTCGCACAAAATGCTGCATCGTATCTTTCCATTCGTCGGCGATCTCTGGAAACACCGTGACCTGCTCCAACAGTTCACGGTGCGCAGTATCGAGGTCAGACACAAGGGCAGCCACTTGGGCTTGATCTGGTCGTTTTTGAACCCCCTGCTCATGCTCGGCCTCTACACGTTTGTGTTTGGCTACATTTTCGACGGGAAATTCGGCGTGATCGCGGACGAAACCCGAGTCGACTATGCCATCGGCATTTTCTTCGGCCTTTCGCTGTTTCAATTTGTCGGCGAAGTGATGGGAGTCTCCCCCATGATCATCGTGGGCAACCCCAATTTCGTGAAGAAGGTCGTTTTCCCCTTGGAAATCCTCCCCGCCTCCAATGTCGCCGCCGCTGGCTTTCATCTCCTCATCAGTCTCGGACTCGCGCTGATCAGTCTCGTGGTCTTTGACCGAACCATTTCGATCGAACTCCTTTGGTTGCCGGTCATCATCGCGCCTCTCGTCCTGATGTGTCTCGGGATCGCGTGGTTGTTTTCTGCGCTCGGAGTCTTTTTCCGCGACATCGGTCAATTCATGCAATTTCTGACCATGGCCTTGATGTATTCGAGCGCCGTCTTCTTCTCGGCCGAGAAAATTCCCGCCTCCTTCTGGACCTTTTTGCGATTCAACCCACTCCTATTGGCCATTGAACTCGCCAGAAACTCTGCCCTGTGGGCCCAACCGATGAATTTTCATCACTTAGGATATCTCTATCTCTTCGGTATTCTCTCCTGTGTCTTCGGTTATCGAATCTTTAAGAAGATGAAACCGGCCTTTGCCGACGTGCTCTGAGTTATGACTGCACCCATCCAAACAGGACATATTTTCTGGCTGTTCGGACTTTCTGGCGCCGGCAAGTCCACCCTCGCAACCGTGCTGATCACGGACCTGCGCTCCCTCGGTCGCCCCGTGCTCGCTCTCGATGGCGACACCTTGCGGGCGGGCCTTTGCTACGGATTGGGGTTCTCCGATTCTGATCGGGCGGAAAATCTCCGCCGGGCAGCCGAGGCCGCCAAGCTAGGCACGGCCTCCGGTCTGTGCGTGGTGGCCTCCTTCATTACGCCGCTGGAAAGTCACCGCCAACTCGTGGCCGACATCCTCGGGTTTAACCGCGTGTCGTTCATCTACGTCAACGCACCTCTTGAAGTTTGCTGCAGTCGCGACCCGAAGGGACTTTACGCCCGCGCGCAGGCCGGACAGGTGCCACAGATGACGGGCGTGTCCTCCAGCTTCGAGGCCCCCCTCCGCTCCGACCTCGTAATTTCCACGGAGCGCGAGGATAGCACCACCTCCGCAACGACGCTGAGCCGTTTTGCTCGCGCCCGTTTGGGCCTGACTCAGACCTGATCCCATGTCGCACTTCCAGCTTAGTCAGCTCGACCTGCTTGAACATGAGGCGATCCATATCCTCCGGGAAACGGCGGTGCAATTTCCGCAGGCGGCGATCCTGTTTTCCGGGGGGAAAGATTCCCTCGTGCTGGCCGCAGTGGCACGCAAGGCTTTCGCCCCAGCTCGCCCACCCTTCGCCCTGCTCCACATCGACACCGGGCACAATTTTCCTGAGACCCTCGAATATCGCGACCGGATTGCGCGAGAATTCGGCTACCGGCTGCTCGTCCGCTCGGTGCAGGACACGATCAACGCGGGTCGGGGCACTGAGGAAACCGGCCCCAACGCCAGCCGCAACGCCCTGCAAACCATCACTCTCCTCGAAGCCATTGCCGAATTGAAGCTCGATGCAGCGCTCGGCGGGGGCCGGCGCGACGAGGAGAAGGCCCGCGCCAAGGAGCGCATCTTTTCGCACCGCGACGCCTTCGGCCAGTGGGATCCGAAAAACCAGCGGCCCGAACTCTGGAACCTCTACAATGGCCGGAAGAAATTCGGTGAGCACTTCCGAGTTTTCCCTCTCAGCAATTGGACCGAACTCGACATCTGGGCCTACATCGAGCGCGAGAACCTCCCGCTCCCCTCGCTCTACTTCGCGCATGAACGCGAAGTCTTCCTGCGCCACGGCACCCTCCTCGCCCTGTCGCCGCATCTGCCGCTCCAGAAGGGCGAGCAGCCGCAACGCGAGCGCGTCCGTTTCCGCACCGTGGGCGACATGACTTGCACGGGGGCCGTCCGCTCAAACGCCTCCACTTTACAGGAAGTAATCGCCGAGGTCGCCGCCGCGCGCCAGACCGAGCGCGGCACGCGCTACGACGACCGCCGCTCGGAAACCGCGATGGAAGACCGCAAACGCCTCGGATACTTTTAAGCCGCCCCCATGGACCTCCTCCGACTCATCACCTGCGGCAATGTCGACGACGGCAAGAGCACGCTCATCGGCCGCCTGCTCTTCGACACGAAATCCATTTTCGAGGATCAATGGGACGCCGTGCAGCGCGCGAGCGAACGCCGCGGCAACCTCGTCCCCAACCTCGCGCTCCTCACCGACGGCCTCCGCGCCGAGCGCGAACAGGGCATTACGATCGACGTCGCCTACCGCTACTTCGCGACCCCGCGCCGGAAGTTCATTCTCGCGGATTGCCCCGGGCATTTCCAATACACACGCAACATGGTCACCGGCGCGTCGTCAGCCCAGCTCGCACTGCTCGTCGTCGATGTGCGCAAGGGCATCACGGAGCAGACCTGCCGCCACGCGTTCATCGCCACCCTGCTCCGCATCAAGCACCTCATCGTCTGCGTGAACAAGATGGATCTCGTTGATTTCAAGCGGGAGGCCTTTGACCGCGTGCGCGAGCAGTTCATGGAATACGCCGAACGGCTCGACACAGCGGATATCCAGTTCGTCCCCATCTCGGCACTGCAAGGCGACAACGTCGTGGAAAAATCCGACGCCATGCCGTGGTATGAGGGCGCGCCGCTGCTCTACACTTTGGAAACAGTTTACATGCGCAACGACGCTAACCACGTCGACCCGCGCTTCCCGGTGCAGACAGTGATCAGGCCGCAGGATTCTGTCGGGGCAGATTTTCGCGGCCTCGCTGGTCAGATTTCCAGCGGCGTCTTCCGGCCCGGCGAGGAAGTGATGCATCTGCCCACCAAATTGACCGCACGCATCAAGGCCATCCACGGCCCCAGCGGCCCGCTGGCGCAGGCGTTTTATCCGATGTCGGTCGTGATGGAACTCGACCGCGACCTCGACATCAGCCGTGGGGAGATGCTGGCCCGGCCCAACAATCTACCGACCGAGAGTCAGGAGATAGAAGTCCTCCTCTGTTGGCTCGGGGACCAACCGCTCGATCCAGCCAAGCGCTATGTCTTGCGCCACACGACGCGCGAGACCGGGTGTCTCGTCCGCGGCGTGCGCTACAAACTCGACATCGCCACGCTGCACCGTAATCAAAACGAGACTACGCTCACCATGAACGACCTCGCCCGAGTTTCTCTGCACACCGCCACCCCGCTCTTTTTTGACAGCTATAAGAAAAACCGGCAGACAGGCGGCGTGCTCCTCATCGACGAATCCGCCCACACCACGGTCGCCGCCGGCATGATCCTCTGAACACATGAGCAGCGACACCCTCATTTCCGTCCGCAACGTCAGCAAGGCCTACCGCATTTGGGAGAGCCCGTCGGCCCGCCTGACTGCACCTATGCTGGAAGGCATGACCAATTTACTGCCTGAAAATTCCAAAGCTCAACACTGGCTAAAGCAACGCGCCACCTGTCGCTATCGAGATTTTTATGCGCTGCATGACATTTCCTTCACGGTCGGCCGGGGAGAAAGCGTAGGCATCATCGGACGAAATGGCTCAGGTAAGTCCACCCTCCTGCAAATCATCGCAGGCACGCTTACGCCGACGGCCGGCTCGGTGAAAGTGAACGGGCGCGTGGCCGCGCTGCTCGAACTCGGAAGTGGCTTCAATCCTGAGTTCACCGGGCGCGAAAACGTGTTTCTAAACGGCGCAATTCTTGGGCTGACCCGGAAGGAGGTGGAGGAGCGCTTCGACGCAATCGCGGCCTTCGCCGACATCGGTGACTTCATCGACCAGCCGGTGAAGACCTACTCGAGCGGCATGCAGGTGCGCCTCGCGTTCGCGGTGCAGACCTCCGTCGAGCCTGACGTCTTCATTGTGGACGAAGCGTTGAGCGTGGGAGATTTCTTTTTCCAGCAGAAATGCTTCAGGCGCATTGCCGAGCTGCGCGCCCGCGGCACCACTATCCTGTTTGTTTCCCACGACATGGGCAGTGTGCGCGACTTGTGCCAGAAGTGCCTCTATTTGCGCGGTGGGCAGACCGAGTTCTGCGGCAGCCAGCATGACGCTATCCGGCGCTATTTTGCCGAAGACACCCCGGCAACGACCGGCGGTGACGGAATTCTCGCGAAGGAATTATCAGCGGCCGGTCAAACTGTCGCCCAGTTTCTCTCGGCCGTCACTTGGGGATCGGGTGATCCACTCCCTGGACCGGCAAAGCGCCTGCGCATCCGGGCCGTGCGTTTTCTGGACGAAAGTGGTCAACTCACTGTCATCTTCACGATGGGTTTTCACGCGTCGCTCGAATTACTGGTGACGGCGGATCAGGATACCATCGCTCACATTGCTTGCACGGTGCTCGATCGCGAGAAACAAACGGTCACTTGTCTCGGCACTTACACCGCTGCCAGCGGCCCCGTGAAACTGGCCCGAGGTGAAAGCGCCATAGTTGCCATCCGCCTGCAGCTTAACTTTGAGGCCGGGCAATATTCCCTATTCTTCACCGCCGGCGGTCCAGGGCTGCGGCCCAATCGCGGTTCAGGTGAAGTCTATGATGCTACCCCCGTCCTCGGACCCATTGAGATAAAATGGAACTACGAGGAAGCTCCGGCGCCGTTTCTGGGCCGCTTCGGTCCGCCGGTCACCGTTACCGTAAGCAAGACCACCGACTAAGATCCTTTGCTGATGAATCAATTTGATGAGATTCCCGTCTTCTACTCCTTCGCCCGATCGGGTGGCACGTTGCTGAATCAATGCCTTGGGGTGACCACCGGCAATTTGGTCCTGTCCGAGGTCAATCCCCACGTGAGCTGCCGACCGGTAGAACAACAAGCGCAGGAGTGGCTGGACTTGATCACAACAAACGAGTTGGCCGATTTCTCGCGGCTGCCGTATGCGAAAAAAATTCGCCAGCTCCATCATCGGGCGCGGAGCCGGGGTGCCCGTCTCATCCTGCGCGACTGGTGCACTGTCAATTTCCTGGCCCGCACGGCGGCGGCCGAGATCGAACCAAGCGGAGTGCTGGAGCAGCCGTTTTACCTGGCTACCGTCGGCCTGCGACCCCGCGCCATCGTGCTCACCCGCCGCGCGAGAGCCGTTTACGCATCCATCCGGGAAAACATTCCCCAATTGCACGAGCTTCCCCTAGATGCTTTCGCCGAGGCTTACTTGCGCTACGCTCGGGCCGTGGCCGGGCTGCCGCTATTCAAATTGGAGGATTTCACCGTTAACCCGGTATCCGCTTTGGGCGCCATCGCCGGAAAACTGGGGGTCGAGGTATACCAGGATTTCCAACAACATTACCGCGGATTCCAGCGATGCACCGGCAACAACTCAATCTGCCCCCCCCCCGTTTCACTCCTAGCCCACTCGATCGATCCGCGGGTCGAAAGGCGGCTCCGAACCGACCGACCTGCCGCCATTGACCACCCAAAATTCCACGAGGCCGACTCACTCCTTGGCTATGAAGCCTGATTTTCCAGCCGAAATCTATGAACAAATCCTGCAATCGCGGGACCGTTCCATCCAGCGGCTGCTAGATTCCCTACAGGCAAAGGAAGTTTTGCTGCAGACCAAACAGATCATCGTCAAGGAGCAGGAAATAGCGCGGCTGTCGGCTGGGCTTAGGGAGCTGTCGGCTGGGGTCAAAAAGCTTGAAGAGATTTGTGAGGAACGGAATGTCGAATTGGCCTCCAAAGAGAGGGAAATCCAGGCTAAAGAGAGGGAGATCCAGGCCGTTCATGGAGTCGCCACCGAGCGGCTGAAAATCATCCAATTGCTGGAATTGGAAATGACTCAAGCCCGGCGGGCGCTCGCCGAGTCTGGCGGCGAAGTATCGAGCGGAGATAATGCGCTGATTGCTGAAGCAACCGACCTCCGCATGCAGTTGGTTGCGCTCCGCCGTGAGTTGCAGGCGAAGACTGCAACAGTCGGCAAACTGGAGCGTGAGGTTGTTTCCCACCAAAGAGCGGCAGGATCCCGAAGTCTCCCGTCGCGCAAGTGGCAGCAAATCAAGTCCGGCTGGCTCGAGCGTCTGGCGGCGAGTTCTCCGCACCCGTTGGCAAAGCTCAATCAGCACCTGCCACGCCCACTGATAGTGGAGAAGTTCCCCTCGGCGCCTCGGTTGAGAAAGTGGCCGCGCATTTGCATCGCGACTCCCTCCTACCAGCAGTCCCAGTTTCTCGAACGCACGATGCTGAGTGTGCTGGATCAGGGTTATCCCAATCTGGCCTACGGCGTGCAAGACGGCGGCTCGACCGACGGCAGCGTCGGGATCATCACCCGCCATGTCGCGCGCCTCGCGCATGCTGAGAGCACGCCCGATAATGGCCAGGCCGACGCGATCCGTCGCGGGTTCGACAAGCTCTACGCGGGACGCGATGACATCATGGGCTGGTTGAACTCCGACGATGTCCTGATGCCGGGTGCCCTGCATTTCATCGGAGCCTATTTTGCCAAGCATCCCGAAGTGGATGTGATCTACGGCCATCGCGTGGTGATCGACGAGCAGGATCGTGAAATCGGCCGCTGGTTCCTGCCCAGGTATCATGCCGACACCCTGAAATGGTTCGATCTGGTTCCACAGGAAACGATGTTCTGGCGGGCAAGCTGCTTTGAGCAGATCGGGGGAATGGACCCGAGTTTCCAATTCGCCCTGGACTGGGACTTGCTGCTGCGCTTCGAGCAGGCGGGGTTTAACATCCGGCGCGTGCCTTACTTCCTCGGCTGCTTCCGGGTGCACACCGAGCAAAAAACCTCCGCCCGGATCCAGACGATCGGCGAGCAGGAAATGCAACGGCTTCGCCACCGCACCCACAAGCGCGAGGTGCCCTCGCAGGAAATCCACCGCCACCTGACCGAGGAGATCCAACGCAGTGCCCTGGTGGAATGGCTGCACCGTCACGGTCTGCGCTACTGATCCGTGACGCCGCTACTGCTATCTTTGGCCTTGTTCTGCCACTTGGCACTCGCTGGATGGGCGGTGCAGAGCCTGATCGGATTGAGAATCGGCCGCACTCGCAGCTGGCTTCTGGCGCCGGTCTTTGGTCTCGCGATCGTCGGTCTCTTCGTGATGGGACTCAACCAGTCCGGATTGCCCGTCGGCAACTTTGCCCGGCCGCTTTTTGCCGTCACTTTCCTAGCCAGCTTGGGCGTATTGGTCTGGAAGCGCGCCCAACTTCCGATTGCCGGCTGGCAGTATGTTCTCATCCTGCTCGCCGCGCTCCTCATGAGCGGCTGGCCGCTGCTGATCTATGGATGGTCCTGGGTCGGTTACGGCAATGACGACATGACCAACTACTGCCTTGGGGCCGAGCGATTCCTCCATCACGGCTTTTACGACATTCCCAGCACCGCCGATCTGGAGGGGGGCGACTATTCCCAGCTCTATTGGATGCTTCATATTGCAGGGCAGATGCGCTTCGGCAGTGAGCATTTGCTCGCGTATATGGCCGGCCTCACTGGGCTGAAAACCACCGCTATTTTCATGCCCACCGTCCTGGCTTTCGCTCTGGCCCAGCTGGCCGCGGTCATGGGGTTGGCCATTGCGGCCAAGCGAGGCCGTCGTGTTGCAATGGCCGCCGGGATCCTGCTCGCCGCCGCGCCCCTCTGGCATGCAGGCACCATGTATCAGTTGATTGCTCAGGTTGCAGGACTCGGGCTGCTCGCCGGCATTCTGGGATTAGTCGCCCGCACTCGCTTCCCGGCCTCGTGGGCCGGACGGTTGCGGCTTGCTGCCGGCAGCTCATGCCTGATCGCAGCCCTCTGCATTTTTTACCCGGAAGTGCTGCCCTTCCTCGTGCTGGGTTGGGCGGTGTATTGCGCTTTCCAAATGTGGATTCGCCGGCGCTGGTTCAGCGGGTTGCTGCCGACTGCCGGCTGTGCGTTGCTCTTCACGCTGGTGCTCCTGCGGCACAACACCCTCAGCACCGTGTTCACCCTGCTGGGACAGGTCCAGGATGGGATGAACGTCGAGGCCACGGTAGCCCGCGTCTCGCTTTTTCCGTATTTTCTGATGCCGGCAGGTCCGGCTTTCTTTCTCGGTCTCGACGTTTTTGTGGCCCCTTATGCGGAGCCGTGGGCATCGCTGGCCCTGGTCGCCGGATTTGTCCTCGGTGCCGGCGCTCTTGCAATCTGGATGCGGGGACTGCGCAACGTCGTCGCATCGACGGCGATTCTGGCGGCCATGGCGCCCGTGGGGGGGCTGCTTTTTCTTTCCGGGAATGGCTTCGGCTTGTTCAAGCTGACCATGTTTGCCTTGCCATTCCTCGCGCTGGAGGTTGCACGCTTTACCGAGGGAACGCACCACCGGCGTCTTGTGCTTACGTTCGGCGCCGCCCTTCTTGCGATCTGGGTGACGGGCACATTCCGCTACACGATAGCGGCCACCAATCTTACTCCGAGCGTGGCCAGTGAACTCTTGGACGCGTCCGTCTCCCGTGGGCTCCTGCCGAACGACCCCGCATGGACGGATACAACCAGCTCACCCGTCAACAAGCTCTTGATGCTCGAGGCCCCGGCGGCCCGACCGGTCTTCATCAGCCAGCTTGTCGCAGCCACGATTCTCGGGCGGGCGGCCGAGCCGTTTCCACCGTGGGTTTGGCAATTGACCCCCGGCTCCGCCACAGGCGAAACCGCTAAGGCGATGGCCGAATACCTGCAGGCCAAGGTCTACTCCAGCCAGCAGGTGCTGGGGTTGAACTTCTGGGCAAGGTCCGCCGCGGATCGCCAACCGGAACCTACGGATCTCCTCATAACTTCGCAGGCGGAAATCCGGTCATTCAACAAGCTGGGCCCAGCGGCCTTTCCCCCGTCCGGCGGGCTTTTCAGTTACGCACCCTTGATCGGGCTTCCAAATCATCTGGTCTTCGTCCAATCCCAAGAAGGTCACCACTACAACCTCGGTGCCTCAGGCCGAATCGCCGTCTATCGGCCTCAGCCTGATATTTACCAGCCGAGTGAAAACTTCTTCGCAATCGGTCGCCATCTGCTTTTTCGAGTGCTCAACCCGAGCGAGAAGGTCCGGGTTCGGTTTGCGATGACGGCCAGCATCCTCGGCGAGGGCCGGACCGAGCTGCCCGGTGCGGCTCAAGTAAGATTCGGCGATGACGAAGCCGTCAATCTCGGCTTGGTTGGCGCGGGCAGCGCCAATGTGTTTTCCCCCCCGCTGCAGCCGCTCCTGCTCAATGGCGCCGCCTACATTGCGCTCGATCTCGGCCGTCCCCCGATCCCACTCGGCCTCCCTGCCCGGGATCTGCAAGGACTCTACAATCGGAATCTGTCCCTGGATACTCGACTGGCCCTCGGCTACTGCCGGGATATCTCAGTGATCGACGAAACCGCCTATCAAGCGCGCTCCATCCCCAGAGAGATCACCCAATTCCCTGCCGATTTGATCAAGCACGATGCAGCTGAATACTCGGGCATTTATGAAGACGGTTGGATTGCCCGCCAAGCCTACGTAAAACTTGCCCCCGCGGTCGCCGGGGATAAAGTCGTCGTCTCAGGCATGCGTGCGCGGGTGCCCGGCGCCACGTCTGAATCGCAGACGATCACCCTGCTCGTGAACGGACACCCGATGGTCGTCCGGGAACTTGATTACGGCCGATTCACATTGGAAGCTGTGCTCGACCAATCCGCCCGGGAAGTTAAGGTTGAATTGCGAGCCGATAATACTACTACTTTGCCAAGCCCGGACGACCGCCCGGTATCCATTCTCCTCCAATCCATTCGCATCCAGTCGTTGTGATGACCGCCCCGCTGCTATCCCTCGTTGTCCCGGTTTACCGCGAAGAAAAGAACATCCCGGAATTTCTCCGACTGATTCGCACCGCACTGACCGGCGTTGCGGATGACTACGAAATCATCTTCTCGCTCGACCCCTCGCCCGATCGCACCGAGGAGGTCATTCTCGAGGCGCGCGCCACTGACGAGCGCATCAAGCTGCTCAAATTTTCCCGTCGCTTTGGCCAACCCATGGCGACGCTGGCAGGCATGCAATACTCGACCGGCCAGGCCGTCATCGTGATGGACGTCGACATGCAGGATCCGCCCGGGCTCGTCGGCGAAATGGTGGCGAAATGGCGCGAGGGCTATGATGTGGTTCTCCCCCAGCGCCGCCAGCGCACCGGCGAACCGTGGCTCAAGAAAGTAATTTCCGCCGTGGGCTACCGGGTGATCAACAAGATTGCCGATGTGCAGATCCCGCCCAACACCGGCGATTTCCGTTTGATGTCGCGGCGGGTCGTCAACGAGCTGGTGAAGCTCAGGGAATCGCACGGCTTCCTGCGCGGCATGGTGGCCGTGGTGGGGTTCAAGCAGGTCATTATCCCTTTCGACCGGCCGCCCCGGCACACGGGTGAGACGCACTACAACCGCTTCTTCGGCTCCCTGCGCATCGGATTCAATGGCATCTTTTGTTTTTCGACCTACGCGCTCCAACTCAGCACCCTTTTTGGCTTTGTGATCGCGGGTGGGGCTTTCCTGCTGATGGCAGTTTATCTTTTCTACAAGCTCATGGGCTGGACGGTTCTTTGGGGCAACCCCACCCTGGTCATCCTCATCACCTTCCTCGGCGGCATCCAGTTGATCAGTATCGGCATCCTCGGTGAATACATCGGGCGGATCTACGAGGAGGTGCGCGGCCGGCCGAAGTTCATCGTCGAGCGCACCGCCGGCTTCAAGGAATAGGCCATGGGCGCGACCATCGGCGGCAAATGGCCCAAGGTGCTGCCCCCGCTCACACCCGAGCAACAGCGCATCAACGATGATTTCATGCAGCGTTGGCACGTCGAGCTCGCAGGCAAGAGCCGCTACGGCCTGATCGAGCGCTTCAACCACCAGTTCCCCCTCCGCCATTCCCGGCCCGGCTTTAAGACCACCATCGAGATCGGCGCCGGCCTCGGCGGCCACCTGCATTACGAGCAGCTCACCCCCGAGCAGGAGCGCCATTACTACTGCAACGAATACCGCGAGAACATGGCGGCCGAGATCAAGCGCCTCCATCCCCGCGTCCAGACCATCGTCGGCGACTGCCAGCAACGCATGGACTTCCCCGACGGCTACTTCGACCGCTACATCGCCATCCACGTCCTCGAGCACCTGCCCAACCTCCCCGCCACCATCCGCGAGGCTTGGCGACTGTTGAACAAGGATCGCGGCCAATTGCTCGTCGTCATCCCATGTGAAGGCAGTGCCGCCTATAGTCTCGCCCGTAGGATTTCCGCCCAGCGCATCTTCGAGAAGACCTACGGCATGTCCTACGATGCCTTCATCAAGCGCGAGCACATCAACCTCCCGCATGAGATCTTAGCCGAGCTCGACCCCTGGTTCATCGTGGAAACCCGGAGCTTTTTTCCCCTGCCCTTTCTCCCGTTTGCTTTCAACAATCTCGTCATCGGCCTCAGTCTGATCCCGCGACCGGTGCCACTGCCGGCTCCTGACAATCCGTGATTTTCGGCACAACTTGGTTTCTGGTTTTTAGCTTCGTCGCCGCCGCAATCTACATCGCGGTGCGGCCGTGGCCGACCGCCCGGCTGCTGTTGATGCTTGTGGCTTCCGTCGCGTTCTATTTTCACTTCGCCGGCTTGGCGGGGTTCCTGGTCATCGCTTCGCTCGCGACGTTTACCTATTTTGCGGGACTCCGAATTCATGCAAGCGTCACCGCTTCCGATCGCCCCTCCTCCGGATTGTTGGCGCTGTGTCTGGCGCCCGCAGTCTTGGCTCTGCTTTATTTCCGGTTCTATGGATTCCTGACGAACACACTGACCGACGCCGCGGGGTGGCTGGGATTTGCCGTCGCACCCGCCGTTCCCTGGCTGCAATCCGTCCAACCGGTGATTGTGCCACTGGGCATTTCCTTTTTCGCGTTCGAGTTCTGCCACTACCTCGTCGACGTGTATCACCGGGCCACCCCGGTGCGGAACCCACTTCACTTCGCGCTGTTCGCCCTGTTCTACCCGCGTCTCGCCTCCGGCCCCATCGTGCGCTTCCAGCAGATCGTGCCCCAATTCGAGCGACTCCCTGTCGCCACCGTTGACGATGTCAGTCAGGGACTGATTCGGATCAGCATCGGGTTTGCCAAGAAATTCCTTCTGGCAGATCCCGCCGCGCAGCTCGTTGCGATGAGCTTTCAGCCCAACCACATCCTGACGGGCACGGATGTGATTTGGCTCAGCCTTCTGCTCTACATCAGGATCTACATGGATTTTGGCGGATATTGCGACATGGCCATCGGGTTTGCGCGACTGTGGGGAATTCGGCTCCCGGAGAATTTCAATTTTCCCTTCATTGCCTCCTCGATATCCGCCTTCTGGCGGCGCTGGCACATCACCCTCTCCCTGTGGATTCGCGACTACATTTACATCCCGCTTGGAGGTGGTCATGTGCCGGATTGGCGAAAAGCGTTCAACCTGCTCTTCGCAATGGCGCTGTGCGGTCTATGGCATGGTTCGGCATGGAATTTTGTCCTCTGGGGCGTGTTGCATGGCGTCGCTTTGCAGATCGGGCACGGCCTGTCGGCACTTTGTGATTGGAGTGCCCGCGCGAGCCCGAACATTCCAATGCTTCGCCGCGCCGGGGCGATTGCCGTCACAGTGATGGGCTGGGTGGTCACCCAGATCTTTGTGGGCCTCACCTGGATCTTCTTCTTCTTTCCGGCTACGGATGCGTGGCACATTCTGACTCAACTCCGCAGATTGCTATGAGCCCCGAAACGCCACCCGCGGTCGAAACGCACACCAAGGGGTCGATCCACGCCCGTCTCGGTTGGGTTGTATTTCTTGCCGGGATGGTTGCAGCCGTGATTGCAGTGCGCTCGCTGCCGCCTGCGCCCATCTTTTCGCCCAGTCTCGGCCGGGCTACGTATTGGCAGTCTTACGAGACCGCCTATTTCGCGTCGGTCCGAGCCTTTGAGGAACCGATCCGCGACCTTCTGGCGGGTGGCTACATTCCAATAATAATTTTCGGTGATTCGACCATCCGCGGCGCGGGAGCCACGGGTGATGAGGTGTGGACCCGGCAACTTGAGAAGCGCCTTCAGAGTGTGAACCCGCGAGTGAGGGTCCTGAACTACGCCCAGAATGCCGGCGATCTCATGGGGCCGTTTCTCTATCACCACCTCCAGAAAAAATTTCCCCAGGCCCGTTACATCGTGCAGTGGCACTTCTCCAGCGAAGTCGGGATCAGGCACCAATTCCACTTCTGGCTGACCTCGGAGATCGCCCTGCGGGACGGCGATGAGAACCCGGCCGTCCGCCGTTCCTTTAAGCTCGTCCCCGTCACTCGGCCGGATGAGCGAAACTCCTTCGTGCTGTCGGCCTTCAATATCGCGACCAACTACCTCGATGTCGGCAACTGGGCGCGCTACCTGTGGCTGGGCCGTCCCTTTCACGACTCTGACCGCCGGGTGAAAGTCAGCGCGCTGCGTGCTGCGGCTGAATCAGATATTTCCCAGACGCAGTTCATCGCCCCCGACGAAAAGCAGGCGGAGAGCATGCGAGGCTACTTTCTCTCGCACCAAGCGGCACGGGCCAGCTATGTCAAACAGCCCCACTCGACCCATGCGTCCTATTTCGCTGAGATGTTCCCCGCGCCTTCGCGCAGCCACCTGTTGTTGTTGACCCTCGACTTCAATCCTTACTACGCCCCGCACGAAGACAGCGCCGCAATGGACACCTGGCGAACCATGTGGGTAAAGCTCCGGGCGGACATGGCCGATCTTCCCGACCTCCCGTGGCTCTCCCTCACCGGTTCTGCCGGAGACATGGAGGCTGATGACTTTGTTGATCTGGGGCACCTCACCGTCTCAGGGCAGAGCAAGCTGGCAGCAGCTGTGGCGAACAAACTCCTTGGGACGGGTGGGTGGTTCGACCCCGCGACTCCTAGTGCAGTGCAATCTCCTCCCCAACTCTCCGGCAAGTGGAACGAGATCCGCGAATTGACGCCCGACGAGCGACGGTCCTTTGAATACATGACCCCACGGCCCACCCGGTTCTATTCCAGCTTCGGCCCTGGGCTCGACTCGACCTTGTTCAATGCCCACCCAGAAACCCGCCTGTGTTTCCAAGTCCCTGCCGGCCAGCGCCACCTGCGGACAACGGTGCGGATAAATCCGAGCGCCTATGAAAATCTGCCGGAAAACGATGCCACCGATGGCATTCAGGTCGAGATTGTCACCGTCACCGGTGATGGCCAGCGGACGGTCGTCTTCACGCGTGAGATCGACCCCTACCATTTCGAGTCCGACCGCGGCGACCTGCCCGTGGATGTGGCCTCCGCCATGCCGGCCGACGCCGAGGTCGAGCTCTTCATTGGCCCCGGGAAAAATGGCCGCGATACTCGGGACTGGACCTCCCTCGGGCCCCTGACCATCAAGTGAGCATGCCAAGATCGCCGCTCCCCGCTCCCGACCGTCATGCACCGCCCCGTCCTGCCGGCGTCAGTTGGACAGAGTTCGCTTTTTTCCTCCTCGTCCTGATCGGCGGTTTCTTCTTCCTGCGTGACGCGCCGTATTGGGGACGTGCCGCCTATGTCGGCAGTGCCCAGTTCGGTGATGCGGAGTTCTGGTGGAATGGTGCCCTGCATTTCTCCCAAGGCATCGTCGCAGAGAACCCGAATCTCACTTTCCGAATGGGCTATGCTGCGTTCGGCGGGCTCATCTCGGCGGTGTGCGGACCCGATTATCGGATTTTCCATCAGCTTCTCCTGCTCGTTTTTTTGGTCACGAGCTGCGGCTTGTATGGTTCCCTGCGGGGCCACATCGGACGGATCGCCGCGGCCGCCGCGGTCGTGTTTCTAGTCTTCAACCCCTTCACGGCGGAATGGCTGGCCATTTCTACTTCCGACGGCCTCGGCCTCGTGCTCAATCTGGTGGCACTGCTCGCATTGATCGCCGGGGTGCGCGGTGAGCTGCAGCTGCGGTGGATTGCGATGTTCGGTGTCTTCCTGGCCTGTGCGTCGCTGACCCGGCCATTGATGACTCCCTTCATCGTGCCTGCCGGGCTCGCGGTGATTGCTGCCGCTTGGGGCGCATGGCGGAAAATTGCCACTGCGCTCGGCGTCATGCTCGCGGCTTTCATCGTGCCAACTATCGCATGGATGGGCTTCATGGCGGTGACCACGGGGAACTTCGCCCTGACTGGAGCCAGCCAAGACTCGTCCGCCTTCTACGCGGCCAGTGATCCCAAGATCCAAGTCTGGCGATCCGACATGTATGTTCCGGTCCAGGAATCGGCCAAAAAACATTTCTCGACCGATCAACCCACCCCCAAGCAACTCAACGCCGAATTCTGGGCATTGACACAGGCCAACTACCAAAAGCACTGGCGCTTTCATGCGGAACGGCTTTGGCGCAATGCCTTCGAACTCGCGCGTTTTACGCCAAAACGCTCCGGTGTGTCCACGGCTGCAAGCGAACACTGGCGCTCGATTCTGAAATGGTCGCTCACAGCGGTCTTGATGCTGCATACTCTTTGGCACCGCCGGTGGATCTCCGCCGTCGCCATCGCAGCCTTGGGTGCCATTTGGGCATATTGGCCGCACAGCCATATCTGGTTTGTGCTCGGCGCGAGTGTGCTCGGATTGATTGCTTTATTTTTCGGCCGTCGCGGAATCTTTCTTTGGGCCGCCTATTGGTGGGTGGGAATCATGGCACTCTACCTGACCGGTGGCACCTGGGGGCCCCCGATTGGCCCGGTACAGGACTTGAATGCCCTGGGCTACCGTCTGGGTTTCCAGCTCTTTTTCGCCGCCGACCTGCTTGTGATCGGCTTGCTCGGGTTCCTGTCCTGCCTTGGGCGCTGCCCCACGGCAGAGCACCCGCTGTTCCAGCCCTCGCGCTGGGCCGGTCGACTCACTAACTTCGCTCTGGGTGGACTACTGGTGTTGCTTGCGGCCTTGCTTGGCACCGGGGCGGTGCTGGTTACGTCGCGACTGGTTGCGCGCGCCCAAAAGGCACCCGAGGCGTATCCCGACCTCAGCCCCCTCAACTCGCTCGCCGCCATCCGCGGTGCCACGCTGTTCACCGAAATCACCCCGCTGCGGGTCGCCGTCAACGCACACAGCGGGGCACCGTTGCTGACCCAAGCGATGAGTTCCGGTTTCATCTGGAACATGCCAGGACAGCAACGCTCCATGCTGTTGATCTACCAGCAAGTCAATGTGCAGCCGGTGAGTATGAGTCCGCGGCACATCTATGTCGAAATCTCTCAACATGTGCTGGAACGCGACTGGATGAACCGCCAGGGGGCACGGCTGCTTCGCTCCTTCCCCAACACCGCGCAACACAGCAACCTGCCCTATTATTTTGAAATGCCTGCCGTGCAGGCGTTCATTCCCCTGACCGAGGACGGCCGATCCTACGATACCGGCCAGACGGTGATTTTTCCGCTGGCTAAATCCGCCACCCAGCTGGCCGCCTCCGGCGACCTCACAGTGAATGGTGCCACCCCTGAATGGTCTCAGTCCTCGGGCAGGCAGAAATTCCCCCGTCGTTTCGCCCTGCACGCCACTGACTCCGACCAGACCATCCGGATCGAGATCAATCTGGGCCGGTCCAGCGGACAGCGCACCATCCGTTTCGGCGCCGTGTTGGAGCCTGCCGCCGGCAGCACCGGACGGAGCACCCCTGTTCACCTGCACCTCGGTGGAATTGGGGCCCCCACCTCCACCATGTGGGAGCATGCTCTCGATCCCTCCTCCCCGGGCCTGCTGCCCGTGGAGCAAACCTTGACGGATAACACCACGGCGCTCTGGCTCACCGCCTACCACCTCGAGCCCGGCGATACGCTCTGGTTTTATGAGCTTGTATTGACAGCGGACGATTTCACCCAATGAAGTCCGGCTACGCCTCATGACGACCACTCCCGCCGCGCTTCCGCTCGAACAGCACAATATCGAGATCCAACGCAACTGCGAAGCGTGGTCGCGCAAGCCCATGCTGCGGGAAATCTACCGCGGCTTCTACCAGCAGATCGCCGTGCGGATCGACCCCCAGCTTCCCGGCCTGGTGGTCGAGCTCGGTTCGGGCATGGGCCGCATCAAGGAGGTCATCCCCGGTTGCGTGACGACCGACCTTTTCGCCAATCCTTGGCTCGATCGCCGGGAGAACTGCTATCAACTGAGCTTTGCCGATGGGGCGGTTTCGCATCTCATCCTGTTCGACGTGTGGCACCACCTCCGCTACCCGGGCACGGCCCTGCATGAATTCCACCGCGTGCTCACCCCCGGTGGCCGGTTGATCATGTTCGAACCGGCAGCGAGCTGGCTCGGCCGTTGCATCTACCATTTTTTCCACCATGAGCCGGTGGCCGTCCGCGAACCCATCACTTGGGACGCACCCGCGGGTTTTTCCGCCGCCGACGCGGACTATTACGCCGCCCAAGGCTCGGCCACCCGCCTGTTCTGGTGGGGGGAAGGCCACGACCGGCTGACCGGCTGGCGGCTGCACGAAGTGCGGCCCGTTACCTCCTTCGATTATTTTGCCACGGGGGGCTTTTCCGGACCCCAGTTCGGCGGCCGATTCCTGCACGGACTCATGCGGGCTCTGGATTTCCTGGCCTCACCCTTTCCCCGGGCCTGCGCTGCGCGCCTCCTTGTTGTGCTTGAAAAGGGAAAACTTCGCCCATGAACGCCGCTTCCGACCTGACCCGCCAGCATCTGGAAAAAATCCGCGCGTTCTACGAAGCGGCGCCGACGGAGTCCAACGCCATCGCCCGCCACTACCGCAAGCAGCTGGCCCATTACTACAACCTGCTGATTCCACCGGGGGCTTCCGTGCTCGAGATCGGCTGCGGCTCGGGCGAATTGCTGGCGCAGCTCCACGCCGGGCGCAAGACAGGCATCGATCTTTCCGCCGCCCAGATTGACGCCGCCCGCCGGCGCCTGCCTGACGCGGAGTTCCATGTGCAGGCCGGCGAGGCACTCGACCTCAAGGGGACGTTCGACTGCATCATCATCTCCGACACGCTGAACCTCGCCGCCGATGTCCAGCAGCTGTTGGAAAACCTGCATACGTGTCGCACGGCGGACACGCGGTTGCTCTTTAACTACCATTCCTCGCTCTGGCGCCCGTTCCTGACGCTCGGCCGCTGGCTCGGCCTGAAATCGGGGCAGCCCCAGAGCAGCTGGCTGAACACCGAGGATGCGAACAATCTCTGCCGGCTGGCGGATTGGAGCCCGCTGCTCACCCAACCACGGTTGCTCTTGCCGCTGCCTTGCCTCGGCCTCGACCGACTCGTGAACCGTTGGCTGGCACCGCTCATGGGCTGGTTTTGCCTCACGGTGTTTTGCGTGGCGCGTCCCGTGCAATCCCGCCCGACCCAAGCGCGCACCGTCTCTGTCATCATTCCCGCCCGCAACGAGGCGGGCAACATCGAGGCGGCCGTGCGCCGCACGCCCGATATGGGCGCCGGCACCGAGCTCATCTTTGTCGAGGGTCATTCCAAGGACGACACTTGGGCGCAGATCCAGCGCGTCGCCCGCGAATTCTCTGATCGGAAAATCAAGATCATGCAGCAGACCGGCAAGGGCAAGGGCGACGCCGTGCGCATGGGCTATGCTGCCGCCACGGGCGACATCCTGATGATCCTCGACGCCGATCTTACCATGCCGCCGGAAGAGCTGCCGAAGTTCTACGCGGTGCTGGCTAGCGGCCATGCCGAGTTCGCCAATGGTGTGCGGCTCGTGTATCCGATGGACGAGAAGGCGATGCAGTTCCTGAACCTGTGCGCGAACAAGACGTTTGGCATCATCTTCACTTGGCTGCTGGGTCAGTCCGTGAAGGATACCCTCTGCGGCACCAAGGTGCTGTCGCGCGCCCATTATGATCAGGTCGCCGCCAACCGCGCCTACTTCGGCGACTTCGATCCGTTCGGCGACTTCGACCTCTTGTTCGGCGCCGCGAAGCTGAATCTCAAAATCGCCGATGTGCCCATCCGCTACAAGGAGCGGACCTACGGCAGCACCAACATCCAACGCTGGAGCCACGGCTGGCTACTGCTGCGCATGGTGCTGTTTGCCGCTCGCAAGTTGAAGTTCGTGTGATTGTTGTTCACTGCACTCAATGAAACCCAGCTCGCTCATCGCTGCATTCAACCGTCTGCCCATCTGGCGGCAGCGCCTCCGCGTGTGGGGCTTCACCGTCACCGCCCCCACCTTCGACCGCTGGCTCTACCTGTGGATGCATCGCCTCGGCCGCATGGGCCGCGACGAGGCGGCCTTCTTCTCGCAGGTGATCCGGCCCGGCATGCACGTCGCTGATGTCGGGGCCAATCTCGGGCTCTATTCCCTCCTCCTCGCGCGCTGCACCGGCCCCACCGGCCGCGTCTATTCCTTCGAACCCGATTCACTCATGGCAGCCTCGCTGCGCCAGAATCTGGCGGCGAACGACAGCACACACACAGAAGTCTTTGAGTGCGCGGTTGGGGCCACAAATGGCCACGCCGTCCTTCAGCTCAATGCGATGAATTCCGGTGACAACCGCCTCGGCACGACCACCGGCACCGCGTTGCACAGTGAACAAACCTCCGTGCCGGTCTGCGCGTTGTCGGACGCCCTGCAGGGCCGCCGCTTGGATTTCATCAAGATGGACGTGCAGGGCTGGGAGGGCGAGGCGCTCCGCGGCGTCGCCGGCCTGCTCGACGCCAACCCCGGCCTGAAAATCTACTTCGAATTCTGGCCGCACGGCCTCCGGCGAGCCGGCACGGAGATTGCCCAGCTGGCCGACACCCTCCGCTCGCTCCGGCTGCATGTGACGCTCGTCGAGGACCCCGACCAGAGCACGCCGGTGGACCTGCTCGCGCTGGAGTGCAGCCTGGCCGACAAGGCCTTCACCAATCTGCTGGCTCATCGCTGAGGTCCATTTGCTTTGGGGATGGACGCCGCTCCACATCCGGCTATTTCCTTCAGCTGGTTTTTATGCATAAGGTTTTTGTCACCGGTGCCGCCGGATTCATCGGTTCAAGCCTCGTTGACCGCCTCTTGGCGGACGGCGTCGCCGTCACCGGCTGGGATAATTTCGCTACTGGACAGCAACGCTTTCTCGAAGGCGCGCGGCGGCATCCGAATTTCAAATTCCTGCGCGGCGACAATCTCGATCTGCCCGCGCTCACCTTGGCTATGCAAGGCTGCGATTTCGTTTTTCACCTCGCCGCCAACGCCGACATCAAGGACGGCTGGTCGCATCCAGAAAAGGATCTCCAGCAAAACACCATCGCCACCTTCAATGTCCTCGAGGCCATGCGCGCCAACGGCGTTCGCCGCATCGCCTTTTCCTCGACCGGCTCCACCTACGGCGAAGCCACGCTCATCCCCACCCCGGAAGACGCGCCGTTTCCCGTGCAGACCTCGCTCTATGCGGCGAGCAAGGTGGCGGGTGAGACTTTGCTCTCAGCCTATGCGGAAGGCGGCCAGATCGATGAAGCCTACATTTTCCGTTTCGTCTCGATTCTTGGGGAACGATATACGCACGGGCACGTGTTCGACTTCTACCAGCAGCTGCTCGCTCATCCCGACCGGCTGCGCGTGTTGGGAGACGGACGCCAGCGCAAGAGCTACCTCTACGTGCAGGACTGCCTCGATGCGGTGCTGCACGTCACCCGGACCCACACCGCGCACGACGCCAAGCACCACACGCAGGTCTACAACCTCGGCACGTCGGAATATGTGCAGGTCAACGATAGCATCGGCTACATCTGCGCCGCGCTCGGTCTGAAACCGCGCTTGGAATACACTGGCGGCGACCGCGGCTGGATTGGAGACAATCCGTTCATCTTTCTCGACACGAAGAAAATCCAGTCCACCGGCTGGAAACCGAAGCTCACCATCGAGCAAGGCATCATCAAGACACTCCGCTGGCTCGAGGCCAACCGCTGGGTCTATGATGCGCGCACGTCTGGTCCAGCCTCCCCGCGATGACCCCGCCGCGCCCGGCCCGGCCTTGGCGGATGTGGCTGATCGCCGCACTGGTGATGTTCGGGGAATTCCTGGTGTTCGACATCGCAACATCCCGTCATCACACCTCGATCTACCCGAGGTGGAGCGACCAGATCCAGTATCTGACCGAGGCGTATTCCAGCTATGACGAGATGAAGGCTCATGGCTGGTGGGCCGGCCTGAGCCATGCATTCACGAATCCGGCGGCCCAAGGCACGCTGCATGACATTCTTGCCCTGCCCGTCTTCGGCCTTGTCGGCCCCTCGCGGAGTGCAGCCCTCAGCCTCAACATGCTCGCCTTCCTCGCCTGGCAGGCCGCCCTCTTGCTGGGAGTCACCCGCGTGAGCGGCTCACGCGCACTCGGCTGGATCGCATTTGGTCTCCTGCCAGCCCTTGCCGGTCCCTGGGCCGCAGGGCCCGGCTCCGCGGTGGATTTCCGCCTCGATCACGGAGCCATGTGCCTCATGGGCGTGACAGCGATCGTGGCAATGCTCACCCGCGGATTCCGTTCCCGCGGCTGGTCCCTCGCATTCGGCTGCGCGGTCGGCGTGACCCTGCTGGAACGCTTCCTCACCGGTGCCTACTTCGCGCCGATTTTTCTCGCAGCTGCAGTCTGGATCGGTGCCGGTGGTGACCGGCGCACGCGGTGGCGGAATCTGGCGCTGGCGGGGATGGTCGCAGCCATTCTGGCCGGCCCTGCGTTCTGGCTCAACCGGAGCTCGATCCAGAACTATTATTGGGTCGGCCACATTGCCGGTGCTGAAAGCCCCGTCCGCGCACTCGGTCTCGATGCGTGGGCCTCGATGCAATACGTCTTCAATGCGCTGGTGAACCTCCATCTGGGAAGATTCATGCTCTGGACGATCGCCATCGTGACTGCGCTGCTCGGCGCGGGAGCGCTACTCGGGAAGCGCCGTGACTTCAAGTGGCCGGACCGCGACTGGCTTTTCACCGGCGCGGCGTTCTTCGTTCTTCCCGCAGTCATCCTGTGCCTTCACCGCCAGAAGTCGGAGTTTGTGCTCGGCATCCTCGTACCCGGCCTGCTCGTGCTCCTGCTCTGGGTTTGGGCCGCCCTTCTACGCTGCTGCGAGGATAAACCGGCCGATCCGGCCGAGTGGCGGGTCGGCTCGGCTGCCGCAGCGCTGGCGTTGATTGCAGGAGGCGTATTTTTTCTAAGCCGGCAATTCCCCTCGCCTCACCGGGCGGATTTTCTGGCGGCGAACACGCAGCTGATCCGCTTCGCCGACAAGATCTACGAGGCCTCACGCACTCCCGCCCTAGCCGAGCCCTACATCGGATTTGACCGGATCTCCGATGCCTTTGACGGGTTGGTGCTGAGAGTCATGTGCTATGAACGCCACCACGTATGGATCCCGATCCGGGTCATGCTGCCCATCAGCATCCTTGAAGTTTCCGACGACGAGCTGCACGACCGGCTGCCCCGCTGCCATTTTTATCTGCTGACCGAGGAAATGCCTGGATTCGGTCACTGGCCCTACGACCGCCAGATGGTCAAGCTGCAGCCCTTCCTTCGCGCATGGTGCGAGGAAAACCTCGTGAAGGTTGATCAGTTCCAGTTTCTTGACCGGCGGATGTCGCTTTACCAACGCCGGGATATTCTCTGACACTGTGACAGCTAATCCATGACTATCACCGTTCTCGGCCTCTGGCATCTCGGCAGTGTCACCGCCGCCTGCATGGCACGGCACCACCGTGTGACGGGACTCGATTTCGACGAGCTGGTGCTGGCGAACCTGCGCGCCGGCCGTGCGCCGCTGCATGAGCCCGGGCTGGATGCCCTGCTGGCCACCGGTCTCGCCAGCGGCAATCTCACGTTCTCCGTCGATGTCGCCGTGGCCACGCAGGCCGACGCGCTGTGGGTATGCTACGACACCCCGGTGGATGCAGACGACTGTTCCGACCTCAACTGGGTGATGTCGCGTGTCGATCGCGTGCTGCCCGCGTTGCGGCCGGGCACCGTGGTGCTCCTTTCCTCCCAGCTTCCCGTCGGCACCTGTGCACTATTGGCCAAGCAGCACCCGTCACTCCAGTTCGCCTGCTCGCCCGAAAATCTTCGACTGGGCAAAGCAATCGAAGCCTTCGAGAAACCCGCGCGCATCATCGTCGGCGCGGCTTCCGCCCCGGCCCGGCAGGTTTTGGAAATTATGCTGGCCCCGCTCGGCGCGCCGCTCGTGTGGATGCGCCCCGAGTCGGCGGAGATGGTAAAGCACGCGCTGAATTCCTTCCTCGCCCTCTCTGTCGCCTACATCAACGAGATCGCCGCCCTCTCCGAAACCGTCGGCGCCGACGCGCAGGAAGTCGCCGCCGGGTTGAAGAGCGATCCGCGCATCGGCCCGCGCGCCTACCTCGCGCCCGGTGGACCGTTCGCCGGCGGCACCCTCGCGCGCGATGTCGTGACGCTGACCCAACTTGGGCAGGAAAAGAATCTGCCGCTCGCTCTCATTCCCGCGATCAAGGAAAGCAACGACCGCCATCGAGGCTGGGCCTTCCGCAAAATTCAGGCCACTCTCGCTGGCGTGCCGTACCCGATAGTCGCCGTGCTCGGTCTCGCCTACACTCCCAACACCAGCACGCTCCGCCGCAGCGCCGCCGTGGAACTCTGCCGGCAACTCCTCGCCGCCGGTATGAGTGTGCAGGCTTACGATCCGCTCATCCGCACCGCCGACGCGGAGCACCGCGATATCCCTCTCGCGGGCGCGGCGGCCGACGCGCTGCGGGGCGCGCACGCCGTCGTCATTTGCACGGAGTGGCCCGAGTTTCGCGAGTATCCCTGGCCGGTGCTGCTGGCCGGCATGGCCCGGCCCGTCGTCGTGGACGCCAACCGCCTCGTCGAAAAAGCGGTGGCGGCGGTGCCCGGCGTTGTCTATCTCACCGTCGGACGCCCATGAAACTTTCCGGACGCAACACCCTCATCACCGGCGGCAGCCAGGGCTTTGGCCGCCACATCGTCGAGGCCTTTCTCGCCGCAGGTGCCAATGTGATTTTCTGCGCCCGCACCGCGGCGGATGTCACCAAAACGCGGGCCGACCTCGCCGCCCAGCTGCAGCCCGGCCAGCAACTGCTCGGCGTGGCGTGCGACATTGCCGACCCCGCCAGCGTCGCTGCGCTCTTTGCCCGGGCCGCCCAACTCGGCCCGCTGCACGCCGTCGTCAACAATGCCGGCATCTACGGTCCCATCGGACCAACCGAGGAAGTGTCGCTCGCCGACTGGACGCAGGCGTGGCAGGTCAACGTCACCGGCACGCTGCTGGTCTGCCAGCACGCGATCAAGGCGATGAAGCCGCGCGGATATGGCAAGATTATCAACATCTCAGGCGGCGGCGCCACCAATCCCATGCCGCGCTTCGCCGCCTACGCCGCGACCAAGGCCGCCGTCGTGCGCCTGACCGAGACGCTGGCCGAGGAATACCGCACCGATCACATCGACGTGAATGCCGTGGCCCCCGGCGCGCTGCGCACCCGTTTGACCGATCAGGTGCTTGCCGCCGGTCCCGAAAAAGCCGGAGCTGATTTCTTCGCCAAGAACAAGAAATGGTCTGATGAGGGCGCCGTGGATCCAAAGCTCGGCGCAGCCTTGTGCGTCTTTCTCGCGAGCCCGGAAAGCGACGGCATCACCGGCAAGCTCATCAGCGCGCAGTGGGACCCGTGGAAGGATCCGGCGAAATTTCGCATCCTGGCCACCGGCGATGTTTATACTCTCCGCCGGATCGTGCCCGAGGACCGCGTCGAGAAATCCACGTCCTGAACCGGCCTTATTTCCGGTGACGGAACACCCGGTAGTTCAGCAGGAGGAAAACCGCCAGGGTTGACGGCGGCAGCGCCCAACCGGCCGACCACAGCACGCTGAGACCCAGCACAGCGTGGCAGAATTTGAACCCCGCCCATTGATCACATAGCTGAGCAGGACAGTAAACAGATATTCGCCCAGCTGCTGTCCGGAGTCGCGTCGTTCACTCGGCAGTGCCCAGAAGCGGTTCAGCAGATAGTGCGTGGTCGTGGAGCACAGGAAGGACACCGTGAACGCGGCGGTCGCCGCGAGGTGATCCCGGATCCCGGCGAGCACGGCTAATTGCACGCCGGCGGACAATCCGCACACCGTCAGAAAGCGCAAAAACCTCACTTGCGTCGCGCGGTCGGTTAGATTGGCCTTGATCACCCCCTGAAAGAATGGCCTCCCCCGAAATCCCGCAACTCCAATTCGCCATCATCGGCTGCGGCTTAATCGGTCGCAAGCGCGCGGCCAGTCTCCGCCCCGGCCAATTGCGCTACACCTGCGATCTCGATGCTGGTCGCGCCGCTGAACTGGCTCTCAAAGCACCGGGCTGCGTCGCAATCACTGATTTCTCTATCGCGCTCGCCGACCCGGCGGTGAACGCCGTCATTGTGGCGACCCTGAATAATTCACTCGCGCCCATCGCACTCGCGGCTGTCCAGGCAGGCAAGCATGTGCTCGTGGAAAAACCCGGCGCTCTCAACGCGGCGCAGTTACGCGAGGTGCTCGCGACTGCGGCGAAATCCGACGTCCGCGTGCGGTTGGGCTACAATCACCGCTTTCACCCTGCGCTGCAAAAGGCTCGTGAAATCTTCGACTCGGGCGTGCTCGGCCCGATGATGTTTCTGCGCGGCCGCTATGGTCATGGCGGCCGCAAGGGCTACGACCGAGAATGGCGCGCCGACCCGAAACTTTCCGGCGGCGGCGAACTCATCGACCAAGGCGTGCATCTGATCGACCTCGCCGGCTGGTTTCTCGGCGAGTTCACCACCATCGTCGGGCACGCCGCCACCTACTTCTGGAAGATGCCGGTCGATGACAACGCGTTTCTCTCGCTGCGCACGGCCAGCGGCCAGACCGCGTGGCTACACGTCAGTTGCACTGAGTGGAAAAATCTTTTCTCCCTAGAAATCTACGTCCGCGACGGAAAAATCGCGATCGATGGGCTCGGCGGCAGCTACGGCCCCGAGCGTTGCACCTACTACAAGATGCTGCCCCAGATGGGACCACCTGAGATTACCGTCTGGGATTTTCCGGCCGGAGACCAATCGTGGAAGCTCGAATTGGCGGCCTTCGAAGAGGATATCCGCACAGGCCGCACACCAAGTCCCGGCTTGCGCGAGGGCATCCGCACCCTCGAAATCGTCGAGCACATCTACCGCTCGAGCGGCTACCCCGTCAGCACCGCCAGCCTCTGACCCGTCTCCCACTTCTCACACGTCTTCCCCGTTTTCCCCGTCTTCCCTCTCTTCCCCGTCTTCCTCTCTTCCCATGATCATCACCCGTTCCCCTCTGCGTATTTCCCTCGGCGGCGGCGGCACCGACCTGCCCTCGTACTACCGCGAGCACGGCGGCTTCTTGGTCGCGGGGGCACTGGACAAATACGTCTACCTTACCCTGCACCGCACCTTCGTGCCGGACCTCATCGTCAAGTATTCCAAGCTGGAGCGCGTATCCTCCGCCAACCAACTTGAGCACCCTATCATCCGTGAGGCTTTCGGCCTCCTTGGCATGGATGGGGTGTCGCTTGAGCTGACATCGATGGCCGACATTCCCGGTGGCACCGGCCTCGGCTCTTCCGGCAGTTTCACGACCGCACTGCTCAAGGTCCTCCACACCTCCAACAAACACCACATTGCCCCGGCTGATCTGGCCGAGCAGGCCTGCCACATCGAGATCGACAAGCTCGGCGAGCCCATCGGCAAGCAGGACCAATACATAGCCGCGGTCGGCGGCATCACGGCCTTCACCTTTCATAAAGATGGTCGAGTCGAATACCGCCCATGCCGGATTGCCGAGGAAACTCTCTTCAACCTCGAGGACAACCTGCTGTTGTTCTTCACTGGCTACTCGCGCTCCGCCTCCGCTATCCTCAAGGACCAGAATGACAAATCCAAGCAGAACGACCAAGCGATGCTCGACAACCTGCATTTCACCAAGGAACTCGGCTACAAGTCGCTGGGCGCCCTCGAATCCGGAAACCTGGATGAATTCGGACGCCTCATGGATGACCACTGGCAGCACAAGAAGGCCCGGAGCGCGGGCATGAGCAACCCGCACATCAACGAGTGGTATGAACACGCCATGGCAAACGGTGCGATCGGCGGAAAGCTGATCGGGGCGGGCGGCGGCGGATTCCTCATGTTTTATGCGTCCGACAACCAGAAGCTCCGTCACGCGATGCGCGAAAAGGGGCTCCAGGAAGTCCGCTTCCGCTTCGATTTCGAGGGGACCAAGGTCGTCACGCAAAACTAGGAACGGAAGACGCGAGAAGAACGCAAGACGCGAGAGACGGGCAACGGGGAGAACGTGAGAAGGCAGGGACTAGTAACCGAAAATCTTGTGGGAAACATCGAGACTAACAAACAATTGGAGGAACGCACCCTGGCGTTCGCTGTCGCGGTGGTGCGTTTTGTTGCCATCTTCGCACGGAGCGAAGCTGCTACGGTGATCGGCCGTCAGCTTCTCAAGTCCGGAACCTCGATCGGAGCCAACTACCGCGAAGCTAACCGCGCGGAGTCACGAGAGGACTTTATCCACAAGACGGCCATTGTGCTCAAGGAGGCATCGGAGACGGATTATTGGTTGGAACTCTGCACTCGCGTCGACCTCGGTGATTCGACCCAGCGCGCCTGGCTGAGCCAAGAAGGGCGGGAACTTCTCGCTATCTTTACAACGATCAACCGCAAGGCCAAGGGCCGCTAACCCCTCTTCCCCGTCTTCCGTGTCTTCCATGTCTTCCCCGTCTTCCGCCTCTTCCCTGTCTTCCATGTCTTCCTCTCTTCCAGTCGCGATCCTCGCCGGGGGTATGGCGATCCGGCTTCGACCGAAAACCGAGAAGATCCCAAAGCTGCTGCTGGAGGTCGCAGGGGAACCTTTCTTCGCCCATCAACTGCGGCTCCTGAAGACGGCCGGCCTTACACGGATCGTCCTGTGCGTGGGCTATCTGGGTGACATGATCGTCGACGAATTCGGCGACGGCTCCGAGTTCGGGGTGAACATCGAGTATTCCTTCGACGGCGATAAGCTCCTTGGGACAGGGGGAGCCCTCATCCGGGCGCTACCGAAGCTGGGAGGAAACTTCTACGTCCTATACGGGGACTCCTACCTTCCAATCGACTACTGTGCCATCGGCGACCATTTCCTGAAATCAGGCAAGGAAGGGTTGATGACGGTTTTCGAAAACCACGGGGCCTATGACGCCTCGAATGTGCAGTTCGAGTCCGGGCAGATCCGCCGCTACGACAAGAAGGACAAGATTCCGGCAATGAAGCACATTGACTATGGTCTCGGCGCGTTTCGAGCGTCCGCGTTCAGTTCCTATCCAAAGGAAACCCTGCTCGACCTTGCGACCGTCCAGGGCGACCTGTGCGCACGGGGGCAACTCGCCGGATTCGAAATCAAGGAGCGGTTTTACGAAATCGGTTCCCACGCCGGCCTCGCCGAGCTCGACGAGCTTCTCAGGCATAAGGCGTGAGGCCGGCAGAAGGCAAGAGGCAAGAGGCCGGAGCACGAGGCGAGAAACCTGAGGCCTGAGGCGTAAGGTGAGAGGGAAAACGGCGCCCGATTTCTTCCGACTCGCCAGCTTTGCTTACATCTCCCAGCCTATCACTTCTTTTCAAAGTTTCTCCTTTCACCGTTTTCTCCCTCCTCCCTCCTCACTCCTCCCTCACGCCTCTCGCCTCTAAAAGATGTCCTACTCCATCCAGCACTTGAAAGAAACGGCCGAAATTGTCTCGAAGGTTAATCCCGACGACTGCGAGAAATGCGTCCAAGAGCTCGTCAACCTTCGCACCCGCGGTGGCCGGCTCTTCATCCTCGGCGTCGGTGGCAGCGCCGCCAACGCCTCGCATGCCGTGAACGACTTCCGCAAGATTGTCGGCCTCGAATGCTACGCGACCACGGACAACGTCTCCGAGCTGACGGCCCGCACCACCGACGACGGCTGGGCCAGCGTCTTCGTCGAGTGGCTTCGCGGCTCCCGCCTCAACGGCAAGGATTCCCTGCTGATCCTCTCGGTGGGCGGCGGCAACCTCGAGAAGAACGTCTCACCCGGGTTCATCTCGGCCATCCAACTCGCCAAGCAAGTCGGGGCAAGGGTGATCGGCATTGTGGGCAAGGACGGCGGCTACACCGCCACGCAGGCCGACGCCTGCGTGATCGTCCCCACCGTCAACCCCAACAATGTCACGCCACACAGCGAAGCCTTCCAAGCGGTGATTTGGCATCTGTGGGTCTCGCATCCGGACTTGAAAGTGAACCAGACCAAGTGGGAAAGCGTCGCCGCCACGGCCAAGCCGTGACGACGGAGGCGGGAGGCGTCAGGTCTCAGGCTTCAGGTTTTATGAATGGCGGTTTTCGCAAATTACAAGTCTGGCAGCGCAGCAAGGCGCTCGCGGTTGCAATCTACCGGCTTACCGCGGCCACCCCTCTCGCCTCGGACTTTGGTCTGCGCGATCAACTGCGACGCGCCGCCCTAAGCGTATGCAGCAACATCGCGGAAGGTGATACGCGCCAGACCGACAAGGAGTCGGTGCAGTTCTTTTTCATCGCCAAAGGCTCCTTGGCCGAAATCTCCGCGCAACTTGAGATAGCCCTTGAGGTTCACTCTTTGCCGGCGGCCACGGTCGCGCCACTCCTTCAGGAATGCGAAGAACTTAGTGCCATGCTCCAAGCCCTCATTGGGCACCGCCGCCAGTGACCTCACCCCTTCCGCCTCATGCCTCACGCCTCCCTGTCCAGAAACACGGCCGGCCGGCCGTGTTTCTGGACAGGGATGGCACCCTGAACATCCAGGTCGTTCGCGACGGGAAGCCGTTCCCGCCCGCGGACGTCGCCGGGTTTCATCTCTACCCCAATGCTTCCGAGGACTGCGCCCGGCTGAAGGCAGCCGGTTACCTTCTTGTCGTCGCGACGAACCAGCCGGATGTCGGGCGCGGAACCCAGATCCAGGCGAACGTTGAAGCCATGCACGCGCGCTTGCTCGAACTGATCCCCGTGCTGGACAGGATCGAAGTCTGCTACCACCCAGGTCGGGGCGATCCATCCTCACACAGGAAGCCGGCTCCAGGAATGTTGCTTGATGCGGCCGGCGCCTTGGGAATCGACTTGGCCAGGAGTTGGATGATCGGGGACCGATGGGGTGACATTGATGCCGGCCATGCCGCGGGCTGCCGGACGATCCTGATCGACCACGGCTACGACGAACGTCGGCCCGAGCGGGCGCCACACTTCACTGCTGGGAGCCTGACGGAGGCTGTCGGGATTGTCCTTGCCCACTCATCGGCATGACTCATTGATCGGGGAATAATAACACCATGAAATCTCTCAACGACCTGAAGATCCACATCTACGCCGATGGTGCCGACAAGGCGGGCATTCTCGAGCTCTACGCGAAGCCATACATCAAGGGCCTGACCACGAATCCGACCTTGATGAACAAGTCCGGAATCAAGGACTACGAGGCCTTTTCGAAGGACATTCTTCAAACGGTCACTGCAAAGCCGATTTCACTCGAAGTCTTCACGGACGACCTCACGGACATGAAGCGGCAGGCGCTGAAGATCGCCTCATGGGGCGCGAATGTTTACGTCAAAATCCCGATCACAAACTCGGTGGGTGTTTCCTGCGTTCCGTTGGTCAAGGAACTCGCGCGCGAAGGCGTGAAGCTGAACATCACCGCGATTTTGACGCTCGCCCAGGTCCGCGATGTCGCAGCCGTCCTGAATCCCGAGGTTCCCTCCGTTGTCTCCGTTTTCGCGGGCCGGATTGCGGACACCGGCGTCGATCCCATGCCCATCATGCGCGCCGCCGGCGCGTTGCTCGAGGGACAGCCCAAGGCAGAGCTGCTCTGGGCCAGCGTCCGCGAAGTCCTCAACATTTTCCAAGCTGAGGAATCGGGATGTGCCATTGTCACCGTGCCGCACGACATTCTCGGCAAGGCCGCCAAGATGCTCGGCATGGATCTCACCGCCCTCTCGCTCGATACGGTGAAAATGTTCGCGAAGGACGCCGCCGCCGCGGGATACAAGCTCTAGTCTTGGGATATTACAAGGGACAGGCCGAAAATGGGTTCCTGTCCCGTCGGTCGTTTCCGTTTTCGCCGGCCGCATCGCCGCGAAACATCACCGCGCTCAGTTGCGCGCCGGCGTCCTTCAGCGAAAAGTAAACGTGCCCGCTCGCCTGCGCGCGCAGGTTCGACACCTCGCCCCGCACCCAACCCGGCTTCAGGCCCGTCTCCAGCAGCGTCTTCACCCGGTGCGTGAACTCGCTCACCGACTCCACCCGGTCGTCCGCCGCCCCGAACAAAGTTTCCTCGCGCGTCTTCATGCCCCCGTTTTTTTCTTCGCGTAATGTTTCCGCAGCAAATGCGTGCCCGCCGTCGCCGCCACGAGCAGCCCTGCCGCAATCATCGCCATCTTGCCCTTGCCGTGCAGCAAGGCGTCGCCAAACAGTACGAACGCCGGCGTGTGGACCAGCTGCACGACGAAAGCCACCAGCAGGTTGCGGCCGAACGGCACGTTGGCGAGGCCGAGCAGGTAGTTCTGCACGGGAAACGGCGAGCCCGGCGTCACGCGCACGATGATCACCAGATCGGTCATGTCTTCCGGCGCCACCTGAGGCAGTTTGTAGCCGAGCCACCCCAGCAATTTTTCCAACAACGGCCGCAGCGCGCGCCGCGCGAGAAAGTGAGTCAGCGCCACGTTGATCATGATCGCCCCCATGCAGAGCACCACGACCAGCGGCATGCCCAGCTTCGGGCCAAACACCGGCCCCGCCGTAAGGGTGAAAATCGTCGCTGGCACCCCAACCGCCGGGGCCAGCGCCATCGCCGTAAAATACGCCCCTGCCCCCGCGTCGCGAATCAGCGCGAGCCCCCGATCGATCAGCCCGCGCACATCCACGCCGATGAAAAGCAGCGCCGCCCCGGCCGCGCACACGCCCACCACCGCCGCGATTTTTAACCACGGCAGTTTCTTTTTCCCGCCGGCCAGTTCCGATAACATGCGCCGAGCATGGCGTGCGGCATCCATCGGGCAAGCGTAAGCGCAGCGCGATAGGGAAACGGGCTTGACGCCGCCCCCCCCCCTCCCCCCCGCGATCAAAAAGCGAAAAAACCTCACTTGCGTTGCACGATCGGTTAGCTTGGCCTTGAGCATTGCATCAAGGAATGAACCAGGCTCCGTCATCGCAACAGGTTGCCGCGCGCTCCTCACGGATCGCGCGACGATCCATCACGCGGCTGAGAACCGCCCAAAGTGATGCTGCAAGTTTCACGGCGGACGAAACGAATAGCCAACCATCCGACGGACGCAAAGCCCAATTCAGGACAAATTCACGACAACTTAGCCGGAACATTTCAATTGAACCACGAATGGACACGAAGCGACACGAATGAAATGCAGAGGAAGAAAGGGCATCTGAACAGCGCACTAAACGGTGGTCGCCAGCTCTAACGCACAGGATCATTTCACCCCGATGAAATTCGTGCTTATTTGTGTCCATTCGTGGTTCTCAACTGCATGAGTCCGGCTTAGCACACGGCAGGTCTTGGCCTTCTTCGTCACAGAGTTTGCGGCCCTTTCCCCGAGACTGCGCTCGGAAAAGAAGTGCGCGGACACGCGCATTCGGCGTCGGTGAATCGTTCTCGGAATCGTAATCCCTGGTCGCGTTCGGCGCCGCCATCCCTGCCGTTGCTGCCGCTGTTCGCCTGCGCGTGCGCACCCGCGCACAATCCTAGCAGCATCGCCAGATAACATGACCATTTTGAGAGTTGAGTTTTCATGGGGCGGGATTTCTTCAATACACTTCTTCGTGCGAGCCGAGGTTGATGAGCAGCAAAACTTCCGCGCCGGTTTTGGGATGTTTCTGTCGGGCAAAGACAATCCGGCAGTCGTAAGCGACGGAACAGGCGTGCAAGCCGGCGAGTTGCCCGCCGAGGTGATGGGTCTTGAGGCGGGGATCTTGAGGTTGTCCGCCATGCGCCGCAAGGCGGTTTCGATCTGCGGCTGAAGCGCGGGATTTTTCCTGACCAAGCGTCGAAACGCCCGCTCAAACCGGGGCGTGAGGACGAGTTCGCGCATGATTCATATGGCCGCGCGCAGGCGGACGATGACATCGTGGGCGGACTGGCTCTTGAGTTTGCCGGAGCGAAAGGCTTTGACCGCCCGCCGGGCTTCCGCCGCCGTGTCGCGCCGCCACGTTTCGATGCGTCGCTGGCGCAGGAGGTTTTCCAGCATTTCCCGCTCGTCGGGCGGCAAAGCCTCAGCAGAAGTCAGGACGCGATCCAAAGTTTGAGTGGCCATAGGTTCAGATGGTTTAGATTTGCCCTGTGCTATTACACCCGGCCAACCAAGGCGTCAACATGGCAGGTGGCGGGATTTTCATGGGGTCATTTTCCTTTCGACGGTGGTTCTTCGCGCAGGGCACAGGCGGTTTCCTTTTCGCGGGGCGCAGGAGAGACGAACTTCACGCCGCGCGCGATGATCCATCGCGGGGTTGAGAACCTCCCAAAGTGATGCGGAAAGCTTCATGGCAGGCGAAACGAAGAATCTGCCGAGCTGAGGTCGCCTCCAGGCATTGGCAGATTCGACCACTCATTCACAAAATCGTTGTTTAGTGAAACGGTCTTGAGCCGATCCTGCCAGAGTGTGCCTGACGTAGAGTAGAGATCGGGCATGTCCGCCGCCGTGCCACTGTGAAATCCAATGTGGTTTCAATTCTGACAAGGGGCGAACTGCCGCTGACGGTAAGTTTCCAGAAGAAATCGTAGTTGGGGTTCACCTCTTCGGGGGCATCTTGGAACCCATACCAGACGTAGAGGATCTGACCGGAAACTTTCGCGGAGAACTTGCTGGACGGAATGGAAACGCCTGAACCATAGCTCACACCAATCCTTCACCGTTCAAGATACAAGGCCGTTATATGCTACTTTTGGCCCGGTGCAGATAGACACGGATCGTGCTTGGGCTGCCGATCTGAAGTCTTTCAGCGATCCAGGCATACGGTGCGCCGGCATTTCGCAAACGGCCGGCGATCTCGACTTTCCAGTCGGCGTTCGCCCTGGCTTTGGTCACATCCTCGGTCGTTTTGCGGTGTCGCGCCAAGGCTTCGTCGAGCACTTCGTTCCAAGTGAAGGCCTTCAACTCCGTCAACGCCCCCGTTTCCAATCCCGGGGCGAGAGCCCGCTGCGCGCGTTCCAAAGCCATGGCGCGACGCCACCCCATCGTCCCGATAGCCCATCCCTTGGACAACTGTTCCAAACCCCGGCGTTTTTGCTCCGCTTCGTCCACGGCCAGTCCAGTGAGATAATTCACATAGGCCTTCACGCCCGCCGGCGTGTCCTCAAGGCCATGCTGCGCCAGCCAGTCCGCAGCCACCAGACACCGCTACCTCGGGGCACGCGAGAAGCGGTGCAGACTGCTCCACCGAAAATCCACCAATCGCTCCACCGGCACCACCCTCGCCCGCACCGGGTTGAGATGAATGTAGTCCACGACCCTCGCCAACGCCGCCGTCTCGGCATCCGGTCCGGCGAATTCATTCGTCAATCGCGCCAACCCGCGCGCACCACGCACTTTGTAGAGATAGATCAGCGTCTCGATGGCCTCGCGCTGGCAGAAATAGTAACGGAACGGCAACTGCGAGCTGTCGCCGAGCGTCACGAGATGATCGCGCTGGAACCAGTGGTGCAACAGCTCGCGCGAGATGTCCGATGCGCCCGGGTTAGTCGGTCTCGCGCCAGTCCTTGACCGCACGTCGCAGCATTTGCGCGATAATGATAGGGTGACGGTCGCCGGCTTTTCCGCACTTCCGGCTGACCGTCCTTGCTGCGCGCGCGGTGCCGGTTCGGCTCCTCGTGCGGGGCGAAGAGCCCGTTCGACGCGGCCCGCTGGCCTTGCTCAGGGCAGGCGAAGAGCGGCTCGAACTCGAGGGCGGAGAGGTTGACGATGGGCTGATTCATGTTATCAATTGTGCCATGAAGAATTTCACCGCCGTCGTCGAACGTGACCCTGTTACCGGCCTCCTCGTCGGGTATGTGCCGGGATTTCCGGGCGCGCACTCGCAGGCGGAGTCGCTCGATGAGTTGAACGCCAACCTGCGCGAGGTTGTCGCCATGCTCCTTGAGGACGGCGAGCCGAAGCTGGAGGCGGAATTCGTCGGCACGCAGAGTGTCGCGGTCGGTTGATCATGGGCTCGATCCCTGTCCTGAAACCCGGCGAGGTCTGCCGGTTGCTGGAATCGCTCGGCTTCGTCGCGGTGCGCCAGCGGGGATCGCATGTGCAATACCGTCACGCCGACGGACGCGGCACCACCGTGCCCTTGAACAAGGGGCGCGACATCGCGCCGCCATTGCTGCGGCAGATCGCCAAGGACATCGGCCTCAAGGTCGATGAACTGCTGGGCCGGCGCTGATTTTTTAGCGAGGGAGCACGGGGTCAGCCCCGAATCTTTGTGGTCAGTCGATCACTCAATTCCTTTGCCTCGGCTCGATCACCCCGCGCCAACTCCCCGACGTAGCGACTCACCGCATCCGGGGGTCCCATGGCCAATTGCTCACCCAACCACCGATTGGACACGCTGCTCTGACGCTTCACCTGTCTGCCGTGTCTCTGCCTGTGCCTGCCTGTTCGGCTGGCAGGCAGACAGGTGTCGGCACAGGCAGGTCCAAGCCGCCAGGGCGATTTTCCAAGCAGCTGATTTCAGAGCCTCAGAGGCATCAGGCAATCTGCGTCGCAAGAACCGCAAGCCTGCCGTCAATCGTCGGTTCCATTCTGCTGTCCAGCAGAATGGAGTCGATGAAAAGGCTGTCGGCAAAGAGCACCCCGCGCACTGGCGCTCGCAACTAGGCAGACACCAGCACTTCGGGTTTTCTTTCGGCGATCTGCAGGAGCCTTAACGCCGCGCCGGAGGGCTGACGGCGGTTTTTCTCCCAACTGCGGACCGTATCCGGAGTGACGTTGAGGTAGGCGGCGAAAACGGGCGTGCTGGCTTTGAGCGACCGGCGGAGACGCGCGATGCTGGCCGGAGTCATCTTCCCGGCCCGCGCCGGCACTGTCGTCGTTTTCAGCGTGAGCTGGCCCTTGGCATGGGCGAGCGCTCCCGACCGCGGCCAAGCGGATGCGATTGCCCAAGGTTTTGGCAAGACCAGCGGTTCGCCGGACGATTTGATGGCGTGGATCAATTCGGATGACTATTACCTCCTGGAAACTTTTTGCCTATGTCGCACCCTATTTCGCGACCCATCCCGACGTGGATGTGATCTACGGACACCGGATCGTCGTGAACGAGGAATCGCAGGAAATTGCCCGTTGGTTTCTGCCGAAGCACGATCCTGAAGTGCTGCGCCTGAATGATTTTGTCCCTCAAGAAACACTGTTCTGGCGGCGGCGCATCTGGGATCGGGTCGGCGGCATCGACACGTCCTTCCAATTCGCGATGGACTGGGACCTCCTCCTGCGCTTCCAGGCCGCCGACGCGAAAATCGTGCGCGTCCCCTATTTTCTCGCGTGTTTCCGGGTCCATGCGGCGCAAAAAACCTCCGCCGCCATGCACAGTATCGGTCAGCACGAAATCGACCGACTGCGGAAACGCACTCACGGTCGCGCCATTCCCGCACCTGATTTAGAGTCCCATCCTAGGCTGTTGCGTTATCTTCGTCGAAGCGCGTTCATCCAGTTTCTTTGGAAAATTAGGGTTCGGGCGCGTTAATGGATCGTAAGCCCGACAATTCGCTTCACATCCTGCCCGCAGCGCGACTTGATTTCGCGCAGCCATGAAGCCTGACGCGCTCCCCCCGCCCCACCGCCCCGGGATTGAAAACTTGATTAAACCGGAGATCCGCGCCGCGTGAGCG
>Ga0105055_10000425_pt1 | contig 64370 bp, 61 predicted proteins | sample BON03_FD_78090 | JGI IMG/M metagenome (GOLD analysis project Ga0105055, IMG submission 78090) | Freshwater microbial communities from Lake Bonney liftoff mats and glacier meltwater in Antarctica - BON-03 | ecosystem: Environmental > Aquatic > Freshwater > Ice > Glacier meltwater | place: Lake... | reverse complement strand
GTTTAGTTTCAACGTGAATGATCAGGATGCGTTCACTTTCAGTGGCACGACGGAGCGGGAAGATTTGACCGCGCTGTTGGGGGTGGTGACGGAGTTTTTGTATCAGCCAAAGTTCGGGACTTTTATTCACCGGAATCAAAAAATGCAGGCGACGATGACGCGTGCTTCATCGACGGTGGGGATGCAGGAGGGGATGCGTGATCTCACCGACCACTTGTTTAAGGGCGATGCTCGGTTCACCAACGGCACGTTTGTGGATTACGTGGGGTTGAGCTCTCTGGATGTGAAGAACTGGCTACAGGAACCGCTCGCAAAGGGATTTGTGGAAGTGTCCATCGTTGGAGACGTGAGTGAGAGTCAAGTGTTGGAGGCGATGAAGCTGACGTTGGCAAAACTGGGTCCTCGGGCTGAAACGAAGATCCCGCGGTTTGAGCCTAAACCGGTGAAGATTACCGCTCCTCCGGGATTCAAACGGATCGAATTTGTCGGCGAAAGTCACCTCGCGGTGGTGCGGGGTTTTTGGCCGGTAATGGGAGAGGTTTCGACGCGTGATCGAGCGGTGTTGTATCTGTTGTCGAAGATTTTGGAGCTGCATGTGCGCGAAGAGATTCGGAACAATTTAGGCCTAGCCTACAGTCCCTCCGCGAAGTTTGAGGCTTATGATGGGTTTCCGGAATTCAGTCTCTTGTCGGCATCGATTGATTGTGCCCACGAAGAGTCATCCCGGATTGCTCGATTACTGGAACAAATCGCCAGCAAGTTGTCCCGAGAGGGGATCGACGAAGGGGAGTTTAAGGGTGCGCGCGGTATCCTATCGAGTCGGATCCGGCAATCTTGGAGGGAGAATGGTTTTTTACTCCAGCGACTTGCTCGCGCTCAGGAACGCCCCGAATCGGTTGAAGAGCTCCTCGCACTGAAGCAGGGGATGGTGGATGAAATCTCGATTAAAGAGGTCGAGAAATGGGCAAAGAAAGTGCTCACGCGACGCAACGTGCGTTCGGCGGCGATCGTGCCCAAGCAGTTCGTGGGCATCTTTCAGTCGGAGTAGTTTGGCGCGGCGGCGGCGCGGCGGGCCGGTCCCATTGATCGGTAACTCACTTCTTCGTGAGCGGACCGACTAGTCGCAGATAAGCCCGAACGTCGGATGGGATTTCTGGGTTCAGGTGAGGCACTACCCAGTTAAACAAACGGATAATTTCAGGGTCCGCTTCTCCGGTTGGTTGTAGCGTGGGATGACTGTAGCCGGAACCGCCGGATATTTCGTCAATGAATAGCTTCAATTGAGGAGTCTTTTGACCACTGCGGACGCATGTGGTATTGATGGGTTCGCAATTCGAAACCGCTGATCTCGCGGTTGTCGACCTTTCGCCAGATAGTGAGCGTGGTCGAAGGGGAGGAGAAATAGCGAAAGGAGAGCAGCCCGGGCTCGGTTTGGGAAACGGATTTACGGTCAATTGATTGAAGCGAACTCCCCGTTTCGACGGGGTCGAGTCGTTGCACCAAATTACGCCGCGACGGGAAGTCGTTTGCGGTGAGATCCAGTCCGATTCCGATACCCATCAGCCCGCGCGTGAGTTCTCGCTACGAGGGCGCGGAGGTCGAGAGGCCCGGCCATCAATTTCCAATTCAGGAGGCGACTGCTGATTCTCGATTCCGCGGTAATCGACCACGAGATTAGAGGCGATTCAAGGGGGGAGGGGAAAGCGCCGGGCGAAACGCGGTGCTGGTTTCGTTACCGTGGCCTCGTCGAAATTTAGGATTCGTTTTTAAACGGTATTTTAGCGGCGGGATTCGGGGCGAAAGCGAGTTGGATAGAGAGAGCGTCGACACACAAAAACCGCCGAAGTGATTCGGCGGCTGAAAGTAAAAGGATGAAACCGAGGCGGATCAGATTCTACTCATGAACGTGCCGTTTTGCACCCGATCAATGGGGTGTTTGGGGGCGCGGCCGAAGAATTCTACCATGTGGGAGACATCGGTGAATCCTCGTGCGATCAGTTTACGTTCGATCTCTTGCATTTCTTCTCGGAGCTCCATGGCTAGGTCCGAATCAAGTTCGGCGATAGAATTGGAAGATTTATCGATGACGTGATAGGAGGGGGTTTCATCCAATGAAATTTGGTAGAGACTTGTTCCGTTATGGAAATAGCAACGACGAACGAGGCCAATTTCTTCGAAAGCAGCGAGGCAACGGTAGACGGTGACCAGGTCGCAGGACGAGTTAGCCAATTCAGCGTGAATCTGCTCAATACTCGCAGGGAGTGAGCGTTTCACGAGGACCTCTAAGATTGAAATTCGGGGCTGCGTTATCCGTAAGCCAGCAGATTTCAGGCGGCTACAGGATATTTGCAGTGCGACTGCAGTGGGTGAATTTTGGTTGGCTAGACCTAAGGGGTGATTAGTGTGTGAAGAGGAAATCATCGTAGAGTTGGCGTTGTTGTCATACAGTTACAGTAAGGTAACGTAAATTGTAAACTACCTCGATCTCTTTACGTTTATTTTACATACGCAGCCCCGTTCGGGCCCGTTATTGAGTAATTCTTGGCGAGTGGTCGTTGCACTTGAGTAAATCTTGATCACAAGTTTCAAGTGAAAAGACTATGCAAGACTTGGATTTCGACGAAGTAGTGACACTAATTTGTAAGGAAGATAACCGCTTTCACCGCAATGCTTATGCATTCGTGCGTCAAGGCCTTGATTTTACGGTGAAAGAGCTGAAAAAAAGTGACTTTAGCCGAGCGGGCAAGTCGCTTCACGTGACAGGGGAGGAGCTACTGATGGGAATGCGGGCCTTTGCGTTGAACCAGTTTGGTCCAATGGCGCGAACGGTTTTGGCGGAGTGGGGAGTGACGCGGTGCGGTCACTTTGGTGATCTCGTCTTCAACCTGATTGAATACAATGTCTTCAGTAAGACCGATCAGGATGAGCGGAAAGATTTCACTGAAGTTTATACGTTCGAAGAAGCGTTTGATGCGCCGTTCCGACCCTCGGCGCCGCGCGGGTTAAAGTCGGCCTAGCCGGAACCTGCCCGGAGGAGGGGTGAATTTTAGTCCGATTAAGTGAGGGATTGGCTTTCCCGGCGGAGTTGTGGTTAGTGATTTGTTTTCCATGGCCGTTACTTCAGCAACCGATCTCAAACTTCTCCAAAAACTCTGGCGCGATGCTCCGATTCGCCGCGTCTTACCCAACGGGCTGACCTTAGTCATGCAACCCGACCCCGCCGCGACCGTGGCATCGGTTCAGGTGTGGGTTAAGACTGGGAGCATCCATGAGGGAACGCACATGGGCGCGGGACTCTCGCATTATTTGGAGCATCTGCTTTTCAAGGGCACCGAACGTCGCGAGGGACGCGAAATCTCGACTGAGGTTCAGGCGCATGGTGGCTATATCAACGCCTACACGTCATTCGATCGCACGGTTTACTACATCGATATCCCGGCTGAACACGCGCCGGTGGCGGTGGACATCTTAGGCGATGCGGTGCTGCATTCGACGTTGCCGGCGGAAGAGGTGGAACGGGAGAAGGGAGTGATTTTGCGCGAGATCGATATGGGTTTGGACGATCCGGATCAGCGCATGTGGCAGAGTTTATTCGAATCGGTCTATCGGGAGCATCCTTATCGCCAGCCCGTGATCGGGCATCGGGAAGTGTTTGAGGCCGTGGATCGAGACGCGTTGGTGGCGTATTATCACGATCGGTATGTCCCGAACAACATCGTGGTGGTGGTGACGGGAGGGTTTGACCAAGCGGCCACGGTGGCGGCGATTGAAAAACACTTCGGCAGCGTGAAACGTCGGCGGATGGCGCCGGTTTATCTAGCGGCCGAGCCGGTGGCGCTTTCCTCTCGCGAGGTTCACCTGGAAGAAGATGTGGAGATCGTCCGCGGTGGCATTGCCTGGACGATTCCCGGCCTGACGCATCCTGATGCGGCGGCGTTGGACGTGCTCGGACTCGTATTGGGTAATGGCGATAGTTCGATCCTGTGGCAGTCGATTCGAGAGCAGGCTCGTTTGGTGCACTCGATTGACGCGATGAGCTGGAATCCGGGAGACAGTGGATTGTTCTACCTATCGATCGTCTGTGATCCGGGGCAGCGAGATCCGGCCCTGAAGGCGGTGCACAAACAGCTGCACAAACTCGCGAAGCGAGGCTTTACGGCGGACCAGATCAGGAAGGCCGTGCGACAAATGGTGGTGGGCGAAATCAATAGCCGAAAGACGGTGGCCGGTCGGGCTTCGCGTTTGGGTGTTTCAGAATTGGTAGCAGGTGATCTCAACTTTAGCCGCGGCTATTTTGATCGGCTGGAGCAGGTGACTCCGGCAACGCTGCATCGGGTGTTGCGCACTTACCTACTGGCAGGGCATCCAACGACCGTGACACTTAACCCCAAACCAGCGGTCTCAGTCGTGACGGAGGCTCCGACGAAAGTGTTGGCTGAAACTGGGGTCATGCTGCGCGAGACGCTGAAGAACGGTGCAAGATTGATTCTGCAACCCGACAGTCGTTTGCCTAATTTGCACCTGCGACTGTTGTCGTTGGGTGGTCCGGTCTTCGAAGAAGCGGGCAAGCGAGGAGCCACTTCGCTGATGGCGACTTTACTGGCCCGAGATACGGCGAAGCGGTCGGCGGCGGAAGTGGCGGCGGCGATCGAATCGGTCGGTGGATCGATGTCGCCCGTCTTCGGTAACAATACTTTTGGGCTCTCGATGGAAGTGTTGCCGAATGATGTGGATTTGGCATTGGACCTGTTGGCGGAGGCCGCGTTGAAGCCTAAATTCACCAGTGATTCTTTCACGATTGAGCGCGACGCGCAAGTGGCGGACTTGCAGCAGGACGCTGATGATATCGTAACGATTGGCCGCAAGCGTTTACGCCGGCAGTTCTTCGGTGAACACCCGTTGGCGATCGATGCCAATGGAGCGGTGGACGATCTGACGAAACTCAAGCCCAAGGACGTGGCGCGGCTGTATCGTAAACTGATGGTGGCGCCGAATGTGGTGCTATCAGTGGCGGGTGATTTTGATCCCAAAAAACTAGGACCGAGGCTGCGAAAGTTTTTGCGCAAGTTCGAGACGGTTGAATTCACGATCCCGACTCCGGCCTTCGATGGTCCGGTGGAAGTGGGTGACTTTATCGAGCAGCAACCGCGGCAGCAGGCCGTGGTCTTTCAGGCTTACCGAGGTCCGGGGATTCGCTCGGATGATTTTCACGTGGCCGAGGTGGCGGACGAGCTGTTTAGCGGCATGTCTTCGCGACTCTTTGAGCGGGTGCGAGAAGAGAAAGGTTTGGCCTACTATGTGCGCTCGAGTCGGATCATTGGCCTCGAAGCGGGGATGTTCTATTTCTACGCAGGCACGGCGCCCGGGAAAGAGGATGAAGTGCTGCACGAAATCGAATTAGAGGTAAAGCGGATGGCGAGCGGACGCATCACGAAAGCGGAATTGAAGCGTTGCCAAACTCGTTTGGTTGCGGGACGCCGCATGGGACTGCAGACCAATGGATCGCGAGCGATGCATGCCGCGTTGCATGAGTTGTATAGCGAGCCGATCGACGACGGCACGCATTTCGAAAACGAGATCAACGCGGTGACGCCGAAGAAGCTCGCGGCGTTTGCCAAAGCGTATCTGCAGCGCGAGGCCTGCACCCAGTTGGTTGTGCGACCGTGAGGGGATTAGGCGAAGTTTTAGCCGATGATGACTTTGGGTTTCGCTTGATCCTGAAGCCGGGAAAGCTGGCGGAGTTCTTTGCGCCCCGGGTAGACGCCGACTTGGTTTTGGCCGAGCGGCGTCGTTGGCTAGAAATTTCGCCGGCAGACTATGCGGTGCAGAGTGAGCGGGGGAGTGAGTCTTGGCGGGAGTTTGCCGAAATGATGGCTGATCTGAGCCTCGAAGTAACGCGGCCGATCGCGGCCGAAATTGGAAAAGTCATCGAGCCGGATTTGGTCTTTCTCATTCGAGATGAGGCCGGAATTTTTCGGGTCACTGATGGCGTGGTCGTGTTTCCCACGGGCTGGGCATTCACGGAGAAAATCGGATTGACGCTGCCTGAGACTCACGGGGTGGTGCCGGGGTTGAACAAGGCGATCGGGGCGGCGATTGATCGGTTTTTAAATGGATTGAAACCGGGGGCGGTGGCGACGCGTTCCAATTGGGGGCTGGCGGCTTCGGCTGAGCTTAATTTACATCCGAAACTGATGCGACCTCGTCTGACCAATGACGTTGAAATAGACCGCACGTGGGTGCGGGTGGAGCACCAGTTGCTCACGGCGATGCCGAAGACTGGCACAATTTTGTTTGGAATCCGAATTATGCTGCATCCTTTGACCGAGGTGTTGAGTGACCCTCTTGCCCGTCGACGTTTGCTGCGGGCGTTAAAGACGATGCCGGACGATGTGGCCGCTTACAAAGGGGTGAGTGCGGCGCGGCCGAAGTTGATGGAAATTTTAGGCTGACGCGGGATCAATTCTTCACGCCGCCGCTCCATTTGAGCTTGGTGCGCACCACACTGAAGTGTTCGTAGCCAGCGCGGTGAATGAGCTTGAGGCGAGGGGAGGCGACGGTGATATCGATTTGCCCGCCTTCGCAAATGCGCAGGTTACGTTGGCCGTCGACGGCGACGAGCGCACAAGAGGTTTCTTTCGGTTGGGTCACGCGGAGCCTCACGTCCTGATGGAAAATGATCGAACGGTTGCTCAGCGTGTGGGGGCAGATGGGGGTGAGCGCGATGACTTGCGCCCCGGGATGGATCAACGGTCCGCCGGCAGACAAGTTGTAGGCGGTTGAGCCTGCCGGGGTGGAGAAGATCAAGCCGTCACAAGTGTAGGTGGTGACGAATTCGTCGTCGGCGTAGACGGACAGCTCGATCAAGCGGGAATGTTGCTCATCTTTGATCAGCACGTCATTTAAGGCGAGGTCGTGTTGGTCGGGAGCGGTGGTGCAGTCGAGTAGGGCTCTTTCGGCCACGTGGTAGTCTCCGCGTAAGATGGTGGCGAAATCCTGCCGGGCTTCTTCAGCAGAGAAAGTGGTCAGGAAGCCCAAGGAGCCTCGGTTCACGCCAATGAGCGGAATGGCGGCGCGGGCGGCGGCGGGAGCGACCCCCAGTAGGGTGCCGTCACCTCCGATGACGCAGCAGGCGTCTTGTCCATCAAGGGCGTTGTCGGGGATGGGAAAATCGTCGATTTGAGTCACCTTCACTCCGACGTCGCGAGCGATCGTCATGAGGTCATTGGCGATCTCGGGCGCGCCCGTTTTTTGAGCGTTGATAACAAAGGCGAGGGAGCGAATCGGCGGCATCACGAGAAAGGCATTGATGAGCTATCGGCGGATTAATCCGAGCAGAAACTCTGGGTTTCCGTCGGTGCCCAGAACGGGGTAGTCCATCGTGCCGATGACTGATGCCACCTCGAGCGTCATTCAGAGAGAATGCGGTCAAAATCCAGGTCCGTTTCGTAGCTGACCGGTTGCACGCTTCTTGGCCCGATATCCACGACTAGCTCAAGGTTTGGAGCGAATCGTTCTAATCACCCCAGGATCGTTATGATTCGCCCAGGTAGATTTGGGGGGAGGGAAGCGGCAAAATCAGGATGCGCTTTCATTGCAGTCTGGTAAGCTCATCTTTTGTTAGTAAAGAGCGTGATTGGCGAGAGACCTGATTGTCGCCTTGTGGCCAGGCACCCCTGAATCAACCCGCTCCATGCATGAATCCCCACCGCGCGATGCCGGCCCAGAAACGCTTGGCCGCGGCCCTTGCGCCGGTAGGTCACCCGCGCACGGGTGAAGTGCAGATCGTTCGCGCCTGGTGACGCTCCTGCACCTAGACGACGGAAATCGAAAGGGGGCACGCTTTGGATCAAACCCGAGCATGGGCTACTGCCAGGTGAAGAGGTGTTGCCAGGGTAACTCGCGCAGCGCTGGCGCGGCTGCGGGCCGGAGGTAGTGACGAATATACCAGGGGGTGGTCATCATGGAACCTCTACCCGGCTACCCTCATCCACCAAGACTCCGGTCGCGGCAATATCCACCTCGGCGACCAAGGTCCTGTCTTGTTCGACGGGGCGGATGTGATCATCGGGTCTGCCATTTTTTGTTATGACGGACTAGCCCGATCAGGTCCCCGGGGAACATCAGAATGCGGTCATCCGCGCCTTCCTCGAACCGTTGGGCTTTATAAAGCCCAGAGGAGTTCCAAGCCATGCGTCGTTTCAACGTCTTGCCCGAAGTCTTGCCCTCCCCCGAGGAGCTCAGCTGCTGGGCTGAGCAAGACTCAAACTACATCAGTTTGGGCGATGCGGTTCTCTGCTAGCCCGCATATTTTTGCGGATGGGAAATTGGTTTTTAGCGGACAGAAGGAGGGGGGAGGTCTGGATGCTCGCCCCTGCCGCGATTTATCTAAGTCGGGGTGCCGTGACGCTCGCTTCAGACGTTATTGTTTTTTAGACCGTATTGAATATGCCTACGTTTACCGCGATTGATTTCGAAACGGCACGGCCGGCGCGCTCCAGTATTTGCCAGATCGGGCTCGTGCGCGTGGAGCAGGGACAGTTGGTCGAGCAACTGAGTATCTTGGTGCAACCGCCGGAGAACATCTATAGCTACTGGAATACCAGTGTGCATGGCCTGACCGAGAGGGACACCCGGGATGCGCCGTTCTTCGATATGGTTTGGCCGCAGATCCGTGGTTACATTGAAGGGCGTACGCTAGTGGCGCATAATGGTGCGTTTGATTTCTCCTGTCTGCGCAAGACAATGGAATTCTACCGTTTGGAAGAGCCGCGCTACGAGCCGCAGTGCACCTATAAAATCTATAAGAAGAAGCTAAACGTGCTCTGTGATGAGCATGGCATCCCGCTGAATCACCACGATGCGGTATCGGATGCACGGGCATGCGCAGAACTGTATCTGCGGCATTTAAAAAACATTTGATCCCGATGGTATAGAGCGACGATGGAGCGGAGATACTCTTTGTTTCGCATTGACTTACTGAATACAACGCCGGTGGTTGGGCGCGAGGAGGTGGTGACTAACTGACAGGAAATTGGTTTTTAGCGGGCTAGTGGGAGTGAAACCGGGAGGGGCAATCCTTACTTTTTGATCTATGGTTGTTTCACGCCCATTAGTTCGATCCGCAGCCTTTTTTGAAACGATCAAACCGGGTGGTTCGACCATTTCCTTAACCTTCGGAAATGCCCAATGGTGAAATTGTGAAAGCGGTGCTGATACCGGGATGGAAGGTTGAATTACGTTTGGGAGGGAGGCGGTGGAGGGGCGCGCCAGTGGGTAAGGTCTCGTTGGATCAGCGTTTCCATTTCGGTAATATCGTCTTCGTATCGGGCCGTAAGTTTGGCGTGGACAGCGGCATCAAGTGCGGCGGATTGCCCGTGATTGATTCGACGTAGGAATCGGGTTGTGCCGGAGCGCACACGGGGGGAAGATGTGATGAACCAGAGAGCGTAGCCCGAGGCTGGGTTTTAAAAGCGAATGCAGCCAAGCAAATCGAGTCCGGCTGGAAGTGACATTATCCCGGGTAATGGTGATGGTAGGGGCCGGCGGAATGCCGAGAAAGTAACAGGTCTCGCGGAGAACATCTGCAGGGTTTTGTTGCCAGTCCTCGTAGAAGAAGATTTTGAATTGGTTCCGGGGGGGAATGCGAACCACTTACGAAGCTGACGGGCATAATAAACGGGACTGAGATAATTCCAATCAGTCTTGAATAATCGTTTTGAATCGACCTCGCAGCCGGCGTAAAAATCCTCGCTTGGTTCTTGGAAGTCTTTTCGAGCATGAAGCCATGCCGAGTAAGCGCGATCCACGGGCTGGCGCAAAATAGCGATGCGTTTTACATTGGGTATAGATTGGTGAATCCGGCGGGGAGTTTCATCTACTTGAAAATAAGTGACGCTGGCCTCTCCTCGAACTTGAGAGTTGCCGGCATGGCGGAACAAAGACCGATAGGCTGATTCAGTTTAGATACCGAGTTTTCGATTGAGGTCCGGAGCGCGGGAAAGTTTTCCGAGTGTCAAAAAAACTGGGTTCTTTAGGCGTGGTGCAGAAAACCTGCCGATGCCTGCCGAGTGCCCGATGGAAAGCGGTGGTGCCCGATTTGGCCGCCCCGAACAGGATGAAATCGGGCATATTCTCCGGTCGCGTTGGCAAGTTGGTTGGGATATCAGGTGATTTATTGGAGCCACTATGCATGGGAAGGTCTCTGCTCGACGACGACAAAAATCGGGGTATCCGACGGGAATTGAGAGGGTAGAATCCGAGCATAATGATTTTTAAAATGCACCATGGCGAGATCGTGAAGGCGGTGCTGAAACCGGAGTCGAAGGTTGGATTAAGGTGGTGAGGGAGGCCGTGGATTTTCGCGCCCGTGGGTAAGGTCCCGATTAGTCAGGGGTTCCAGCTGGGTGATGTCGGTTAAGTGCCTTCCAGCAAGTCAGTTTCGAACGCGCTGGGCAGCGCGCGATTTGAAGAACTGTTCGGGCGCACGGTGCGCCAGGACGTCGAGGCCGGGTTGGTCGACTGGTCGACGTTGCAGGTAGGTGGTAGTCTCAGACATGCCTCACGTGACCGTGTAGTCGAAGCCGATGGCACCGACTCAAACGGCCAGCCGATCAAAGATTGGATTATTACCGCAGTGCAGAACCCCAAACTCCTGTGCGGTCGGATCGGGAGTAATGTGAGCGCTAAACTTCGCCCAACGCCTAAGGCTGCGGGCGATCGGTCGGCCTTTTTCGGCGTCAAATCGGCCGCGCAGGTGATCAGCGGCCCGCGCTTCCTACCGTTTAATCGGCGCAACACCCCGTCGTTTACGGCCGTGGCTTAAACGCACTCGATCATTTTGCTCACCTCGTGGTTCTGCCTATCCGGCGTTGGGTAAGAGGCCCTCAAGCAATTTCTCTGTTGATGTCCCGGTCGGTGCCGGGTTCTTCGCGCATGGGGAGCGAGGGCGGGGCCGGCTCCGTCCGATCCGCGGTGGGTGAGGTCGGCCGGACCGTTGGCTCGATGCCACTCGGCGCTCCCCAGCAGACTTGCGCGACGGCTTCAGGACTTGCGTAATCCGAGCAGAAATTCTCGGTTTCCGTCGGTGCCGAATATGGGGGAATCCATCGTGCCGATCAGTTGAGCGCCGGGGAGCTCGGTCAAGGCGAAGCTGGAGATATCGACCAGCACCTGTTCTTGCACGGCGGGATCGCGGATGACGCCGCGTCCCTTGTCGACCTCGGATTTGCCGGCTTCGAATTGTGGTTTCACGAGAGCGATGAGTCGACCGCCGGGAGTGAGTTTGGTCCAAACGGCGGGCAACACTTTGCGCAGCGAGATGAACGAGAGGTCCATGACGATCGCATCGAAATTGGGGCGGGGAAGATCGGTTTCGGCGAGCGTGCGGGCGTTGAGTTTTTCGAGGTTGGTGACCCGAGAGTCACTGAGGAGTTTGGGGTGCAGTTGAGAGCGACCAACATCGACACACACGACATCGGATGCGCCGGCTTGCAGCGCGCAATCAGTGAAGCCGCCCGTGGACGCGCCCACGTCGAGCACGTGAAGGTCGGTGAGGGAAATCTCGAAATGCTCGAGGAATCCGGAAAGCTTTTCCCCGCCGCGACTCACGAAACGGGGAGGTTGATCGACGGAAACATCGAGATCGGATGGATAGACTTTCCCCGGCTTTTCGAGGCGGGCAGAGCCGAGGCGAACGCGACCACTCATGATGAGGGCTTTAGCTTGGGCGCGGGAGTCGGCGAGGTCGCGGGTGACTAGGAGCTCGTCGAGGCGTTGTTTCTTGGGCGCGCTCATGACTGGCGAAGGATTTGGCGCGCGGGCGACCAGCAGGTGGTGCGACCGCCGATATCGGCGCGTTCAAGCGTTATTTTGGTGCGAGGACAAATGCCGCCATCCCGCCAGCGGTGATTGAATAGCCAGGAGTTGGGGATGCCGACGTTGAGGTCGTGCGGGAGGGAGTCGCCTTCGCCGGCAATGCGTTTCAAGGCGTTGCGACAAACGGTGCGGATTTCGCGATAGAGTGTTTTGGTTTCGGTGGGGGGCAGGGTGCCGGCGGGTTGGGCGGGATGGATGCCGGCGCGCCATAGAATCTCGTCTGCCATCCAATTGCCGAGGCCGGGGAAACGTTCTTGCATGAGGAGGACGGCCTTGAGGGGGGCTCGGGCGCGGCGGCGCAGGAATGCCGCGAGCTCGGTCACGGTGAATGCGGTGGAGAGGAGTGATGGGGCGATCTTAGTCCACCACAGGGGGGCTTCGGGGCCCGGATGAAAACGCACGCCGCCGAACATGCGGGGATCGGTGAACACCAAACTGACGTCCTCCAGGTCGAGAACGAGGTGATCGTGCTTTGCGGCAGCTTGGCGATGGGGCACCGCGGTGAGTTCTCCGGTCATCCCGAGGTGAACACCGAGCCAAGCACCATTGTCGAACCGGAACGCCATTTGCTTGGCGGCGGTTTCGGATTCGATCAGTTTAGCAGTGAGGAGATGGTGCCGAATTAAAGTGGAGGGAGCGTCGCGAAAGGTCTTTTTGGCCGCGTGGGCCCGCACCCGAGTCACCGTTTGCCCGACAGCAGCTTGGTGCCAGCGTTTGCGATAAAATTCGACTTCGGCGAGTTCGGGCATGCTTTCAACCCAAGCGAGACTCTGGCGCAGCACAAGTCCACCGTTGAGTAAATGATCTAGGCATGGGGGCAGGAATGGGTTTTAACCATGATGTGTCCCGCCTCACCCCGCCTAAGCCCTTGGTCAATCCACTCAAAGAAGTGGAGCGACTGAGCAAGTGGCTGATCTCGAACATCAGCGCCGCCAATCCCTTAAAAAGTGTGGGAGCCCCTCCCATCCAGCTGGGGGCGTCGCCGGGAATTGAATCGGTCGAGGGCGTAGACGTGCCGCCGGATCCCGCTGCCGTCAGGGTTCATTGGTGTGATTTTAGGGAGGACCGGATTGAATGGTCGGAGGGCTCGGCGGATGAATTTCATGCGAACAAACGGCCTGAGTGGGCGCGGCACCGGTGGATCAATATCGATGGGCTTCATCCGTATGTGATTAATCAAATGCGGCAGAAATTTCAATTTCACACGCTCGCGGCCGAGGATGTTTTGCGCACGTCGCAGCGGCCGAAAGTCGAGTTGTTTGACCGCTATCTTTTTGTGGTGGTGCGGATGATGCGGCTGGAAGGCATCGAGCTGAAGCAAGAACAGGTGAGTCTCTTTCTATTCGAGAAAACGATCATCACATTTCAAGAACTCCCGGGGGATGTGTGGGGGCCGATTCGCGAGCGTCTTAATCGCGGCGGGGCCCGCCTTCGCACCTATAATATTTCCTACCTATTCTACGCGCTGCTCGATGCGGTGGTGGATCACTTTTTCCCCATTTTGGAGTCCTACGGCACCCGTCTCGAAGAGTTGGAGGAGGCCGTCCTGAGGGATCCGGGCCCTGCGATTCAACAGGCGATCCATTCCGTGAAGCGAGAATTGTCTATTTTGCGTCGAGTGATGTGGCCGCTGCGCGAAGTGGCCAACGAACTCCAGCGGACGGAAATGAAATTAATCGATGACGAGACGCGCACGTTTCTGCGCGATGTTTACGACCACTCGTTACAGATCATCGAAATCGTGGAGATGCATCGGGAGCACGCGTCGAGCTTGAACGATCTCTACATGTCGGCGGTGGGTAATCGCATGAACGAGATCATGAAAGTGCTCACGATCATGGCGTCGTTTTTCATTCCGATCACCTTCGTGGCCGGAGTTTACGGCATGAATTTCGATCACATTCCGGAGCTCGGCTGGCACTACAGCTATTTTGTTTTCTGGGGAGTCTGCGTGAGTATCGTCAGCGGACTCGGAGTCTTTTTTTGGCGCCGCGGCTGGATCGGGAAAAACTAAGCAGGGGTTGACGGTTGAGCGGGAACTCGATCGAGAAGCGAATCAGTTTTGAGGTGTCAGCACTTCCTGAGCGTACAGGAATGTCCCGGCGGTCCAGCCGAGGAAGGGAGGCATTTTGTATTCATCGGCGACGTCCAGTTCGCCGGTGATGCCGTTGTATTTCTCCCAAAGTTGTCCGGTGGTGGCGAAGTTGCGGGTGCAGGTATTGATATATTTCTCGGCGAGGCGTTTGGCTTCGGTGTGATAACCGTAGCGGGTGAGGCCCATGATCGCCACGGCTTGCATGGGAGGCCAGGCGTTGGGGGCGTCCCATTGGTAGGTATTCGCGGAGGTGTTGCTGCCTTCTCGGCAGGTAATGAGGCCGTGATCTCGCTCAAGCAGGGGGAGATTAGCCACCATGCGGGCGGCTTGGGCCTCGGAGCAAAGCCCGCTCCACATCGCCAGCCACGCGGCGGCCGAAACCACGGGGCCCCGTTGGCCGTTGGCCCAGTCGTAATCGAAATAGAAGCCTTGAGCATCGTCCCACATGAAACGATCAACCCGCTCTCGTCGGGCCTGGGCTCGTTCCCGCCAGAGGGTGCTTTGGACGTTTTGCCCGAGTTCTTGGTGAAGCTCGGCCAGGGTGGATTCGAAATAGAACAGGGCGGCGTTGGTATCGACGGGATTGAAGTCGGTGCAGCGTTGATCAAAACGCGGGGTAAAGTCCCAGACCTCGCACTCGGCGATCTTGTGATGGAGATAGCGCATGCGCGCAATCGGCTCCGCGGGGATGTCCTGGAGTCTTTTGCCGATCACATCGCCAAACGCATCGACGGTGGCGGGATCGGCGTGGGAGTAAGCGCGGTTGAGGCCATTGGGCGCCATCCGGAGGGTCATCCAAAACGTGTATTCCCGGTCGAGGATGGGGAGAGCGCCGGCTAACCACGCGCGGTCTTGCGTCCGGGCATAGACGTCGCGGCAGAGCATGGCGGAAGGAGGCACTTGGGTGCGGTTAAGCGCGACGCGCGTTGTCATGTTCGGCACGTAACCGAAGCGGTCGATGAGTGAGAGCACGTTGTTGGTATTGTGCAGCGCTTGTTCGATCTCACCGGAGCGAAGCAGGCCCAGGTTCGTGAAATAAACGTCCCAGTAGAAGAACAGCCACATGCACGGATCGGTCGATGGTACGGTGTGCGGGTAGGGGAGTGAAATTTCTTTTTCGGTGTCGGCCCGCGATTCACGAACCGTTTCGGCCCAGTGGGTAGTAATGTAGTGGCGGATCGCTTCGATGGACTTGATGGATGGCACGGACAGGGGTTTGATAAAGTCGCGGAGCGGTCGCAAGAACGGATGGGGCAAGTTCCCGACAAATCTGGCCAGGTGTTTCGGTTGGGTTTGCCTAGACTTTAGAGGAATGTCTGCCAGACGGGGATCACCATGCTGACTTTTGCAAAATCAATCAATCGTTTGGGCTCGGAGAGTGCGTTTGAAGTTTTGGCCCGCGCTCAGGCTTTGGCTGCGCAGGGAAAGGACATCATTAATCTGGGAATCGGGCAGCCAGACTTCCGGACGCCGGAGCATATTGTCGAAGCGGGGATTAAGGCGCTGCGCGACGGGCATCATGGTTATACGCCGGCCAACGGGTTGCCCGCTTTACGAGCGGCCGTCAGTGGGGACTTACATCGTCGCCACGGGGTGGAAGTGAACCCCGATAATGTCGTGGTGGTGCCGGGAGGAAAACCGACCATGTTTTTTGCGGTGATGCTGTTCGGCGAGCCGGGCGCGGAGATCATGTATCCCAACCCGGGGTTTCCGATCTACGAGAGCGTGATCAACTACAGCGGAGCCAAGGCAGTGCCGATCGCGCTGAAGGAAGAAAACGGATTCGCTTTCTCGGCCGATGAAGTATTGGGCCAAATTACGCCGGCGACGCGGCTGATTATAATCAACAGTCCGGCCAATCCCACGGGAGGCGTCACTCCGCGGGAGGAGATCGACAAACTGGTGGCAGGGCTGGAGGCGCATCCCGGGGTGGCGATTCTATCGGACGAGATTTATTCGCACCTGCTCTACGACGGTTGCGAGCACGTCAGTTTACTGCAGTATCCGGAAATTCGTGACAGAGTTATTATGCTGGATGGATGGTCCAAGAGCTACGCCATGACGGGCTGGCGATTGGGTTATGCGGTCTGGCCCGATGCGATGGTGGAGGCGGTGATCCGGCTTTGTATCAATGACCACTCTTGCGTGAACGCGGCCACTCAATTTGCGGGCATTGCGGCCCTAGAAGGGCCGCAGGAGCCGATGCGTCATATGATGAAAGAGTTTGCGAAACGTCGGGCGATAATTGTGCCGCAGATTAATGCGATACCCGGTTTTCGATGTGCGGATCCGGGCGGGGCATTTTATGCCTTCCCCAATATTGAAGGCACGGGATTAACCGCCCGTGAAGCGCAGGACAAATTCCTCAACGAAGCGGGCGTCGCGACCATTGCGGGGACTTCTTTTGGCAAGTGGGGCGAGGGCTATTTGCGGTTTTCCTACGCCAACTCCATCGAGAACATCGAAATGGCATTGGATCGAATTCGTAAAGTGCTCTGATGAAGTCGGACTCACTGGAGTCACCGGAGTCGATGGGTTCGCCTAAAAGTCGTCGATTGCTGCGATGATGCCTTCGGCGGCGGAGGGGTTGCTCAAAAATTGAAAGGCGAGGCAGATGGAGTCGGGTTCGTTTCGCGTTTTCATAGCTTGGACTGCCTGGCTGACGACAATGACGCGCTCCGCCAACGGGAGACGAAGGATCGATAAGACCTGTTCGCGAAAGGCCACGTCTTCTTGAGCGGAGAGAATGAGGCGGGCGAGAGCCTCTTTGGCCTCTTCCTCTAGCTGTTCTGCGGACACGATGACGGTGGGATTTGGTTGAGAGATCTAGGTTTAGCTTTGGCTTCAGGGGCGGAGACCGGGGGAGGGGGGCGATGGAGTGCCGTCGGTGATTTAATCGAGGAACCCAATGCGACCACCATTGAGGTCAAGATTCGAAATTCGGTGGAACTGGATTTTCGAAACTTACGATGGATTGGATCGCAGTTCTGCAGGTCGCTGGAGTGAGGACTTACATCTGAAACTTGGTGAAGCGGGGGGGGGAGAGTAAGGTTTTATCGGCGCTTGGCGTAGGTAAGAGTGTCGGTTCAGGGCAGGGATAGATGCGATGTCCCATGATTTTGATTCGATACCCCTTAGGCCGGACTGGCGTAAGGGATCTCATTTTATCAGCTTATTCGTTCCCTCAGTTTTATCTACCTCATCCGTTGAAATCTTCCTCCCCCCTCTTTCGGCCGTCTTTTTGCTACTGCTTGATTCTGCTCGCGCTGGGTTTGTCCGCTTGGGCCCAGCCCGACGAACGGCCTAATCTGCTTTTCATTATCACCGACCAGCAGCGGTTCGATGCGATGAGCAATGCGGGTAACACGGTCGTTGAAACGCCCAACATGGCGCGGATTGGCGCAGAAGGGGTGATGTTTCGAAACGCATATACCGCCAATCCAGTCTGCGTGCCGGCCCGGGCTTCGTTCCTGACCGGACTGACGCCGGTCAATGTCCGGGTCGAGGGCAACGGTGATTATGAGAGTGAGGATATTCCGGACGTGCCGACCTTCGACAGCGTATTGGTGGAGCACGGTTATGCGGCCGAGTATTATGGGAAATGGCACACGCCGTATCAGTTTGCCGAAGTCTACGACAATGCCGTGAAGGTGGTCGGTGCTCCCGGAGGTCGGGCTAAGGGGCTTAATCAGATCAAAGCTTACCAGGAGTATCTTTTGAGCAAGGGAGTGGATCCCAAACCACCGGTTGAAGGACAACTCTTTTCCGAGCGCAATCAACGTCCCTATTTCCCGATCGCCCTCGATCGGCATGCTGATCATGCGAACCACGAGGTGGATGCGAAGATGGCCCTCAATGCCCGACAAGCCAATCAATACGGGCGCATTGATCTGCCGCCACATGTTTCTTACGCGGCCTTCACCGCAGAGGAAACGATGGCGGCGATTGATCGCCTGAAAGACGGCCCGTTCACGCTGACCTGCTCATTTGATCCGCCGCATCCCCCGATGATTGTGCAGGAACCTTACTACAGCATGTATCCGCCGGAAGATATCCCCCTGCCCGTGAGTATGGGGGATCCGATGACAGATTCTCCTTACTTCCAGCAGGCCCAAACGGAAGACCAGCAGCCCTACCGCGACCCCACCCAGATCCGCAACATGAGGTCGATCTACTACGGCATGATTCGCGAGGTGGATGACTGGATTGGAGAGATTCTCGGAAAACTGGAGGAGCACGGAATCTTGGACAATACGCTCATCGTCTTCACGTCGGACCACGGTGAGATGCTCGGCGACCACGGCATGCATTCCAAGGTCATCTTCTACGAAGGGTCTGTTCACGTTCCCCTGCTGATGCGTTTTCCGAAAGCGATCAAGCCCGGTGTCGTCGTCGAGGAGCCCGTGTCAGGACTCGATGTGTTTGCGACGATTCTGGATTACCTCGAAATGCCCATTCCGGAGAATAACGGCATCAGTCTACGACCTTTCATTGAAGGTAACCCGGTCGAACATGATGTGGTCTCGTATTCGGTCGGACGGGACAGACCAAATTACATGATTCGCCGCGGTAATCTAAAGCTCATGATGGCTCAAAGCACCGCCTCAAAGTCGATCAATGCACTTTACGACTTGGAGGCGGATCCCCATGAGATGCGCAACCTGATCGCTTCTCCGGTGGATCCCCAGAAAAACCGCGCACAGGCCGAAGCCATGAAAGCCAAATTGGTCGACTGGATGCGGCGTCACGAGCCACACAAAGCCGATGATTTGCTTCAGGTGCCGTTGTAGTCCGGCTCAGCTGAGTGGCCTCAGTCACTCAGCTCCCACTTGTAGTGGTAGCGGGAGAGCATCTTGGGCTTGTCGGCGGTGACTTGCACGACGTCTTCGATGCGGCAGCCGCCGAGGCCGGGGTAGTAGAGGCCGGGTTCGATGGTGATGACGGAGCCTTTGCGCAAACGGCGTTTGACGGCGCCGACGCGAGGAGCTTCGTGCACGTCGAGGCCGAGACCGTGGCCGGTGCCATGAAAGAAGCCGACGGCACCTTCGGGGGTCAGTTTAGTTTCGAAGCCACGTTCGCTAAACACGCGGTTGCATTCGCCGTGAACCAAGTGCGCCATCGCACCGGCTTTTACCTTCGTCAAGGCGGCTTTTTGAGCGGCGGCGACGGCGGCAACGAGATTGCGTTGGGCGTCGTTGGCGGTGCCGCGAAGGAAGGTGCGAGTCATATCGCCAAAGTATCCGCTCGAGGTGACGCGCGGAAAAATGTCGAAGATGATGAGGTCATTCGGCCGCAGGGGACCACTCCCCCGGCAGTGGGGGTCGCAGGCTTGATCGCCGCCAGCTACGATGGTGTCGGCGGCGATGGCCCCTTTTTCCAAACAGGCGACTTCGATAGCGAAGCGGACGCGTTCACTGGTGAGGGTCTTGCCGTCCAGCACCAGTCGATTGCCTTTGATGGTGGACGCTCGGAGCATTTTTTCGGCGATGGCGAATCCCGCCGCAGAGCAGCGGTTACCTTGCCGAATGAACTCTGCTTCTTCGTCGCTTTTGCACTCGCGACCCGGGAAAACGGGGCCGTCGATCACACTAATATCGAGTCCTTGGTCTAGCAGTTTGACGAGCAGGAAGGAGGGGAACTCTCCCGGCACGTCAAAGGACTTGATCTTTAATTTCTGGGCGAGGGCGACGATTTGGTCGGCCGGGCCGGGCTGGCCTACCCCGGCTTTTTCGGCCGCGGCCGTCAGTTCCTCCAGGGGAATGATTTCGTCGAAGGTGGATTCTTTGAGTCCGCGGCCAAACTCGAGGGCGTTTAGGACGCCGATGCGTTTGTTGCCGACTTGAAGGGCGATGAAAGGGTCATGGACTTCAAAACCGCCGAAATAACGAAGGTCGGCGCTGCGGTGAGTGTCGGTGAAGAAAAGGAGGGCGGATTTTGGCACAGGTAAGAGGGTTGAATTGATAAGTTTTAATGATTAGCGATGGCTCAGATGAAAAACGCAAATCCGGTTTCTAGGCTGTTGGTTACGACGATATTGGCACTGGGAATGTTGGCGACCTTGCCAGCTTGCGCAAAACCTGGGCCAGAAACCCCCCCAACGTCCAAGACGGCAGTGGATTGGTTCTCGATCAAAGTGGGCGATGCGGCCGTGCAGATGCAGGTCGTCGTTACGACCGAGGAAATGAGTAAAGGACTGATGGGACGTCGGGATCTGGCCGATGATCAAGGTATGTTGTTCGTCTACGCCTACCCGCGCCAGGTGAGTTTTTGGATGCGAAATACGCCGACGGCGTTGGATATCGGCTATTTCTCCGGCGATGGAGTTTTGCGTGAAGTTTACCCGCTCTTCCCGTTTGACGAGAAGTCGGTGCCATCGCGTCGCGACGATCTTCAGTTCGCGTTGGAGGTGAAGCAGGGCGGGTTCGAGGCTCTCGGTATTCGACCCGGGGCTAAACTGGATCGAGCCGCGGTGCAGGCGGCGCTCACAGAACGGGGTTTCAATCTGAGCGCGTTTGACGGCCTCGAATTGGACCTAGCGCGATAGGGCGTTGGTTTGCCGCACGCGGAGAGTGCGGAACAGCACGCCGAGTTCGCGGGGGTCTGCGTTGTTGGGGCGAAAGCTTTTGGCGTAGTGGATCTGGATCTGCTGGCCCCCGGTGGCGGGTGGTAGATCGAGCGAGAGGTGGTAGTTATCGGCAAGGCGAGTGATCGCGACGTGCGCAATCTCACGATGATTGAGACGAACCGAGATCGCCTGACCGGGGGTCGAGCATTGGAACGCAGCCTCGAATCGAAGGGAATCGGCGGGGGATTGTTCGAAGGTCAACTTGGTGAAAGGTGCGAGTCCCCACCGCACCTGTGGGGACATTATTTCGGGATTGGGGCCCTCGGGGTCACCGAGCCCGGAAACGATGTTGGCGAAAGAATCAAATCCGTCGCCGATGCGAGGGATCGTTTTGGTGGGCCAGGGGTGAGCGGCTAGGGCGGCAATGAGGAGGTTGTCCCACTCGGCGCTGGCGGAGAAAAATGCGGGGCCGACCAAGCGTTGAACGTAGTCGGGAGCGCGATGGTTGAGCACGTGATATTTCTGCGCGGGCTTGGGGCCGTGGAAATGGAGGATGACGGCTTGGTTGTTAGTGCCCCAGTGGGGTTTCCAATTGAGCTCTAGCGGCAGGTGATCGGTGCGGCCCTTGAAATGTCGTTGCAGGGCGGCCTGATCGTAGGGCGGGGCGATGGCTTCGGCGAGGTGCTCCTTGATCGTGTGCTGGAGGGACTCTTGTTCGGCGGCGAGGGCGGGGACGTTGATCCACATGACACCGCTATTAAAGTGGGTGAAATCGGATTGATCGGTTTCGGGGGCGGCGGCGAAGAACGAGGGCTGGAGGGCGGTGAGAGTTGCCGTGGGGTCGGAGCGGAACACCACGTCGCAATCGGTGTAGAGCACAAACTCGTCTGGCCATCCTTGCTCGGCGCAGACGGCGGGAATCTCGAGCCTGAGGTAGGCACCGCGGGGAATGGGAGAGAGATCGGCGACCCACCGATGAAGAAACGTGCGGCGGCGGACCACCGTGACGCCGGCAGACTCCAGCCAAGCAGTCAGGCTGTTGTCGTCGCCGTCGTAGAGGCAGACCGGGGTGAGGCTCGTGCGAGTCTGGGCGGAGTGCACCGCGACCTGCACGAGGTTAGCATACTCCCAGAAGCTGGTGGAGGCTTCGTTGAGGGCGAAGAACCAGCGCATGGGAGTGAGGGGCGGGCCGGAGACGGGCTAGGGCGGACTAGCCGTTATCTTTGCGCGCGTCTTTATCGGAATCGGTGGTGGGGATTTCGTTGTTGGTGCGGAGCATCAAAACCGGGATTTTGGTCTTTACCCAACATTCGGCGTCTTTGAAATGCTTCGCGGTGACGTTTTCCAGTGCTTCGCCGATGGTGTTGGCGGGGAGGAGTCGTCCCCGCTTGGTGGCGTTGAAATCGTAGGCCGCGCGGTGAATCCGCTCGATGGTGGTGGCAGGGCTCTCGCTTTCGGGGATCTGCAGCACCCAGCTGACGAATTCGGAATCGGCGGGGAGACGGTTTTCGGGATCGGAGACGAGGACACACCACTGTTTTTTTACGGGAGGTAGCTTCTCTTCATCGGCTTCAGGCTGAACGATGGCCTGCATCTCGGCGATGATTTGGCGGAGCATTTCAGGCTCCACCGCGTTTCGTTTCATTATCTCGGCAACTTGGTTAATATCAATTTTCGGCATGGCGGAATAGGCGTCTTTTGCCCAAGAAAGGGGCAGATATGAACGATGATGTAAAGGCCCAGCGCGATGACGAGGTGTTTGATGTAGTCGATGAAAATGATGTGGTGACTGGCCAGGCCACCCGGGCGGAGGTGCATCGGGACAAACTCTGGCACCGGGCGGTGCATGCGCTGGTGTTTAATGCGGCGGGAAAGGTTTTCCTCCAAAAACGCTCCATGGCGAAGGATATGGCCCCGGGATGTTGGGATTCATCGTGCTCGGGACATCTCGATGCGGGTGAGGGATACGATGAAGCGATCGTGCGGGAACTGGGCGAGGAGATCGGGGTGTATCTGGGGGCACCACCGGAGCGTTTGGGTTATGAGCGGGCCCGGGCGGATACCGGGTGGGAATTCGTTTGGGTGTACCGGCTTGAGCACGAAGGCCCGTTTGAACTGCACCCGGCCGAAATCGAGACCGGGGAGTGGTGCAGTCCTCAACAGGTCGACGCTGCGATCGTGGCTGATCCGCCAGCCTACGCGCCTGCTTTCCGCTTCCTGTGGCGTCGTTTTCGGACGTAGGGGGGGGGGATTTGCTGACAATGGGGTCTCTAGCGTGATTTTGGCGGGAAAACTGATCGGAAGAACGAGCCGATTTTTTCAAAAGCGGCCAAGGTTTCGGGGATGTTAGGGACCACGTGGGCACTATTGTGCCAGCCGTGGATGACGTCGTCGTAGGCATCCAATTCGATTTCGATACCGGATTGTTGCGCTTTGTAAATATAGGCGAGCGAGTCACCAAACATCGTTTCTGATTTTCCCACTTGGACCAGGAGGGGAGGTAGTCCGCTCAGATCGGCAAATACAGGGGATGCCAGAGGGTGTTTCGGATCGGTGTCGCCTAAATATCCGGCCGCCGCCCGGTCCAAATAAGCCTTGGAAATCGTTGGATCTGAGTGGGCGTTGGTATTGAAGGTATCCGCGCTTTGAGTGAGGTCCGTCCACGGCGAAAGCAAAATGGCCGCGATGGGGAGGGGTTCGTCGTCGCGTTTTAGTTTGTTGAGTAAGGCAGCCGTGAGACCTCCTCCGGCGGAACTTCCTCCTACGACAATATTCTCCGCGGGGATCCCTTGTTCCAATAGCCAGCGGTAGGCGGTGTGGGCATCGTCAATCGCCGCGGGAAATTTGTTCTCGGGAGCCAGCCGGTATTCCACCGTCAAGCATCGGCAGCCGCAGGCTGCACTGAGATTGGAAGCGATTAAGCGGCTCTCCACGGCGGAGCTGCGATAATAACCGCCGCCATGCAGAAACAGAAACACCCCCTCGCTGGCGGGAGCGCCGCAGGTGACCCATTCGCAGGTGACGCCATCCGCGTCGCAGGAAACCACCTCAGTGCCATCGCGGGGCACACTGCCTCCGCCCAGACCGGTCCCGCGCAAGGATTCGATCGATTGGTTGGGATCGTAAGGTTTGGCGCGTTTGAGTGCGATGAGCGCCTTAAGTTCGTCACTTGCCATAGTGGTTTATTTTTCGGGGGAGAGAGCGGGGATCTGATTTTTTTCGGTCCGGCGCACGAAGAAGTAAAGGCCGCCGGCGATACCGAACAGGGTGATTGAGAAGGTGAAGAGCAGTCCAGCGTCGTGCCCATTGAATAGGGCCAGACCGGCCATGACGACGGCGAGAACGATCAACGAGAGGATCACCATTCGAGCTGGCAAGGTGGATGATCTCAATGGGGTGGAGTCTTGAAACGTTCGTTGGGAATTTGTGACCCTTTGCCAGCCGGAGTGCTCGTTTTTAGTCCGCATTTCCAAGGTGACCAAGATTGAGAAAGGGAAGACGATGCCGACGGTAAGGTCGACGATTCGTTTGTTTGCAGCGATGAAATCGACCCAAGGTTGCAGCAGTGCGACCTCGGTTAAAAAGCCCTGATTCGATAAGCCGAATTTCACCAGGAATGCGGCGAGAAAGACGGAACCGATGGTGAACCAAACGGCGCGTAACCCGATCTTGCGCGAAAACAGGCCCCAAAGGGTAGGCAGCAGCAGGGGACCGTTCAGCAGCGTATTCATCTCGATGATGAAGCTGGTGTAGCCATAGCGGGGAATGAGTAGCGCACCGGCCAGAACGACTCCGCCTAAGATGATGGTGGCGATACGGCCCACCATCACCAGTCGTGCTTCCGAGGCGGTTTTATCAATGAGTCGTTGATAGACTTCCGAAGTAAATGCTCCGGCAAAAACATTGAGCCGAGTGGTGGCCATGCTGGCGGTGGCGGAAACCATGGCGGCGACCATAAGCCCCATCATCCCGACCGGGAGCACCAATTGACAGGCCAGGATGTAAGCCTGTTCAGGATCCGCTTCCGCATTCACCACGCGATAGACGAGGGGCGGCAGCATCCAGAACAGGGGACTGACCAAGTAGAGTGCCCCAAACAAGTAGGCGGATTTGCGCGCGTCCTTTGCCTCCGGCACACACAGGTAGCGCTGCACAAATGTCCAGTCCGCGCCGATGTTGAAGAAATTCACGATCATCCAACCGGTGATGAACCACCAGGTGAAATCGGCCGCGACGGGCGAGGTGAAGCCATCCGGGGCTTGGGCGAGGAACGCGCTGACGCCTCCGACTTCGGCCAATATCAGCGGCACGGCAAAGACCACCGATACGGTGATGATGACAAATTGTAGCACATCGGTCATTAAGACGGCCCAGAGCCCACCGATAAAAGTGATGAGGACGACCATCGCACACAGAGCGACCGAGGCGATCGGCACCGAGAGGTATCCGGTTTCCGGATCGGCCAAGAAGTGGCCGGCACTCAGCGGCACCAGCACACAGACGATTTTCGAAAGGGCATAAACGCCGCCCCCCATGGTAAACAGGGTGGCACCGCCTTTGAACCAAGTGTAGAATTGAACGACTGAACCGCCGAAGCGAAGACGCAGGAATTCGGCGGCCGAATCGACGCCCAGATTTCGCCAGCGACCGGCCACGAAGTAGCCCACCAGCATGGCCGCCACCCCGTAGCCGAGGTTAATGACGATTGCCACCATGCCGTAGCGGTAGGCGATCCCTCCCCAAACGACAAAAGTTCCGGCTGAAAACTGGGTCATGAAGCCGGAAAGACCGGACACCCACCAAGGAGATCTTCCACCCGCGGAGAACATCTCCCGCGAGTCCTTCATCTTTCCGGCAAAGACCAACCCGGCTGCTATTATGCCGAGCACATAAAGTGCAATTACGGCATAATCGGTCGTTTGCATGCCGATTTTAGCTATTTGGTGCGGAAGGTCTCGCTGGAGATGAGGTCGAGCAGGAGATCTTGGAAGCCGTTGCCGTTGGCATGATTCTCCCGCACAATCTGTTTGATCTCATTGCGTTCGGAATAGTTTGGGACCCGGCCGGTAGCGTAGGTCAGGAGTTTTTCGGAGAGACACTCGGAGAAGAGGTCGATGTGATCGACGATCCAGGATTTCAGTTCGGTGATGTCGGCAATGGCAGTGCCATCCGGCAGCACGGCGGAGGAGTCGATGATGACATTGGCCTTGGGCCAGGTTTCCCGCCAGTTTCCCACGGGGTCGAAGTTTTCGAGCACAAAGCCGATCGGATCGATGAGCTTGTGGCAGGAAGCGCAGGACTCTTCGCTGGTGTGAGCGGTGAGGAGTTCGCGGGGGGTGGTGGTGCCACGAGTATCGGGTGTGAGGGCGGGAATGTTTTTGGGCGGTTCGGGGGGGGGCATGCCGAGAATGTTTTCCAATACCCAGACGCCGCGGAGCACGGGTTGGGTGTCCACGCCATTAGCGGTCGCCATCATGACCGAGGATTGACCGAGGAGGCCGCCGAAGCGTCCGCCGCGGGCGAGAGGCAGGCGTTCAATCTTCAGGTCTTCGTCGTAGAAGTGAGGTTCGGTGGGAGCGGCGGGTGAGTCGTATTGGTAGTTCTTCTCCGCGAAGGTTCGGGAGGTGAGGGCGAAGTCGGGATCGATGAAATCCGTCATCGGTAGATTGTGATTCAAGATCTCGGTGAAGAACCATTCGTCTTCGGTCTTCGCCAACGCGATTTCGGTATCGGAGAATTTGAAGACCGCATCCGGCATGATCTCGCTTAGCAGGTTCGTGTCCAACCATTGGCCGGTGAAGCTCTGGATCATCGCGCTGTCGGGCTTAGACGGCAGAAGGCGCTTGGCTTCGCGGCGAAGTATGAGTGGGTCGGAAAGTCGGCCGGCGGCGGCCAGTTCGATCAGTTGGTTGTCCGGGGGAGCCTGGGTCAGGAAATAGGCGAGTCGCGTAGCCAGATCGAAGTCATCCCAGTTGCCGTCACCGACGCCGCGATAGAGAAAGCGTGGCGATATGAGAACGTTTCGAACGAGGAGGTGCACCCCGTCTTCAAACGAGTTCCCCGCGGCCCAATGTTCGCGGGCGATTTCAAGATAGGCGTCGATGGTCTGGTCGTCCACCGGGCGGCGGAATGCTTGGGGCAAAAGGCGGGCAAGGATCTGCCGGCCTTGGGCTTCGTCGGTTTGGCCCGGCTGACGGGGGCCGACGAGTTGGTGACGAATTTCTTTGCGACGAATCTCGGGCGGATCGTCGACCAGTTTTAGGGGGCCTTCGACCGTGACTTGGTGCAGTTCCATGGCGGGACCGTTGTCGAAGAAGTAGTGGCACAGGGCATCGGCGATATTAAAGGTGCCCGAGAGGGAGCGGATGTGCTTGAGCAGCGCCATGGACATGTCGGTCTCCAGACTGGCTTGGCTCATGTCCAAATTGGGATCGGCGAGGTGACGGCTCACAATTTCCCAGCCGTTTTTCCCCCGGAGCCTGGAGGAACTGGGTTGAGTATGATCGCCAGTGGGGTAGACTGCCTTTTGCCAAGCGGCGAGAAAGCGCGGTTCACGCTCGAACCACGCGCCCATTTGATCGGCGAGCGCGTTGAATTCGTGATCCATCGCGGCGTTGGCCCATCGGAAAAGCACGGTCTGGCCTTGATAGAGATCAGCTTCGAACGTCACCGTTTCGGGCGATGCGGAGGATACGGCGATTTCCTTAAGCAGGCGGAACTTATCGACGTCCGACCGATCACTCGCGCTAAGCTCGCGGGCGCGAACTTCGAGCCGCATGGGTTTATCGTCGAAAGGGCGAAATCCTGAGGCCGGGTTGTCGGAAGCGGGCAGGAACTGGGAAGCATTTACGGTGATACGGTAGGTGCCGGATGCCATGATTTCGATCCGGCTGGGCCACGAGCAACTGCGCATGATCGTGACGCTTTGAGAGACCAGTCGCAGGGCGTCGCCGCGGACGGTGGCCGCGGAAAAACTGAGCACCATATCTTCGGGACCAGCGGTTCGAGTGGAGGCGGATGGCGGTGCCTTCGCGGGCGGAAAAATTTCGTCGGCAATCTGAATGGCGACCTGGCGGTAAGCCTCCATCAATGGCGGGGAGAGTAGGAGTCCCTCGCCGAGGTTGTTGAAACCGTGAAACTCGGCGTCGCGCGGAAACCCGAGAGGGAGGGTGAAGTCGGGCAGGTTGAAAAGGCTTCGAATAGTCGAGGCGTATTCAGCCTGATTGAGTCGGCGGGGCAGGGTACCGCCGATGGGCGTGTGAGCGAGAAGTGATTCGTCCAACCATGGCATGATCGCCCGCAACTCATCCTTGGTCGGTTGCGTTTTCTTGGCGGGCGGCATGAGCCCTTGATCCAACATGGAGTGGACCCGTTCCCAGACCTCTCGGTCTTCCGGATCGCCCCAGGTAATGGTGTGGAAATCGAGATTCAGGTCACCCTTCATCTCCACTTCGTCATGACAGTTGAGGCAGTGGTTGATCAGGAACTCGGTCGGAGCGTTGGGGATGGCCAGCTCGGCATTCGCCTGTAATGATATACTTGATACGCAGACCGCTGCGCCCAGAATAATGGAGCGAAAACGCATACGATTAGCTAAAGAGTTGGTTCATGTTGCGTGATGCGTTGGAAAAAGTGCCCACCTCGAGATCGAGTTTTTGCATGAGCGTGACGTAAAGATCGCCCAAGAGCGGGGCGTTTTGATCGGCCTGATCGATGGCGATATGGCGCCCGTGGTCGAATCCGCCGCCCGCAACTAACGTTGGCAAGTTGCGGTTGGAGTGTCGGCTGGCATCGCCCATACCTGTGCCCATCAAAATGATGGTGTCGTCGAGCAGCGATCGGCCGTCCACGCCTTTCTTCTCTTTGAGCTGGGTGATAAAGTTGCTCAGGCACTGGACGTGGGACCGCTCGATCTTGACCAAGTCGCGGATCATCGCGGGATCATTGCCGTGATGGGAGAGGCCGTGGTAACCCGCTTTGAGCGGTTCGCCGTCGATGGAGAAAACCTGACCCAAGCCGTCAAGGAACATAGAGAGCACGCGACTGGATTCGTTTTCGAGGGCCAACGCCATCAGATCATACATGAGGGTCTCGGCCTCCATCAGGAGGTTGGGAGTGATGGGGTCCGAATCGGGGAGCCGATAGTCGGTGGTGGGGATGGGATCGTTGATCGAGGCGATTTGGTGTTCCATGCGTTTTTCGACCGAGCGGAGGGAGTCGAAATATTCGTTGAGTTTGTCGCGGTCGCGAGAGGGCACCGATTTCTGTAAACGCAGCGCGTCATCCAGAACGTTGTCCAACGAGCTTTTGCCGCTGCGCAGCATGTGCTCCATGCGGGACTTATCCGCGGCGGAGAGGAACATCTGATTATAGAATACGCTCGGGCGCTGGATCATGGGCAGGCCGATGCCGCGCTTGGTGAAACTCATCGCCTTGGTGCCTTCACCGGTGCCGGCGGTGAGTTGTACGGAAGGGAAGCGACTGTCCTGACCGATCTGGTCGGCGATCATTTGATCCAGCGAATAGGCATTGGGGGTGTTGCCGCAGAGGAAATTGGTCCACGCCTTATGGCCGTTGGGCGCCCGGTGATCGAGACCGGAAAATACTGAAAAGGAATCGCGGTGAGCGGTGAGCGGTTTGAGCGTCTCGGGCATCGCAAAATTCCGACCGATTTCTTTGGGGAAAAACGCATTTTGATGCAGCCCGAGGTAGGAGCCGACGGAGATAAAGTTACGCGCTTTCCGGGCGGGCGCAGTGAATTGAGTGGGGGCGGCAAAAACTTCCAGCTGGGGAAGCGCAATTAAAGCGGCGGCAGATTTAAGAAAATGTCGCCGACCGATGGTGGTGTAGCCTCTGGGTTTCATGGGTGGGGTAAGGGGGGTGGAAGTCTCAGGGGAAAAGAGAATGTGGTTAATTTACGATTACTTTAGCGAGTTGCTGGTCGTCGAATTCGATGCCAAGTCCATGGCCCTCGGGAACGACGGCGCGACCGGGGTGAAACTCGATGGGTTGTTTGAGTAAAACGTTGCCACGGGAGCCGCTCACGTCGGTGGCGTTGTGAATACCGCCGCCTTCAATGATCACGGCGTTAGGGGTGGCGACCGCGAGATGAAGGGACGCAGCCACGTAGGGAGGAAGTCCGCTGCTGACGTGAGGCGACCAAAGAATACCGAAGGTTTCGGCCATTTCGGCGATGCGTTTGCACTCCGTGATGCCAGCGGCCCGGCAGATGTCGGGGTTTACGACATCGGCGCCGCGCTGCATGAATAGATCACGAAATTGGAAACGATTAGAATAGGTTTCACCCACACACACCGCGGTGTCGAGCGCCGCCGTGAGGGTCGGGTAACTCAGGGTATCTTCCGGCATCAACGCGTCCTCAAACCAACCGATGTTGCCGAGTTCATCAAAGCGGCGCCCGACTTGGATCGCTTCGTGGAGTTTGAATGCTCCGAGCGAATCGATCAGTAGTTGTCCGCGTGAACCGATGACGTCGGAGATTTGTTTCACGTAGTCGAAGTTATTGGAGCTTGATTTATTGAAGCCCATTTTGAGCGCGGCAAAACCGAGTTGCATGGACTCTTCGGCGCCTTCGACGGAGCTGACTCCAGCATAAGTTTGCACGCTGTCGCGATACTTACCGCCGAGCAGTTGGTAGACGGGGACCTCAGCGAATTTCCCGAGAATATCCCAGAGGGCGATATCTACGGCAGCGATCGACTCGGTGTAGAAACCGGTGGCGTAGCCGCGGAGCCGTTGGCTCGAATACATCTTGTCCCACAGAGGGCCGATATTGCGGGCGTCTTGACCGACCAGAATTGGGCCCAACAGCTCTTTAATGATTTCGGCGTGCACGGTCGGTGCGACCGGTGCGTGCGCTTCTCCCCAGCCAATGATGCCTTGGTCGGTGGTGACCTTCACCAGCATTGTTTGACTGTGGCCCGGAGTGCGGGACGGAAAGGAGTGGTTGAGGCGGTTCCCGATTCCAGCGCGGCCGGTCATGGTGCCGACCGGGGGCATTTCGACCAATGCTGACAGGGGGCCCTCAGGGCGAGGTGTGCTGATAACAAAAGGCTCAATTTTCGTGATTTTGAGCGGGCTGGTGCCGCGCTTGGCCTGGGCGAGTCGCTGTTCAGCGGATACTTTGGCGGGAATCATGGCAGTGGCGGCGAGGGCACATCCCCATTTCAGAATATTGCGTCGGCTATGATTCATCGAGGTGACGGAATGGGGGAGGGGGGCTAGTTGCAGAGGGGACTGAAACGCCTCTTTCGAGGCCTACGAGTTCGGTTTCAGAAGAAGAAAAGAGGGGGGTAGTCATCTGGGCCAAATGCCTGCTTTCAGAGACCTCTAACAGACTCTGGGATGGGGAGCTCGGTTCAAGCCCGTCAGCGGTCAATCGTTGACAGCGTTGATTCGGTCGTCGCTCCCGCCAGAAATCGGCGAGTAATTGAAGATCGGACCCGAGCACGGGTGTGTGTTTGTAACTATTTGTGGTTACAACGGGTCGGGCAGACGTTGGCTGCGGTGAGAAGGTTGGGGGCAGAGACCGGAAGTAGCCGGTCGTTGCGGCGGTTAGCCGCGGGAGGCTTTTTCGCGATCGCTGGCGACGATGCGTTGGAGTTCGGCCATTTGTTTGGGCGAAATGAGACGGCGGGGGACGCGTTTTTCGGCGTCGGAGAGCACGCGATCGAAATCCTCCTCAGAGGGAGCATGAGGTTCCCAGAGGGTGTGGTGCCCTTGGTGGCGGGTGAACAGGAGCACGTTGCCGTGGATTTTGGCTTTGACCTGGTATTTGCCCTCTTCGGGACTGCGGTTCCACCAGTTAAATTCGTTGGTCATGGATCGGGGTTAGGGGGCTGAGCGCGGGGGGGCCAGCGCAATCGTGGTGTGGGTTGGGCCGGGATGCCAGACGGAGCCTTGTTTTTTTAAGCGACGGACGGTGACAGTGTCTTGCGCAAGATCGACGCAGAACGCGCCCAAGGGCCCGCTGAAAGCCCCGGTGTTGACGATGGTGAGATCTCCTCGCCGCCACACGCGAGGGAAGTGCACGTGGCCGGTAGCGATGATTTGAGAGGTGGAACACCAATCGGGTTGGCGGATTGCGACTCGATCGGCAAAGGAGCGCCAAGTCTGGATCATCGCCCAAGGTTGGCGGGGAGGGAAAAATTCGGTGGCGAATCGGCGAATTCGATGGGTGATGCCTCGTCGTGCGGGGTCGCACTCGCGGGGAAAGCGGGCGCAGGCATGGCGGAATAGTCCGAGGCGGCCATCCAGAGATTCAATATCGAGTCGGGGGTGGTCGAATTGGGCCTGTTGGACCCGGGTGCGGAGTTTGTGACCGACGCGGCTCCAGGGCACTATTTCGTCGAGAAAGGCGTCTCCGTGGGTAGCAAACAGTCGACCGGAAGCAGCGCTACAGTGATGCGTTTCGGAAATGTCGGGATCGTGATTGCCCGTGATGAACTGCACGACCGGAACGCGTTGAAGAAAGAACTGTTTGATGTCGTTTAGTTGGGCGGGAGACATGCCGGTTTGGTTGTCGCACGTGTCGCCATTGAGCCAGAGCGTGCTCACGCCATCGAGCACGGGGGCGAGTTGCTCGAGCGAAGTGAGATGGCTGGACGCATCCCGAAAATGCAAGTCGGAGAGAATTCTGAGCATGGACAAAACTGAGCAAAAGCATGAAGAACAGAACGCCAATCCTGAACCGGCGCCATCGGACTTGTGCGCGAGGTGGAATTAGGCTGAGAGTGACGCATGCGACGATTGTTTTCGGGTTTAATACTGAGTGGGCTAGCGATTGGTCTCCCGAGTGCGGCTTGGGCGGACGATTTGGCGGGTGATATTGCGCGGATTCATGTGGAGGCGATTGGCGGCAAGGAACGCGTTGAGCGGCTTAAAAGCGTGAGAGGAGCAGGCTTGGTGCGATTGGGAGATAACGAAATGGATTTTCAGATGTGGGCGGCGCGACCGAATCTTATCCGGATTGAGGTGGCCCGAGGTCCGGTCACTTTGGTGCAGGGGTGGGACGGTAAAAATGAACCTTGGTTGCAAGAAGGGACTTCGGGGCAGCTCATCACGATGCAGGGGCAAATCGCGGTAGATTTTAAGGCGGATTCGGAATTTGATGATCCGTTGTTCCGTCCGAAGGAACGGGGTTACACGGTGGAGTATGCTGGAGAGGAAGAGATGGAAGGCGGCTCAGTCGTGAAGCTTTTGGTCACGCGGAGCGTCAGCGATCAGATCACGCTCTATTTGGCTTCCGATACGTATTTCATCGTGCGAGAGGATCGTAAGCAGCGGCTTTTGAGTGGGGACGTGGATGAAACGCAGACCTACTACAATGATTTCCGTCCGGTATTAGGCGTGACCTTGCCCCATTCGATTACGATGCAGTCGGGCGACAAAATTTTGAGCCAAACGGTGTTGACGTGGATCGAACCGAATCCGCCGGTGGAGGATGGTTTTTACCGGAAGCCAGAATAATAAGTTAGGCTCCGTTCTTGCGAGCGAGCGAGGTGGGGTTTGGAGTGTGGCATGGCTCTTTGGGGAACTCCACAAATCATCGCACAGCAACTGGCCCCGACGCCTCGTTTCGAAATCGGTCTGGCGTATTTGAAGCAAGCGTTGGATCCGGGGTCGGAAATTCACGCTAGAATTCTGGCGATTCCGGAAGGTGAGACCAATCGATTTGAACTGGGGGAAGGCGTATTTGTGCTCGAGCAGGCTTATCAAACGAAGCCCCGGGTAGCAGGCCGGCTGGAAGCGCATAAGCGTCACGTCGATTTGCAGGCGATGGTGGTGGGGAATGAAACGATCGAAGTCACCACGGCTGATGGGTTAACCCTGACGGAAGATGCGTTGGCCGAGCGCGACGTTTGTTTCTACGCGGATTCGGATGAGGTCTCGCGGTGGCGCATGAGGACGGGAGAAGTGGCGGTCTTTTTCCCGGAAGACGTGCACAAGCCGTCGTTGGAAACTTCGGGACCTATCTTGGTGCATAAGGCCGTGGTCAAGGTGCTGCTGTGAATTACCGGCACCACTATCATGCGGGCAACTTTGCCGATGTCGTGAAGCATATGACTCTCCTCGCTTTGGTGGAGGGAATGCAGCGGAAAGAGAAGGGTTTTTTCTTACTCGATACCCATGCGGGGAGAGGTGCCTACAATTTGGCGGAAGCTGACCGAGGGGATACTTTGGCGCGGCAGCCGGAGTGGCCGGACGGAATCGGGCGGCTCCAGGCGGCGAGTGATCGACCGGAGCTGGTTGAGCGTTACTTGCGAGTCGTGCAGCGGTTTACGGAGGCCGAAGCGGCGAAGGCGATGGATGGAATCTCCTACCCGGGATCGCCATGTTTGGTGGCTCCCCGGTTGCGTGAACAAGACCGGGCGACTTGGTGTGAACTGCAGCCCGGGGAATTCGATTTGCTGCGAGACGCGGTGGTTTGCCGGAGAGGTTGGCGAGTGGAAGAGCGCGACGGTTACGAAGCGATCCGCGGATGTTTACCGGCGATGGAACGTCGCGCGTTGATCATCATTGATCCGCCGTATGAGGCGGAGAATGAGAGCGACTTGGTGTGGACCGCACTTCGCGAGGGATTGCGTCGGGCTCCGGCCGCGACCTTTGCGATTTGGTATCCGATTACGGCGCGGGTGGGCGAGCCGGTCTTTGTGCGAGATGCGAAGGCAGCGGGCCTACCGCCGACCTGGACCGCCGAACTCACGGTGGGAGGGGCCGATGCGGAGATTAAGATGCGAGGAGCCGGATTGATGGTCGTCAATCCGCCATGGCAGCTCGATCAGGAACTTCACCCCACGCTGAAATGGCTCGGTCTCCAACTCGCCCAAGCGCGCGGTGCCGAGGGATCTCTACGCTGGTTGGTGCCGGAATAGCACCGACGAGCGGCTCGAAAAATTAGCGGCGGTTACGCGGTTTAAACGGGCGACGTTTAAACACTTTTCCCGGTGTCCGAAGCACGAGAGGCTCCAGGTCGGGAGCACGAAAAATTGGTTTTTCCGATTCCAAATTTGATCGCGGTAAGGGGGCGACGAGGTGAATGGAAGAGCGTTTGAAGTCTAGGTTGGGAGGAGGAGGTAGGTCCATCTGACGGGGGTGCTGAGGTGTAGGTCGGTTAGGTCGGGAAAATGATAATCCACTTCTGCGATTAGCGCGAATCAAAACGATAACTTTTGCAGTTACGAATGGTTGGTGGCCGGTCCGAACCGGCCACCAGAATTAGACTGGGAGAATCAGGTTTGACCGGTTCACGTGGTCGGAAGTGGCGTGAGTGGGAATGGTGAGGTGGAGCACCCCGTCGATTAGTTCGGCCGCGAGTGCGGACAGATCGAGTAGCGACCCCAACCGAAGTTGTAAGCCATAGTCGTGTTGTGCGGCTTCCAAGTGCAGCGATTTCCAGTTGGCCCGCACGACTTGGCTTTTGCGGGCGGTGACGAAAAGATCGGTGCCGCGGAGGGCGATCTCTATCCCACGGGCGGTGACGCCGGGCACATAGATTTTGAGTTGAAGGGCATGCGGGAGGCTTTCGGAATCGAAATGTGGCACGCGAAACTTGTCCATCGTCGGTTGAACGACGGACTCATCGGAGGAAGGGTGACGGCGAGTGACGGAGGTGTGGTTGATCGTGTTCATGGCAGAAAAAAAAGGGAGCGGAGCTCGGACCTAGGGAGGCCGGGCTTTCAGCATAGAGCTAAACGAGATCCGCGTAGCGGATGGTCTAGAGCTGAAAGCCGGTGCGCGGCTGTTTCTGCTGCCAGCACGGGACGGAAAGATGACGCTCGATCATTGCACGCATACCCATCGCTGGCTTCGTAGATGAAGCCCGAGCGGTTTGGTAAGCGTTGGTGGATGGGAGCATCGTGTCGGTTTGTATTCACTCACGGACAATGCAGATCGCGTGCCAAGGGCGCGCAAGTCATCCGTCGTTAAGATCATGTCACGCTCGATCCCTAATCGCCATAATTCTTTAGAAGTTTTTGGGTAAGTCGCCGGGAGCAGTTAGGATGTCGGGCGTAAAGCCCGACCCACGACAGACCTACAAAATATAATTGAAACGCCTCAATTAAGGCACCGGGTTAACGCGCCTCGTGCTGCGGCTTTATCGAACCTGACTATAAGCTCACGCCGCGTTTCCAGGGGAGGAAGTCTTGCTGACCGAGGACGTCGGCGCACGTCGGGATCTCGCCGCTGGCGACATCGATACACCGCTGGAGTAGGTCGTCGCCGAGGTCCGAGATGGTGCGACTGCCATCAATTACGGAACCGGTATCAAAGTCGATCAACTCGGGATGAGCGCGGGCGAGGGTGGTGTTGCTGGACAGCTTGATGACCGGGGTGATGGCGTTGCCGGTGGGCGTGCCGAGTCCGGTCGAGAACACGATGAGATTACAATGCGAACCGGCGAGCGCGGTGGTCGACTCGACGTCATTGCCTGGCGTGCACAGGAGCGAGAGTCCGGGGCGGGAAACTTTTTCCGGGTAGTCGAGCACGTCGACGATGGGAGACGTGCCGCCCTTTTTGGCGGCACCGGTCGACTTGATGGCGTCGGTGATGAGGCCGTCGCGAATGTTGCCGGGAGAAGGGTTGAAGTGCATGGCGGAACCGACGGCTTGGGCGCCGGCCTCGTAGGCTTCCATGAGGGACACGAAACGCTCCGCGGTGGGGCGGTCAACGCAGCGATCGATCAGACTCTGTTCGGCGCCGCACAGTTCGGGAAACTCTGCCAATACGGTTTTCCCGCCGAGGGCAACGATGCGATCGGAGGTCGCGCCGATGACGGGATTGGCGGAAATTCCGGAGAATCCATCGGAGCCGCCGCACTCCAGGCCGAGGGTCAGTTTATCGATGCCCGCAGGGGAGCGCGTTTGTTCGCCGGCGCGGGATGCGCCCAGAATCGTGGCACGGATGGCGTCGCTCATGAGGCTGGATTCGGAGCCGTGTTTTTGTTGATTAAAAACGTGGAAAGGGCGATCGAAGCGGGGGGCGCGTTGGGCGATTTCAGCTTCGAGCATTTTGACCTCGGCGATTTGGCAACCGAGACTGAGCACGGTGACTCCGGCGACGTTGGGATGAGTCGCATAGCCGGCGAGTAAGCCGCAGAGCGCTTGCGAGTCCTGGCGAGTGCCGCCACAGCCGAGGCCGTGGGTGAGGAAGCGGACCCCATCGAGCATGGGGTAATCTTTGGCCCGGGCGGCGGATTGTTGGAGTGCTTCTTCGAGCCGGAGGTTTTCGAGTTCGGCGGGAGACGCGCCGCGCCGCAGGGCATCGACGAGCGATCCGGCGTAGCGTTCGTAACGCGACGCAGAATCGAATCCGAGGGCGCGGTTGATCGATTGGCGCATGACCTCGACGTTGCGGTTTTCGCAAAAGACCAAGGGGATCACGATCCACAGGTTTTGGGTGCCGACGCTGCCGTCGGAGCGGTGATAGCCGGCGAATGTTTTATCGCGCCAAGCGGAAACGTCCGGAGGTGTCCAAATCGGGTTGAGATTACCGATGGCGTATTCACCAACTTGATGCGCGATGTTCCCGGTGGTGAGAGCGGCGCCGCGGCGGACTACTTGAGTGGTGCGACCGACGACCACGCCATACATTTTCACGGTGTCCCCCAAGGCGAGATCGACGCAGGCGAATTTGTGTTTCGCCGAAATGGGATCGAGCAGGCGGTAGGTTTCTCCATCGACCACCAGGTCGGTATTGGCTTCGAGCGGGGTTAGGGCGACGGCGGCATTGTCACGAGGATCGATGCGCAGGGCGCGGAGAGGGGCAGAATTCATGGGTAGCGGAAAGGGCACGGGGGGGGTTATTCGTGGTTCCAGCCGCGATCGAGCGTGATACACTGTCCGGTGATATCACGACTTTCGTCGGAAGCGAGGAACGCAAAAGTGGGTTCGATGGATTCGGGGGTTTGGCGGCCAGGCATACTTTGGAGTTTTTCGACGGCGGCGAGCGCGGCGGCATCGGCGGCGGAGAGTCGTTTTTCTCCTTCAGTCTTGATGGCGCCGAGGTGCAGGCAGTTGACCCGGATGCCGTAGGGGCCGAGGTCGCGGGCCATGCCCCGGGTGAGCCCGACGACGCCGCCTTTGCTGGAGATGTAGTGGGAGAGGTTGGCCATCCCGAGACGCAAGGTGACGCTGCCGATGTTGATGATCGAGCCACCGCCTTGAGCTTTGAGGTGGGGAATCACGGCCATGCAACTGCGCCACGTGCCATTGAGATTGATTTGCTGAACCCGCAGCCATTCTTCTTCGGTCACTTCGTCGGCGGGGACACGGGGATAGATGCCGGCGTTGTTGATCAGGATGTCGAGGCGGCCGAACTTTTCGATGACGGTGGCGACCGCAGATTTGATTTGCGCGGGATCACTGACATCCATGGGCACCGGCAATGCGGGAGGAATGCGGGCGGTGGATTTCGCCGGGTTCAAGAGGCCAGCCGCAACGTGGGCACCGCGTTTTAAAAACCCCTGCACGAGCCCGAAGCCGATGCCTTCATCGGCGCCGGTGACGAGGCATACTTTGTCTTTCAGGTCGATTGCCATAATTCAATGGGGATGGAAGGAGTGGGGGTAAGAGGGAAAAGATCACGACGGGGACCCGAATATGGCAACTGCGCAAAATTAAGGGACGTGGAGCCCGGGCCGTCAAAAGCCAGGCCGCGTTCCGAACCCACGTCGTAACCCGCCTGCCAGCCCATGAGGCTTTTGACCTGAACGGCGAGAGCGGCTGAGGGAGCGAGGCCCAGGCATTCGTAAAAAGCCGGGTCGGCGCAGAGGCAGCCCTGTTCGGTGACCACGATGGAAAGGCGCCCGGAGCGAAGCACCACGGCTTGGCCGCAGGAGAATTCCTGCCCGTGGTAGGCCTGGCCGCGAGGAGAGAAGCGACATTCGCCGAAAAATGAACGATCGGCGGAGAGGGGGAACTTTTGTTGCCCGAGATGCACGGTGGTGGCCCCGCTGAGCACGGCGCTGATGGCGGCGGGATCGACGACCCAGAGTAAGACTTCGCCCGAGAAGTCGTGGCGTTGGGGCCAGAGATTGATGATGGCGGTGGCGCTATCGCCGCTACTGCCGCCGGTGGTGGCATCGGCCGTATCGACGAGCAACCATGGATCTGCGGCGGGTTGCGCGAGGGTGGCGGTGATCTCCGGCCACGTGAGCAGTCCCGTTTTCCAAGTGTCGCGTTGCGCATACCAATTTTCAGCAAGTTGCTGAGCGACCTTGGCTCCAGACTCGGGGGTCGTGGACGTCACGGCGACGGAGGAGGAAAGCCCGGTAATATCGAGCCAAGGCTGAACGGGGAATACGCTGATATCGATAATTTCGGGGGCGGACTCAAGGTCGCGGGCGGCGGCGAGCAGGTGAGCGAAGGATCCGGATCGATGCTGGATGGCGGTAGGCGGGATCAATACCGGAATTTTGACCAACGTGCGCATGGTGGTTTGAGGCTGCAGGCAAAGTTGAGCGGCGCGCTCGCCTGTCTCATAAAAGTCGAGATGGGGGAAAGTGCGATAGGCAGTCAGCGACTCGACGGGCTGCAGCATTTGCGGCGTGACGTTGGCGTGTAGATCCAAGGAAAGGATGATGCGTCCGGTGAAGTGGAGTTCATCGCGGATGAGCGTAAGTAGGTCTCCTTCCACGTCGTCGACCCCCACCGCGCACACGGCACCGTGAAAGTGTAAGATCAGCGCGTCGGCCGGCAGGGCGCGACGGAGGCAATCGGCAAAGGTGGTGCGAATGTTTTCGTAGCATTCGCAGCTGAGGCGTCCGCTAGGAGTGCCGCAGACGGCGACGAAGAAGGGTTCGGTCGTGCATCCAGCCGAAGCTAAGGCATCGACGCTACCGGCGAGTTGCGAATCGCCGGACTGAGCCCAGCGGCGGATGGCGGTCGGCTCGGTCAGCCAGATGCCGTGGGCGGTGAAGCAGTCGAGGTCAGCTTCCTGCGGATTGAAGGTGTTGCTCTCGTAAATGAACTGCGCGAGCGCAACTTTCACGACGTCGGTTGATGGTCGGTTTTGCCGAAAATGGGTTCCATCAGTCCTTTCAAATATCCGATGGCGAAGATGTGGCCGGGCAGGCCGTAGCCGTGTCCGGTGCCGGATTCGATGGCGAGGTAGGGCACGTGATCCACGCGAATGAATCCGTCGTAACCAATATCACGATACGTCTGGAACATGCTGATCGCATCGGTGGGACCGTTGTCGGGAAACGTCTCGTGGAAATCCTCGATGGTGCCGGCGACATCGCGGAAATGGGCGAAGTGAATCCGGTCGCCGAAGTGGCGAATGGTGGCGTTGATATCGACGCCGAGTTCCGCGAAGCAACCTTGGCAGAAGGTCAGGCCATTGACGGGACTCGGGTGCATCGCGAAGAGCCGATCGTAGTTTTCGACGCTGCGCATGATGCGGGCGAGGTTCCACATCGGGGACAACGGAGGGTCGTCCGGATGCATCGCGAGGTTCACTTCGGCGGCCTCGGCGGCAGGGATGATACGTTTAAGGAAGTAGTCGAGGTTGTCCCACATTTGCTCATCGGTGACGATGCCTTCGGCGGTGACGCGGTCGTTATCGAAATCGGTGAGTTTGAAGCTACTCGTGCGGGCGCCGCCGCGTTCGGCTTTCTCGAAGGAGGTGCGCATGACCATCGCATCGGAGGTGACCTGCGGCATGAAGTTGTAGCAGAGCGTCCCGATGTCGAGTTGGCCCATGAGTTCGAGGGCGCGTTGATATTCAGCGATCTGGGCGTCGCGGCCTGCTTTGCCGAGCACGATGAGGTCGATGGGCGGACCACCCTCGACGATCGAAAGTTGGAGACCGTTGCGTTCTGCTTTGTCTTTGGCGGCTTGCAGGCCAGCGCGGTCAGTGGGCATGCCCTCCATGCGGTAGTAGCATTGGTGGCGGACCCCGATCTGGGCGAGGGTGAGGAGATTGGTATCGGTGTCGGGTTTGGCGACGGCGGCAATTTTCATTAGGAAGGGGGGGCGTCGTCGGGTGACTTCGATTGCACAGCGGTGTGACGAGTTAGAATCATAGTTTGGAATGAGAAGAGAGTGAGACAATCGTCATTCCTGAAAGTACGGGGTGAAAATTTACGAGGTTCGGGTGTAATACTTTAGTTGGGGGTCGAGGGAAGGTTGACCGGGGTGAGTGGACGCTGGCTGATGCACGGTGAAAAAAGGGGGGGGCTCGGGGAGGGATTAGCGGGGGATTCGGGGAGGGTTGGGCGGTTTGGCGGTTGGGGAGGGAGCGGTAATTGCGGAGGGGCAGGATGTTGTCGGGCGTAAAGCCCGACCCACGTTGAGGTGACCTGCCCGGAGGCAGGGGACGGGGGCGAAGCATGGCGACTGGCGGGGGGGGAACTAGCAGCCTTTCGGACTTGGGCGGTTTAGGGTTTGGATAGGGATCGGTAATTGTGGAGGGGAAGGATGTTGTCGGGCGTAAAGCCCGACCCACGTGGAGGGGGACCTGCCCGGAGGCAGGGGACGGGGGCGAAGCATGGCGACTAGCGGGGGGGGGAACTAGCAGCCTGTCGGACTTGGGCGGTTTGGGGAGGGAGCGGTAATTGCGGAGGGGCAGGATGTTGTCGGGCGTAAAGCCCGACCCACGTTGAGGTGACCTGCCCGGGGCAGGGGACGGGGGCGAAGCATGGCGACTAGCGGGGGGGGGGACTAGGGGGGGACTTGGGCGGTTTGGGGAGGGAGCGGTAATTGTGGAGGGGCAGGATGTTGTCGGGCGTAAAGCCCTACCCACGTGGGGGGGCTTTGGGGACGGGGGGCGAAGCATGGCGTAACGAGGAGTGGGACTTTGGCGAGGTCGGATAATTTACCGCAAACGCGGAGATTGCGTGGGGGAGGCGAGCTCCTCAACGTCCCGCCTCATGTCACGTTTGTTTGGATGGTTAACGAATGCTTTTCCGGTTTGGGTGGTCGGGTTCTGCGGCGTCGCTTTGGTGGAACCGGATTGGTTTACGTGGTTTAGCGGTCCATGGATCGTGTGGGGGCTGGCGGTGATCATGCTGGGCATGGGCGTCACCCTGACCGTAAACGATTTCAAGGCGGTGACCAAGATGCCGAAGCCGGTGATCGTCGGGGTAGTGGCGCAATACACCATCATGCCTTTGCTGGGGTGGGGGATCGGTTGGGCGTTGGGCTTGCCAACCGAGTATGCGGTGGGACTGATCTTGGTGGCGTGTTGTCCGGGTGGAACGGCATCCAACGTGGTGGCTTTTATTGCAAAGGCCGACGTGTGTTTATCGGTGGTGATGACGGCGATCTCGACGCTGGCGGCGGTGGTGATGACGCCGCTGTTGACGACGACGTTGGTGGGGACGCGAGTGCCGGTCGATGCGTGGGGGCTTTTTCAGAGCACGCTGCAAGTCGTGATCATTCCGGTGGTCGCGGGTGTGGTGTTGAATCGCGTGTTTCCCCAGGCAGTGAAGACGATGTTGCCGGTGGCACCGTTGGTGTCGGTGCTGGCGATCGCGATGATCTGCGCGAGCATTATCGGGCAGCGGGCGGACGAAGTGAAGGACAGCGTGGGTCCGTTGATGCTCGGGGTCGCCTTACTGCACGTGGGGGGATTTACGCTGGGTTACGGACTGACGCGGTTGATGAAATTGCCGATCAGGAGTGCGCGCACGGTGGCGATCGAAGTGGGCATGCAGAACTCGGGCTTGGGTGTGGTGCTCGCGAATAAACACTTTGCGAATCCGGCAACGGGCATCGCGCTAGCGGCAGTGCCCTGTGCAATCTCAGCGGTGATGCATTCCGTGATCGGGAGCGTGTGTGCGGGGTATTGGCGGTGGAAAGATGGGCGGAGCGAGACGGTCGAGTAGGTTCTTTTTTACAGAAGGGAACGAAGAAAACGGAGCAGGGAGGCAGGTGGGTTTTACAGGAGGGAGCGGAGAGAACAGAGCTGTGAGGCAGGGTTTTGACTCACGCAAAGACGCAAAGACGCGAAGGGGCAAAGACGCGAAGGGGCTGACGCAATGGGAGGGGATTTTAGTCACAGAATGCACGGAGGCTGACACAGAGATCACTGGGGGCTGACGCACTGGTGTTTTTTGGGGGACTGGGAGGCAGGTGTTTTCTTAATCACCGATGCACACGGAAGGCTGACGCGGTGAAGGCTTGGCTACTCAATCGTGAGGCGACGGGCGTCGGTGTTGGCTCTTATTTCGGGGACATACATCGCTTCGGCGGTGGCAGGTAAGACACGAAAATTTCCGGGGGAGATAGAGCGGAGGTTGTAGTTGAGCTCCCATTCTCCTGCGGCCAGTCGATCGACGAAAAATGCGCTGTGGTCGTCGTGTATTTCTTGCTACAGGGGTTGTGAGTCCGATTGATCTGTCGGGTCTGATTTTATGATGCGAGTGAGCGTCGCATCCCAGCCACTTAGGGGATTGAGTGGTTCGCAGCCAGCGGGGCGGGGCTCTTTGATCATGGTGTAGTGCAGGTCGTGAGGCACGGTCAGTTTTACTTTCACACGAACTTGTTCACCGGTTTGGCTCGAACCGTTGGTGGGGAGTATTGCTGGTTCCACTCGTGCCGTGCCGAGTAGGGTGGAGACGAGTTTTTGTCGCTCGAGTTCGCGAGTGAGGTTTACCAGATGACCGAATGGTTTGATGGCATCGCCTTCTGCCCAAGCGGTCGCCAACGCCGTGGCGTAAACCGGTGATTCTGCGCCGTCGCGGTCGAGTTGGATTTGGTTTACCCCAGCTTGGAGCATCGCAGCGGGAATGGAGATGGATTTGGGTTGGTCGAGTATAGAGCTAGCGGAGAGGTCCACTGTTTCTACAGGGCTTCCGTTGATTCCAATTTCAACCTTCATGGGTCCACTGGAATCTATCGTTTTGGCTAAGTGGCGGGTGAGGGCGAAGACTGCGAATGCGGTGTCCCGGGTGTTCTCCCAGCCGGTGCCGCGGCGGTTCAGGGCGAGCCAACCTATCGCGGGTTCAATCAGGGGGTGAGCCGGTGCCAGTTTCATCAGCGCAAAGCACGGTGAGGGCGGTGGTTTCGTTCGCGCCATTGAGCGCGTTCCGGAAGCCACGGGCGGTTCCCCAGTGGACGAGTTCGCCGAGGTCACTGGTTTCGCGAATGACCGCGTTTTCCAAGTTGCGAGTGATGATTGCTTTTTGTTCAGGAGAGCCAATAGCGGCCAACGCGAGGGCGAGGGCGGCCCGGGTGGAAGATCCGTTTAGATGCTTTCTCCGGCTGAATAGCTCGTTGGTCTCTGCGACTAGATTACTGTCTTTGCGGAATTTTTCGGAAGTAGCACAGGCGAGGATCAGCCACACGCGTTCTTCATCATCCACCGAGGAGTCGTGAATGAGCTGCCAACATTGGTTGATAGTTGATTGATACAGCGCGGAGGGGATTTCGATGCCAGCGGCTTGGGCGAGGCCGAGACTCCAGCCAACGTAGGCGGTCATCCAGTGATCGGTGGTGGCGGAACCTGACCACCAGCCGAAGCCTCCGTTTGGTTGCTGGGATTGAGCGAGGCGGGCAATGGACTGGATGATGACGTCTTCGAATTTGCCCAAATTGGCGGGGCGTTGACGGAGTGGATCGGCGCTTGATTCGAATCGGCGCATGATGCGCGATTCTACCTCCGCGGCGTCGAGTCCGAGGCGGAGTAACGCGTCTTGCACGATCATGGCAGGGACGAATCGATTGACGGTTTGTTCGACGCAGCCATAGGGAAAATCAATGAGGTAGGGGAGGGCGTCGAGCGCGGCGATGGCTGGACTGGTCGATAGTTTTAAGGACGCTTCGGCGCGGGCGGAATCGAGCGGGTCGGGCAGCGGGAGTTCGAGGGTGCCACTAGATTGGTCGGCGAGGAGGCGCAGCGAGGCGGCGGTTTTTTGAGGGATACCGTCTTCGAAGACAGGGAACTCAATTCGCATAGCATCGGCGTTGTCCGTGTCGCCGGCTACAGCGGTGATCGTCGCCTCACCCGGGGACGTGGCGCGGATTGACCAGAACGCGGTGGTTTCGTTGGTGGCTGGGACCTCTATATTACGATTTCGGTCGCTGGTGGGGTCTTCTGAGATTGATTCGATCGGGCCCTCAAAGGTCATGGAGGCGGTGGCATCGATGAGGGCATCGGTTTGGTTTACGAGCACGAAGGAAGGGGCGAGCGTATCGCCGTCGATGAGGAATCGAGGCGTTTGCAGGCGGGTTTGAAAGGGTAACGAACTACGAACGGTCGCGTTCTGAGTCGCGAATGATTTGCCATCGGCATGGGCGGCGTAGGCGGTCAAGTGCCAAGCGGTCAGGTTGTCGGGCCAAGTAATTTCCGTCGTAACTTTTCCATCATTGCCGGTGCGAAGAGTGGGCTGCCACGTCGCAGTGGACGCGAAGTGCGTTCTGATCCGGGCGGAGACATCGCCGTTCTGTGAATTTGAGGGAACTGAAATTCTTGATGCTGAGAGAGACGACTCCCGGTCAACAAACCCAGAAATCTGGTATTTAGATCCAGATGCTATACGCCGATCAATTGCACCATAATAAGTGTGATCCACCGCACTTACCTCGATTGTCGTCAATGGTTCCGCCGGAGCACCGTCGACTGAGATACCCCCTCGAGCCCGCACAAACGTGCCGGGCCGACGATCGACTAAGGAAAACCTCAACCGTTCGTCGAGACCGGGGGATTGAGCGGGATTCGCTTCAGCAAAACGTTGGGTCTCTTCAAATTTTATCGTCGTGGGCTTGATGGAACCGAGCAGTCGGAGCACGGCTTCATCGGCGGCGGCGAGGGTGATCTCTGCGGCGGCTGGGTTGCCAAGGGCGTCGGTCGCGGTGATCGTGATGGACGTTGATTCGCCGGGGGTAGTTCGAAGTGGCGTGCTGAGTTCTAGGTGAAGTTGAGCGGTGGGAGATTCGACTTGAAAGCTTTGGCCTTCGGAAGAAAACCAGCCGGTCGAGAGTCGCAGTTCGCCGGGCCCCACATTTGAGGAGTCTTCGCTTAAGTCGATCCAGTGAAGTCGGCCTTGCCCGGTGGTTGACTGATGCGGGAATGCGCTTCTCGGACGATCGTCGCGACGCCGGTTTCTGTTTCGTTTTTAGTGATAAAGAGTGCCTGGGCGGGGGCGTGTTGAGGGATGGTTGAGGGGGCGACCAAGAGTGATTTTGTTCGCTCGAATTTTAGCGTCTTTGTGTTCTGGTCGACGGCCACCAAATGAAATGGGGAGATCTCGATCGGGAAGGTCCAAGGACCAGATTGGATGTGAGGCGAACCGTTGAGGGATTGTCCCTGCGAATCCATGATACGGAGGGCGTAGAGACCTGCGTCGGGCGGGATGAACGAGAGCTCAAATTGACCGTCTTCTTTCGTTTCGAGGGCAAAGTCGGTCACGGGTTCAGTGACATAACCGCGATGGAGGGGGTGCCATGATGGAGGGTGGCGTTCCCAGCTTTTGGAGGAAAGGGGCAAAGCCGTTTGATCAACGACTTCACCGTTGGGTTTAAGGAAAGCTTCCTGCCAGACGAGGCGCACCCACTCGGCTTGGCCTTGGAAGCGGGTGCTTTCGCCGGAACCGTTGATGATTTTACCGCGCACGGTGGTGGGTTGTCCAGGCGTGACGAGCTGAGGTTTCTGGTGGTCCGTGAGTTCGAAGGGCTGCCCGCTTTCACTGAGTTGCCAGGTCGCTTCAATTTGCACGGGCTGGCCGCCCAAGGGGAGTAACTGCGCATTCAATTTCAGTGAGGCGTTTTCGGATATATGGGGAGGGATCTGCCAGCGAATAATCGCTACACCAGCCGCATCAGTTTCGGCCTGAACCGTGATGGGTTTCAGAGGTTCGTGGTAAGAGCGGATTTCGTAAAAAGGTGAGGATCGGTGGTTCGCGGCGATGGTGAGTTCGACCGGGCAACCGACGGCAGGACTGCCGGAAAGGTATTGGGCAGAAATCTCTGCGACGAATTCGCCAGAGGGTCGCAACCCCTCGGCGGGACCCGCGTAACGGATACGACCGTGCAAGGCGGGGGGCACGTAGTTGTCGATTCGACCGAGACTGGCGCTGAATTGCCGTCGGTTTGAAGTAGTCGAAATGACATGAAGGGTGAACTCACCTGGTTTGGAGGTGACGGGGATGGTGAACACGCCATCGATGGCACCAAATTCATTGAGCGAGACGTTGGCGGATTCGTAAACGGTCTCGTGGTCGGCGTTGCGAATCGTGAGGTTCCAGAAGTCGGAGGGGGATTGCCAAGTTTCGGCCGCGCGATCTCGCATGATGAGTTTCCACGAAAGCGTTTCGCCGGGACGGTGTAGCGGTCGGTCGACGATCAGATCGGCTTGGAGGATCGGGGAGGCATGGGGTTCACTGGAATGGATGAAGAAGGGCTGACCGTCGGCGGCTCCAGCGATTACAATCGGCGTCGAGTTGGAGGCGGATGAGTTGGAGAAAGGAAACTCGAAAACACCGGCATCATCAGTGGTGCTTTCCCACGGTAGAGCCTTGGCTCGACCATGCCGTTTGATGCCTTTTACGTTGACTGACTGTAAGGGCTGGCGAGAGACGGCATCCCAGAGCAGGGCGCGATGATTCACCTCGGGGTTCGCGTGCAAGGAGACGGTCGCTTGAATCTTACTCACATAAATTGAGTTTAGGGTCTCAATGGCTTCTTTCCCCTGACCGCCCAGGGATTGTAAGACGTAGATGCCGGGCGGGAGAATCTCGGAAAGCACTTCCACGCCACTGGACCATTTCAAGTCGGCGGGATCACTTTGGGCGATACTCCAAGCGGAGACCAACTCGGCATGGGGTTCGAAGGCACGGGACTTGGTTAGTTCGTAGGTGCCATTGATCCTAAAAACGGCATGCGGTAGAGGCGCAGGTTGATGGCGGGGAATCCGACCGTGGAGTAGGCAAATTCGATTGGTTGGTCGGGGAGTTGTAGTCGGGACGCTTCGATACGGAGTGAGGGGCTGCTCCATCGTCTCAATTTATCATCGAGATCGCGGGAGATATAAACGGAACGGAATTCCGGGAGGGCGTTGTTCAGGTTAGATTTTAACTGCTCTGCGCGAGCAATGAGGTCGCGGATCACGAGCGAGTCACCGAGTGGGGCCGTGGCGTGCCACCCTCGGTCGGTGGCCCACAAAAAATACGCGGCTTCGACGAGTGCTTCGACTTGGGTGTTCGCGGCGGTTTGGCGAGTTTCTTGCCACATCAAGGGATGATCCGGTAGGATACGGTTCATTTCCGGGCTCACTTTCATAATCAAGTAGGCGGACAAGGCACGAAGATCGGCGTTGGGAGCATGGAGGGTTAATCGCGTGAGAACGGGGATGATCTCTTTGAGCCTCCAGTTACTATTTTGAATGAGGGTGGCCTGTTGTCGGACGAACTGAGCGAGGCGTTGCCAGTTGCCCGGGGTCTCAGGGGCACGGGCGAGACGCAGCACGGAGTCTCGCAGGAGTTCGGTGGAATCACCGACGCCGAATTTTGACGCAACTTCCAGACGCGCCTCGGTGAGGTGCAGGGCCATGTCGTCTTCGAGGGCGGAATTTGCGTAGGGCTCGAGCGCCTTCAGCAGACGGGCGTTGAGCTCTTCGCCGCGGAGGGATCGCTCACGCCAACGCGGAGGAACCTCGTCGCCGAATACGGTGGCGATTAGGACCTGATTCTCGATGGAGCGGGATTCGGATTCATCGGTTGAACGCTCCAAAGCGGACTGATACTTTAGCAACGCCAGTCCCCATGAATTTTCGGCGGCTAGTGCATTCGCTTCGGCAATGAGGGAACTGGGAGAGGAGTCAGTTTGACAAAGAACTGTCGTGGCAAAAATCAGACTCAGGAGGGAGTGAGGAAGACGCATGAACTGAAGACGATGAGTAACGGGTCGTGTCGACGCCCGCAAGCAGCTTGGCGTGGGGAGATGACCCTAGCGTTGCGCCGAGGTGCGGGGCTCTACAGGTTAGGGGAAATGAGCACGTTTACTGATTCCACTACGACCATTGCAGAGATCAAAGCCAAGGTGTTGGCGTTTGCGCGGGAGCGGGAGTGGGAGCAGTTTCATGCGCCGAAGAATTTGAGCATGGCCCTCGCGGCGGAGGCGGGGGAGTTGATGGAGCACTTTCTCTGGGCGACTGCGGAGGAGTCGCGGGAAGCGGTGAACGATCCGAAGAAGCGACAGGAAATCGAGCAAGAGCTTTCCGACGTGATTATCTATGCGCTGGAATTTGCCAACATGACGGGGGTGGATATCGCCGCCGCGATTGAGCGAAAGATGGCCGCGAATGCGGTGAAGTATCCGGTGGAAAAGGCGAAAGGGCGTTCGGTTAAATACGACGAACTTTAGGGGGTGTCGCGTGGGGGCGAAACCGAGAGGCAGGGGATGTCGGGCGTAAAGCCCGACCCACCTAATTACCGCGGGTTAGGCGCCTTTGGGGCGGAAGACTTTCATGACCTCGGGGTTGGATTCCAGGCGGGGGCCGCCGATGAGGTCGATGCAGTAGGGGATGGCGGGGAAGACGGCTTCGAGGTTTTCTTTGATGGCTTTGGGGCGGCCGGGGAGATTGACGATGAGGGAGGCGCCACGGGTGCCGGCGGTTTGGCGCGAGAGGATCGCGGTGGGCACGTAGTTGAGGGAGGTCGCCCGCATGAGTTCACCGAAACCGGGGAGCATCTTTTCGCAGACGGCCTCGGTGGCTTCAGGGGTGACATCGCGGACGGCGGGGCCGGTGCCGCCGGTGGTGACGATGAGGGCGCAGTGTTCTTCGTCGGCCATGCGAATGAGTTCGGCTTCGATCTGCGATTGTTCATCGGGAATGATGGCGTAGGCGGGGGTAAAGGGAGTGACGAGCCACTCGCGCAGCAGGGCGACGCAGGCTTGGCCAGGTTCGTCGGCGTAGATGCCGGCGGAGGCTCGGTCAGAGATGTTGATGACGCCTATTTTGATCATGATGGAAGTTGCGAGGAGTGAGTAGCGGGTAGCGAGTAGGAATTGTTTGGCGGTGAGGCAGGGTGTTTGTAACCACACGGAGCGCGTGAGCGCAGAGATGGTGCATCGAAACGATGTGCCCCGAAGGGGGGAATGAAACGAGTGCCCATGATGGGCAGTTGAAGAACAAATGGACACGAAAGGCTCTCCGTACGGTGGGCTCACGCACTGGGACATTTTCTGGCCGAGAGGCCGTGCTATTTCTGAACCACGAACGACCCGAATTGGACGAAAACCGTTCGACTTTGGTTGGGACTAGGTGGGACCTAGTTCTTTGGTAAATCTGGCGATGAGTTCTTCCGGGGGGTGGCCTTGTTCTCGTAATTCTCTTAAGCTGACGGCGCCGTGTCGTTTTGCTAGACGTTCTCCGTGGGCGTCTGTCATCAGGGGGGCGTGGTAGTAGTCGGGGCGGGGGAGGCCGAGGGCTTTGAGGAGGAGGATTTGGCGGAAGGTGGATTTGATGAGGTCTTCGCCGCGCACTACCTCGGTGATGCCCATTAATCCATCGTCGACGGCACACGCGAGTTGGTAACTGGGCAGTCCGTCGCGGCGCCAAACGAGGAAATCGCCGAAGTCCCGTCCGGCGACTGCCCATTGCGGACCTTGGGCTTGGTCGGGAAAACTGACAGTCGTGTCATCGGGGACGCGGAACCGCCAATTGCAGTCGAGGTGGTTTGCGATGTCAGGGGGAGTCTCCGAGGCTGCGGGGCGCCATTCGGGAGGAAAGACCGGCTCGTCACGAACCCCATTCTCGTGGGGGGCCGTGGCGGCGGCGGCGATCAGCTCCTGGCGGCTGCGATGGCAGGGGTAGATGTGACCGGCGGCGTGAAGTTGAGCCAGAGCGTCTTGGTGAATGGGGAGGCGGATGCTTTGCCTCAGGATGGGGAGCTGCCATTTTAACCCCAGCCAGGTCAGGTCCTCGATGAAGGCTTCCACGAACTCGGGACGGCAGCGGGGGAGGTCGAGATCGTCGTTGCGCAGGAGCAGTTCACCGCCGGCACCTTGGGCGCGTTGAGCGGCGATCCAAAAGGTGCGGGCGTGGCCCAGGTGGAGGAGTCCGGTGGGTGATGGGGCGAGGCGGCCGATGTAGGGGGATGGGGTTTTTTTAACCACGAATGGACACGAAAGGGTACGTCTACCGACTACGCAATGGGGCTGACGCCCCGGGGTATTTTTTTGCCGAGAGGCGGGTGGGTTTTACAAAAGCTAACGAAGAGAACGAAGCCGGGAGGCAGGTGGACTTTACAGGAGCGGACGAAAGGGCTCTCGCACTGGAGTCGAGAGGCCGGGGTGGGTTTTACAGGAGGAAGCAGAGGAGAACAGAGGGGGGAGAGGCAGGATGGATTGAGGGTAGACCCGGATCAGGGGGCTGAGAGGCCGGGACGCCGGCCGCAGCACGGCGCCACGTCGGATGTTTTTGGAGGGGTGAAATAAGTTCGTGTTCGGATGGGTGGATTGGTGGGTTCTGAGGTATGACAAAGTTGCTTTGTGTTTATTGCTCTTCGAGCCGGAATCTTGATCCCAAATATTATGCGGTGGGTGAGGCGATGGGGCGGGGGTTGGCGGAGCGGGGGTGGGGGCTTGTTTATGGCGGGGGCAATGCCGGCACCATGGGGGCGGTGGCACGGGCGACCAAGGCGGCAGGGGGGCAGGTAGTCGGGATTATCCCCGAATTTATGAAGGAACGGGAGTTGGCTTTTCACGACTCTGATGAATTGGTGACAGTTAATTCCATGCGGGAACGGAAACGGATCATGGCGGAACGAGCGGATGCGTTTGTAACGCTGCCGGGGGGGATTGGGACGTTGGAGGAGGTGAGCGAGATCATGGTCGAGCGGGGGCTGGCGATGCACTCCAAGCCGCTGGTTTTACTCAACCAGGAAGGTTACTATGATGGGCTCTTGTCGTTTCTGGATCGGATGATTGAAGAGAATTTCAAGTCGGCGGGATGCAAGCGTTTGATCGGGGTCGCGAAGACAGTGGACGAGGTTTGGCCGCTGTTGGAGGCACCCGAAGCGTTTGAGGCGGATGAACTTTGGCAGCCCTTAAAATGAGCCGAAACGAGAACCAACGGGAGAGTTTGCTGAAGCTGTTGCGCGACCATGCGGGGCGCATCACGGATGGGCATGAGGCCGCAATGGCGGCGGCGATGATCACGTTTGTCGAGGCGGAGCCAGACTGCGCGGAACGCTCGCTGATGGTGGGGCATTTGACGGGATCGGCTTGGATTGTGGATGCCAAACGGCAGCGCACTTTACTCACGCATCATCGGAAGCTGGATAAGTGGCTCCAGCTAGGCGGGCATGCCGATGGGGATCTTGATTTGGCCGGAGTCGCGATGCGGGAGGCCGAAGAGGAAAGTGGTTTAGCGGCGCTGAGGTTCGTCTCGACCAATTTGTTTGATGTGGACCGGCATCGAATTCCGGCGAGGAAAACGGATCCCGAACATTGGCACTATGATTTACGGTTTATGATCGAGGCGGACGCCGATGAGCCGTTGGTCATCTCCGAGGAATCGAATGATTTGGCGTGGGTGGAAGTGGTGCAGATGGCGGACTACAACACCGAGGAATCGATGATGCGGATGGCGCGGAAGACGCTGGATCGATTTTGAGACTGCCAGCCTGAGTTGTTTGACCACGAAGGGCTTCGTTTACCGACTTCGCTCTGAAAGCGGGAGTGATGGTGGAACGCTTGGAACCTTTGCTCGAGGCAGGCGGGGATGTCGGGCGTAAAGCCCGACCCACAGGTGGCGGACTATAACGTCGAGGAATCGATGATGCGGATGGCGTGGGAGACGTTGGATCGATTTTGAGACTGCCAGCCTGAGTTGTTTGACCACGAAGGGCTTCGTTTACCGACTTCGCTCTGAAAGCGGGGGTGATGGTGGAACGCTTGGAACCTTTGCTCGAGGCAGGCGGGGATGTCGGGCGTAAAGCCCGACCCACAGGTGGCGGACTATAACGTCGAGGAATCGTTGATGCGGATGGTGCGGAAGACGTTGGCTGATCCTTTGTTTGATCAGATTGATCTGAATTGATTGGCCGCAAAAAGGCGCAAAACCCCTTCGCTATTGGCGAGCGCCACTAACGGATTCTGAGCCGATGATTTTTTGTGCCTTTTTGTGGCTAAAAACGAGGGTGATGACGGAGTTTTAGTCGGTCACTCGGCGAACTAGGTGAAACGTCGGGCGTAAAGCCCGACTCACATTCTGGGCGCGCTAGGGTTTGGCCTGCCAGAGGGGGACGAGTTCTTCTTGGCGGACCCAGCCGGTTTGGCCGTTGGGGAAGGAGAGTTGGCGCCAACCGAGGTAGTCATGTTTGACTCGGGCGAGTGAGCCGGGGGAGAGGGCACTGGCTTGTTGCTCGCTGTTGAGGTCGGTGGGGATGGAGCGGAGTTGAGTTGCTCGCCAAGTGAGGGCGGCATCGATGTCGGCGGTGAGGCCAAATACTTGAAGGCTAAACGCGGATACGGCCATGGTGAGCACGGCGACAATTCCGCCAAACCAAGCGAAGAACTTCCAAGGGCGAAGCTTCAGACCGTAGGCGTGGCCGAGCACGAGGCTGAGCGAGGCGATGCCGAGCAGGAGTCCGCCGAGGAGGAGGTATTGCCACTCGGCCGGGGAAGCGAGGCGGGCAAATTTTTGACTCCAGTCGGGATCGATGAATCGGCCCACGACGGGAGGGGTGTAGCCGCTGCGATTTAAGGTGTAGCCGAGGTGCCACCGCACGGAAGGATTGCGCGGATTCTGGATGAAGGCGACGGAGGCGTGCGCGCCGGCTTCGTCCCAACGGTTTTGTTGGGCGAGGGCGAGGGCGAGATTGTGGTGGGCGATCCAGTCAGTGGGTTCGGCTTGCACGGCCGCGCGCCAAGTGGATTCGGCGGCGGCAAATTTGCCGCCGTTGTAAGCGATGATGGCCTCATCGGCCGAGAGGTCGACGGGCGAGGCGAGGGTCAGCAGAACCACAAAAACGGGGAGGAGGTTGCGGAACGCGAGAATGCTAAAGACCGGGAAACGGGGAGCTGGTTTGCGGGAGAGGGCTTGTTCGGCTTGGTTGAGCCATGCGGCGGGCAGTTCGCGATTTTGACCGTAAAGCGCGCGATCGGCGTCTTGCCAAATTTTGGTCCACGATTCGTTGCCGGCGAACAGCTGAGTCGTGGGGGCGGCGTGTGGGGTGCGCCAAAGCACGGCGGTGTGTTGCTGCCATTCGTGAAGGAGCTGATCTCGTTTGGCGGGATCGGCGGCAGCGGAGCGCAGACGGGTGAGAATTGATTTGAGCCGGCGGCGTGAGTCGCGGGCGAAGCGAGCGGGATCATGGCGAACCGCGTGAATCCAACTGAGGATGAACCAGAGGAGAGGGAACACCGCGACGATGATGATGGCCGCGGTGATGACGTCTTGCCGATCTAGCGGTCGCAGCGTTGACGCGGAGCCGGCCAAGGGGTCGCGAGGAATGGCGTTGGGGGATTCGGGAGTGGGAGTGGCGTCGATGGGGGCGGGACCGTCGGCAGCGAATTGATGGGCACGTTGGGAGGTTGCGTTTGAAGGATCGACGGGGATGGCGGAGGCGGGGGGAAGAATGGATCCGGCGATGGTCAAGGTCGTGGCCGGAGCGGAGAGGGTTTCGTAGCGGCCGGAATTGGGGTTAAAGAACGACCAATTGACGGGACCGAGAGTGAATTCGCCGTTTTGGGTGGGAATGAGCACGACGTCTTCACTGATCGAGCCTTCGAAGAGTTTACCTGCCACGGTCGTGCGGGAGGCTTGCGGCTGGACGACCCGGAAACTGCGAGAGGCTTCGCGTTCGGGGAGACCGGAGATGGCGGGCCAGTTGCCGGTACCTTCGAGGGTGAGGGTCCAGGTGACGGGTTCGCCGACGGTGGCGTTTTCGGGCACGACTTTCGAAGTCAGGCTGAAGGTGCCGACGGCGCCATAGAAGGCGGCGGGGGCGGGGGCGGGGAGTGGTTTGACGAGGATCTGCGGCGAGTCGCTTGTGATGGCGTATTGTTCGGCCCGGATCGATTGAAAGATGCCCGCGGTGGGCACGCCGATGTTGACGAGCTGCTGAACGGAAGGGACGGCGTAGGTGCCGGGCTGGCTAATGTAACCACGGGTCGAATACGAGACGAGGTTGAGTAAATCCTGCCCCGTGCCTTGGCTGCTGCCGGTGGGTTGGGCCCATTCCTCGACCACGACGGGAGCTGGGACCCAGATCGGCTCGCCGGCGATGTTGGCGCGAAAGCGGCCGGAAATGCCGAGCGTGTAGTTTACCGGAGCGACCGCCCCGGCCCAGATTTCGCCGTTGCCGATCTGGAGCGAAGATTTGGCCACATTGGAAACCGGAATAGAGGTGTTACCGACGGTGGCTTCGCGGACCTCAAAGCGAACGGAAGCCACGGTGGCGGTGCCTTGATCGGTCTCGGCTTGGAATGCCGGGATGACGACAGGGTTTTCGTTGAGGGGGCGGGACGGATAGGAGAAGTAGACAAACTTCGTGGATTGAACTCGACCGTTGATGATGTTGGTCGAGCTCTGCTGGCCTCGAATGCCAGAGCCAAATTCCAGATTGCTCACCGCAGGGATCGTGACGTCGCCGGTGGGTTCGCAATTGTCGAACACGAGCACGAGATCGGTCACCTGGCCGCGAGCGAGGGTGCCGCCGGCGGGTTGCCAGCGGACGGTTTGAGCGACGGCGAGAGTGCCGAGAAAAAGGAAAAGGAAGAGAGGACGAAGGAGGCGCATGGTCACCAATCGCGCTTATTAAGCGGCGGCTGAGCTGTGGGATCTTGCATGAGTTGGAAAAGTTGGGCAGGGGAGTCCTGCTGCTTAAGCTGATCGAGCTTTTGCAAGGGTACTGCGAGCTCGGGATTCTCCTGAGCCTCTTGAGTCTGGGTTTGTTGGCCGCCGATCTTTTGGTTGCCGGGATCGGGTTGCTGCGGCTGGGGCTGAGGTTGCGGCTCGGGGGCTTCTGCCGGTTCGTCGAAGTCACCGAAGGCGGATTCGTTGTGCTGGTTTTGGCCCGGCTGCGGTTCGGGCTGGTCTTGGTTTTCGCCATCCTGGCCTTCTTGGTTTTCCGAGTCGGATTCGGACGGTTCACCTTCGCCTTCACCGTCTTGCGGTTTGGACTCGGAGTCGCCGTTTTCGCCCTGTTCGCCGTCCTTGCCCTCTTCACCCTGTTCGCCGTCGTCACCTTTGTCGCCGTCTTCGCCGTCCTTTTCTTGGTCTTTTTGATCTTCGTTTTCGTCGGACTCGTCTTCGTTTTCCTGGTCTTGGTCTTGAGGGGGCGGCTCTTGTGATTGTTCGAGGAGTTTTTTGAGATCGGCGCGCAGTTGGGGCCAATCGGCGGCGTGGGGATCAAGGGATTCGCCGACGTCGACGCCATCGAGGGCATCATGAACTGCGCCCACGTCAGGTTTTTCGCCGTTGCCGAGGACTTGTTGACCGTAGGTGAGAGTTTCCTGGGCGAGGGCGGCGAACTCTTGGGCGGCAATGTCGGGTTGGGTGGAAAGTTGGGCGATCAGGGCGTTGAGGGGGCCTTCGAAAGAAGGGGGCGGCATGTCGGGGTCACCGAATTCACCGGATTGAGGATCGGGCGGAGCGAGGTGATCCGAACCGGGGGGAATTTCATCCAACGCGGTCGCAGGTTGCGGAAGCGTGAGCGCGGAAAAGATCGTGGCGATCGTGGCGATGCCGGTGACGGTTTTACGGGCGGTGGCGATGGTGATGGCGCGTTGACGCGGCTGGACGGGGAATTCGCGCCAAAGGCTCCAAAGCAGGACGATGAAGGCGGGGCCGAGCAGCCACTGGAAGCGTTCGATGCGGCGGGCGCGGCGCTGTTCGGTGAATTCTCCGGCGCGCCCAGCTTCGACGGTTTCGGCGAGGAGAGTGGCGAGATCGACCCAGGAGCTGGCGTCGCGGTAGGCACCTTGGGTGCGGCGAGCGAGGTCTTCGAGGGTAACATTGTTGAGGCGGGACAGTACGACGGCACCGCGCTCGTCTTTCACAAATCCGCCGGCGCCGTCGGGGAGCATGGCGCCTTCGGCGGTGCCAATGCCGAGGCTGATTACGCGGATGCCACGTTCGCGCAAGGTATCGACGCGCGATTGCCACTCTTCGGTTTGGGATTCGCCGTCGCTGAGAATGATCAGGTAGCGGTCGGACGCGTCGTCGTCGCTAAAGGCCTCGAGGGCGGTGTCCAAGAGGGCGGCGTATTCGGTGCCGCCCTCGGGGAGAAAATCGGGACCGAGAGCCGGGAGAAATTCGCGCAGAATCTCGTAGTCGGCGCTGAGCGGGCTTTGCAGGAACGACGTCCCGGCGAAGACGGCGAGGCCAACGCGTTCGCCGGCGAGGCGTTCCAGGAGGCCGGTGATGAGGAGTTTGGCGCGTTCCAGGCGGGTGGGGGTCACATCCGGCGCGAGCATCGAGCGGGACAGATCCACGCCAATGAGGATTTCGCGAGATTGTTCGAAGACGGGTTCTTCGATTTCACCCCATTGGGGGCGGGCAAACGCCGCGACGGCGAGGGCGAGACCTAACCAGAGACGCCAACGGACTTTGGGCATCGCGGAAGTGGCGACGGAGGTGGAGAGCGTGAGTCCGGTGGGGGATGCTTCGGCTTGGAGGATCTTGGGATGGCGCGAAGAGGAGGCCCGCACTCGGCGAGCGAGTTCGGCGATGGCGAACCCGAGGGGCAGCAACAGTAACCAAAAGGCGTGAGGCCAGAAGAAGCTCATTGGATCAAGGAAGACACGGTGGAGGATCGGGCGGCGGAGGAGCGTTTGGAAGCGACGACGAGGGCGGAAAGAAAGAGCAGGGCGAGTCCCGGGCCGGCGAACAAAACGAAGAGTTCATCGGCGAGCAGGTAGGACTTGGCTTGGAATTCAATTTTCTGGGCTTCGTCGATAGCGGAAAAGGCGTCAGCCACGGTGTCGCTATCGCCGGCGCTGAAGTAGCGTCCGCCGGTGACGGTGGCGATTTCCTTGAGTGTCGGTTCGTCGAGTTCGGACATCACCTGACGGTAGCCGAGAATACGGTTGGATTCTTCGTCGCGCACGGGGTAGGGCACGAGGCCGTTGCGACCGGCGCCGATGGTGTAGACCGGGATGCCGCGGCTGGTGGCGATGCTGGCGGCATCGAGGGGTTCGAGCGCTCCACGGTTGTTGGCTCCATCGGTGAGTAGAATGACGAAGGCACCTTGGCGTTGATTGTTGAAGGCACGATCGGCCTGTTCGAGACGGGAGAGGGCCACGCCGAGTCCGTCGCCGAGGGCGGTGCCATCCTCGATGAGGCCGATTTTGAGGCGCTCAACTTGGCGTTCGAGCCAGTCGTGATCAAAAGTGAGCGGGGCGAGGGTGTAGGCGCGGCCGGAGAAAACGACGATGCCAATGCGGTCACCGGGGCGTTCATTGATAAACGCGGTGATGACGGGTTTGATGGCCTGGAGGCGGTTGATGCGGCGGCCCGCTTTCTCGTAATCCTCGGCGAGCATGGAACCGGACAAATCGATCGCGAGGATGAGATCGTAACCCTGTTGGCTCACTTCACGGCGGTCTTCGACCTTTTGGGGGCGAGCGAGGCCGGCGAGGATTAGGATCAAGCCTAGCATCGCGAGAGAAACGGGTAAGCGGGAGACGTTGACGGCGGAAGGGCGATGCCAAGCCGCGGCAAACGGAACGATGCGAACAGGGAGTTTGCGGCGGGCGCGCAGCCAGACGATCACCGGCAAGGCGAGCAAGCCGAGTAGCCAAAGGGGATCGTGGAAAGTGTAGTTAATCACGGGAGTGAAGCACGGGGCTACAAGGCGCGCAGGCGGGTACGGAAAAAGCGGACGAGGGCATCGAGACGGTTCTCGTCGGTGCCGACGACCAAGCGGCTGAGCGGATCGGGGAAGAGGCTGGTGAAGTTATCTTCGCGCTCGGCGCGCCACTGGGCATGGGCGGCGCGTTCGGCTCGACCGCCATCGAGGGTGATGAGTTGACCACTTGTGGGGTCGTAAGCGGCGAAGCGATCACCGGAGGGGAGTTCGCGCTCCCAAGGGTCTTCGATCCGAAATCCCATGGGTTGGTAACGACGGCTCATGACGGCCCAGCCATCGGGTGCGGAGCGAGGAGGGAAATCGCCGAGCCAGATCAAAATAGAGTGTTTGGGCGCGGCTTTGGCCAGGAGGCGCCAAGGCATTTCGACCGGACGGGGGGCGTCAATGCTGGGGGCGGGACGACCGACGAGGGTCGCGGCGGTGTGCATGATGGCACCGCGGCCGCGCATGGGCTCGTTGAAGTGGTAGCCCTCGGGGGTGACATGCAGGCAACCGACGCGGTCGCGGTTGACGGCGCCGAGGAGCATGACGAGACCGGCGAGTTCGAGCAGAGCCTCGCGTTTGGACTGGGCTCCGGAACCGAATTGAAGACTGGGGGAGTCCTCGAAAACGACGAGGAAGGTGACTTCGCGCTCTTCGACGAACTTCTTGCGGTAAGGTTCGCCGAGCCGGGCGGTCACATTCCAGTCGATGTCGCGCACATCGTCACCAAACTCGTAACGGACGACCTGATCGAACTCCATCCCGCGGCCGCGGAAGGCGGAACGGTATTCGCCACTGAGGACGGTTTCGACGGCGTGACGCACGCGCCACTCGAGCCGTCGCAGGAGGGCGAGGGCGGAAGTGGTGACGAGTTCGTTAGCGTCGGTGGAAGCCATGCAAATTGATCAGAGTAGAATAACGAGGTCGCGGGTGACAGAGAGCTCGCAGGAAATTCGATCGCTTAAACCGTCGGTACGGGGGTCTTTTCGATGAGTTCGGCGATGATCGCGTCTGGAGTTTTTTCGGAGGCTTCGGCTTCGTAGGTGAGGCCGATCCGGTGCCGGAGCACGTCGTGAGCGATGTCTTGCACGAGCTCGGGGGTGACGAATTCGGCGCCGCGCAGCCACGCGAGGGCCCGGCTGGCCTGGTAGAGGGCGAGGGAGGCCCGGGGGGAAGCGCCGAAACTGAGGAGGCGGTAGCCTTTGGCGTCGGGCACGGTGAGGGCGCGGGTGCCGCGAACGAGGGCCAGGATGTAACCCTGCACCGATGGAGAGAGGTAAATTTCGTCGACGGCAGTGCGGAGTTCGAGCAGCTCGGCACCGCTGGAGGCCGCTTTGACCTCGGGGGTTTTGGTCATCTGCCCCCAGCGCTCCATCATGAGGGATTCTTCTTCAAGGTCGGGATAGTCGACGATCAATTTGAAAAGGAAGCGATCGACTTGGGCCTCGGGGAGAGGATAGGTGCCCTCCTGCTCGACGGGATTCTGGGTCGCCATGACAAAGAACGGGTTCGGGAGCGGATGGGTTTGGCCGCCGATGGTGACTTGGCGCTCCTGCATGGCTTCGAGTAGAGCGCTTTGGACCTTGGCTGGGGCGCGATTAATTTCATCGGCAAGGACCAGATTGGCGAAGATGGGTCCGCGGTGGGCGGTAAACTCGCCGGTCTTGGGCTGAAAAATCATGGTGCCGACCACGTCGGAGGGGAGGAGATCGGGCGTGAACTGGATACGCTCAAACTGCGCGCCGAGGGCGGTGCCGAGAGATTTGACCAGCAGCGTTTTGGCGAGACCGGGCATGCCCTCGAGGAGCACGTGGCCATTGGCGAGGAGGGCGACAAGGAGGCGTTCGATCGTCGCGTTTTGGCCGATAACGGCTTGGCCGATTTCGGAACGTAGATTTTGGGACCAGGTTGAACCGTTAATCATAGGGAAAAATTTGCAGGGGATGGAATAAACCGCTTTGACTCGTGTTTTGAACGCGGGTTCGCGCAGAAAAAGGATCAGATCATGGATTTACCAACTCAAATCGAAGCAAGATTGAATGCACTAGGGGTGAAACCCGGTGAAGTAGAGGAAAAATTTGTGCGTGGAACCGGCCCGGGAGGGCAGAAAATAAATAAAGTTTCTTCCACCGTCACGTTACATCACCGGGCGAGTGGGGTTGAAATTCGGCGGCAGCAGGAGCGGTCGCAATTGGCGAATCGGCGACTGGCGCGGCTCGGGTTGTGCGAAAAACTAGAGCGTCGGCGAAAAGAGGCGCGAGCGATGGCATTGGCCGCGAGGGAAAAGGAGCGGCGGCGTAAACGCACGAGATCAGCGGCTCAGAAACGGCGGATGGTGGCTGATAAACGGAAACGGAGCCTCGTGAAGCGAAAGCGGGGGCGAGTGCGGGACGACTAAGGGGACGTTAATCGTGACGCCGTTGATCCTAAATTCCGGGTGAGGGTTGGGTCATATTACCCACCGCGCAAAGAAGTGAGATCCCGGAGAGAAAGTGGTGAATCTGCCGCGAAATCAGAATTTTAATCCCAGCAGCGGCTCCTAGGCGGGATACAACGCGGTGAGTTTTTGCAGCGTGTTGAGATTGCGGGTCGTGCCGATCGGAAGCTTGAGGGCCTTCAGGGCGGGCGTTTTCCACGCGGTCGAATCGGTCATTTTTCCGGCGCATCTCCAGTAGATTTCACGATCAACCACGGAGAAAGCGTCAAAGGGCGTGCGGCACGCGTTGAGGGTGGTAGCCGAGGCGGCATCGATATTGGCGGCGTGAAGCGTCACTTGTGTCCGAGCCAAGGGTTGATCGGCCCAGAGTTCGGCGAGCGGGGCTTGGGCGACAATGGTAGCGAGCTCTTGCGGGGTGCGAATCGTGACATTGACGGAATAGCCGAGCTGGGCTTCCAGATGGAGGGAGAGCTTGGTCTCCATCTGGGTGGCGGAGGATTGGTGGGAGAAGACTATCACGTTGCCGCTTGCGATGAAGGTGGAGACGTCGCGGACGGGCAGTTGTTCGACGGTGGCTTTGAGATCGGCCATCTTGATGCGGCGTTTGCCGAGATTGATGCCGTGAAGAAAAGCGATGTATGGGCATAGGGAGTGAAAGGGCAAAAAGGAACTCGAAGCGCGGGAGTGGGGTCGCAATGATATGAAGGCAATGTATGGGGTAATTAAAGCCTTGGGGGGAGCAGTGTCACTCAGTTTACTTTTGGTGGGCTGTCAGTCAGTTGCCCCGAAATCGGTATCATCGAACAATGGGGAGATTCCGGCGGTGAAAATCGGTGGGGCTACGACTGAAACCCAGGTTGCGGTCCTGATCGTGGCCAAAGACGGTATTGGCACGGTGGTGGTGAACCGGAGGCCAGTGGGGTTGGCGCCTCAGACCGTGTTATTGCCGACGACGGAACAGGGGTTTCTCGCCGAGCAGGTGGTGGTGGCCGTTCGTTTTGTGGCGCGCGACGTGACGGAGTCTTCGATCACCGTGGATACGGTTTTGGAAGTGACGGACCGGGCTCCACCGCGAATCGAGTTCACGCGCGATGGTGCGCGGCGGGTGTTTCGAGCAACGGAGAATTCGGGAAGGTAGGGGCTACTCGACGTCGGGTTGGGGGAGGTTTTTTTGCGTTTTGACGCCGAGCTCACGGAGTTCATCGACTTGGCCAAGCAGGTTGCCGCGACCGCTGCGTAGTTTACCGAGGGCGGCATCGTAACTGTGGCGGGTGCGATCAAGGTGCTTGCCGATGTTTTCGAGATCGGTGTAGAGCCCGACGAATTTGTCGTAGAGGAGGCCGCCCCGTTTCGCGATTTCGACGGCGTTTTTGGTCTGTTTGTCCTGTTTCCAGAGGGAAGCCACGGTTTTCAGAGTGGCGAGGAGAGTGGGGGCGGTGACCAAAATGATGCGGCGATCGAAGGCCCATTCATAGAGCTGGGGATCGACTTCGAGGGCGGCGGAAAACGCCGGTTCGATGGGCACGAACATGAGCACGTAGTCGGGCGTGATGAGTTGTTCGATGTCTTCGTAGCGTTTGTGGGAAAGTTCGTCGACGTGACGGCGGACGGCGGCGGCGTGGGCCTTGAGGGCGGTGGTGCGTGTTTTTGGATCATCCTGATTCACGGCGCGTTCGTAATCGACGAGTGACACCTTCGAATCGATGATGAGGTGGCGCTCGTCGGGGAGTCGGAGGATGACATCGGGGCGCAGGCGGCGCCCGTCTTCATTGGTGATAGAGTTTTGGGTGACGTAGTCTTCGTCGCGCCGGAGGCCGGAGCTTTCGAGCAGGCGTTCGAGCACGAGTTCGCCCCAGGCGCCACGGGCTTGCGATTGACCCTTAAGGGCACGGGTGAGGGCCTGGGCCTCGTCGGTGATGCGAGTGTTGAGCAAGCGCAGCTGTTCGATCTGAGTTTTGAGGGCGGCGCGGTCTTCGGTATCGCCCTGGTAGACAGTGTCGACGCGTTCGCGGAATTCTTTGAGCTGCTGGCGAAGCGGGAGGAGGATGCCGTCGACTTGCTCCTTGTTGTGGTCGGTGAATTTCTTCGTCTTTTCGTCGAGTAATTTGGCGGCGACGGCCTGAAACTCGGTCTGCATCGTCGCGCGGAGTCTTTCGAGATCGGTGAGGTGTTGTTTGGTGCGAGTTTCTTGTTCTGCAAAACGTTCGCGCTCGGCCTGCAAGCGAGTGGTGAATTGCGCCGCGGTGGCGGCGAGAGTCTTTTCGGCAGTCGCAAGTTGGTTACGGGTGGCGCCGAGCTCGGTTTCGATGCGTTCGCGAGCGATTTGAAGGTCGGATGATTTTGTCTCCAGATCGGCTAACTTAGCCTGCGCAACGAGCAGTGACGCCCTCGAGACATGGAGAAAATATCCGATAAAAAGAATCAAGCAACCGAGTGAAATTATAGTAAAATCCATGTAAAGGTGAGTTGTGATCGCTAATCGCAAATGACTGCCATCTCCACTCCTTGACAGGTCAAAATTCAGCTCGCAAACACTTCTGCAACGTGTTCTTCGAACTGCTGTTTCTATTTCCGGCTACAGCGGTTGGAATCTCTCTTAGTTGGCGCGTGTCCAGCTTCCTACAATCATGGATTCGCTTCCTCTACAAGATACCCCCATCGCAACCGATCGTCCCAGAGTATTGGTCGTGGATGACGAATATGGCCCCCGTGAAGCGATTGCGTTTACACTAGGCACTGAATTTGAAGTCGAGACGGCGGATCGGGCGGCGATTGCGTTGGATAAAATCACGGCAACGAAATACGCGGTGGTGATTCTCGATATCCGGATGCCAGAAATGGACGGTATAAAAGCGCTCAGTCGTTTACGTAAAATTGATCCAGAAGTGGCCGTGGTGATGTTGACGGGGTATGGGACCCTCGCGACCGCGCAGCAGGCGATGCTGGGAGGAGCGAACCAATATCTACGCAAGCCCCCCGATATCGAGGAGTTGCGGGACGCGGTGCGCAAGCAAGCTGAAGGGACGGTGAGACGGAGGCAAGAAGCAGCAGCGAGCGCCACGACGGAAGCGATGCTGGTGCGTCTTAAAGAAGAAATATCGGAGGTAGAGCCGAATCTATGGCAGGGTAAGGCTTCGGTAGAACTGGTGCACGATCTCGCCAACCCATTAACGGTAATGATCGGCTACGCGGCGCTAATGAAAGACGAAGCCGAAACGCTGGCGAAAAGAGGGGACGGGGGGCCAGAGGCTAAGCGGGTGCTAGAATACGCTTCGATCGTTGAACGGGCGGCGGAGTATTGCCATCACCTTGCGGAGAACTGGCGGCAAGCGAGCCGCAAGGTGGGAGATTTTACGGAGGTTGATCTGCGAGACTTGGCCGAAGAAGTGAAGACGGTTATTTTCTTCAGTAGTGAACGAATCGTGATCGAGCCGGGATATTCGGTGGTCGTCAGAGGCTCCAAGATTGAATTAGCGCGGGTTTTTCAAAACTTCTTTCGTAATGCGCTCGAGGCTCAGACATCCTGACGTGCGGGGAAAGAGGATGATCTCAATGTGACGTATTCCAGCCGTAGGGAGGTGCCCGGATAATGGGTTTGCGTGGCGTTGAGTTCGGAGCAAAGGAGGAAGGC